>Ga0209554_1000327_pt1 | contig 39709 bp, 33 predicted proteins | sample MarorgKNORR_S2LV_5_FD_188221 | JGI IMG/M metagenome (GOLD analysis project Ga0209554, IMG submission 188221) | Marine microbial communities from the Southern Atlantic Ocean, analyzing organic carbon cycling - Bottom_A/KNORR_S2/LV (SPAdes) (version 2) | ecosystem: Environmental > Aquatic > Marine... | reverse complement strand
TATCAGTCAGCAACCGGTCAAATATCGTGTGATGATGCAGATGCTGGTTACTATGTAAATGAGACCGGTCAATCCAGTCAGACTGCTTGTGAACCAGGTACCTATCAGCCAGCAACCGGTCAAACATCGTGTGATATCGCGGATATCGGGTTCTATGTCTCCCAACCGGGCTCTTCTTCACAGGATGCTTGTCCCGAGAAGACTTCAACGCTTGCAAATTCATCCGTGAATGAAACCCAGTGCTTGCTGGATACAGACTCGGATATGACCCCCGATGCTCTAGATTCAGATGATGATAATGACCAATTAATTGATTCTGACGATAACTGCCCTGAAGGAGAATTGTCATGGAATTCCTCAGCCGCTACAGATCATGATGGTGATGGATGTAAAGACCAGTCTTTAGAGGACGATGATGATGATAATGACGGCATCCCTGACGATGTTGATGCTTGTCCAACTGGGAAGATAGGCCCTTGGGTTTCATCTGAGATTGATTATGACAATGATGGTTGTGTTGACCAAGAAGACCAGGACGATGATAACGATGGTGTCCTTGACGATGTTGATGCTTGCCCGTTGGGTGAGTTGGATTGGCAATCCTCATCGAATACGGACAATGACGCAGATGGCTGTAATGACGAGTTGGAAGACCTGGATGATGACGGAAATGGCGTCGTGGATGCCTCGCAGTTGATGTTATCTGGGGAAGGAGCGGTTTACACCTGGACTCGAATTGGCATTGGCATTGCGCTTCTTGTTCTCACAGTCATTGTTGTACTATGGAAAAAGCAAAAGCAGAACGAATCGGAAACGAAAGAATATTCCTCAGTGGAAGGTTCCACTTCTGAATCATCAACACCTCAACCTGTGGAAACACAACAACAGATGCCGCATCAGGACGGGAATACGGAACAAGTTGAGTCCGCGCCGAGTGTTTCTCAACAATGGACCGACGAACAAGGGAACACGTGGAGGATACTCAGTGATGGTGGCAACCAATGGTGGAACGGAACTGATTGGCAAGATGTTTGATTATTATTTTCCACCCCGCTCTAAACAAGAATCCTCAGGCAATTACTCAATATGAAACCGCAATGTCCGAATGAAACCCATCCCACCCAATCAGGAGATAGGGCTTGGGCTGAATCAGATATAGCGTCCGCGCACATTGGTGAAGGACTGCGCCAACTCGCCGACAAATGGATTGGAGACCTTTTCGGTACCGATGGTGGTCTTCGGCCCATGTCCGGGATAGACGATGGTATCGTCGGGCAAGGTGAATAATTTCTCTTCGATGCTCTGTTTCAACAACGGCCAAGAGCCACCCGAATCAGGCAGGTCGGTACGACCGACCCCCCCGGCGAACAGAACATCGCCGACGAAGGCGTGAGAAGGGCCGGAATCGTCGGGAATAATCAGGCAGACACTACCGAGACTATGTCCCGGGGCGTGGCGTACCTCGATGGTTATCCCAGAAAAATCGTAGGTCTGGCCATCCTGCCATTCATCGGTTGGTGTTGCCGGCGGCGGTACTGTGAAACCCCATCTGGCGGCAGATTTCTGTGCGGTCGACTGCAGGTGATGGTCACCTTCGTGCAACCAGAATGGCACTTTCCAGTGTTTGAGAAGTTCAGGAATCATCCCTGAGTGGTCGAAGTGGGCGTGGGTATTGGTGTAGGCCACCACATGGCGTTTCGGCAACCCCTCCTGCTCAGATTGGTTGTGAGAAACCGGGCCATTGCTATCGTCTGGCCCCAGTCCCTCCCAATCATCAATCCAGGAAATCAGGCGCTCGGGCTCATCTCCGCCATCGATGATTATCGTCGCCCCATTTTCCGGGTTTGTGACCACACTGCAGCGCATCTGCAGGGGGCCGACGAAGTATTCCTCGATCCACGGTCGCATTTCGGTAACCTCTTTCTCTCGCGCGCGTCCTTTTTCGGTTCTTTGGATATTTTTTCGAGTCTTCTGGAAATATTCCCATCATTGCACCGTGATGAATGCCGTATCGGTCGTCCACACCCCGTCATCATCGAGCACCGACAACTCGAATCGATGCTTTCCACTCGATAAGCGAACCCGGATAGTCACCACCTCACCGATGACCTCACCGCGTCCATCCTTCCACAACCAGCGCTGAATCCGCTCGTGTGGGTCATACGAGTCACTTCCATCCAAACGCACCACTGCAGTGCCGTCATCACCTACAGCCACGGTTCGGTCGGCACCCGAATCGGCTACCGGAGAGATACGATGGGCGCCGACATCCTCAATCAATCCGGCCATCAGGTCTTCATGGCTGGTCGCTTCATCTACTTCGACCATATCATCGTCATCGAGTTCCGAGGTCAGATCACTGAGAAGTTCATCGGCGACACCCTCCCCCAGAACTGAGACTGCAATGGGCAGGTCGACTTCCTCCCCTGTTCCACCTGAGCCTCCGCCACCAGCGCTGTCGCCAACACCGTCTTGGCTTGGCAGTCTGGCACCATGGCCGGCGGCCAATTGCGCCTGCTCTTCGGCGGTCAGCAATTCCGAGTAATCATCGCTGATGTCGAGTTCTCCTACCGGTGAGGCGGTTTCATCGACCGGTAAGTCCTGCACCCACGGGTCATCACCTCTCGCATCGAGCCATTCGGGCTCGCTGTGGGGGTCGAGAATCAGCACCGGTTCCTCGCCGGTGTAGTCGTTGCGGTCTTCGCCGCCGAGGCAGAGGATATTCTGCGCTTTATCCAGAGATACAAAGTCAACGATTCCGGGATGCTCGACCTGCCAAGTCGGCTCATCACCGTCTTTAGCGCCACCGAATGAGATTCTATAGAGGTGGAACCATGAGGCCACCAACACATCATTTCCTAAGCATGTGAGGGAGTTGATGGAATATTCAGACTTCCATATGTCGACCTGGTCCTGGGCGCGGTCGAGCAGGAATACCTCGCCGGCAAAAGTCCCGGCCAAGACTCCTGAAGAATACGCCGTCAGTGTGGTACATAGGGTATCCAGACCCTGAATATCGACCCGCTCTCCCAGCGGTGTCCACCACTCGACCTCGACCTCATCCTCGCCTTGGTCTGCCAGGCCGAGGGTTTCGCGGGCGACCACCAGATGGCCGGTTGAATCGAAGCAGGCGGCGGTGATGCGCTCGCCCTTGTCGTGGCGCGGTTGGCGCTCGAGTTGCATCTCGCCCGAAGGTGAATAGGTGCGCACCGAGCCATCACCGGAGATGATGGCAAGATTACTGCCACCCTGGTCGAATACCAAACTCTCCGGTGATCCATCCTCGATGATGCTCTTGGCCCGGCCATTGCTGTCGAGCAGGTGCACCTTGCCCCCGCCGTCGAGGCAGGCGATTCCGCCCGCACAAGCCTGCAGGTCTTCGACGCCACCACCGACTGCGTATTCCCAGGCGATGTTTCCTCCCACATCGACGGCGTGGAGATTTCCCTCGGTGGCGCCGACGATGAATCCACCGGCTGGACTGGCGACAACCGTTCCGGCCCGGCCCTCGAACTCACACAGATTCACCTGACGACCATCGACATCACATATCTGGAGATCACCACCCAAGTGACAGAGGGCGATGTGCTCACCATTTTGCGCCACGGCCATTGAAATCACTCTCGACTCGACCTCGATGGCCGCACTTGGTGAGATGACGAAAGGCACTTGGCTCAGGCTGGCCTGGTGGCGGCCATTTTTCACGCTATCCACGAGGTGAGCAAGTCGTTATCATATGAGGGGCGCTTGGCACGGGTGGGATTACGAATATGTTCGCCGAGCGCGACCATCTCTTCTTCACTCCAACCACACATCGGGTTCAGCACTGAAATCGGGGTGTTCTTTCCATCTTTCATCACCTCGGAGGTGTCGACTTCACCGATACTTCCCCATATTTCCCCCCTGGCTCGACCAGGCCCAGAGCGACTATGGAGTGCTTTCTTAGCATCGGTGATGGTCGAATCCCAACCTGCGAGAATGGCGAGCAGTGCCTCATCACTATGTCCCTGTACAACCATGCGACATCCACGGCGCATCAATTGCCATGCACCTAGCATGACCTCTTCGCTGGAGATTTTTGCCAAAACCAATCCCTGCACACCAATGGGCAGGCCGCCGGGGCAGTTGACCTTCTGTGCCAACAACCAAGCCTGTTGTTTGCTGAGTATGACCTTGACCGGATGATCAGGATTACTGAGGTTGACGCTGAGAGTTCCATCTCCCTCCAGCATGTGATGGCCGACCATTCCAGAGAAGTCCTGTGAGCCCCATTCACCCTTGGCGCCGGTGCGCTTTGTGGCGACGCCGAAAGTCCTTTCTTCTCCGAATCGGGAGTCAGTTTCCAAGGCGATTTTCGCCACCTCTTCCGGATCGGGGGGGCAGGGGAGGGCACGGTCGGCCGATTGTAGGCCGAAGCAGTGGCACAGTACTTCCTCAACTTCACCAACCTCACTGTGTGATGAGGCGATTATCAGTGAGCCGATGTGCTCGATATGCAGGTCGATTTCGGCCCGGAGTGCCAAATCGAGTAATTCCTGTTCCATTCTATTCTGGAAATGCCGCCGCACCGGGCGGCTCTTGAGGGTCATCTCACCGAGACGCAGAATCCAGAAATGTGGTTTTTCCACCATATCATTACCCGCCCATACCGATTATCGGCGCCCTCGTACAATCATCTGCCATTCCCGGACTGACCCTCGGCCAATGCCGCCCGCTTCTGCTTGACGTCGTCGTGGCGCATGGCCTCGAGTTCAGCGAGATATGATTCGGTTATCTTGCCAACCACGTAATCGCCATCGAAACAGGAGGCGTCGAAGCGCGGTGGGGGATTCTCACCCAGCATACAGGCTGCGACCAGATCGTCGAGACGTTGGTAGAAGATTTTGTCACATCCTATCCACGCGGAGATTTCCTCTCGGCTCTTGCTGGTGGCGATCAACTCACTGGCTGCAGGCATATCGATGCCATACACGTTGGCATGACAGACCGGTGGGGCGGCGCTGGCGAAGAAGACCTTGGCGGCGCCGGCATCGCGCGCCATCTCGACGATTTTCCTCGAGGTGTTGCCGCGCACGATGGAATCGTCGACCAAGAGCACGCTGCGGCCTTCGAATTCCTTGGCAATCGGGTTCAATTTCTTGCGCACCGAGTCCTTGCGAATCGCTTGTCCAGGCATCAGGAAGGTTCGTCCGACATAGCGATTCTTGACGAATCCCTCGCGGTAGGAGACGCCGAGCCTCTCGGCCAGCGCCAAGGCCGAGATGCGCCCACTGTCGGGAACCGGAATGACGACATCGATTTCCTCGGCGGGAATCTCTTCAAGGATTCGCTCGGCCAGCGCCACCCCCATATTGCGACGGGCTTCGTGTACCGAGACGCCGTCGATGGTCGAGTCCGGGCGGGCGAAGTAAACATATTCGAAAATACAGGGGGAGTGCACAGCATTACCGTCACTCTTGCGATTGAAGAAATGTCCGCCCGGGCTGATGAATACAGCTTCACCGGGCTCGACATCACGCACCTTCTCAAAACCGAGGGTGGTCAGGGCTACCGACTCTGAGGCGATGATCCATTCATCGCCCTTTTCGCCATCACGGCGGCCGATTATCAACGGTCGGATTCCGTTCGGGTCACGGAATCCGAGCACGCCGACCCCGACTATCAACGAGACCACGGCATAGCCTCCCACACAGTGCTCGTGCACCGCATCGACGGCCGAGAAGATATCTTCGACATCGATGTAATTGGCCTTATCAATCTTCATTCTCTTGCTATCTCCCAGTGCCGCGGCGAAGATGTTGAGCAACATCTCTGAGTCGGATGAGGTATTCAGGTGGCGGCCGATATCGGCAACCTTGGCTCGTAGTTCAGTGGCATTGGTTAGGTTACCATTGTGTGCCAGGGTGATTCCGTAGGGGGAGTTGACGTAGAACGGCTGTGCCTCGGCGATGGAACTGGTGCCCGCAGTAGGATAGCGCACATGGCCGATACCCATATGGCCGACCAGATACTTCATATGACGCTTATAGAACACATCACTGACCAGTCCTGCGGACTTCCTGCGGTGTAGTTTTTCACCGTCGCTGGTCACTATTCCAGCGGCATCTTGACCGCGGTGCTGCAATACCAGCAGGCCATCGTAGAGCAGTTGGTTGACGTGCGAGCCCTCGCCCGCAACAATCCCGAGGATGCCGCACATGATGAGGCCTGTAGTGTGCTGAGGAATACAGCATTTGAACCTTTCACGGAATAAATATGTGGCTTATGACTTGTTTCGGCGAGTCGCTAGCGACCACACTCGTAATGTTTCAATTTGAATCGTAGTGGCTTTCGCTTTTGGCCCTGATAATCGAGTCACAAACGCTCATCAAATCGCGATTCAAGCAGGATGAGCACCGCTTGTTCTGCTCTCGCCGTACGTCCTCTGAATTCTATTGCATTTTTCGGTGCACTAGAAGCGTTCTGAGGAAGCACTGCCACCGCCGTCTTCGACCACGCCGATGACCCGGTTGTTGACCTCATCCCAGGTGGCTTCGCCGACCTGATAATCGGGGGCGCGAATCTCTACTCGGTAGAACGGGGCTCCATCGTAGAAGCATTCGACCTTGACGTCGGCCTCCTCATCGGTCAACTCCTCGGCGCTGGACAGCGCCTTGCGGATGACCTCGATGCCCTGTTCGACGATGACCGAAATCTTGAAACGAGCGCGTATTTCGACGAATGGCGGGATGATGTTCTCGACCGCGATTTCATTGAAGTTGGCAATCCAGTCACCTTCGAATCCGGCTTCCTCGAGGGCTTTATCGTTGACAGCCGCATCCTCAAAGGCACCGTACAGATTACCGAACGCATCTATCATCTCTTCCTGCGTGTGTTTGATCTCGGCCTCATCCCAACCAATCTTCTCTCCCAAGACCCGTAGAAGTTGTGCCGCACGACCCTCGTTCTTCCACGCCTGCAGGGTTTCGCGGCGGCGCTCATCGCTGACCGCCTTCAGAGATAATTCGAGACTGCTACCATCCTTTCGGGTGCGCAGGACCTTGCAGACGACCCGCTGACCATCGCGCAGGTGGTTACGGATATTCTTGACCCAGCCACTGGCGACTTCGCCGATGAAGATGAAACCCTCACGCCCGGGATATTCGTCGAGGACGCTATAGGCGCCGTTTTCTTTGACTTTGGTAATGCTACAAACGACGAGGTCACCTTCGCGTGGTGCATCGCCAGCCATAGTGAATCTACCTTCTTTCAAGCCAGGGTCTCGGTGACGGTACAACCGACCAAGTTGGCCTTGCCGCCGCTGGGAGAGGTCAACGTGCTATTGCACACCAAGCATGAGATCTTGGTGGTGGCGCGACTGAAGATAGTGCATTCCGACCCACAGTCATTGCAGGCCACTTTGAGAAATCCGGCTGTCATCTTTAGTCACTTCACTTATCGATTAATTCGAATCTCTTCGCTCTCTGGCACGGTGCATAGTGCGCCTTGCCGGTTTCGGTACAGCGGTACAGAATGTTGACTCGCTTGGTCGGCTTCTCGCGACCTTCGGGCTTTGGACGGGGGAAACCACGGTATCCGGCGGTGACCCGGCGGAATCGCCTCTGACCCCACTTCTGCTCACTGGCACGTCGCTTCTTGACCCGCTCGACGGTGTGTAGGGTATGCTTACCAGCCGATGGGCTGTAGCGCTTGACTTGTCGCGGTCTCTTCACCATGATATCATTCTCAGCGTTTCGGCCACTCGGGTTCGGTATATATGGCTGACGGACACCCCTATGGGGTGGAAAGAACCGCTTTCACACTCGATTCCACCAACCTTCATCAACTTGAAACCATGCCTATGGGCATGGCGCTGGTCGGACCACAGCAAATCGAGGCTCTGCTTTGGTTCTGGTTACCGTTGGCGCTGGTGCCGCTCGGATTCTGGATGTTGTTGTCGCGCAGCAACGAGAGTGTGCGCAAATTGGGAATGCCGACGGTATTCTTCGGGTTCATCATGGTGATAGCCTCGCAGTGGACCGTTCCCGACTCCGATTCCAGCGCCAGTGGACATCTACTACTGGTGGTCATCGGACCAATCCTTCTGCTGGGAATAGGCTCATTCATGGCAATCTTCGGCGGCCCGGTTCCAGTCGGCAGGCTACCGCCGGTGGCGCGACCGGCCGGGTATTTCTCAATCGCCATGGGGCTGGCGTGGTTGCTGGCTCTTCATATGGTACAATCACCGCTGTGGCGGGGCGAGGTCAACCCCTACTGGATGGTCTGGTGGGCGGTCTTCCTGCTGGCGCTGTGCCTGGCCGGCACCAGTTTGGCGCAGGTCGTCTACCTCTTCGGGGATAATCGTGGCCGCACCGCGGCCAATGTCGGCATCTTCGGTCTCGGCTCCGGCGGCGTCCTATTGGTGATGATGTTCAATGACGGAGCTCAGATTTCGGCCCTACAGATGCGCTCACAGATATGGTTGGCGGCCGCCGACCTGCTCGGCACCATCGCCGGCATCCTGATGGCGGTCCTGGCCTTTGCCATCGTCATCACCCTCTATGAGCGCTCTCTGTCTGAAATCGAGCCTGCTGCGCCACTTAGCGAGGCCGAGAAACAACGCGTCAGCGACATCATCTTCGATAATATAGGGGGTGAGGATGAGTGAGTGTCGACAATGGCAAGGGCACTTGGGCTCTGGTGCTGGCGCCGACCCTCATCTTCCTGGTGCTCATCCTGGTAATCAATGCAGTTCTTGGATTGGGCGAGGTCAGCAATGCCTTCAAGCGCTTCGCCAATGCTTTCCTCACCGCCTATACCCTGACTGCCGGGGCCCTGTTCGGGGCGATGTTCTTCTATGCCGACAGTCGCAATCGGCCACTTGCCCCGCTGTTCGGGATGCTCGCCGCTACCATGGTCGGTGCCGGGATGATCTTCCTGTTCCTGTCTCAGAGTGATCTGCTGATGGAAGCCTCCTCCTCGATGCAGGCACAGTTCTTCTCCAACATCGTCCATCTGGCGGTGGTCTTCCTCGCTCTGGTCACCGCGGCGGGACTGCTGGTGGGAATCACCATGGCGCACATCACTGGAAACCCTCCCCGGCGCCTGCCGTGGCCGGTCGAGGTCGAGGATGAGGTCGAAGTTGTGGTGGAAATTGATTCCGAGGAGTGATTTGCATCTTGGGCTGGAACCGTGTGGGCAGGGCGAGTAGAGGGGTTTATGGAAACTGTGCTGAGTTGGGTGAGTATTGGCTTTCCAGTGAAAAAGCAGGATTGAAATAGACCGCGTGAATTACTTATCCGGCGATGATATGACCAGCGAAAAAACCCTTTATTTCGGCTATGGCTCCAATCTCGATGATGATGATTGGTCGAATTGGTGCAAGGACAGGGGTTACGACCCCGACGGAATGACCGAAATCGGTCCGGCCTGGCTGGCCGATTACTCGATGAAATTCCACTACCATTCCACTGGGCGTGGGGGCGGCGCCGCCGATGTCGTCCGCCTCGGTTGCGGCGCCGCGGTGCCCGGGGTGTTGTTCCATCTCGATGAACAATCTCTCGCAGTGATGGATATCAAGGAAGGCGTACCGGTGAATTGCTACGAGCGGCGAGTCGTACAGGTCTGCACTCCCGATGGAAATGTGCACCAGGCGCTGACCTATACCGTGGTCGAAGAGAGCATGGAATATCGCCACATCGCTCCGACAAAGGAATATCAGCAGTTGATTCGGTCTGGCCTCGAAAAGCGCGGCCTACCGACCGATGACCTTGAAAATGCTGTTCAAGATGGCGGTCCACACTTCCCCATCCGCAATGTTTTCACCTATGGCACGTTGATGCAAGGTGAAAGTCGCCATATGATGATTCAGGAATTATCACCTACCTCGGTTGAGGGTTCGACCGTCACCAAAGCCACCACCAAGGGAGTTCTGCTCGACCTCGGCTCGTTCCCCGGAATGATCGCCGGTAGCTGTGCAGGTGTGGTCGGACCGACCGATGCCGGAGTGATCGGCAGAGCCGGGTTTGCCGAGGGAGGTGAAGCCGATGCCGATGCTGCAGCCAGACAAGTGGTCAAGGGAGAATTGTATGCCTTTTCAGACCTGTTCACCGTGCTCCAGTATCTCGATGAAATCGAAGGTTATCACGGCCCTGAGGATGGCGGTTCACTATTCCGCCGCGCGATAATCGAGGTCGATGCCGAGGGTGAGAAAAGATGGGCTTGGGCCTACTTCTACAATGGGAAACAAGGGAAAAAGTCGGCATGGCCAGTGATTGAGAGCGGCGACTGGCGGCACCACCGAAGCGGCGACTGAGAGGATATCTGCACTTTCATCACATAACAACTGCCATATACTAAAGGCATGCCGCAAGGAACTATGGCACAAGGTACTGTCAAATGGTTTAACAGAATAAAAGGATTCGGATTCATAGAGCAAGAGGGCGGTTCAGACCTCTTCGTTCACAAGTCGGAAATCACAGGAACGATCACCGACGGAGACACCGTTGAATTTGAAGTTGCAGAAGGTCCAAAGGGTCCAAATGCGGTCAAAGTCAGCAAAGTAGAGTGAATCCCACTCATCTCCAAAATAACCCCCCAGCGCGAGGCGCTGGTTACCCATTACCCCCCTGCCGGCGCAAGCCTTGGGCGACCCATCACCGGTTCACCAACCTGGGGCGGTGGACTGGTCAGGATTACTCGACACCCCTCAACAGGGGTACGAACCTCACCAAGCCGAGGTCATCTTTACTCAATCTTCGCCCCTGCTTGGTATAACGCATGAGATATTGCCTGCCGCCAAACCGCTTAACTGGCGTGATAATCAATCCACCCTCCCTCACTTGGTCAATCCATGCCGGGAGAACCTTCCGGGCGCATGCGGTCGAGATTATGGCATCATATGGGGCGCCAGGGGGATTTCCCAACATGCCATCGCCGACCAGCAGTTCAGCGGGCAGTGAATCGAGTTCTCCCAGCGTCTTCTGCGCACCACGCGACAACTCAGCGATGCGCTCGATGCTGTGCACCTGATACCCGAGCGCCACCAGCACCGCGGTCTGATAGCCGCAACCGGTGCCGATTTCCAGAACCTTGGCATCCTCGGGCAGGGGCGACAGCAATTCCGACATCATCGCGACGATGAATGGTTGGCTGATGGTCTGGCCGGCGGCGATTGCCAGCGGGTGGTCACCATAGGCAATCGGCCAGGCTTCGGCAGGCAGGAATAGATGTCGGGGGGTGGTCTTCATCGCCTGAATCACCCTCGGGTCGGCAATCCCCCGAGGTAGGAGTTGTTTCTCGACCATGGCTTGGCGTGCCTCGGTCATCTCCCGGGGTTCGGTTGGGGTGGCTGGCTCTGATGGGGTGGCTGGCTCGGGTGAGGCGGGCTTGCCCGGTTGACTTTGCTCGGTCATGATTCCCGCCACTGCTCAAATTTCCCCATGCTCTCGGTGAATAATTCACTGGCGACCATCCCCCCCAACCATTTCTGGACGTTCGGCAGCTCTTGGCCATCGAACCAGGCCCGGTCGGTATTGGCGAACTGCCGTACGAACGGTGCCAGTGCAACATCGGCAATGCTCAACTCCGGACCACAGAAATAGCGCGATTCTCCCAAACGTCGCTCATATTGTCGTAGGATTTTGAGAACTTCATCCCGGTATGCCTCGGGAGACTCCTCCTCTTCGAACCGATTCGGATATTTGTAGCGATCGAGATTCTCCTTGAAGCGACCGTCATTGACCTCGACCAGGGCCTGCCAATCTCCCACCAGCCATTCGGGGGGGGAACACCACAGCATGATATCCATGCTCTCCTCGAGCACTTCTCCATCGGCCAACGCAAGGACTGGGACTGTGCCCTTGGGGGATATCTCCATCATCTGCGGGGGGCGGTCGCGCAGGACGACCTCACGGTGCTCGTACTCGATACCGGCGTGCTTAAGGGCCATCCTGGCGCGGATGGCGTAGGGGCAGCGGCGGAAGGTGTAGAGGATTGGGGGGGTGCTCATCTCAAGTTGCAATTGTGCTCTTCATTGATTATATTGGTGCCGAGAGAAGGAGAACATTATTGGACCAGAACTTCCTTCGCTGCGCTCAGTTCCGCGTGAGCCGCTTCATCAAGATGCAAGTATGGGCTCGCACCAAGGAGTGGTGAATCTATTCGGACTTCGCACTTCCTTCGCCACTGCATGGCTCAGTCCAGTGCTCATCCCCAGTTCTGAACTACGGCAAAAACTGAATCTTGATGTTGCTGAGTTTTTGCCTGGTTAAAATGCCTCTCTCGGCTTGGCAGAATGATGCATAAAGCGCCGAGAGAGGGATTTGAACCCCCGCGTCCAAAGGACAGTGGATTTCGAATCCACCGCGATACCGGGCTATGCGATCTCGGCTGTACGACCGGCGAGCGTCGAGAGCGTCATAAGCGTGATGGGATGAGAGGATATCGATGCGGGTCAAGTTCTCCTCCCCCGACGGAGTGGTCGAGGTTGAGTGTGAGTCTGGCACCACTGTTCTTGGCGCGATAAAGTTGACACCAATCCATCCTTCCACCGTCTTGGCGGTGCATGATGGGGCGGTGATTCCCCAGAATACGATAATCCACGAAGACGTCGAAATCGAGTTGATAATAGTCTCCAGCGGTGGCTGAATAATCCGACTGAGAAGAAGGGTTGAAGCCGGGTGAGAAGCCAGCGAAGTCATTCTTCTTCGCTGGTGAAATCCGGCAGAGAATCCAACCATTCCTTGCTCCCGACATCGTACATCTTTCGCCGACGCTGGGCCTGGCGGTCTTCGGGCGACCATTTCATCGGTCCCGCCGCCTGGGCAGGCTCGCCACACTTGCCGCAGGTCGTGCTCAAACCATAGGCGCCGCAAGCGGTACATTTCTGCAGTTTCTGTCGTGCCATGATAATCCCGAATTTGCACGTAGCAATGAATGATTCGCTACAAAGTTGCGCCTAGAGGCAACGTGGTGGCTGAAATTATTGCTTTGGCCTGTGAGTGCGCTTGGCCCAAGAATAACCTCGGCGTTTTGCGGTTGCACCGTAGCCACAAGAGGCACAGACACTCTTCGTCTTGTGGTAGGAATGATTGCCACAGCGGCGGCAACGGATATGGGTGGACTTCTGGCGCTTACCCATCGATGGTGTACCTTTACTCATGACCTCACCTGTTACGGACAGCCCGCCGACCAACCGCCCATATTTGAAACCGCCGTTAGCGATAGGCCGTAAAAATGGCTCACTAAGCGTATAATGACGAGGGGTCTTCCTCGATGAATTCACTCGGCATCTCGGCATCGGGATACTTTCCTATCAGGCTCTCGATGCGGTCGGCAATCGCCGCGGTGGTGGCGATTGGAATCGGTATATCCAGGTCGAGCCATTTCTGTAAGGCCAGCCTGAGCCGCTCAGCCGCATGGATGTCGGCACTACTGCCGATGGTTGCCGCGACCACACAGCCACTTGAGATTCCATTTACCGGTCCCAGCGAGGCGAGCAGTCCAGCCAACCCGATGACTCCCCCTGAGGGTTTGTCGACGGCGATGTCCCCTCCCCCATCAGCAAAGAGTTCCTTGATCTTGTCATCGGCACATATTGCATAGACCTCTTCACAGGTCGGCTCACTCGACAACCCGGCCAGCACGACCATGTATTCACAACCAGATTCGCCCACCGTCGCCAGAATTGTCTCGGCCATCTCAAACTGTCCACTGGGAGAGATTGGTTGGGCCTCCCCCGAGATGACCAAAATGCTCTCCACCCCCAGATTGATGGAGTGGAGTGTGAGGTGGGGTGGGGTCAGCAGGCCGTCAACCATCTTCGTCTGAGGTGGCAGGTCAGGGTGGAATAACTCGGCCACCAAGGTCGAATCCAAGCCCGCGACCAGACCGTCGATGAGCAACTTGCCGACATTACCAACTCCCGGGAATGCCGCGAAAGCCATCCGGTGCTTGCCTAGGTGATTGGGGGGATGTCCGGGTTCACTGGGCTGCTTGCCGGTACGGCTCACGAGCCTCTCACCTTGGGCATCTCGCCAAACTATTCTTGTGACCATCGAGGCGATGGTTCGCCCGAAGGGGCATAAGGATTGGTAATGCTATTGCGGTCGAACTCGCTATTTCGCGAGGTGAATTTCCCTGCCGAGGCGGTGGGAATCACAGGATTCGCAGAATCGTCTCGCCGTCAAAAGACAACTGCTTCTTGTCGGCGAAGGCGGTCGCATAGCCGGCGATGACCACGACTTCATCGCCGCGCTTCACCTCATCGTGGACGAAGGGAATATTCTCGCTCATAGCTGAGATTTCAATCACCCCATCGGCGGTCGCCAATTCGGCCCCCCACCTCTTCCACTTGCCCCAGTTGGTCTCACCCTCACCCCCTGACAGCGACATCACCCGGCCGCGGATATTCATCCGATGCAGGGCAGTTGGAGATTGATGCCCTTCGTATTCACCCTCCTCAATCACGGTGAAGGTGGTATGTTCGTCCAACTTCAGTTGTACTCCGCCTTTGCGGGTCGGGGCGAGATAGCCACCGTCGATTCGCACCGATGTGCCACCACCGATTCCTTCGGGCAAGGTGCGCGGCCCACCCTTGTAGGAAGAGCACCACAGACTACCGCCACCGGTGAACAGGGACAGCGCCGGGGCGATTCCCCCGAACTTCCAAGGGTTTGGTTTCCAGGTGCCGATACGCCCCTCGACCGAGATACGGGTGACGATGTCATCGACTTTACTGAGTTGATGAGTGGTACCCTCATGATCACTGTATTCGCTTGCGCCATCGTGGTCGATCTTTCTGCCCGACCCCTCGCATTCTGTCGCCCAGTAACACTGTCGGCAACGCTCGCTTGAATCGGCCTGCCCTACCTGCTCTCCCCCGCCAGCGGCAAAACTGGGAACCGGCGCCGGCTCAGGCGGGTAATCGGCGATGTTTCGCCTCCCCTTGGTGGCGATATGCTGTTGCCAGAACTCGTGCGCCTCGTCCTCGAATTCCTGCATTTGTTCGGTGCTCGGCGCGGGGTAGACCTTGCGAGCATCTGCGCTCGCCAGGCCCAGGTACCAGGTCTCCAGCCCCGCGACCTCCTCATCCCTGCCGTGGCTGGCCCACCATAGCCACGCGTAAGTCTGCATCTGCAGTGGATAAGATGCGGCCCATTCCGAGGTGCCTTCGCTGGCTTTCAGGTCGATGATTCTGGTCGTCCCATCCCAACGGTAGACCAGGTCGTACTCACCCTGAAACCAACCGTCGGGCAGGATTGCCTGTTGGGTGAAAGTCCCGGCGTCGGGGTCGACAAACCATGGTCGCGCCAACTCCCAGGCCTCAAGCATGTTGACTTCCCCGCCCTCCCCCTCAGCATCCAGGTTGGCACAGGGGTGCGGCTGGTCGTGGGTCGCGGGAAAGCCATCGGGGGCGGGAATGTCCGGGCGTTTTCCGGCGCGGAAATCCGCCAGTTCGGCGCCATTCCCACCACCTTCCTCGTAGCACTTGGCCACCTCTTCAAGGTGCAGGTCGAGGGCCGCAGCCGCAAGTTGTGGTCCGAGATGTCCTCTCGTCGCCATGAATTCATCCCAATCGCCACTGCGATTGGCATCGCCCAACCATGATTCGTGGGCGCTGGCGATGGCGCGTGGCCAATGCACGGCGATGCGCGCCTTGGCCCATTTCCTGATGCTGTCGACATCGTCATAGTCCTCATCCATCACCATCAGCAGTGGTCCATTCCATCTTGCCTCCGGGCGTTGGTCGATGACGGTGTTGAGACGGTCTCTACGGCGCCAATATGCATCTTGCTCGCGGGTCGGTGAATCGAAGACCTCGGATACCGCATTGGCCGCGACCAGCGCCGGATTCTCTCGCACGACCCGGCAGACGCACTCCTCGACCGCATGGCCGAACACCAGAATCGGCACGGCCTCGCCCTTCCACCCCCACTCACGCTGATAGAACCAGGCGCGCGGGCATAACCGATGTCCCCAGCGGGAGGAATGCGAGAGTCTTCCACCAGGCCCATATGGGTCTTGTTCGGGTAATAGGATATTGGTTGGCATGCCGATATAGGATGACTGGTGCCCAACCCCTTTGAACCCTGACCTCGCCCAGTCACAGGTCTTGCGAAGGATGACCATCCTCGGGTTGCCAATCTCGGGCGATGACCTCCATCCGGGTGATGCGCGGATTGATGCGCAGTTGTGGTAATCCAGCTCGCCAGCCCAGTTCAGCCGAACTGATGAGCACCCGGTCTCCGACCTCGAGTTCTGACAGGGTTGAGACGATGCTTCGCCCGAAGGCGACGATTTCGACCACCCGATGACCATCCCATAGATGGGCACTGAACATCGTCCACGGTTTTCCCCCCAGTCTCTGGCCACTTCGCAGTGTCCGGCCGACCACCAAGCCATCGATGTTGGCCTTGCTCTGAATCAGTCCGAGGCGAGTGGTTTCTATCGATTCATCGAATTCATCTCCGCTCAGAATTTCACTTTGCCCGTCGAGATAGAGCCGAGTCTTATCTCGCCACAGCCCCGGTGCGGCGTTGGTGATCAGGTATTCGCCGTCTGGAGTGGTGCGCAAATCAGGGAATGCGCCAGTACTCATTTCCTCGAGAATTGCGTGTGATTGACCGCCGGTCTGTAGTAATGCCCCATGTACCAATTCGCCGAAATGATTGGAGAGAGGCCCCCATTTACCGCCTAGTTTTCCGACCACATTGATGCGATTTTGAATCTGATCGAGTGGTAATGCCGGGATGCGAGGTAGCATTTTTTCGACCATCTCATCGAGGGAAAGACCTTGCCAACGGGCGGGGATTTCGATTTCATTACCATAAATCCGGATTTGCCCCTCTTCTTCGGATTCATCCAGGTCGGTGCAGTCTCCACAACTGCACTCGGGCCAGTTCTCCGGCTCGGAATCAGCCGCGGTCATCGCCTGCCAGATGGTGTGCAATCTCTCAGCAAATGCCGGCAACTCATCTTCGCTCATCGGTGCGAATTCCTTGCGAGTAGGGCCCTTCAGATACCAACCCTGCAGGGATTCCACCTCATCACTCTCGTCGCCAGATTGGCTTTCTTCCATGCCGCCGAGTCCTCGGGTCGAAGACCACAAAAACCTATAGAACGCTAACTGAGGCTCAATCCAGACGGCAAATCTACTGGTGGTATCACTGGCCTTGATATCGACGATGGTTGTCTTGCCACGCCAGCGCAGGACCAGGTCCATCTCTCCGGCCGACCAACCCTCAGGGTGGTACAACCTCTGTGGTTGCCAGACCCTCGGGTCTTTGGCCCAGGGGCGAGCCACCTCCCATGCCTCAGCCCAGGAGATGTCGCCACTGCCGGGCAGTGTCTGCACTACAGGCTCCTCTCCATCTTTGGCCAAGACTAAACTCTGCACTTTATCGGGCACCGGGAAACAAGGTCTGTCATCCCAACGCGGTGCAGGAACCTTGTTCGGGTCACCGCGGTTACGCCATTGCTCAAGTTGTGGTCCACCACCGGCCTGATGGCAGGCTTTTACCTCCTCAAGAAATAACTCCAGCCCACCATGCAACATGTTCTCCATCTCCTCCTGCGTCATATCATCCCAGGTGTAATCGCTGGTCTTGGAGGGGGTTTCATCCCATCTCTTGGCGCCGATCTCGATGACCTTGGCGGCGGCGGATGCGACTTTGCCTCCTATCCATTCCCGCAGGTCATCGAGTGAACCCGGCTTTGAGCTGTCGACCAGGCCCTCGGTATCATCATCATTCCAAGCGGCCCAGCGACTGCGCTCGGGCAGGTGTTGGCCGAGCGGCGATTCCATCATCAGACCGATAAGCGCCTCCTCGACAATGATTCCCATCACCATGCGGGGATTGACCGGCTCGCGCAAGCCGATCTTACTGCCGATGAACCAGCGCCGCGGACAGCGTAACCACGAGACGTAGCCGCTGGCCGAGATACGCATCCGACTGCGACCAATCGCTCCACCCAAGGGAGGTAGTCCGACCGGCATGGCCGGCGCTGGTGGCGATTGTCTTTCAACTCAACCCAAAAAGGGGGATGGGTCAATCATGGTAGTGGAGGGGTGAAACCTCAGGCGGCTGAACCGAACAACCGTGGAGATATCCTCAGGCTGAACCAGGGTCGAAAATCATCTCTCAAAACTGTAGAAATCACCGCTCGCCCTCTGCTCGCGGTCCTTGCGGCTTCCTTCCTTGTTGATCCGCGGGCGCGACGAATCGTGGTCACGTCTGAAGGTGACTCCGACGGCCTTGAGAAAGCGATTCATTCCTTCCTTCAGGTGGAACGGCCCTTCTGCACGGCCGTGCTTGCCGCCCTCGCCCTCGAAGACGAGCAGAGAATCCGCCAGGATATCGATGAAATAGACGTCGTGGTCGATGACGAAGGCGGATTTCTCATTCGCTTCCATGGTGCGGCGAATCGCCTTGGCGCATTCCATTCTGGCATTGGCATCGAGATGGGCGCTCGGCTCATCGAGCAGGTAGAGGTCGGCTTCACGCGCCAGACAGATGACGATGCTGACCGCTTGCAATTCACCGCCGGATAATTTATTGGCGCGCTTGGCGAGTAATGTGTCAACCCCCATGGCGCGCACGACGCTGACTTGAAATTCACCACTGCGCCAAGCCAAGCCGACCTCGGCGTCGAGCCATTCCTGCACCGGCAGGTCATGCTCGACCGAAATGTGCTGTGGCTTGTAGGAAATCTTCGCCTCGGCGGTAATCCAACCCTCATCGTATTCCATCTCGCCGGCAATCATCTTGAACAGCGTCGATTTTCCGGTGCCGTTGGCGCCGACCACCCCGACCACTTCGCCCTGATGGACGGTACCTTTACCGGTGCTGAGAGAAAAATCACCGAGTTTCTTGGTAATGTCACCCCATTCGAGGATGGTCGCCCCCTTCTCAGTTCGTCGCTCGGTATGCGACTGGAATTTAATCGGCTTATCGCGGATCCGCATATTCTGCTCGGGGAGGAAACCGTCGAGATAGACATTGATGGCGGTGCGGGTCGGCCGCGCCGGGGTGAATATTCCATACGCCCCTTTCTCACCGTAAACGATGTGCACCAGGTCAGCCAAGACATCGAGTACCGCCAAATCGTGCTCGATTACTATCACTCGCTTGCTCTGCGCCAGCCCTTGGATTATCTTGACGATACGCATCCGCTCGTGGATATCCAGATATGAGGATGGCTCGTCGAAGAAATACACATCGGCCTCCTTCAGCAGGGTGGCACAGATAGCCACCCGCTGTAATTCCCCCCCGCTCAACTGCTTGATATCTCGCTGCAACAGGTGAGAAATCCCCAATTTCTCGGCATTCTCAGCCAAGGTGCCAGTCTCATCTACCTTGGTGAGCAGGTCGATGACCGGGCCATTGGCAACCCGAGGCAGGTGGTCGACATATTGCGGCTTGATGGAGATGGTGACCTCTCCCTTGAGAACCAAGTTGAGAAAGTCGCGTAATTCTCCCTTTGGCAGACTCTCGATGGCATCCTCCAGCCACACCTCCTCGGCATCATAATCCCCCAGATTGGGAATCAATTGCCCGGAAAGGATGTTGATGGCGGTCGATTTCCCCATCCCGTTAGGTCCGAGGATTCCGATCACCGATTCCTTCGAGGGTGAGGGCAGGCGGAACAGCCGAAAGCCGTTCATGCTGTAGCGGTGAATCATTTCGGTCGCCAATTCGCTCGGCAATTGGGTGATGATGAGGGCGTCGTGAGGACATTTGTTGACACAGATTCCACAGCCGATGCAAAGTGCTTCGGAAATGTGCGGCTTGCCGGTCTTGGCATCCATGACGATGCACTCCTGGCCGTTGCGCACCGGCGGGCAGAACTCACGACACTCATCCATACATTTCTTCGGCTGACAACTGTCTTCTCGCAATACCGCTACGCGCATACTCTCACCTCCTACCACTCGTGGTTGGGAGTGCGACCTGACAGCCCCTCATCAATCCGCCGCTTTCACCTTCGGTTTGAGAATCAAGGCTTCTCCATCACTGCTGTCGAGCAGGATTTCCATCGGCGTGGTGGTTCTGATATGTCTGAGTGGTCCTTCCTCGAAAATCGCATCGTGTTCATCCAACCAGTCCCAGTCCATCGAATCCGTTTTCTCCAGGGTGAGGTATCCGACGCTGAATGAGACGATATTCTGGAAGAAGTGGGTTCCCTGACTGGGATCGACGTGGATATCGGCCATCGGCACTTCGACAATCGTCTTCGCCCCACTGATCTGGCCCCAACTAACCGGGATACCCAGAGATGGGTCTGCGGTTCCCCAGCGTCCTGGGCCGATGAGCAGATAGGGTCGGTTCTGACGCGATAATTCAGCGTTCAAACGCTCGATGATCGGCGTCAAATCCCTGCTCTTGAGCCGATTGAGACGTTCTGGATGAATGTAGATGATGTCGGCCACATCATCGATGATGCCGTTGCCCAATGCTTGTGAAGAAAGGCAGAGGCAACGCTCCTCGTCGACCTCAGACAGGTCGACATCGATGTCCTCGTGGCCGGAAACCACCGGGCGTAACTGCAATAATGAGAATCGGCGCACCCCCTTCTCAACATTGTATGAGACCGCGAATTCGATCTCGACCGGCGTCCCGAGGTAACTCTCACAGGTTCTCAAAACGTGATGTAGAATCTCGGCGATGGGGAATTTGCCATGCTTCAGCGCCGGGGCAAATGTGACCACCCTCTGGCCATCGCGGTTCAGGGTGTCGACGATTCGGTCATCGGCGGCTACATAGGTTGAGCCGACCAAGGCCAATTGGCCATCTTCTTCGGCCACGTCGAGGTCGAGGTGGAGAAGATTCGAATCATCGACATGAGTAAGTATCGTACCTTCGCTTCGCATCGGAATGGCGTAGAATTTTCTCTGCGTGGTACGCAGGGTGGCATCGATACTATAGAATTGGTGAAGCCGATTGGGATGCGCCGGACTGAAGCGTAGACAGCGGCCACCTTTAGCGACTTGTCGTCCCAGCCCGAGCGCAAGAGCGGCGATTCCATCCTCTGCCTTGAGCGGCTCGACCGGATAGTGATTCTGCGAGCGAGCAACCCCGGAGATTGCCGGATAGAATCGCTGGTTATGCTCGGTGCCGACCAATTCCTGCACCACCACCGCCATCCTCTCATCCTCGATTGAATTCGGCGTCGCCGCGACATAGGACTTGGCGCTGCTGTAATACGTCGATGCATAGACCAGACGAATCGCCCGACTCAGTTCCCTAACCCTGACCTCCATGTCGGGATTGTCGTTGGCGATCATGTAGGTAGAGTAAACTCCGGCAAAGGGCTGATGACTGGCATCTTCCAACTGGCTTGAGGAACGCACGGCAAGCGGCCAGGTCGCGACCTCCAGCATCGAGCGCATCACCAGCAGTTCTTCATCGGTGAATTTGCCGGCCAAGAAGGCCGCAGCGACATCCATGTCAGAATGATCTTCATGGACGAAGTGTTCCAAGTTATTTCGCTCGATGAAACTCTCAAACACATCGGTGGCGATGACCATCGACTTCGGCACTGTGATTTTGACGTCGGGAAATGCTTCGGCCAAACCGAGGTCTGGCATCCGGGTGTAGAAAAACGCTAGACCTCGCCCCTTGCCCCCGAGGCTTCCGGTGCCGATTCGTTGGAAGCCACTGCCCTGTTTCCCCATAGTGTGGTCTTCGACCGAATGGAATCTCGTCTGATACAGGTGATGACCAATCACATCGACCAGGAAATTACGCACCTCTTCGATGGAATCGAAATCACCCAATTTCTTCACCCGTAATTGCGCCGCCAGAGAGAACTCTGTGCGGGTTCTCATCCAATGAGAGAAATGGTTTCTGGCGGCATGGAATTCAATGCTGGAGATGTCGACTTCCTTGAGTGCGACGCGCAATTCTCGTAGGTCCGAGGCGCGGGCTATCTCTTCTCCGTCGGGGGTGCGGAAAACGAAGTCGCCGAAACTCATCTTCTCGCGCATGAAGTCGGCGATACGATGATACAATTGGGCATCTTCCTTGTGAATGAAGGTCGCCCCAAGGGCCTCAGCCTGTTCCTTCAGTTCGAGATTTTTCGATTGGAAACATATCGGCATATTGGAATGAGCCTCACGTAAATGTCGGGTCAAATCAAGTCCGGCGGTATCTCCACTGCCACCCTCGTGCGGGAATCTTCCATCGGTGAACACCCCGATGATGTTATTGTGATACCTCTCGATATGCAGCATCGCTTCCTCATAATCGGTTGCCAGGAGAATCTTCGCCCGGGCGCGCAGTCGCATCAGCCGCTCGTGCAGGTTAGCACCCTCTCCCATCAGCCTGGTGGTCTGTTTGAGTAGTTGGGTATAGAGCAGGGGCAGATATGCCGAGTAGAACCTGCGGCTGTCCTCGACCAATAGAATAATCTGCACATTGCCGAAATCAACGTCGTGGAGAACATTGCGTTCATCCTCAATCAACTTGGTGATGGCCAACAGGATTCGGCTGTCACCGGTCCAGACGAAGATGCGGTCGATTCCCGAGCCGACGCTCAGAGTGGCCAATTCCCGGGTATTGTAGGTCAGCAGAACCACTGGCAGCCCGGGGTGAATCGACTTTGCTCGCTGGGCGAAATCGTGTACCGCCATCTCACCGATTCTCGACATCGTAATCACTAGATCAAACGGCCTCTGACGGAGGAGTGTGAGAGCATCGCTCGCCTCGGGGCTGTGAATCAAGCGAGGTGATTGGGAAAGGTTGAGAGCGCTGTATTCGCGATTCATCAAATCGGCGAGATGACCGTCCTCCTCCAGGACGTAGTGGTCGAAGTGACTGGAGACGAGCAGGACATCACGCACTCGAAACGGCGTCAGCCGCTCGAACCGAGCGATTTCTCGCAATTCGATGCCATCCATATCCATTCTTCAACCTCCCTCCATTAATAGCGTTGCTCCGAGGGCGACCGAGTTCCAAGTCAACCGTACAAATACAATCGATAGGTATGTCGCCCAGAGGGTAGCGCGTCAATGCCTGAAAATATGAGCGACCCGGTCTGATGAGGATGCCACCGCCAAGTGGGAACAAGGGCAAATCGCTCATCTGAAACTCTTTGTTCCATCTTGTTGAATACGGATACAGAGATGCTTCAAGCGCAGTTTCCTCTTCACTTTGCCCTCTCGGGGCGACATATGTACTGCTTCTTTTTTCCTGTCGCCCCCACGTGTGTCCTTCGGTGGATTCATGGGAGATGACCCCCCCAGTGTAATCCGTGCAGACCCCCGGAATTGGCACCATTCAGCCGTACGGCGGCCAAGTCCAGGTCCAACGGATGATAATCGAGCCGATTGCACCGACCCCGTCGCCGAAGAATCTAATGTTGGCGAAATACAGTTCGCCGTGGAAGATCATCCTGCGCATGAGCGCACTGTCGATTGTCACCGCCTTCATCGCCCAGACCGTGGTGATGATTCCGTTCGGAATCGCCCTGAAAAATTCTACTTTGGCGCTGCTGGGAATGGTCTGTGGTGTTCCCTTGATCGGGTTATTCATCTGGATGAAGCGGCCGAAATTGGTCGAAGTGGTGATGGCAACTCCTGCCGAAGTCGGCGCCACAATGCACGCTCTATCGGGTCAACGTACACTGCAAACTCCGGTAACGACTGTGGTTAGACGCCATATAGTGCGCGATTCCGGTGCCTTTGATATTCCCGCCCCGAAGAACTTATGGCGGGTTTTTTCGCTCACCATGGCCATCGCCATCGCCCTGATAATCACCTCGGTGGCTGCCGATACCTCGGAAAGTTCAACCCTGCTGACGCTGAATATGCTGGTAGTGATACTGCTGGCGATTCCTTTGATGCTGCTCGGTTTCTCGATTCCGGTTTTTGCATGGTGGTCATTCAGTTCGAAGCGTCTGGGCTTGCCGACCCGCGGTCATGAGGCTGAAGCGGTGCTGACCGCGGGAATGCTTTCGACAATCCCGGCAATCTGCATTAACAGCATTCTATTCCCAATATTATTGGCCTCTTTGGGCATTATCGGCGATTGGTCGACAATGGGGCTTGACGATGGTAATAATCTCGCTACATTCCTCAGTTATACTGTCTCAGCTCCAGTAGGTGAAGAGTTATGCAAAGCCGGTGCTGTGATTCTAATGGCACGATATATAGATTCACCAAGGCGAGGTTTCCAAGTCGGTTTCACCGTCGGTCTAGGTTTTGCAATCGTCGAGAATCTGATGTATGTCGCCGGCAGTTTCGCCGGTGGCGGTCTGGTAGGTTTCGTGTTAACCACATTCATCCGCGGCATCGGCTCTATTCCCGGGCATGCGGTCTGGACTGGAATCACCGGACTCACCATCGGCTGGGCGCTGAGTCGCAACAAACCACTGGCCGACAGCGTCCGAGGAGCGCTGGGCGAGAGCGACGAAGTCGATTCGGCAAACCAGCCTACTTGGTCACTGATCGACAAAGATACCGGTATGCAGGTCGACTCGGTTGGTGGAAATCAAGGCGGCATTGAAGCCTTGGCCAGCGATGCGGTTGTGAGTGATTCGGGGGTTGCCGTGGCCGGTGGGGGGGTGGCAATTGCCAGCACAAGTCGAATTACCCTGTTTGGTAATAATCAGCGTGAGATTTTCGCCGGCCGTGGATTTCCACTTCCACAAACCGTCTCGAGTGGTCTACTATTGGCGATGCTAGGCCACGCCTTCTGGAACGGTACGTCATTTTTATCACTCTATATCGCTGAAATGATGGGCTTGAGCGAAGTCGGATTGGTATTGATATTCCTCGGTTGGACGGCATTTCTGGTCACAGGAATTCTATTCATCGGAATCAACATTATTCGCACCGTAGCGACGGTTCCAGGCCCGATAACGGTAGATTGAGATTATTTCACCGCGAAGTACTTGAAATATTGAACACGACGCCTAGGTGGTGGTGGAAATGGTCTTTGCGCAGGTCGGCGGGCTTGAGACGGCTAATTTGATTGTCTCAATCTCCTTGGTCGCATTATTGCTTTTGGCCAGCCGGATGGGAAATATTCTCGACAATTTCGGCCGAATTGCCGCCACCATCATCGGTTTGGTCGTCGGGGTACTCGGCCATTGGACCTGGTTGGTTATCCTGATGCTCTTCCTGGCATCTTCGCACAAGGCGACAAAATGGCGCTGGGAGGAAAAATCGGCCAAGGGATTCTGTGAATCTCACGACGGCTCAAGGGGTTGGGAAAATGTTCTGGCCAACGGCGGCATCCCTGCTCTGGTCGCGGTTTTCGCATTTTATGGCGAAGATTGGTCAAATCTATTCTGGGTACTGGTGGCAGGGGTCGCGGTCGCCGCGGCTGACACTTGGGCGAGTGAATTCGGTTGTTTGGACCAGCGCGTCAGAATGATAACCACACTGGCCGAATGTGAAGCCGGAGTAAACGGCGGCTTCTCCCCCAACGGCCAGTTAGCAGCGCTGGTAGGCAGTGCTATGATCGCCGCAGTTGCATTATTGATCGGTTGGTTACCCGGGGGAGGCAGCTTTGTAATCGGTCTGCAACTGGCAGGGCTCGTAACCCTGGTCGGCTGGCTCGGATGCCAGATAGACAGTGTTCTGGGGGCGTTGTTGGAGAATCGAGGACTGATGACCAAGGGCACGGTGAACGCGGCGGCGATTTCAGCCGGAATGGCTCTAACCTACCTGCTGCTGAACCACCTCGCTTGGTATTGAACCAGACGTCGATGCTTTACTTAACCACGGCCAACATCGCTCGCTCATGCGCGAGGGCGGGCCAGCGATGCTTAAGCATCGCTCGGGATTATTTCTCGCCCTGTTATTGTTCACATCATCACTCTTCCTAGCACTTTCACCATCGCTTGCAACCGCACAGGAAGAAGAGCCTGATGTGTATCCTGAAGGAGATATGCACTGGAAAATGCCCGTTGAGAATCTGATTTTTCTCGACGGTGTAAATGCAGATGAAGCGACATTGACCCGCATCCGTCCGGCCTCATCGACCCCGACCGGCAGCGAGTTGATTCCCTACAACGCGGGCTCCCCCGCCATGATACTGACTGCTGAAGCACCGCCGGCAACAGATAGCATCAACGTCACTTTGAACATCAGTGCTTTTTTCCATTTCACCCTCAATTCTCCGGTGATAACCTACTGTAAACAGACCAGCCCGCTGAACCCGTTCGGGGATAAGGCAACCACCCTGTACATGCGTCTTATGGTCGGAGAGAAAGAGATAATTACGGGGACCTCGAATAGTGAAGTTCTGAGCACCAATGACGCCGCTGCACCCCATAATCTGACCATTGAAGAGCAGGAGGTGGAATTCATTCTCGCCCAGCATGATATCTTGAAACTCGAGATTTCGGTCGAGCATAATTGCGAGGGTACCCAGGCACAGTTGAACTGGGGTTCCTTCGGCTCGATGAGCGGATTGGTGATTCGGGGAGATCTGGTTCGCCTAGACCCGAGAGCGAGTGTCGATGACCTCGGTTTCGCCCATATCGAGATGGTGCCTATATCACCTTGGGGAAGTGAGGAATTCAGCAAGATTAGAATGATGATATTCGGTCCGATTCTTCCTGATGAATATGATACCGATGACCGCGACTTGGCGATTGAGTCCTTCGATTCGCCGATGGGGCAACGTAAGGTCGAAGGTAATCGTACCGCTTGGACCTGGGTGTCAACCAAGCCCTTGTCTCCAGGACATCACTTGGCTAAATTCTGTTTGCAGACCATCGACGGTAACACTTTGTCGGAATGCCACTTCTCGGGACGTTATCGCTTCATCGTGCCAGAGGAGGATACGACGATTTTCACCGCGGTACTGTGGATGTCATTGAGTTCACTACTATTGCTCATCGGCTGGATTGGATTTGCCCTGAAGGACGGTATTTTCTATCCCCCACAGATGATTGGGGCATTTCTGGTGATGGCCCTGCTGTTGATTCCCCTGCAGATGCAGATGCCGGACTTAGACAATAATATTCAAACCACTGACGATTCGCCGATAAGTGATTTTTCTCTGCTGGTATTCAATAATAACAGCAATGGCACCAGTATTTCGCTCAGCCAACTGCTCGAGGGCAAAGATGCTGTGGTCATCGGGGTATTCCAGCCCGGCTCTCCCAACGCGATTGACCAGAAACAAGAATTCGAAAACGCCATCGACATCATCGGTGATGATGTCGCCTTCATTCAGTTGGCCACCGGTCAATCGATACAGATGATAGATGTTGAATCCCATGCCGAGATAATCAACGGCTCGTGGCCGATATTGATCGATGAATCGGGCGGCATGGTCGCCCGGCAATTACCCTGCGGGGTAAGTGATGGTGTAATCGTTGTCGACAATGCAAAAATCGTCACCTGGTGGCGCGCCGGCTCAGCTTCACAATCCGGCATCATCAATGCCGTCGAGGGTATCGAGTCTGGAGGACAGCAGTCTATTCCTTCGATTTTCGCAGTTCTGTGGTGTGCCGGTGCACTGCTGCTGATCGGCCTGCCGCGACGGGAATGGCAGGCACCGGAAGAGGCCCTTCCCCCCGGTAGCCTCTGGGGTGGGATATTTGCCGGCGGCCTGCTCGGATTCATTCTCATCAACCTGCCAACACTGTTGTTGACTTTGGCATTCGGCGCCGGAGAAAATTGGTATTGGATAGATTTATTATTGGCCTTATGGTTGATTGAACAGGCGGTTTTCATCGTCATGAGAGGACAGAGTCTTGAAGTTTCAGCAGTAAACGCGATATTCTGTAGATTGATGCCGAAAGCATATGTTGAATGGCGCTCGACAGAGGATATATCGACCGATATTCAAATCGGAGTGTGGGTCGGATGGCTATCTTGGTTCATTCTGCCGATGCTCATCCCACAGGGTATCTCTGCCAGTGCAAGAAGTGGTATGTGGGGTGGCTTCATTTCTATATTCTGGACACTTGGATTGCTGTTCTGTGTAGGACTTATCGTCTTGATCATCCGCTTGGTGGCCTCGTGGGGCGGACCGATATCACGCGCCTTTGGCAAGCATGGCCAACCCGAATTTGCCCGCTTCCTCGGTCTGTTGATGATACCCATGGGGGCATGGATGTTGATTCACGGCATCCTCGGCCTAACCACCAGAGGAATTATCTGACGGATTGATTGATAGTCTTAGACCAGATAATACATCGCTATGGCGAAAAGTCTACCGATTAAATGGAGTGCAAGTCGAGCCAACCTGCTGAGTGCCTGTGCCCGCAGATATGCCCTGCAATATGTCCTTGGGAAAGAGGATGAGAGTGAACTATATGACCGCCCATCAAAGTTAGTCATCGACCAAGGACGTTGGCGCCCACCGCGCGATCTGATGGTATTGACCACCAAGGATGTCCTGCGGCAAAGACTGATTGAAGCGGCAAATGGAGTCTTGTGGTCACACGATGCGATGGAAGCCACGCTGGAGCGGAAACTGAAGCAGAGAATCGCCGAACAACGCGGCCAGCAGGAACATCTCGCCCGGCGGATGGGCTGGGACAAGATTCCCCAACGGCGCCTCGGTAAGGCCAAGTTGACCGAACTGGTCAACGATGGCATGGAGCGTCTGGTCGCGGCTGAAGCGCATCCACTGCTTTGCCGCATACTCAAAGGTGCACGGGATACCGAATGGCTGGTACCCAATAGTCTGCAAACCGTAGATGTAGATGGCAACAAAATCTACGCGGCACCGGACCTGATAATTCGCGAAGGTCGAAAATGGCGCTTAGTGCGCTTTTCCGGCGATATATTCTGGCGCAAGCCGAGCGCGTTGCGACGGGTTGAGCTCAATGCCATGCTATTGTGGGCGCAGGAATCGGAGGGATTGCCGAATTCGCCGCGCAAGTACAAGATTTCGAGACTCGGTTGGAATGATGGACATTGGGTTCTGTGGTCTCAGCAGGGCAGTGTCAAAGCTCGCCACGAGGTGAAGAAACTTATCGCCAACGATGTCGCAAGTATGCGCCAGGTGAGCCGTACGATGGGCCCGGCTAGAGATGTCGACAAACTGGCCTATGCCCAGCAGATGTGGCGCTGTCGAAAATGCCCGTATCGCTGGACCTGCCAAGGTGCCAGTAATCCGATTCGCGCCCGCCTCAAACAAGAGGCGGTGGAAGTCGAGAATTCACGTTCACAATTGGCTGAGTAAGTTGTTCAATACTTGCGCCGGATCACTAGCCATCGTGACCGCTGAGGCGAGCAGGACACCGGCTGCACCAAGTTCGATCGCACATGCCACATCGGCACCAGAGTTGACCCCGGCACCGCACAGAACCTTGACCGAGGGATTCACCGACCGCACCAACTCAACAGTACCAGATACAATCGTCGGGTCAGCTGTGGTCACCGAAATATCTCCACCAATTAGTTCGGGTGGCTCTATCGCAACATAATCGGGAGAAAGCGTGGCCAATGCCGAAGCCTCATCGAGGTCTGCCGCACAGGCGCAGACACCGATTCGATGGTCGATTATCGTCAACAATTCGGCCACATGGCTGAGGTCGACCTTATTCTCGGCGTGATTTATCAGCGTCCCGAGCGCACCGCGCTCAATCGCCGTGCCCGGATGCAACCGGCCGGTATTGGAGCCGAAACCGATTGGATCGAGATGCTGCGTCCAGACCTCGATATTCTCTACCGCGGCGGCAACCACAGATAGGTCGAAGGCAGATACAGCAAGCACCAGACGGGCGCCACGAGAATTCAATGAATCCATGATGCGAGCCAATTCCAAGGCACCATGACCCTGACTGGATTGGTAGGTCTTGGCATTGACAATCAGCAATGGTGCGGACATATTACTCCGATTCCCTGGTCGCACTTGAGCATGACCCCATCCTATCGTCCGGGTATTGTTCCGGACAATAGTGGTCATGCCGCAAAGCGGGGTAGTTAGGTCGGGAGGTTGGTCTAATCGGTGAGCGGCCAAACTCCGCCATCTTGAATATGACCTTCGGGAATCACCGAATCATAATCAATGACCACATTCGACAATTTAGCCCGCGCCCCGATGACGGCACGCTTGCCGACCAAACAACTGCTGAGTACCGCCCCCTCACCGACGCATGAATCCTCGAGTAGAGAAGAATGGGAAACCGTTGTCGCATCAGCGATTATCGTACGGTCACCGAGGGCCGAAAAATCAATTCTCGCGCCTTCAGCGATACTGACTCCATCACCAGCCCACGATGAGTCGGGAATACCGCCACCGTGCCGCCAGCGTTTTCTGGTCAGGCAGACCTCCATCGCCTCAATCCACGATAACGGGGTTCCGGCATCGACGAACCAGCCCTCGAATGGAAAGCCACTGAGTTGGCCTTCGACCGCCAAATCAGGGTAGACATCGCGCTCGATACTATGGGCGCCTTCGGGCATTCGGGTGAATATCTCGGGCTCAAGAATGTAAGCCCCGGCGTTGATGAGGTTGGAGAAGGCCTCCTCTCGGGTCGGCTTTTCCATGAATCGACTGATTCGGCCATCATCTCCCAAGTCGGCGATACCAAAGCGAGTCGGGTCTTCCACCTCCCACAGGGAAATACTTCCGATACCACCACGAGAGCGGTGAAACTCCAGCATCTCACCAATATCTACACTGGAGACCAAGTCACCGTTGAGAACGACGAAGGTACCGTTGATGTAGGGCTGGCAATTATGAATCGCGCCGCCGGTACCCAGCGGCTCGAATTCCTCGACGATGCGGACCGGATAGGGTAATTCGATGGTGGCGAAATGCTCGCGCATCTGGTCGATTCCATAACCGGCGGCGACCAGCACCTCGTCGACCAACTCATCGTCCAAAGCCTCGACCACGCGTTCCAGCAGGGTACGGCCGACCAACGGCAGGAGCGGCTTGGCGCAATGGTTCGTCCACGGCCGCAATCGAGTACCGAAACCTCCAGCGAGAACGATGACCTGAACGCCCATATTCGAAGCGAAGCACCGCCCCTTCATGTGCTTGCCCCTTCAATATCGAGTGATGGCCTCATCGCGACATTGAAAGACAGACCTACACTCGGCTGAGTGAAAGACATGAACATCCACGAGTACCAGGGAAAGCAACTCTTCGCCGAGCACGGTATTCACGTTCAACGCGGCATCCACGTCACAACTCCAGAGGATGCTGGGGCGGCTTGGGATGAACTGGGGGTGGATCTGGTCGCGGTCAAGAGCCAGATTCATGCCGGCGGGCGCGGCAAAGGTGAGTTGGTCGACCCGACTAGCCGAGATACCGTATTGCAAGGGGGGGTGCACCTCGCCCGCAGTCGAAATGAGGTGGTCGACTTTGCTGGCGCAATGCTGGGCAACATGCTCGTGACCAAGCAGAGCGGGGCTTGTGGGAAATTGGTACAAAATCTATATATCGAGTCTGGTTGTGATATCGCTCACGAATATTATCTCGCATTGCTGGTCGACCGTGAGGCCAAATCAGTGCTGATAATGGCCTCGACCGAAGGCGGCATGGAGATCGAGGATGTCGCCGCATCGACCCCCGAGAAGATACACAAGATCTGGGTCGACCCGACAACCGGCCTGCTCGGATTCCAAGCCCGTAATCTAGCGGCTGACCTCGGACTAGGGAAAGTGGCCGGACGCTCGTTCGCAAAGATGCTGTTCTCGCTCTACAACCTCTTCGTCAACAAAGATTGCTCGATGGTCGAAATCAATCCATTGGTGCGCACCAATGATGATGAAATGGTGGCCTTGGATGCCAAGATAAGCTTCGATGACAACGCTGATTTCCGTCACCAAGATATTTTTTCCGGCCTGCGCGACATATCCGAGGAAGAGCCGGCCGAGGTCAGGGCGAAAGAAGCCGACCTGTCATATGTGAAATTGGACGGTGAAATCGGATGTCTGGTCAACGGTGCAGGGTTGGCGATGGCGACCATGGACGTCATCAAACTGTATGGTGGCGAGCCAGCTAACTTTCTCGATGTCGGCGGCGGTGCCGATGAAGAGCAGGTGAAAACCGCGTTTTCGATTATTCTTGAAGATCAGAATGTGAAAGGGGTGTTGGTCAACATATTCGGTGGGATAATGCGCTGTGATATCATCGCCAGAGGCATCATCGAGGCGACTGAATCCTTGGAATTGGAGGTTCCATTGGTGGTTCGTCTCTCGGGTACAAATTTCGAGCAAGGACGCAAGATTCTGAAAGCCTCGACCCTGAATATCCACAGTGTCGATAATCTGGCGCAAGGGGCGCAGAAAATCGTTGCCCTTATCGGAGGTGAGCAGTGATGGGAATATGGATTGAGGAGAATGCCAAGGTCCTGGTGCAGGGCATCACCGGCAATCAAGGGATGTTCCACGCCACCAAGATGGTCGAATACGGCACCGACATCGTCGGTGGCGTCACCCCGGGAAAAGGTGGGCAGACGGTTGACTTGGGAGGTGTTTCTGCACCGGTATACGACAGCATGATCGAGGCTTTGGCCGCAACCGGTGCCGATGCCAGCGTCATCTACGTACCTCCGCCATTCGCCGGCGAGGCGATAATGGAGGCAGCCGACGCCTTTGCCGGCGGCGGAGAGGGTGTCATCATCTGTATCACCGAGGGTGTTCCTATCCTCGACATGGTCAAGGCGACAGCCTATGTCGCGGCGCGCCCGGGAATCCGTCTGATTGGGCCAAACTGCCCCGGAATCATCACCCCGGGCGAGACCGGTGGGGCAAAAATCGGCATCATGCCCGGCCATATCCACGCCAAGGGAAGAATCGGCGTGGTCTCCAAGTCGGGTACCCTGACCTATGAGGCGGTCGACCAGACGATGAGTATAGGCGAGGGGCAGTCGACCTGTATCGGGATAGGTGGAGACCCGGTCAACGGCACCGGATTCATCGATTGTCTGGCCGCATTCGAGGCCGACGAGCAGACCGAAGCCATCGTCATGATAGGTGAGATTGGTGGTACTGCCGAAGAGGATGCCGCAGCGTGGGCGAAGGACAACGTCACCAAGCCCATCGTTGGCTTCGTTGCCGGCGCAACCGCACCCCCGGGTAAGCGAATGGGGCATGCCGGGGCGATAATCGCCGGCGGCAAGGGAACCGCGGCAGAGAAGGTCGCAGCCTTCGAGGCGGCGGGAATCCATGTCGCCAACGACCCCAGTGAAATCGGCGCGGTGTTGTTGAAAGCTTTACAAGACGCGGGACTGCGCTGAAAAACCGCAATAAACGGTAGACGATATACAAACTCCACCAAGTTTTCTGAGGGCGTCTCTGAGAAATATATCTGGGGGGCGCGAAAGCGCAGGCCGAAAAACCAGGTGAAGAATAAGGGTGGTTGAGGCGCATTGAAGTGGACGAAAGGTCTAGGTCTACTGAGGAGTGAGCATGGCTTTTGACGCGTGGCTGGAATTGGCGGTGGTATGCTCGCTCGGGGCAATCTCTCCCGGCCCATCTTTTGCCGTGGTCCTGCGCAACACCGTGGTCGGGGGGAAACGACGCGGGGTGATGTGTGGATTGGGGCATGGCATCGGCTTCACGATTTATGCCGGCATCGCCATCACCGGTCTCGGTATTCTCATCCAGGCTGACCATACCGCTTTCTCGCTTCTACAATTTGCCGGGTTGTTCTTTCTCGGCTTCGTCGCCACCCAGATGTTGATGGCGAGCCGCATCCCTGGCCCAGTCACCGCCCACGAAGGTGGAGGCCGACGCGGATTCGGAGAGGGTTTTCTCATCGCCTTTCTCAACCCCAAGATTCTGGTTTTCCTGACTGCGGTTTTCAGCCAATTCATCTCGACCGACCTGAGTATCACCGAGCAGGTCGGGATGGCCTTGCTAGCAGGCTTCATCGATGGTGGTTGGTATATCTTCGTCGCCACAATGCTGGCAGGTACACCGCTGATAGAAAAATTACAGCAACGCCGACATCACATCGATGCGGTGATCGGAGTGGTACTGATGCTAACCGCAATCGTACTACTCGCCAGCCTTCTGATGTAGTGATCCAGATCACATGAATAATGATGCGATTTAACTGGGACCGACGCGGTTTCGTCCAATATAGTCTCAACGAGGAGGTCCACGCTTCTTCGCGCCACCGGGAGGACCTCTCTTAGGTCCACCAGGGCCACCTCCAGGAGGACCGCCGCCGGGATGACCGCGGCCAGGTCCCCCAGGGCTGCTGGAGCCACCGGGGCCACCGCCGCCACTACCGGGGGGGCCACGCTTAGGGCCACCGCCAGGGCCACCAGGGCCACCAGGGCCACCGGGGCCACCGCCAGGACCGCTGGGGCCGCCAGGGCCGCCAGGGCCACCAGGGCCACGGCCAGGAGGACCGCCACTACCGGGTGGACCGCGCTTGGGGCCTGATGGGGCACCACCACTGCCGGGAGGACCGCGACTAGGGCCGGATGGCCCAGTGCCACCGCCATCTCTGCCGGGAGGGCCGCGGCCGGGTTGGCCGCCACCGCCAGGGCCACCAGGGCCACCAGGGCCGCTACCGGGAGGGCCACCTCCACGTCCAGGGGGGCCTCGTCCCGGTGGACCTGAGGGGGATTCATCTTCCTCTTCGTCGAATTCAGCGCCACAATGCGGACACTTATTGTCCGATTCCTTAACCAGGCCAGAGCACATCTCGCAAGCGAACATATCCTCTTCATCTCCGTCGTCGGCGGAGCCACGTCCATGCACCTTCTCGACCTCGCCATCCCTTGAACAGAACAGCGTCACTTCGGTACTCATATCGACTCCCTTGAGCGCCAACTCGGTCGAGATAGCGTGTTGGAATGCATTGCACAGATCGGCCGGGCTATCGAGAACCCGGCCATCATCCACATAGGTGACATTGACGTTCAAGACATCGCCATCAGGCTTAATCTGCGGTGTCTCGACCGCTACTCCGCGCTTGCGAGCGACCCGACGCACCGCGACCTCTGACATTCGCCGTAGCAGACTCGGCGCCGGACCTTCTTCTTCACCACCACCCATGGTCTGCTTGAGCAGAGCCTGCGCCGGATCGGATTGCTGTTGCAGATGGGAGGGTAATTCTCCCGCAATCGAGCCGAGCACGTTGGCGGCGGTATCATGATTCATCTGCAGCCATTGACTTCGGCGTTCGTTCTTGACCTCCTTTTCGGCCTCGGCGATTCGGTTCACCATTACATCGGTAGGGCTGTTTGCAGGGTTATTTGATACTTTAAGGGGGGTATATCCGGTGATTGGGTCGGTCGCTATCACGTGTGAAGTATCGGAAAGCCCTCCTCCGGCAACATCTCCCCCAGCAACAGCACCATAATCAACAGCCCCGCCGGGGTCCTGTTGTGATTGTTGGGATTCGGGTTGGTGGAATTGTTGCGGTTGCTGCGCCGGGGAATTGTCCATTCCTTGAGCTATCTCTGAAAGTAAATCCGAGGTCACACCGCCCGGGTCTTCTTCGCTGTGACGTCTGGTGACGGTGCCTCCGCCATCTACTCCAGATGCGGGCGCGGCAACCATTCCACCGCCTAATGCCTGAGTGAAATCTTCTGATGCCCTCGACAGATTCTGTCGCGCCCCACACTCTGGGCAGAATATACTGTCGTCAGGAATTGACTCTGAACAACTCGGACAGTCCATCCTATCCCCAGTCGTGGGGGCAAGACCGATGGTAAAAACCGTTTGCCCGTAAAATCACTTCAAACCTCTATGCTGTGCATAGAATCGGTGTCGGTTCGATGGCGGAGAGTTCATGTTCAGAACCACCAAGGCGCAACCGGTTAAAATGCGGGTTGTAGTCGTCGGAGCAGGCGTTGCGGGGATTTCATCAGCCCTCGCTCTGGCCGACGATAGTGATGTTGACGAGGTCATCCTGTTAGAGGCGCGCAAGAATATCGGCGGCCGGGTCAGTTCGGTCACCGACCCACAGACCGGGCTCGAACTCGATAATTGCCAACATGCTTGTTTTCGAGTTTATGAGAGATTCCTGCAACTCATCGCTCGGGCCGAGGCTAATGATTCCATCAAATTGCAAGCGCGCACAGTTTTGACTTTCACCGATGCGAATTCAGGAAAATCCTCGGCACTGAAAGATGGAAGATTGGCACCACCTAACCATATGCTCGGCTCGATGCTCAAATTTCCATTCCTCTCGCTGCGCGACAAAACCAGAATGCGCCGGGTGGTGAGCGCATTTGCCAAGATGAGCGAAGAAGAGCGCCTGGCTCTGGATGATGAGCCGTTCATCGATTGGTTGCGACGGCACCGCCAAACCGAGGCTGCAATCGATAGATTCTGGCGATTTTTCGTCCTCGCGGCGGTGAATATGTCTTTGGAAGAGGCTAGTACTGCAGTTTGTGTTCTGTTGTTCAAACGCGGTTTATTCGGTGACCCACACGCCTTCGATGTCGGTGCCTTTCAAGACCACCTGAGTGGTGCTCTCGATGCGCCATTTCGTGCCGCACTAGATTCAGCAGGCGTGGATCTACGCTGTAGTACTCAAGTATCTCGATTGCTGTGGGAAGATGGAAAGTGTAGGGGTGTTGTCGTCGGTGATGCGACGATCAAGGCTGACTCAGTGGTCCTGGCCACCCCCCATCACATCGTCACGAGAATGTTGCGCGGCGAGGGTGCCAGTGATTCCGCCACCGCGGTGGCGGCGCGCACCTCAGCCTTGGGATATACCGCACTTATCGGCCTACACGCACTTTATGACTCTAGCAAGACCAGCGCAGATACCACCTTCACCGCCCTGATTGATGAGCCGATAATCCAGATGATATTCAACCGCAATGCCGAATTAAGTGCGGCAAACCAACCACCTGATGGACTGCAGTGGCTATCGACCCCGATTAGTTTCGCCGACCCATATCTGGAGATGAGCGATGCCGAATTACAACGCGAATTCGAGCGCGTCGCCGATTCGATGTGGCCCGATAGCAAAGCTCGACTACAGCGATTCTTTGTCGTCCGCACCAAGATGGCGACCTGTGCCTTCCCGGTCGGCAGCCACAAACTTCGTCCCGCCGCTGGCGATGCCGGGGCCGGACTCGCTTTGGCTGGTGACTATACCGACCAGGGCTGGCCTTCAACCATGGAGGGGGCGACGCGCTCGGGACTGGTCGCCGCCGCACATGTGCTCGGCCGGTCGTGGAATCCGGATTCACCATGGCCTGACTGGCCCGAGCCACCGCGCCGAGATAGTGAGGGTTGGACTGCTTGGGATTGCGAGTGAGGAGATGGTTGCTGAACTTCAGGGTGAAATGATATGAAGCAGAAGACCGTTGCATTATAATCCAAGCAATGTGAATATGAACCGAAGGGGATTGAAATGGGCGAGGAAATCAGATGGGGTGAACATCTCGTTTCCGATGATAAAATTTTTCTGGCCGGTTATGATACCCGCTCCACTTTGGCTGAAGCGCAAACCTACTGCACAGAAATCGCCACCAGCCATTACGAGAATTTCCTCATCGCCAACAAATTCACGCCGTCAGACAAACGTCAACATATCGAGAATATCTACGCCTATTGCCGCTATGGTGATGACCTCGGCGATGAAGCCCCCCACCCCGACGAGGTGCGCTGGAGACTGCTCGATGAGTGGGAGGCCGACCTCGCCCGCAGCTATGGATTCCCAGATGGGGTTCGCAAGATCACTGACCTGCCTGAAGGGGTGGAAATCACGCCGTGGAGTGGTACCTCCCGACATCCGATTCTGCGTGCCATCGCCCATTCCTCATCGGTCGTGGGAATACCGCATGAGCCGTATTGGAAATTGATTCAGGCCTTCAAGATGGATCAGACCAAAAAGCGCTTCGAGAACTGGGATGAGTTGCGCCGATACTGTTACTATTCTGCCGACCCGGTAGGACATCTCTTCCTCTATGTCTATGGCCACAATGACCAGAAGATGCGCGACTTGGCCGACTATACCTGCACCGCCCTGCAACTTGCAAATCACTGGCAAGATATTTCACGGGACCTCGACCAAGAGCGCATCTACATGCCTATGGATGAGATTGAGGCACATGGCTATTCGCTGAAGGAATATCTTGTGCGCAGCGATAATGAGGCGTGGCGCAAATTAATGAGATTTCAAGTTGAGCGCGCCCGGGAATGGTTTACAAAAGGTAAGGAATTATGGAACCATATCGACCCGAGATTGGCGGTTGATTTGGCGATGTTCACGATGGGAGGCGAGGCAATTTTGAACTCTATCGAGCGACAGGGTTATGATACATGGAGAAAACGTCCGACCGTAGGTCGGGTGAAGCAGTTCATGATGTATTTGCGCGTTCGCAGGTTGTGGAAAAAAGCCCAAAGGGAGGCAAGTGCCTAAAGACTGGTCTGTTTCGGCACGTGAGGGGAGATAGGAATGTTGGAGCGTCGCAAGCCAGATTTACTGATGCCCCTGAAGGGCTATGCCAGGTCACGTAAGTCGCAAAAGAAACACACCAAGCGGCAGTCGCCAGCTCTGGATGCACTGCGCGCCGCGGTCACGTTGACCAAGGATGCGGTGCACGCGGTCGGAGTCACGGCCATCGATGTGGTGCGCGATGGTGCGGCTTTCATCGGATTATCCAGTCCGGCCGAAGAATTACAGAACCCGTTCTCCAATCTCGATGCACCGATCTGGGAACAACACCCGCCGCAGGAGATTATCAATATCGCCTTCGATTACTGTGAGTCGCTGACCCGGCGAGAGGCGGGTAATTTCTACCACTCGTTCAAGTATCTCCCCGATGAGCAGCGCCGGGCGATGTGTGCTGTCTATGCATTCTGCCGTCGTGCTGACGACATCGCCGACGGAGATTGGAAAGATGTTTTCCAAGGTGGTCTCGGCCCTGACGACCCCGAAGCAATCGCTTACCGGTCCGAGTTCGAGCAATTATCCGACCGCCCCGCGGTCATTGATGAGGATGCCTACAAGACCAAATTAGCGCAGTTATTCTTCTTCCGCAAGAAACTCTCGACCTGCTATAATGGTCTGACCTCGACCGACCCGGTGTTCCTGGCGTTGAAGGACACTGTGCAGACTTATCAGATTCCGCAGGAATACTTCGGCGACCTCATCTCGGGCATGGAGGATGACCTGTTTAACAACCGATACCGCACCTTCGACGAGTTGTACCTCTACTGTTACCGGGTGGCCAGCGTCGTCGGCCTGATGTGCATCGAAATCTATGGTTATGATGACGAAGAGGCGCGCCGATTCGCCGAATCCTGGGGCATCTTCATGCAATTGACCAATGTACTGCGCGATGTCGGTGAGGATATCGGTCGCAACCGAGTATACCTACCGTTGCAGGAACTTGAAGAGAATAAGATCACCGTATCAGAATTGGATGGTACGGTGCTGCGCAACAAGCAGTGGGAGGCCTATACCTACCACTACGCCAAGCGCGCTCGAACATATTTGGCCGAGGCGCAGAAATTAATCCCGCTGCTGCCGCGCCGCAGTCGCTATTCTCCCGCCGCGATGACCGCCTTCTACGATGCCATACTGAAGCAGATCATCAAGCGCCAGGGAGATGTTTTCAGTAGCCGTATCAGGTTGAACAAAGTGCAGAAGATCTGGTTGGCGGCGGCGGTTTACGTGCGCTATCGATTCCTGCCGTTCTTCCTCACCCCGGTGTGGGATTTGTTCTCCAAAGTTGGACTACTACCCCGGGTTTGATTCAGTATTGCTTCCAGCGCAGTCTCCTCTTCACTCTGCCTAACTCACTTGAAATGCTCGGGCAAGACGCTCATCTGAGACTCTCTGTTCCGTATCGCTGATTCCGGATACAGTATTGCTTCCAG
>Ga0209554_1000326_pt1 | contig 39772 bp, 44 predicted proteins | sample MarorgKNORR_S2LV_5_FD_188221 | JGI IMG/M metagenome (GOLD analysis project Ga0209554, IMG submission 188221) | Marine microbial communities from the Southern Atlantic Ocean, analyzing organic carbon cycling - Bottom_A/KNORR_S2/LV (SPAdes) (version 2) | ecosystem: Environmental > Aquatic > Marine... | reverse complement strand
CTCCACCATTCGCTAATTGATAATGGATTGAATGGTGGACGTGACGAGATTTGAACTCGTGGCCTCTACCATGCCAAGGTAGCGATCTTCCAACTGATCTACACGCCCATAGGTTGCTTCAAGCAAGCCGTCCACCTGCAAGTCCATCATAAGGATTGTCAATTTAGAAACTAGAACCAAGCAGCCTATTCCAACCCGAATCTGTAATATCTTACTTTATTAATTGTTGAATGAAATGATAATATGGTAATATGAGAAATAAAGAAATGGAAAGGGATTTGCAAAAAAGTTTGGATGAAGGCGCATCAGTTTGGGTTATTGGTGATGTCCATGGTTTTTCAATCACCTTTGAAAATTTAGTTGATATTTTGAACTTGTCAGAAAATGATAGGGTTGTTGTTATAGGTGATTTGATTGATAGAGGCCCCGATAGCTACAATGTCGTAAAAATAGTTCAAGCCGATTCAAGAATCTATTCAACCAAAGGAAATCACGAACAGATGATGGTCGAGGGTTTTATTCCAAAAGGTATTTCTCACAAACTTGAAGAAAATTTATGGTTTAGAAATGGTGGGATAGAAACTGCTGCTTCATACATAAGGGCATTTACAAATCATAGTGGAGAAGAAGATAGTGTAGCATTAGAACAGGAAATAATTAATGATAAAATATGGATGAATAGTTTACCTTCTCATATTGTTCTTGACAAGTGGAGATTAGTTCACGCAGGTTATGATCCGCGTACCGAATTGAGAGAACAAGGAGAGCCTGAGCATTTGTGGATTCGTACTCCATTTCATAGTTCTAAAACAGCAATAGATGAGCAGAGATGTGTTGTATTTGGCCATACTCCTACAATGTTATTATTTGGTGATTCAGATGACCATTATGGTAAGATTTGGTATTCGGATATTAGGTTGGATGATGGTAGAGCAGCGTCTATTGGGATAGACACCTGTCTTTTCCATAAACAACAATTGCCAGCATGGCTGAGTGCAATCAATCTGCAAACTATGGAGATTAGGCAGATGCCAAGAGTTGAAGTTTGGGATGACCAAGCAAGAACTCTAGCAAAAATTCCGTAAATGAATTGATGGGGTAGTGGCCGCTGGCAAATAATATGGGGACTAAACCGAGTGGTATTTTGGCAGATTCAAAAGTTCCAAAGGAACCTCCTATAGTCCCAAATAATCTGGTTGAAATTGTCATTCAATCATTATCAGGGGAACTGGAAGCAGTATTTACACCATGGATTGCGGATAGAATTGAATTGATTTGGTTAGAGGTTGAAGATGACCGCTTAGGTATGGCTCGTTTTGAAGAAGGTGCAAATGAATTACTTCGCCGTCGCAAATTACGCTTAGACCCAGGAATGGTGACGATTGGACTGCACCCAGCACTGGCAGAGGATGTGGCACTGTACGAACATACATTTGTCCATGAGTTATTGCACGCCAGCGGGCTTACTCTACACTCAAAGAAACACGATGACCTCACCAATCAGATTGCTCCGGCTCCAAAAATGAGTCAATCGCCTCTACTGCAGAAAATGAGAGATGAGATAATTGGACAATCCAAAATATCGCAGTGGAATTGTAAAAATTGTGGCTTTGTATGGGAACGCAAAACGGTAAAAAAGCCAAAGCGGTGCTTCAAGTGTGCAAAACCCCTTTGAATTCAATTTTAGGCCGTTTTAATTCATTTCCGGGTGATTTCATTTGATTTCTGTTTGATGTTTTTACTGTTTGTTCATGTGCAACATTCATCAATAGTTGGCTACCGCCTGTGGATAAGGGCGTATAGTGTAGCTTGGATATCACTTTGGCCTTCTAAGCCGAAAACTCGGGTTCGAATCCTGATACGCCCGCCTTAATTTGTAGAGTAATGTGCTCGGCGTATGCATCAGGATTCTCACAGGAAGTTTGCTTATCTATGATTACAAAACTTCCAGTTTTCGCGTGAACGGTTGTAATGCTAAATAATGTTCAGTTCATGCTTACCTTCCTAGTAAACTACTCAGGTCGAATCCTGATACGCCCGCTTCCAATGAGAGGTGTCTATAGTGAATACTAGGGCTATTTTTTGCAAATTGTGAAGCGCATTAAGGGCGGCATAACCCGATGCACTCATATATGAATGGTCAGTCGGCGACTTGTTCACTATGAAGCGAGGTTCACGTGCTTGGAAGAAAACCGGAAACCAACGGTGGAAGTGGCGACGCAAGAAGCTACGACGCCGTAAGCGCGCTCGCCGACAAGCCAAGGCTTGATGTGGTGTACAATCCATGGGAGTATAGTATAGCTTGGTAGTATCGCGGGCTCCAGTTGCACAGGAATGACGACGAGTGGGTTTGCTGACAGTTGATGACCAACTGGAGCGCCGACCTGTTGCAATCCTGCAAACCGTAGCCTCATCTAGAGAGGTGGTTTCAGAAGAAATCCGCTGGGGGGGGTTCAAATCCCTCTGCTCCCACCAAATAATAGACTCGATTGGCGAGTTTGTTTTCTAATTCTTAGGACTGTTCAATCTGAAAGTGGCATTCCATCACCATCTCTAAAGTTAGGTGATGCCAATGCTAGTATTGATTCAATTAATGACCAAGGCCATGTAATTAGTGTACCTATACCGAATGTGAGAACTGTGAGTAGTAATTGTGTAATTCCCAATCCCGTTTTTCCAAGATAAAAGTTGTGAACTCCTAAAACACCCAGGAAAAATCCTAGTAGGAATGTTACTATCTTTGATCTTGAGCCAACTTGAACTTGTTGCATCATTCCCTGTTGGCCATATGCCTGCATAGGCTGGCCTTGCATTAACGGTTGTTGTTGAGCGTTATATTGGCCCATTTGTTGGGTCTGAGGAGGATATTGGCCCATTTGTTGTTGCTGAGCGTTATATTGGCCCATTTGTTGGGTCTGAGGAGAGTGGGTTTGATGAACTGGAGGCGAGTAAGATGTTGGAGAAAATGTCTGCGCTATCGGTTCTGGTTGTGAAGGTCCAGTACTAAATAATGGACTCCATGAACCATCTGGATTATGGCTATAAGTAGAATCAAGTGTAGGTACTCCATTAGTAATTACAAAATCATAGCGAACAGGGTCATATCCAATCGATGGATTTGAATGAGCAACAACTTCGATAACGTGGCCATTCTCTCGTATGCCGGCAATAGTAAAAACCGCACCTTTATCATCTGGATAACATTCACTAGCAATGCGTTGGAAATTTTGAGAAATCCACTCATTATGGCCTGTATCCATAGCAGTTGCAGAATTCAATATGAAATCAGGATAGAATCGATTGGTGTGAGATAAGGCGTCTTCATCATCAAATCCTTGTGATTTTAGGCTATCAAAATAGGTCTGTGCTTCCATTGTAATCAATACTCTGTCAAGGTCCTTGCATTTTGTATTATTGGAAATTTCAACATAATGGCAACACATAGAATACAATATGTTGATGTGTGAGAGCATAGCCCTTTGGGCTAAGGGGTTATTATGCGAAGAGCCATTGCAATATTCTTATTTTCATTATTAATGGGTCCAATGACCGGTTCATTGACTACTCAACAAGATTCTAATTTGTCTGATTGGATGGCTGTAGACGAACAACAAATTCAGTGGATGAAGAAATCATCAAGCCTACAAATACCTCAACAACAGTTACCAATTTGGGTACAGCATTCACAACCTTGGTGGCAAGTAACTACATTAGATCAAAACCGTAATTCAATCCATGATTCCCTTGAGAGTGTTGTTGGAATTACTGGAATCGGACTTTCATATGCAGAACCAGTAACACAACAAAACATTGATGATTTGAGTGAACTTGGCCTCTTAGTGGTTGATACTATAGAATCTGTTAACGCAGTATTGCTTGGACAAATCGATGCATCATTGGCTACAACTTTGTCTGAATTAGATGGTGTGGTAATGGTTGAAAGATATGGCCAAGTTATTTTCTGGGGAGATGTACAAACTCAAGCAGTAAAGGCTCGTAATTCATCTCTCTATCCGGGCGCATGGGAATTTGGAGTTTCAGGAGAAGGCGTTGTAATTGCAATGGTTGATACCGGTGTTGATAACGAACATCCAGGTCTTAATCAAAAATGGGTTGCAGGTTATGATGCGGTTTGTTTTGTTCATAGCGACCCATTATGTGTTCTAGATGGAGGTCGTACTGAAGATGGTTCATTTGACCCCGATGACGGCAATCAGCACGGAACAGCCTGTATGGGTATGGCCAGCGCAACTGGATTAGATGCTTCAGGAGCGCAAACTGAGTTTTATGGGGCAGCACCAAATGCATCTTTAGTCGATGTTAGAATTGGAACAGATGTTGGTGCAGGTCCGTTTGAAAATTATATATTGGAACAAGAATTCTATGAATCCGCGATGAATGGTATTCAATGGATTATTGACCACAAAGACGATCAATGGTCCGGTGCTGATGAATCAAAACATGGAATTGACATCATTTCTCTCTCATGGGGAATAACAAGCCATGAAAACGGTGGTGACGATGGTGAAGGAATGCATAGCAGAATTCTCAATGAAGCGATGGAAGCTGGAATTGTGGTAAGTGTCGCTGCTGGAAACGATGGTCCTGACAATGATGGATTGTCAGGTATGGGTTCAGGAAGTCTAGCGATTACAGTGGGTGCAACAGATGACCTCAACTCAGTAAATAGAAGTGATGATACAATTGCAAGTTATTCCTCAAGAGGGCCACGTCGCGATAATGGTGATGGCAATCCGTTGAATGAACTAAAGCCAGAGATTAGTGCTCCAGGTACAAATATCATTCAAGCGGAAGGTTGTGTAACCTCTGGCCTTTGTAATAATTTATTCAGTGATGCTAGTGAAAATGGCTACACTGGAAGAGGTTCAGGAACATCCTATGCTACACCTTCAGTTTCGGGAATAATCGCATTAGTTCTTGAGATAAATCCAGACTTAACTCCACTTGAAGTAAAAGAGATTCTCAAATTTACTGCGACGCGTCGTGGACCTGCAACTCAACCGGATGTGGACCCGTTTTGGAATCGTGATTTTGGCTGGGGTATGGTCGATGCTTATGAAGCGGTCAAACTCGCACAATACATTAACCAAAGTGGATTGACTAGTTCATTGGATATCTATACACAAGTTCACATTAGCAATTCAAGTATTAACGAAACAACTGGGTTACATGAATTAACTGGAGAGACTTGGGGCCAGATGGGCTCAGTAAGTTCTGTTGAATATAGAATCAATAATGGTAGTTGGAGCAATGCTTCGTACCAATTAGAAGGTGAGGTTACTGCTTTACAAAGAATCAATTGGACCATTGCATTAGACCCAGCAAAGATTGGCAAGGGCAATCAAACAATTGAAATCCGTGCAATTAATTCTGAAGGTCTTCAATCTTTACCGATATTAACTCAAGTTGAAGGAACCGGTTCAGTGACCAGTTCTTCTGTGTCATGGACAGTGGGACAGTATGCAGCCTTTGCAGGTGTAATGGTATTAGTGTGCTTGATTGGGTTGCTGTTCCAAGCACGCACTGAAGACCCCTACACTCTTGAAATCACTTATTCAGATGATGGAATTGAAGAAGTATTGAATGCGGATAAAGATTTGGCAGCAGTAGTTGATGCTGAATTGGTAGCTGGAAATGATTTAAGTGGTTGAAGTTTCACAAAATAATTGTCAATCTTCGCGATGATTGAAATGCAATATAGGAATGGGGTTATTATGCGAACATTCAGTGATAGGGTACTTTCAATACAACCTACAGGCGTTCGAAAGATGTTTGATTTAGCAGGAGATGATGTAATTTCTTTTGGTTTGGGAGAACCAGATTTCCAACCGCCTAATGTTGCGATAGAAGCCTTTTATCAAGCAATGAAAGATGGACATAACAAATATACTACCACTGCTGGACTTCCTGCACTAAGACAACAAATTGCAGAGAGTTGGAATAATTATCAAGATGGCCTTAATTCAGACAATGTTTGTATTACAATGTCGGGGACAAATGCAATACTCAATCTATTTTTGACATTTGTAAATCCTGGAGATAATGTATTGATTCCAGAACCATATTTTCCATTGTATGGTCCTGATGTAAAATTATGCGGTGGAGATGCCAATTATTATCCATGTTTGTTTGAGGATGAGTTTGTTCCTCAAGTTGAAAAATTGGAACAACTTGTCAATGAAAATACTGTGGCGATATTGTATAATTTTCCAGGTAATCCTACAGGGGGAACTCTAAATATTGAGCAGAGAGATGCACTACTTGATTTTGCAAAAAGGCATGACTTGTGGCTAATAACAGATGAAGTATATGACCGAATTGTATTCGAAGGAGAGCACGTTTCATTTATGGGAACTGGGTATGACAAAGTAATGTTAATCAATTCTTTTTCCAAAACATTTGCAATGACTGGTTGGCGAATCGGATATATTATGTCAACCAATTTAGAAGCGATGAAACAAGTGACAAAAATACAATATTATATCACAGCGTGCTCAAATGATGCAATGCAATATGGAGTATTGGCGGCGATGCAAGAAGCCTCTGATTATCCAGATATGGTCGCCGCAGAATTCAAACAACGCTGTGATCTGATAGTGGGACGACTAAACAATATGGTAGGAGTTAAGTGCCACAAACCGAAAGGCGCAATCTATGTTTTTCCGAAAGTAGAGGTCAATGGAATGTCGAGTGAAGACATCGCCATAGAGTTACTCAAAGATGGAGTTTTATGCTCCCCAGGTAGCGCATTTGGCTCAGCCGGAGAAGGGCATCTAAGATTTGCATATACTATTTCGCAACAAGATATTATTAGGGGAATGGATAAGGTAGAGACTACCTTAAAGCGTTTGAGAAATAACGGGGATTGAATATGTTTGAATCAATTATTCTATTTGTTATAGGGGCTTTCATCGGATTTATCAGTCCGAGGTTACCGGTATTGATGATCACTCGTGCAAAGGGATTTAACTATCATTTTCCACATCACCCAGAACCGATTTCACTCAGCCCACATCTGACTCAAAGGGTACTGCATTTGAGAGCATTTTACTGGTTAGGTCTCGTATTTGCACTCATTCCACTCGCAGCTGGTTATGTGTCTCTAGTTTGGGGTTCAGCCGCACTGGGATTTGGAATGTGGCTGAGTTCAGGTTGGTCAGTAATCAACAAACTTCAAACATTTATTGGTGGAAATCCTCCTGCTTGGACATATGAAATGGCCATTAGGTTACAAGTTGTTATGAATATATCAAAGCAAGATCCTTGTTGTGATTTTCCCGAACCAGAATGGCAATTGACTGCAGTTCGTTGCGCATCTTGTAACATTACACTAGATGAAATGCCGAGGCCAGACCTAGGCCGAAAAAGGTCTGATGGAATTATCATGGGAAGTATCCGAATGTTAGCAAGTGATGGCCATCCAATTGTCAGTGAACAGAGCAATGATTGATATTGTTTTCACATAATCCGCAAAATAGCATACCCGCCTAAATAGTACTTTTTTTGGGGAAATGAAGGGCAACCTTTGAGGATTGAAGCATTGCCCGAAGGTTATGGGAAGGAACTCTGGCAAGGGCCCGTTAAGCACGAGGTTGTGGTTAACTATTATCGCCTTTGCACAAATTTTCTTAACTCCACTCGTTGCTTTTTCACTGACATATCTTATCGATATCCAAAATACAGGTGATTCTATATCTTTATCCTATAAACTTGAAATGATTCCTTGGATTGGTGCAGCATCATTGTTTTACGGAATGTTAGCATTATTGTTGGCATTGATAATGGGTGGATATACTCCGGTTTCAGTAATAGAAAAGGGGGGTTGGAGGAGATTCATAGGACTAAGTCGTAATCCCCGAAATGCTCATCAACGCAGGGAGTCAAGAAAAGTAGCGGCAAACTCACCACATGGGCAATTGGCAATATTGGCATACGATAGGGATGTGATGGGATACAAATTCCTCTCAACACATGGTGGTTTGATGCTATTGGCAGTTCCTTTCCAAGTTCTATTAGCAACTATTCCATTAATTGTTTTGCTAATTCTTCCAAAAGAATTTGTTAGAACTGGGAGGGGATTAGAATTGGCTCTATTGATTTACGTGATTTGTCTAATTTTCGTGATGAAATATTTCCCAAGAATCGCCTACAAGTATATCGGTGCAGCATCTGTAACGCGTAAATGGTTAGTTTCAATGACTAGGTTATCTTGGTTAGCGCCTATCTTAGTACTGTATATGATGGGGCGTATGGCTGCAATAGTTGTTATTGGTTGGATTGGTGCAGATAATGGATTGAGTTTTTCTTTTGAGAAAAATTTCTTTGAATCACTGTTGGGGGTATCCTCTATACCAGACACTTCTTTCATAGATTTGCTCACTGCATTAGCGGTTATGCCAATGGCCGCATTCACCACTCTTGCAGTATTGGGGGGATGTTCAGGAGAACCTCCTGAATGGATGAGAATGGGTAGTGAACCGATTATTGAACAAGCGGATGAAGAAAATGACAAACCTGCATTCCTTGACAGCATGGTGGTCAAAGGTGCGGGCATGGTATTAGCAGGAAGTGCCACAGCCGCTGTAATTGCAGCAACGGGTGCGGCTGGTAAATCACAATTAGCAGTTCAAAGCATTGGTGCGATGGCAGCAGGTGCACCAGGAGCAACAAGCGCAGCAACCCAAGGAGCGGGGATGGCTAAATCCGGTGCTGAAATGTTATCTGGTGGTGACAATATTGGTGGTGCTGCTGACTTAATTGGTGATTCAAGTGACCAACTGTCATCAATAACAGACTTGCCTCAAACTGAATTTGATATTGGCAATATTGACAATATAATTTCAGAAAACACTGAACTTGAAGACCACAATAAACCTGCAATCAAAGGCTTGGGTCCTAGTTGAAATCATTCAATATTTATTTAATAATTGACAGAGTATTCATTTTTGACCCCATAGGGGTCCAGTTTTTGTAATAATCATTTGAAGGCCACCTTCATAACCCGAACCAATGTCCGATAGGCGTTGGTGCTAATGCGTCGTGTCTCAAATGTTGCTCTTGTTGCCTTATTACTGTTGCAAACTTTGGCTTTAGGATTGTCTTATCCGGTCACTGCAGGTGGCGAGAATGATGATTTTAGAGTCTCAGGAATAAGCATTGGAAATGGTAGTGCAATGCCCGATACATGGGTTCAGTCCGATGGCTCAACTATCGATTATATCTTTGAACTAGTGCCAATTGAAATTTCAATGTCTGTTCAGCGCATGGGAAGTGGTTTTTCTTTCAAGGCAGCCGATGCTACTTTGGAAGTAGTCCATCCGATAGGTTTCGTAATGGAAACCTTTAGTTGGAATACCGGTGACTTAACGGGTGGTCAAGGTGCCTCTACATCTTTTGTATGGACTCCTAGTGCAGCACACTCAATCCTTAACACAACCACAAATGATATCAGTGGAGGATTAATCCTTAGAGCAACTGTAAGTTTCCCAGGAGATGACAGAAATGAAAACGACGAAATGGAAAAAGCAGTTCCAGTTGCAATCGCCGATGACATCTTTGATGGCTGGGCTGGCGCTGGGAAGTTATCTTTCCTATCAGCGCGTTACCCAGTAAATGGTGGAGATGCTACTGCAGCGGGTTCATGGCAAGATGATACTGGTGCAGCAGTTGGCTCAAAGCATTGGAGACATTCTGCACCAGGTGGTGGTTCTGATTATCCATCAAGTGCAAATGACCGCTTAGTAAACATGTATCAAGTCAGTAATGGACAATGTGGTGTAGAAGGTCAAATTGATGCTGGAATGTCTCAACATTACCAAATGTGGGTTTGCCGCAAGCAATTTTTCTCAAGCAATTATATTTCATCACAATTCCATATTCAAGCATGGGGTAGCATGGCAGCAGGAGATAGTGTCTCAATTGAATTGTGGCGTAGTTCAGGTAATATCAGTAACCCAATGGAGTCTGTACGCTGGGACATTGCAAATGGTAACCCAAGTGCTGCCCCAGATCAGTGGTCTAACTTATCTTGGGACCCACAGGTAACATGGGCGCAAATTCCAGGTTTGAATAACCCAGACTTATTCCTCGGTGGTAACTCATACTTCATAGGTATGCTTTTCAATTCGGATTCAAGTGGTGCAAGTGAAGGATTCCACATTGACGATTGGATTCAATTCGGTATCACAAAAGTTTCAGATTACACATTGGAATTAGACTGTGATAACCCAACTGGAGGATATTCGGCTCCACCTTTGGGCCTTCTTCAATTGAAGTGTGATATTACCAATAATGGATATGCTTCTGCACTTATTAGAGTTGAATCAAATATAACAAATGTATCATGGATGAGTCCTCAAATGCCAATGATTAGAATTGATGTTGCTGAATCCAACGACCATGATTTCAATGTACTAATGCCCGCAATTCCAGGTGGAGCAACTCGTGAAGTTTATGTTAATTTGAGTATACCTGCGGGAGCAGATGTGCAACAACAGATTTGGCAACTTTGGTTTACAGATGCCAGCGGTGCTTCAACAGGTGAGAAAGGAAGATTGACAATGGATGTTGCAGTATCTGAACAATTTGGTGTGTCTTTGACATCTTCCACACCACTTAATGCAGCAACACTCACCCCTGGTGAGTCTGGAACAATTCCATTTAGACTACAAAATTCAGGAAATAAGGATGCTGCGTTCAACCTTGCATCAACCTTTTCAGAAGATGGATGGGTTGCAATAGTCGAAAACGAAACTGGCGTCATTCAACCTTCACCAATCACTCTAAATCGGGGTGAACAAGTAAATTACATGCTCAATATTACCGCGCCAAGCGATTCATTTCCCGGTGTAGTATCTTTCAATTTAAGAGCAACTTGTGGTTCATGTGGGGCGTTGTTTGGAAATGATGTACTAGTTCGTAATATTGAAGTTCCTGTCTTCCGTCAAGTATCATTAGAATCTGATGTCATCTCAATTGAAGGTACTGCAAATGGTGTAATGAAGAAGGTATATATTACAATTCTAAATCAAGGAAATGATGATGAAATATACAATTATTCTCTGACTCAAACAAATTGGTTCCTTAGTGCAGAAATAACCGCTGCCCAAAGCCCTGTCTTAGACGCGTGGGACGGCGAATCAACAATTATCCTTAATTTACCAATGCCGATTGGCCTAGCACCAGGTCTGTACGCCACTACTGTAATCGCTACTAACGCAGTTGATAATTCAGTTAAAGATCAAATCGTTATTAGTATTGAGATTCTTGATACGGCAGCGGTTTGGGTTTCTAATGAAGATGCTGAACAATCCTATATTCCCGGTGACCCTGCTCAAACTATGGCCTTTGAAGTTAGAAATGATGGCAATAATCCTGACCGATTCACAATGTCATTGGAGATCCCAGATGGAATGAATGCTGAGTTCACAAATTTAGTGGATGGTAACACACCGGAAATAGAGACAGGTGCTAGTTTCAATGTATCGGTAAGATTTTCGTTTAGTGAAGGGACAGATGGGGAACTAACACTTGGTGTAATCGCAACCAGTTTTGCTAATGCAAATATTTCTGCAAGAGGAGAATCAGTTTACTCGGTTGGTTCTCTTGGATGGTTGAGAATTGTTTACAACCAGCCACCATTACAAATTGTAGATTCGGAAGAAGATTATACAATTACAGTGTCGGTTAGAAATCAATACACACATGCACAATCAGTTGCTATGGAATTGGATAATGGAGAATCCGGTTCTTGGTTCCAAGCAAGAATACGATCTACTGACAGAGGATTTGTCTTACAAGAAGGTGAAGAACGCTCAGTTACCATCGAATTTGATATTTCCGAAACTACACTTCTAAATCTGGATGCAGATACTCTTTCCACAAATCTAACTCTATGGGCACGTTCAGAAACCGTTAGTGATGCAGCCAATTACAAATTACAAGTGATATTGACTAAAACAAATTCAAATGTTGATGGCGCAGTAGATGGACAATCATCAGCATTTGAATTCCAGAACATTTTGACTTGGATAATATTCATCGTAGCGATGGGTGTCGGTGGAGTGTTCCTCAAGAATTTGATTTTCGTTGAAGAAGAGGAAGATGACTATGGTGGCTGGGGAGAAGAAGGCTATGAAGAGAGTTTACAATCGACCTACGGTTCTGTTTCTGCTGCTCCAACAGTAACTTCCCAAGGCGTATTCTCTGCACCAGAGCCCGCGAAAATAGTACCTCCGGTATCGATGCCACCTGCCGAAGCACCTCCTGTCGCTGCAGCACCAGTTGCAGAAGCACCAGTCGCTCAAGAAGCACCACCGGTTCCAGCAGAAGGTTTGCCGGAAGGCTGGACTATGGAACAATGGAACGCATATGGTCAAATGTGGCTAGAGCAAAACGATAGTGCTTGAGTTATTATCGGGGTAATATTCTGCTGATTTGGCCTGATAATGTTGTCAACGAACAAGCGTAGGGTTCAAGGAGAGAGAGCCATCGGCAAAACCACAGGGAGATTCAATCCAATGTACGGTAATGGACAAGCACCAATTTTTATTCTAAAGGATGGCACACAAAGAACACGTGGACGAAGTGCACAATCAAATAACATCGCCGCGGCAAAAGCAGTTGCAGATGCAGTACGTTCAACACTTGGTCCAAAGGGAATGGACAAGATGTTGGTTGATTCTATGGGTGATGTAGTAATCACCAATGACGGAGCTACTATTCTCAAGGAAATGGACATAGACCACCCTGCTGCTAAAATGATAATTGAAGTGGCTAAAACTCAAGAACAACATTGCTATGATGGAACAACTACTGCAGTTGTCCTATCCGGTGAATTATTGAAGAGAAGTGAAGACTTAATCGACCAAAATGTACATCCAACTGTAATTTGCGAAGGATTCCGTCTTGCTGCTGAGAAGGCGGTTGAATTATTAGAGGGTCATGGAATCTCTACGGAAAATGATGACGCCGTATTGTTGGAAGTTGCAAAGACGGCATTAACTGGCAAATCTGCTGGTGCATTGAAGTCCTTCATGGCCGACATTTGTGTTCGCGCAGTTAATGCAGTCGGAATTATTGAAGGCGATGAGAGAATAATTGACCTTTCAGACATCAAAGTCGAGAAGCGTCAAGGCGGGTCGATAAAAGATTCAAGTCTAATAGATGGAATTATCCTAGACAAGGAGAGAGTACATGCTGGCATGCCCCGTTCACTTGGAGATGCAAAGATTGCATTGGTCAACTCTGCTATTGAAGTAAAGAAAACAGAAGTAGATGCCAAAATCCAGATTACAGACCCTAATCAACTAGCACAATTCTTGAAGGAAGAAGAAAATTATATCCGAGGATTGGTAACAAAGATTCAAGAGAGTGGTGCAAATGTATTGGTTTGTCAAAAGGGAATTGATGAACTTGCACAGCACTACATGGCAAAGGCAGGAATAATGGCTATTCGCCGTGCCAAGAAATCTGATATGGAAGCACTTTCAAAGGCCACTGGTGGAAAGATTGTCACCAACTTAGACGATATTACTGCAAGCGATTTAGGACACGCTGCAAAGGTTGAGGAAAAGAAAATTGGAGAATCTAATATGACTTTCATTACAGGATGCCCTAAAGCAAAATCGGTATCAGTTCTACTTCGTGGTGGCACAGAACACGTTGTTGATGAGATTCGTAGAGCATTTGATGATGCGGTTGGAGTTGTTTCAGTCGCTTGGGAAGATGGTGCAGTTCTCACCGGTGGTGGTTCTGTATTAGCAGCATTATCAAGAGACTTGAGAACATTTGCAGAAACCGTTGGCGGATTAGAGCAAATGGCGATTGAGGCTTTTGCAAGCGCATTGGAAATCATTCCTCGAACATTAGCAGAAAACGCTGGACTTGATCCAGTTACTACTCTTATTGAACTTCGCAAGGCACACGCTGATGGCGCAAGACACACAGGAATCAATGTCTATGAAGGTGGAGTAATCGATATGAAATCTATAAATGTTATCGAGCCAATGCGAGTTGTTGAACAAGCGATTCAATCAGCTACTGAAACTGCGATAATGATTTTGCGAATAGATGATGTTATTTCATCCAAGGGTGTGTCTATGAGCGACGAAATGGGTGGAATGGGCGACTTCCAAATGTGAAGCGCTGCAACGAAATCCTAGCAGCGTTTTTTAACTTTAATAATAGGGTATTGAATATATTTTATTAGCCCAATTATAAGGCTGGTATGTGGTAACCTTGAAAGGCCGTTCTAGGGTGGAAAGACTGCTCAGCGTGTGCGTGAGCGTCGGTGGTCCGTATTTCCGTTATCGCAAAGGTTTGGATTGAAGAGGACTGTATCGTCTGTGATGCGTGCCAAGATATCTGTCCTGAAGTATTCCAAATAACCGATGAAACTTCTCAAATTGTTGCCGCAGTGCGCATAGATGGGCAATTTGACCGCAATATTGGAGGCGCTCTTCTAAAAGCGAACTTCGGAGCTGAATTCGCAGAATATATTGAGGAGGCTGCAGAAGCCTGTCCAGTTGACATCATCAAATTCGAAGTTGTTGGTGGCGCAGCACCCGTAGTTGAAGAAGCAGCAGCACCTGTAGTTGAAGAAGCGGCACCGGTTGCAGCAGCACCAGTCGCAGTAGCACCAGTCGCAGTATCAGCAGGAACAAGCGATGCATTAGCAGCAGTATTTTCAGGTGATAGAGCACTAATGATTTTGTTCGGTTCACAAACAGGTAATGCAGCAGGGCTGGCAGAAAAAACTGCAAAGTTAGCCGCAAATTATGAGTTGGCAGCAAGCGTAGTTGACATGGATGGATATAACCCTGCGAGTTTAGTAGGCGCCAAGAGAGTACTGATAATCACCTCCACTTGGGGTGAAGGTGATATGCCAGATAATGCAGAAGATTTCTGGCAAGGCGTAAATAGTTCATCACCTGCATTAGCAGGAGTAAATTATTCAGTTTGTGCAATTGGTGATTCTTCATACGATGAGTATTGTAAGGCAGGTGTTGATTGGGACGATAAGTTCTCCGCGCTAGGTGCAACCTCAGTTCAAGAAATCCAACTTTGTGATGTTGACTTTGATGAGCCTTGGGCCAAATGGGTCAAATCCGTATTACCTCGCATTGCTTGTGTCGATGGTTCAGGTCTATTCCAAGAATCATTGGTTGAGGAAATGAGTGCATATGGTGAGGGAGTAGATGATTCAGTATCTTCAGGTGATTTCACTCCTGGAACAGTTATAATGGATGAGATTTCAGTGACGATTGAATTATTCAGATACTGCCCAAGTGCAGCAGAATCCGGTTGGGATACCATTTCATGTTCAGTTCCTGCTCACGCAACAGTTGAAGATTTGCTGATTGCAATCCAGCAAGATGTTGATGGAAGTCTAGCATTCCGTAGAGGAATAAATGGTGGGACTCCTACTACGGGTGTACGGGTGAATGGAAGAATAGTACTTGCAGATATCGCCAGAATTTCAGATCTTATTGGTTCTAGTGGCAATCTAAAAATTGAGCCAGTACCAGGATTACCTATTATCCGTGATTTAATTGTTGATTTGTCTGGATATGAGGCTGCAAGAGCAAGAGCTGAGCCATGGATGAAGGCTGACCCAAGAGATGGTGCTCGCTTATTGAGCGGTGCAGCGGTTGGTACAATGGATGCAGCAATCGCTACACAATTACATCAGAGGGGCGATATTTTGTCCTATCAATTAGTTCAATCAATGTCTGATACTTCAAGTTATGACAAGGCCTATGAGGGCCCAGGTGTCCATTTACAACAGTGGCTACGGGCTGAAGACCCAAGATGTGGTGTAGAACAAAGAAACAACATACTCTCTTCATTGAATGAAACAGATGGTGTATGGGCAGAGGCAGATTTGTCTTCTATTGCTCGTTATGGCTTTGATGGTAAACTCGCAGCACGTGGATTGAATGATGCAAGAGCACATCTACTCAATACAAGTAATTACAGCGGTAAGCATGGTCGCTTAGTAAAGTGGTATGGACGCAGTGTTAAGTGGACAGGCAATGTCAATGAAACCACACTATACCGTCAAGTGCTAGGACCACTTGGTTTGGTTAGCAACATCTTCAATGGTGTTTCCGCACGCATGGTATTAGGATTCACTCGTAATGGGGGTCCACCAATTCGTGGTCTGCAAGGATTATTGATGCCTCCAGCAGGAGTAGGTAAGATTCCGAACATGATTAATTCAAAAGTTGATGCTCATCATGAGGTAGTCAGCCTATTCAACGAAATTGACAAGAGGTTCTAAGGTGAATAGCATGGCAAAGGTCGCATATTATCCAGGTAATACAGCAAGGGCTGCTTCTATGGAAGTGGAGGATTGTATCGTTCCATTGTGTGTGACACTTGGAATCGAGTTGGTTGAAATCCCGAGAGCATCAAGTGATGGTGGCAATATCATCAGTCAAGCATCACCGAAATTACAGGATTCATTGGTTGCTCGTAACCTTGCACTGGCTGAACAAAAAGGCATTGACATCATGACCACTTGCGCAACATCCCATGCAATTATGTGCGATACTGCAGATACTCTTGCTTCTGATTCAATCTATGCTTCACAACTGAATAATCTTCTTGTCCGAACTTCTGGAATAGAATACACTGGTGAATCTAAATCTCGTCATCTTCTTCATTACATAGTTGAAGAGATTGGTTTGGATAAAGTGAGAGATCTAGTAGTCAATCCGATAAATCTCAATGTTGCAGGATATTATGGGTCTAATATGCAAAGAGAAGGTGCTTGCGGAGATGACGATGCATTCCTTCCAAGTTATTTGGAACAACTGATCACAGCATTGGGCGGAGTACCGATTGATTATGAACTAAAATGCCAAAGTGTTGGCGCGCCTTCACTACTTACTCTTGAGGGCACTGCAATGGCAATGACTGCTGCAGTACTTGCTGAAGCAAAGCAGAATGGTGCTGATATTATGGTTAGCGCTTGTACAATTTCTCATTCTAATCTCGATTCTTATCAATCAAGGGCTGGTAAACTAACAGGAAAAGATACTGCAATGCCAGTAATTCATCTGGCAGAATTAGTTGCATTTGCTTTGGGCCACTATCCGGATAGATTTGCCCAATTAAGAACACGTGCACTCATTATTGGAAGTTGAAACTACTCATGCATGGAGTATTTCTTCTATTGTTGAAGCAGTAGCAGGGCCAATTCCTTCAACCTTTGCCAATTCACTTTGGCTAGCACACAATACAGTCGCTACTGTTCCAAAATGTTCGAGTAATAGTTGCGCCTTTTTCATGCCTAAATTAGGAATTGCTGCAAGAACTTCAACCCGCTGTTTAGATACCAGTTTATTCCACCGCTTCGCCAATGGTCCATTCTCCTCCTGTTGATTGATTATTGAGAGAATCTCTTTATTTGCAGCGTTAATACAATTGTCCATCTCTTCTTTTTGTGAATCAGTAGTTGATTTTTTGTTGAATGAATAAGTGGCTAATTTTTCTAATAAATCAAATTCACGCTTTGCTACGATACTGATAAAGTGAGCAGATTCCTTTGCGTCTTGAGTCATCATTACAGGAACTCCAAGGTCCAATGTAATATGTGCTAATGCTCCAAGTACTGCATTTGGATGGACTGCATGGCCATTTCCTGCTCCAATTTCAACCAGTAATAGTGGTCGAGGTGCAGCAGCGAGTAATCTTCTGCACTGTGAAAGTAAACGTCCATCAACGAGTGAAGAAATAATATCGCGTGAACTTTTTCTTTCAATTAGAACTCTATCGGAAATACGAACATCACCATGATACAGGTGAGTAAGTTGAATATTACATTGTAGACTACGCATATGTGCAACAAATGTAGTGGATGCTTCTCGGTAATCGACTTGAATTATGCCATGGCCAGCATCATCCTTCTCAATGAGTTGTTGTTCTGAACCATCTAAGATAACATTCCATTTAGATTTCAATTGCTTATCTTCAGATAATTTCTCATCTTCATCAACGCCTTTTTTAGGCTCGTTTTGACCATTATCAATGAATGATTCCAATCCCATTTGATTACTCGGTCTTCGCATTGCAGGACTGATTATTGGTACTCCACCAGCATCGCTTCTTGCATCGTCTTCCTTCTCTTTATCAATCTCAGGAATTACTGTTTCTATCAGCGGGAACAACTTTTCGAGGCGTATCTTTTCTGTGGCCAAGAACTCAACTGCGGATATATTCACTCCATCGTCATCAATAACAGAAAAGTCTGAGAGGACTTCTTTTGGTGGTTCTTTAAAGATCATTCTACCTCTGGTTTTTATTCTATCTAGAAGAGTATACATTTTCTCTTCTCTACGCTTGGAGGCCATATAGACGAAAACATCTCTTGTATCCTTTGTGATTAGAATATGAACTTCACCATCTCGTTGTCTTGCAGTTCTGCCTCTTCTTTGTATAGTGCGAATAGCGCTTGGAACTGGCTCATATAATATGACCAAATCTGCAGCAGGAACATCTAATCCTTCTTCTCCCACAGAAGTAGCAATTAGAACATTAATGTCTCCTTCACGGAATCGTTGCAATTGTGCTAATTGTTGTTTTTGATTCATTCCTTTTCTGCTTCCAGTTCCAGATTGCCCAATAAATCTATCAGCAACAACTCCTTCTATAGAATTAAGTTTCTCTGTTAGTAATTCAACAGTATCCCTGTATTCAGCGAAAATCAACACTTTGCTATCGGGGGAATCTTTCAACTTCTTCGACAATAAATCCGCAACATGTGCTGGTTTTGGATGTAATTCTTGTAATTGCTTTGAAACATTTCTAAAATCATGAATACATGGTAGTGCGATGAAACTATTTGTCCCCCTTTGGCCACTACGACCATCCTCTTCGGCTCGGTCAACAAATGCCTGTGCGGACTTCAAGCCTTGAGTTCTAAGCAGGTCGAGCAAGATGTGAACTCTGCGCAGGTTTGATATTTTTCTCGCAGCATTGTAGCCCCGAGTATCTCTTCTTTGGATGGCAATGCTCGCCCTTCGCTGTGCTTCTTCAATCAATTTTGAAGTCAAATGTCCTGTTGGAGCCAAGAATCCCATTTTCATCAATTGTTCAGCCTCTGCACGTTGGTGAACTTCTAAAGGTAGGATTATTTCTTTTAATTCATCTTCTAGTTCTAGATAGTGAGGGGTGATTTGCATATTGACTTGATATGCTTGTAAGAGAGAACTTTCCTTCTTACTGATAGAGAAAGTTCGAATATTCAAATTATTAGCGACTTGTAATATTGCTGATTCGGTTGAACCTGGGCTTGCAGTTGCGCCAATTACCAAACAATCTAGATTGTCCTTTTGCATCAATTTTCCAACTTGGGAATAGGCATGGTTTCCTGTTGCATGATGTGCTTCATCAAAAATAAGCAACCCCAAATCACTCAAATCTATCAATCCATTTTGTACATCATTGCGAATTACTTGCGGTGTTGCGATAATGATTCTTCCACTATTCCATAACTCAGGTCTCTTTGCTGGAGTGTTTTCACCAGTATATGTGATAATTTCATTTTCATCTATATTGATCATAGCTCTTGCCATCCTTTGCTGTTGGTCAACCAAACCAGTTGTAGGAGCGATGAGTAGAACTTTGCCATCTTCTTTATTCAGGCAATTTGCCATCGCCATCCATTCAACGGCGGTTTTTCCAAAACCGGTAGGCATCACCATCAAAGTCGATGCCGACAAACAGTAATTCAGGGCGTTAAATTGGTATGCCCTGGCCTCAACATCCTCATTTAGGAATGGATGCTGGACCGTTGCCATATCGTTCCCTTTGTGGCGAGGGTAAAAAAGGATAATGCGAGGGGCCGCAGAAAATTGAAAGTGAAATTAGATAAATATAGAGTATATTTTTATGTAATCATTCAGCGGATAGAATATTCAATAACCATGCTACTAAGGCGCATTTACAAACCGAACCACTCATATAGGGGAGGTTGGTCGGAGGGTTGCTTAAAGGTGAGTAGCCAGACACACAGGACCATCCCCAGAGGATTCCTATAGTCTTGTTTCCCAATAGTGGAAATAGGGCGCAGTGTCACGGCTTCTCCTACCCTGAGAGCCCTCGTATGCCCCTTCGGTGGGGCCAATTCGTTGTAATAAATACTGGAGGAATCCCAAATGGCAAAGAGAAATCACCCACGACGTGGATCGATGGCGTTTAGCCCGCGTAAGCGGTCCGCACGTACATTCGGACATGTGAAATCGTGGCCTACAACCGATGCGAGCGAAGTAAGAGTGCAAGGATTTGCTGGCTGGAAAGCTGGTATGACCCACATTCTTTCTCGCGATTTAAATCCAACAAGCCTTTCTGCAGGTCAGGAAGTACGTGTTCCAGTAACCGTTGTCGAATGTCCTTTGATGAGAATTCTTGGTGTTCGCGGATACGAAATGACTCCATACGGTAAGAGAGCAGTTGGAGAGGCTTGGTCAGATGCCAGCCAAATCTCAGATGCTTTCCCTGAATTATTCAAGCGCCTACCAGAGCGCAAAGAGCACGATGCAGACAAGCACTTTGAGAATCTAGAGAATGCAGATCTATGTGAAGTGCGCCTAATCGTTGCAACACAGCCTGCTACAGTTTCAGGAATTCCAACAAAGATTCCCGATGTAATGGAGATGGGGCTTGATGGTGGCAATTTCTCAGAACAACTTCAATTCGCTAAGGAGAGGTTAGGCGAAGAATATTCTTTCACCGATGTATTCCAAGAAGGTGGACTAACCGACATCGTCGCTGTAACCAAGGGTTATGGATGGCAAGGTGTTATCAAGAGATTCGGTGGAAAACTTCTATCTCACAAGAACTCAAAGAAGCGCCGTCAACATGGAAACATGGGCGCTTTCGGAGATGGATATGTCCGTAAGTCAATCCGCCAAGGTGGACAAACTGGATATCATCAAAGAACTGAGTACAACAAGCGTATTTTACGTGTAGCAAATCCAGAGGAGCATTCGATCACTCCTGCTGGTGGATTCCTTCACTATGGTGAAGTAAAGTCCGATTATATTCTAGTTCATGGTAGCGTCCCTGGTCCTGCAAAGCGCTTGATTAGGTTCCGTGACGCAACTCGTGGTAGCGATAAGGCGCTACATGATTACGAGATTACCTATGTAAGTACAGCATCTAAGCAGGGGGTCTGAGCATGAAGGTCACAGTTATGGATATCACAAACAATGTCAGTCAAGATGAACTTGATGCAGGACGCCTTCAAGAGAACTACTCTGTTGAAGTTTCACAAGGAAAGAAAGTTACTCTACCTGATGCATTCTCAGCACCACTTCGCATGGACATGATAAAGTTGGCAATAGCAAGCGCTCGTGCTAACCGAAGACAAGCATACGGTCAAAGAGCACACGGTGGAAAACGTGCGCCTATGTCTGGTATGAAGCACTCCGTAGAATGGTGGGGCAAGGGACGAGGTGTTTCTCGTATTATGCGTCGTGCCGGTCAAAGCCGTGGAGCTCAAAGCCCACACACACTAGGTGGTCGCCGTGCACATGGTCCAAAGGTTGAGAAAATCTGGGCTCGTAAGATGAACTCTAAGGAACGCAGAATCGCAAGAGATTCAGCACTTTCTGCAACAACAGATCTAGAAGCAGTAGCAAATCGTGGACACCGCTTCTCAGAGGACATTACCGCACTCCCACTGGTTCTAGGAAGTTATGTAGAAGTACGTGATGGAAAGAGCGAAGAGTTCGATATTGAACAATTCAATCATGGTAGCGCTACAAGAAAGGTATTATCTATCTTCAATGAGATTGGACTTGGTGAAGATCTACGCCGTGCTAGTGAAGGAAGAAGCATTCGTGCTGGAAAAGGAAAAATGAGAGGACGTGTACACAAGACACCTAAGTCTATTCTATTGGTTGTTAAGGAGAAATCCGGACTTGCACATGCTGTAAGAAATCTACCTGGAGTAGATGTAGTCGCTGCTCGTAACCTTTCAGCTGAAGATTTGGCTCCTGGTGGCGACATTGGTCGTCTAACCGTCTTTACTAAGGCGGCTATGGAGGCTCTCAACTGAGGTGATTATTATGGACGCATACGACATTATCATTCAACCATGGCTAACAGAGAAGTCAATGGGGGCTCGTTCAAGTCAAAGCCGCCTTGAGTTCATTGTCCATCGTAGCGCAACTAAGAAACAAATCGCAAGAGCGGTTGAAACACTTTTCGAAGTTGAAGTTGCAAAAGTTAACGTTCGTAACACAAAGCATGGAAAGCACGCATCAGTGCGTCTTGCTGAAGGTTACGATGCCGAGGACGCGGCTATGCGTCTAGGAGCATTCTGAGGTGATTTATCATGGGTAAGAGAATTCGTGCACAGCGTAAAGGGTCCTCACCACGTTACCGCGTGACGAGCCACCGTTTCCCAGGTGCTAACCGCATGCCACGCGCAACCGACGTCGTCGGTGAAGTAACTGAATTAATACACTCACCTGTACATTCAGCTCCTCTTGCAAGAGTTAAGTTGCCTGGTGGAGAATCAACATTAGTAGCAGCAACCGAAGGAATTGCAATCGGAAGCAGTGTCGCAATTGGTGACAATGTTTCTCTAAAGCCTGGTAATATCACCAGACTTGCAAACATACCAGAAGGTACTGCAATCAATAATCTAGAACTTCGTCCAGGTGATGGAGGAAAGATTGCTCGCTCAGCAGGGAACTCCTGTATTGTAGAGGCTAGAATCGGAGAAAGAGTCCGAGTACGTCTTCCATCGGGAGCACTAAAAGAACTTCCAGAAAATTGTCGCGCTACTATCGGAGTATTATCTGGTCACGGTCGTGATGAGATGCCACTTCGAACTGCAGGAGCAGCGTACTACAAGGCTAAGGCTCGTGGTAAATTGTTCCCTCACGTAAGTGGTGTTGCAATGAATCCAGTGGATCATCCGCACGGTGGTGGAAATCACCAAGCTGTTCACGGTCCAAGTTCAGTCGCCCGTGGCACCCCTCCAGGTGCTAAGGTCGGACTTATTGCACCAAGCCGCTCAGGTAGAGGCCGCGGCAAGAAAATTTGAGGTGAATTATTATGGCAAGAAAGAAGAAGAAGTCGTTTATGACCCCAAAGGCAAGTCGTCGAAAGGCACGCAAGCGCCTTTCAACCACATCAGGTCGTGTAAGGAAGGAATTCACCTACCGCGGATATACTGTCGCGGAGTTGACAGAAATGCCATTATGGCCTACTGAAGAAAACCCTGATTCACCATCTGTAATCACTCTACTACCATCTCGCGCACGCCGTTCTATTGCACGTGGTCTTTCTATTGAAAATGAACACTTTTTGGAACGTGTTCGCAGTTCAACTGGAAGAACTATCCGTACACATCGCCGTGATATGCCAATTCTGCCAGAGTTCGTTGGCAAGAGAATCGCAATTTACAATGGTCTAAAGTTTGTTGAACTAGATATTGCCCCTGAAATGATTGGGCATTATCTCGGTGAATTCGGACAGACCCGTCACAGTGTCGCTCACAGCGGCCCGGGTGTTGGTGCAACTCGTTCGTCCAAGCACGTAGCATTGAAGTGAGGTGTTTATTATGGCTAAAGCAAAAGAATTAGACAGACGCAGCAAGAGAGGCGCTCTTCCTCAAAAAGGATTCACGCAACTTCTACAAGGTAGTCATTTGGCAACAGCTCGTTCAGTAAACGTAGACATGCACGTTAAGCATTGTTTCGAAATTTGCCGTCATATCAAGAATATGCAGGCTGGTGAGGCGATTAACTTCCTAAACCAAGTACTGAAAATTGATTCAGACCGCCCAGACATTCGTCGTAAGGCAGCCGCAGTCCCATTCCGTTTGGGAAGTGGCAACAAGAAGAGAAAGCGTTCTGGACCGAGTATGGTTGGACACCGCAAAGGCGGAATTGGACCTGGTCGTTACCCGGTTAAGGCAAGCCGTGCTATCATCAAGTTGATTGAAAGCGCAATGGAAAATGCACGCCATCAATACGAAGATGTCGATGCAGATGAAATGGAGATTACACATATCGCAGCACACAGAGGCCAAATCAAGAAGGGCTGGATTCCTCGTGCACGTGGACGCGCAACACCAAGCAACCACTACCGTGTTAATCTGGAGATCTTCCTTGAAGACTTCAACGCAACTGACGATGAGTTAGAGGATGATTTCTGAGGTGAATATTATGGGTAAGAAAAGTACAATCCGAAAAATAGTTGACCGCAATGTCGAACGCCATCTAGTCAAGGAATTTTTGATGAATAATACCAAGGGTGCTGGTTTTGGCAGTCTTGAGTTCGAAAGAGTTCTAAATAGACAGACCAATCAACCACAAGATATCATTACAGTGAATGCAGACAGACCAGGAATGGTCATCGGTTCAAAAGGAAAGATTATCAAAGAACTTCAGCGTCGTTTGAATGAAGAGTTCAGTCTTCTACAACCTAAGTTAATGGTTGAAGAACTTGAAACTCCAACACTCAATGCACAAGTACAGGCTGAGAAGATTGCAAGTGCTATGGAGCGTGGCTGGTATTACCGCCGTGCTGGTGCAAGTGCTGCAACCAACATCATGGATGCAGGAGCTCGTGGCGTTTTGGTTACAATCGCTGGAAAATTGACTGGTTCAAGAAACCGCACTCAAAAATTCCTAATGGGGCACGTAAAGTTTTGTGGTGAAACCGCATTACAACACATGGACAAGGGATACGCTGTTGCAGTAAAGAAACTTGGAACAATCGGTGTCACTGTTGAAATCATGCGCGCAGGAACTCGCCTACCTCACGAGATTACTATCTTCTCTGAAGAGGAATTGAGAATCCGAGCATCCCAAGAAGAAATTTCAAAGGAGGCGAGTCAATGACCTTTGTCTCCAACCGAGAAATAGAAGCAATGAGCCAAGATGCTCGCGAATCGCGTTTAGCCGAACTTCGTGAAGAAATGCTTCAACTTCGTGCAGAAAAGGCACTTGGTGGTACACCAGCAAGTGTTGGGGAATACAAGGCAACTAGCCGAAGTATCGCCCGTCTTCTAACACATTTGAGTAACTGAAAAGGAGGAGTTGATTAATATGGCAGCAATTTGTAACATCTGTGGACTTCCTGACGAATTATGTATTTGTCAAGAGATCGCTAAAGAGCAGCAGTGTGCAATTCTGTCAACCGACCATCGCCGATATGGAAAAATCGTCACAAAGGTGGAAGGAATTGAAGATGCAGCTATTGATATTAACAAACTCGCTAAACTTCTCAAGAACAAGTGCGCTGCTGGTGGAACAGTAAAAGGACGAGTAATCGAACTTCAAGGTGACCATAAGAAAAAGGCAGCAGGGGTTCTAAGGGATAACGGATTTAAAGTGGAGGTGCGCTGATATGAATATCTACAACTCTACTTGGATTGGTGAGCATCTGACAGTCGTTTCATCACCGGACTCTTCACTATTGGGTCGCAGCGGTGTTGTTGTTGACGAGAGCAGAGAAACTATTACAATAATTGAGGGAAGCAGTGAAATCAACCTTGGAAAACAAAGTATTGATTTCAAAATCGGCGACAGTGATGTCGTCATAAATGGGGCACGTGTTGGACAACGTCCGGAAGACCGAATCAACAAAAAATACAGGGTGGCATGAAATTATGCGAGACATCGGAGTAGACGTAAAGGTACCTTCAGGGGAATGGGATGGAGACGTTAATTGTCCGTTTTACGGCAGTTTGCGTTTGCGCGGACAGTTGCTAGAAGGTACAATCTCTAGCGTTGGAATGAACGGAACGATCACAATTGAGCGACATAATGTTCGATATATGCAGAAGTACGAGAGATACGAAAAGCGCACAAGTGCACTTTCTGCACATCTTCCTACTTGTGTTGGCGAAGTTAACATTGGCGACATAGTCAAGGTTATGGAATGCAGACCACTTTCAAAGACAGTTTCATTCTGTGTTATAGAAGTTAGTGGAGGTGAGGCTTAATGAAGGGAATCGCAGGAAGGCAAACACGTGGTTTACCAACCGCAGCACGTCTTCACGTCGCAGATAACACCGGTGCAAAGGTTGTTCAAATCATTAACATTCTAAATCTAGGTGGAACAATGCGCCGTTACCCTGCTGGTGGTGTAGGAGACCTTGCTAAGGTTTCAGTCAAGAAGGGTACACCTGAGACACGCCGTCAAATGTTCAATGCAGTTATCATTCGCCAACGCCGACCTTTCCGTCGCGTTGATGGTACTTGGGTACAATTCGAAGACAATGCTTGCGTCATTACAAATGAAAAAGGCGATGTCCAAGGTACCGATATCAAAGGACCAGTATCAAGAGAGGCAGCAGAACGCTGGCCTCGTATCGCAGCAAATGCGAAACAGATTATTTGAGGTGAATTGAATGGTAAAAAGTATGAAACCAAACAAGCAACGCAAGGCGCACTATAACGCTCCTCTTCACGAGAAGCGTAAGCGTATTGCAGCAAGACTACTTCTCGACAAGCCTGATGCACGCTTTGCCGGAGTACGCTCCGTCACAGTTCGTGTAGGTGACACAGTTCGTGTTATTCGTGGTGATTTCTCCAATGGTGGAAAACGCCATGGTGGCAAGCGTAACGCAGATCCTCTAACAGGAGCAGTTCTAAGAATCGAATCAGATTCCGGACGCATTTTCATTGAAGGTGCAAAAGGAAGTAAGTCTGACAACAAGGAAGAAGCAGTACCGGTCCACTCTTCCAATGTCGTAGTCGTCAAACTTGACGAGACTGACAAGTTGCGTGTGCAAAAATTAACCGGTAACAGGAGTTGAATAATATGGGGAGCAGCAATCACTTAAAACGTCTAGCAATGCCACGCAGTTGGCCTCTTACACGTAAGACTTCAGTCTGGGTAACACGTGCAGCACCTGGTGCTCACGCACTAGAAACTTGTATGCCAATCAATGTTATCATTCGTGATATTCTTGGATTTGCACGTTCAACTCGAGAAGTTCGTCACATTCTACACAATGGATTGGCACTAGTTGATGGTCGTGTCTGTAAAGACACACGCCGAGGTGTTGGTCTGATGGATGTTCTAACAATTGGTGAAAATAATTACCGATGTATTATCGATTCTAGGGGAAGACTACAATATCATCCTATTTCCAGTAATGAAGCATCTTGGAAGGTTTGCCGTATTGATGGAAAGACTACCATAAAAGGTGGTAAGACACAAGTTAACCTGCACGATGGACGAAATATTCTATGCGATGATGCAGCAGAATACAATACCGGAGACTCGGTCAAGATTTCTTTGCCATCTCAAGATGTTATTGAGCACATTCGCTTCGCTGAAGGAACACGTTGTTTCTTGACCGGTGGTTCTCACGTGGGAGAATATGCAGAGATCAAAGATTATATCATCAAGCGTTCTAGTATGCCTAATGAAGTTCAATTTGAGACATTTGGTACTACCATGGATAATGTCTTCGCGGTAGGAACAGTTCCTCTTCCAAGTTCAGGGGTGAGAGAATGAGTGAGACAGCAAACCCAATGCTACAACCACGAATTACCAAGGTATCGGTAAACATTGGTGTTGGTGAAGGTGGAGACCGCCTTGTCAATGCAGAGAGTGTGTTGAAACTGGTAACTGGAGTAACTCCTCAACGTACTCTTGGACGCATCCAAAACCGTGACTTAAAAGTCCGTCAAGGTGCTCCAATTGGTTGCAAAGCAACAATGAGAAACTCTGAATCGATTAAGAAGTTCTTGACCGATGCATTCTGGGTTCGTGAAGGTGTTATTCCAACATGGAACTTTGACCGCTCGGGTAATCTTTCCTTCGGAATTAGTGATTACACAGATTTCCCAGACCAGAAGTATGACCCAAATATTGGAATATACGGAATGGATATCACAGTAGTTCTAGAACGCCCAGGACACCGTGTTTCACGCCGAAGAAGGGCCAAGGCAAAGGTCGGAATGAACCATCATGTTACAGCTGACGAAGCAAGACAATGGTTCAAGGACAACTACAATCTGGAAATTTTGGAGGACTGAAAATGGCAAGAGATCATGGAGAAAGAATTGGCCGCACAATCGGTTGCCGACGCTGTGGGCGCAAGAGAGGAATGATTCGCCGTCATGGGCTTCGCCTATGTCGTCAATGTTTCCGAGATATTGCACCATCGATCGGATTTAAGAAAATGAGTTGAGGAGGGAAAAAATATGCAAACAGATCCACTAAATGACGCTCTAATTAAGATGTACAATGCAGAACAGGCTGGAAAGTACAATGTTAAACTTGCACCTGCAAGCAAATTGCTTGGCAATGTACTAGAAATCATGCAAAAGTCTGGCTATGTAGGCGCTATTGACCGAACTGAAGACGGTCGTGGCGGAACATACTTGGTTGAACTTCGCGGTGCTATCAATCGCTGTGGTACAGTAAAACCACGTCACAGTGTTCGTCGCCAAGAATACGACCAGTGGGAAGTTAGATACCTTCCTGCTCAAGATTTTGGCCTTTTGATACTAACAACAAACTCAGGCGTAATGCATCACTATGATGCAAAAGATGCCCGTATCGGTGGTAAGCTTCTCGCTTACGTATATTGAGGTGAATAATATGGTAAAACTCGACAGAATCGTAAAATCAGTAACCATCCCTGAAGATGTGAATGCATCGCTTAGTGAAGATGGCGTCGTAACAATAACAGGCTCGAAAGGGACACTCTCTCGACAATTCCAAAGTCCAGTATTAGAACTATTTCAAGATGCTTCTGGACTAATAGTTCGCGTAGATATGCCACGCCGCAAGCAAGCAGCATTGGCAGGAACTTGGGAAGCACACTTGAACAATATGGTAAAGGGAGTTACTCAAGGTTTCACATACAACCTGAAAGCCTTCTATTCTCACTTCCCTATGACACTTGCACAAAAAGGAGACCAATTCATTGTAAACAATTATTTTGGTGAGCGTGTTCCACGTACTGCAGCAATTCTCGATGGAGTTACTGTCAAGATCAGCAAAAAGGTCGAAGTAACGGTAACAGGAATTGACAAGGAAAAGGTAGGTCAAACAGCAGCAAATATTGAACGCTGTACTACGGTAAAGAACCGTGACCGACGTGTGTTTCAAGATGGTATATATTTACTAACCAAGGAGTGATTTGAATGGCAGAAGATTTTGATAATATGACCGTCGCTGAACTTAAGGTTCTTCTAAGGGAAGCAGGACTACCTGTTTCTGGAAAGAAGGCAGAACTTATCTCTCGCTTGAGTGATGCAGGTGAAGCACCTGCTGAAGAAGAAGAAGAAGAAGAAGAAGAAGAAGTAGCCACCGAGGAAGAAGCAGTTGTTGATGAAGATGAGAACTGGGACGATGAAGAAGACTGGGACGATGAAGTTTCAGAAGGACATGTCGCAAAGCAGAAGCCAGTACTCGATGATGCAACAAAGGCAGCACTCGCACTACGAGCAGAGCAAAAGAAGGCAACTCCTTCGTTCCGCCGTACTGAGTGGTATCGCTACAAGCGTCTATCACGTTCTGGTTGGAGAGCACCTCACGGAATGGATAACAAACAACGTAAGAACCTCAAATACCGTTCTTCACTAGTTAGAGTCGGTCACGGAAAGGTTTCCGCTGCTCATGGACTACATTCATCTGGATTTAGAGAGATAATGGTTCATAACAGTGGAGATTTGGAAGCGATTGACCCTGAGACAGAAGCAGCACGTGTTGGTGGAACTGTTGGTGGAAGAAAGCGTGAACATATTTACAGCCGAGCTGATGAATTAGGCATCCGTGTTCTTAACCGAAGGAGGGATATTTGATGCAAATTACGAATCAAAAGCGTTTAGCTGCAAGAATTCTAAAGTGCGGTGTGAACCGAGTTTGGATTCATCCATCATATGTTGACCAGATTGCAAATTCTGTACAAGCTGATGACATTCGAGAATTCATAGATGAAGGCTGGATTAAGGCAAAACCGATCAAGGGAACTTCCCGTGTTCGTGCTCGCCTACGTCTCGCACAAAAGCGCAAGGGTCGCCGTAAGGGACACGGTACTCGTGCCGGAACTGCTAACGCTCGTAATCCAAGAAAGAATCGCTGGATGAGAACTATTCGTTCACAACGCCGTGTTCTCAAAGCATTTCGAGAAGATGGAACAATTGAACCATCACAGTACCGTCGCTATTATCTCAAGGCAAAGGGCGGTTCATACCGTTCAATTGCTCACATGCGCTCACAGATGACCGTTGAGGGTGTAACTTTCACTGGAGGTGAACAATGATGCGAGGAACAAGACGACGCTCAGTACTAAGACGCCGCAGATTAGGTTTGACCGATTACCGTCGCCGATTGAAGTTACTTCGTGGACAAAAGCCACGTGCAGTAGTTCGTGTCTCTAACACCCGAACAACTTGCCAATTAGTATCTTGGGCAAAAGATGGAGATATAGTCTCAATCACTGTTACAGGCTCTGATTTGTTAAAGAAATACGGATGGCCTGAGAATTTTTCTCAAAAATCTGTTTCCGCTTCATACCTTGTTGGTTTTGCAATGGGTAAGGCAGCCCTAGCATCTGGAGAAAGTCAAGCAGTATTGGACATTGGTCTTGCTGCAAGTACCCCAGGTGGAAGAGTTTTCTCAGCCCTAAAGGGTATGGTCGATGCTGGATTAGAAATTCCTCATGGCGAGAATGTATTGCCAGGTGATGATAGGCTGGCAGGCGCTCACATTAGTGATGATATTGCAACAGCAGTAGAATCAGCAAAAAACGCAATAGAGGAGGCTTATTGATATGACCGAAGAAGAAGAAGTAAAAATCATGGCACCTGGTTTAATCCAGGCGTTTGCACCCGAAGAACAACAAGAGGACCAACCGGACCGCCGTCGTAGAAGAAAGCAGAACGACCCTATCGCTAACCTGCGTAAGTGGGAGCCTCGTACTCGTCTTGGCCAAAAGGTCATGGCTGGTGAGATAATAACTTACGAACAAGCTTTGAGTTCTGGATTCCCGATTAGGGAAGTTGAAATCGTTGATGCACTAATTCCAAATCTTGAGGATGAAGTAATTCAGGTTAACATGATTCAAAGAATGACCGACAGTGGACGTCGTGTCCGATTCAATGTAATGGCTTGCGTAGGCAACCGTGACGGATTTGTCGGTCTAGGAATGGCAAAGGCAAAGGAAGTCGGACAAGCGATTGAAAAGGCTATTGTCGCTGCAAAACTAAATGTTATTTCCGTACAGCGTGGAAATGGTTCTTGGGAATCTTCTATGGGTCCTGGAACATCAATTCCTTTCAAGATTATGGGGCGCTCAGCATCCACTCGTGTAACTCTAATGCCTGCACCATCTGGTAAGGGATTAGTTATTGGGGAAACTGGAAAGCGTGTTCTTGAACTTGGAGGAGTTACCGACGTTCTCTCAAGAACAAAGGGACAAACCCGTACTACAATCAACTATGCAGCAGCAACATTTAACGCACTGAAAAATCTAAACATAACACGTGTTTCTAAAGAGCAAACAGAACGTCTGTTTATTCACAAAGGGAGGATGATTGAATGAGTTATATCGTAGTACGTGCACGAAGCAATATAGGTGTTGAAAGATCTATTCGAGAGACGATGGTCCATCTAAACCTAACCAAGGTTAATCACGCAATTATCATTCCAGATAGTGCACAATACCGTGGTATGCTACTGAAGGCTAAGGATTACATCACTTGGGGAGAAGCAACCGAGGAACTTGTTGAGAAAATGCTTGCTGAGCGTGGCCGTATGGTCGGTGACAAGCCTTTGACAGATGCAATCGTTGCAGAACATACTGATTTCAAGAATATCAAGGCTTTTGCTAAGGCAATATGCGCTGACAAAACTACTGTCAAGGCAGTACCTGACTTGAAGCGTGTTTTCAGATTACATCCACCAGTTGGAACAAAGGGATGGGGCGGAATCAAGCGCTCATTCGTTGTTGGCGGTGGACTTGGCCCTCGAGGGGACAAAATTACGCCTCTTGTAGAGCGTATGATTTGAGGTGATTTTGAATGGGAACTAAAGCAAATAAGCATCGTGGGCGCAATCGCTACCACGGTCGTGGAAAGAAAGCAGGTCGAGGAGCAGGAAAGCGTGGCGGACGTGGTAATGCGGGTATGAATAAGCACCGTGTAATGTACCGTAACAAGTACATGCCTAATCATTGGGGAATGCACGGTTTCAACCGACATCCTACACTTAGAAATTTCAATATTACAGTAAATGTTAGTCAACTTGCAGATATGGCAGATGGCGTAGATACATTGGATTTGACAGCATTGGGAATTGACAAGATTCTCGGAAGTGGAAGAATCAATGTCGCACTAAAGGTAGTCGTTGATGAAGCAAGCGCAAAAGCGGTCGAGAAGATAGAGGCTGCTGGCGGCTCTCTAGAAATGGTAGATGGCGACGACAAATGGAATGAGGAGTAAACTTTTCCAACGCTTTGAACCTCAATACTGATAACTGAAAATAATAACCAACATTAAGGGGCGATTTTATGAAACACAAATCAATACCATGGGCAGTCGGATTGACCGGTGCATTATACTATGCATTGATGATCTATTGGCAATCAGATGCTCTATCCACTGAAAGTGGTCCAGCATTTGAAGCAGCAGTAGTTGGTTTGGTATTCTCTGCAATTTACATACTATTCCTTGTCATCTGTTTCCGAACAGATGTTCCAAGCAATTTGAAAGAAAAATTCATCGGACGTTATGGTAAATTATTCGGATGGCTAGCCTTCGTAGCCTTCGCCGTTTACTATGCTCGTCCAGCTGCATGGGGTGGATATGACGAGGCAGTAGGTTTCTTCCTAGTAGGTGTGATTCTTCTTGGATTCGGTGTTGCTGCCATTCTTACATGTTTTATGTGGAGTGGCGAAGAGAACAGTCGTTTGTACGCTCTGCGAAGATTCGTGGATGTTTATCCGACTATTACCAAGCCTGACAGACACGTTAGATTTAACGAAAAAATGTGGACTACAACTTTCGTTTTGATTATCTATTTCGCTATGACCAATGTCATGCTATTCGGTTTATCCGGTCAAGCACTTGACTTGTTCAGCGGTTTCCGTTCCATTATGGCCGGTGCTTCTGGTACCATTATGCACTTAGGTATTGGTCCTATTGTTACTGGTTCCATTATTATGCAATTATTCGCTGGTGCTAAGATTATCCGTTTAGATTTACAAGATTCAGATGATAAGGCACTATACCAAGGAGTTCAGAAACTTCTTGTTTTGATTATGATTCCAATTGAATCTATACCACAAACATATGGATTCTTAGATCCTAGTGAGTGGCTAATCGATGCATATGGAATGGGTTGGGCTAACTTCGTTATCGTCGCTCAATTATTCGCCGGCTCATACCTGGTATTCCTTCTCGATGAACTTGTCAGTAAGTGGGGTATCGGCTCTGGTATTTCCTTATTCATTGCCGCCGGTGTTGCTCAATCAACATTCGTCGGAACTCTCTCTCCACTTCCTGCAACAGCAGGGCAAGCATACAGTCTAACCAACCCACCTTCGGGAACATTGCCGATGATTTTCTATATGTTTAGGGAGGCGACGGCAAGCCAAATGATTGACATGGGTAGTGGCCAGAATGGTTTTGAAACCATATTACTAACTCACGTCAACCCGCTGGCTGCGCTATTCTCTTCCATCGTTGTGTTCCTTGTTGTAGCATTTGCAGAATCAAGTAAATTGGAACTTCCGTTGACCCATGGTAAAGTGCGTGGTCACAGAGGGAAATATCCAATTCGTTTAGTATACGCAAGTAATATTCCGGTCATTTTAATGGCTGCATTGTTGGCTAACGTCAACATGTTCACTCTATTGTTTTGGAGCCATCCCACGCTATCTCAGACACCAATATTGGGTCGGGAGGGTATTGCTTCAATGTCGAAATATATTGGCACCTATGAGCAGGGTCAAACGACGGCTTCGGGTGGATTTGCCTGGTATGCAAGTATGGTAAATGGGGTGAATGATTGGTTCATGCCGCTGCTCAATCAAACCGGTGACCAATTCGGTCATTCTTTGACCCAAATAATGCTCCACGTCGTGTTCTATGTAGCATTGATGACCGCAGGTTCGATGGTCTTCGCTAAATTCTGGATCGATACTACAAATATGGGTACAAAGGATGTAGCAAAGCAAATCGAACGCACAGGAATGCAAATCCCAGGTTTCCGTAAGAATCCAAAGGTATTGGAAAAGATTCTTGAGAATTATATTCCTCCAGTAACTTACTTCTCGGGTGCTTTCGTCGGATTATTAGCAGCAGGTGCTGACTTGTTAGGTACGGTGGGTAATGCCACTGGTACGGGTCTGTTGCTTGCCGTAGGTATTATTTTGCGGACATATGAGCAGATTCAGAAAGAACAGGCGATGGAGATGCATCCAATGATCCGTCAATTCTTTGGTGCTGATTGATTCGCTAATTAACGAATGAATTCATGCGAATCAATCGCATGAGTACAGGATTATTATTGATTATTAGTTGTACTCAATGCCGACTGATAACCGTAGGTTATTAGTGGCAAGAGTGTGAACCCATTAGAAATTGTTCAGAACACTCGATGCTGATTGAATGCAGAATTATTATTGATTATTAGTTGTACTCAATGCCGACTAATAACTGCAGGTTATCAATCGTTTGAGCGTAATTGTAATAATCGGGCGAAAATCAGCATTTTGTTTTCATAAAATGATGTACTTTTTGCAAATAATTCAATGATTCCAAAAGGGAGTTTATCATCATATTGAATATGCTAAAAATTATTGCTACTAATTGCCTAGCAGTGTGACTTTTTTCGGCCTCTATTAGGTAGGTTATATTGATATAGGGGAGGTGAGTCGGTGGCTTGCTTGCGTTGTGTAGAACGGCGTTGGCGGCTGAGTTCTTCGGAGCAATGACTGCCGCCATCCTCTGCATACGTGAAGCCGAAGCCATTGCGATTCTGAGAAACCTCCTATTGGAGCAAGCTCGGGGTCAGGAAGGTGATCGAGATTATGACGTATTTTGTGCAAGAAGCTCAAGTGCATTATTTTCTCGCCAATTTTTTTAGGACAGCAATTCATTAAATTGAATACAGCGACAAGTAGCCCAAAGGATCATAACAAGAGAAATCTGGTTGATCCTGCCAGAGGCGACCGCTTTTGGAGTTCGATTAAGCCATGCGAGTAGAATGAAATTAGATTCATTGCAAACTGCTCAGTAACACGTGGATAACCTGCCCTATGCTCTGGGATAACCTCGGGAAACTGAGAATAATACCGGATAGATCACAACGCCTGGAACGGTGTGTGGTTCAAAGGTTACGGCATAGGATGGGTCTGCGGCGTATCAGGTCGTAGGGGGTGTAATGGACCCCCTAGCCATCGACGCGTACGGGTGTTGGGAGACATAGCCCGGAGACGGATTCTGAGACACGAATCCGGACCCTACGGGGTGCAGCAGGCGCGAAAACTTCACACTGCAGGAAACTGTGATGAGGGAACTCCAAGTGGATGCACATAGTGTATCTCTTTTCATTACTATTAATCGGTAGTGGAATAAGGGCTGGGAAAGACCGGTGCCAGCCGCCGCGGTAATACCGGCAGCTCGAGTGGTCGTCGCTTTTATTGGGCCTAAAACGTCCGTAGCCGGTTTGGTAAATCTGTGGGTAAATCAACTAGCTTAACTAGTTGAATTCTGCAGAGACTGCCAGACTAGGAACCGGGAGAGGTGTGGGGTACTCAAGGGGTAGGGGTAAAATCCTGTCATCCTTTGGAGACCACCAGTTGCGAAGGCGCCACACTGGAACGGATTCGACGGTCAGGGACGAAGCCTAGGGGCACGAACCGGATTAGATACCCGGGTAGTCCTAGGTGTAAACGCTGTGAACTTGGTGTCGGGAGTCCGCAATGGGCCCCCGGTGCCGGAGTGAAGATGTTAAGTTCACTGCCTGGGGAGTACGGTCGCAAGGCTGAAACTTAAAGGAATTGGCGGGGGAGCACTGCAACGCGAGGAGCGTGCGGTTTAATTGGATTCAACGCCGGAAAACTCACCATGGCCGACTGTTAGATGAAGACCAGTGTAATGAGCTTGTCGGATTTTCAGAGAGGTGGTGCATGGCCGTCGTCAGTTCGTACTGTAAAGCGTTCTGTTAAGTCAGATAACGAACGAGACCCTCATCTTTATTTGCTACCCTTCTCTCCGGAGAAGGCGCACCATAGAGAGACCGCTGGTGCTAAACCAGAGGAAGGCGAGGGCAACGACAGGTCAGTATGCCCCGAATGTCATGGGCTACACGCGCGCTACAAAGGACGGGACAATGGGAAGCCAGATCGAGAGATCGAGCTAACCCGAAACCCGTTCATAGTTCGGATTGTGGGCTGTAACTCGCCCACATGAAGCTGGATTGCGTAGTAATCGTGTTTCAACATAGCACGGTGAATATGCCCCTGCTCCTTGCACACACCGCCCGTCAAACCATCTTAGTTGGGGGTGGGTGAGGCTGCGCTTTATGGCGTATTCGAGCCTGTCTTCGACAAGGAGGGTTAAGTCGTAACAAGGTACCTGTAGGGGAACCTGCAGGTGGATCACCTCCTAAGAAAACCCGGAAACGGGGGCTTCGGCCCCCGTTCCCACCTTTTTTTATTTTAGTGTCACTTTACTTTTTACACTAAGTAGTCAATACTTGCGCAAGTAATCAATGGACTCATATTCAATCCTCATTGGATTGATTCTTTGTCAATCATCATTGAGAAGTGTCTTGCATTGATCAACCCACTGGTCACGCTTTACACGTCCAGGGAAGAATTCTATGGCAATATTGACTTGGTCTTCAAGTTCACTAGATATCTTGGAAAGCGAATTATCGGTCTTGGTAAGTTTTTAGGCGTTGAATCATCGATTGCCTAAATGTCAATAGTCTAATTCTTGGTGCTTCTAAATTAACTGTAATCGTAGCACCTCGATTGAAATGGACTTCATCCCAACCATCGGGGACAATCATTCCTCTATGCATATCAGATGTTAACGTAGTTGGCTCGGATGTCCAAGCAAGCGATGCCCAAGGATTGGCTTTTCTCTGTGAATGAGGAATATCTCTTGCCAACATAAAGTAATGAGAATTGATTGTATCGGATTCTATAGAATCAGAAATACGGTTGCATTCTTGTTCATTTGCAGCATGACTTAGCCATGCACCCTTTCCAAGCCAAGTAGAAAAAATCAATCCACTACTTTGCTGAACTAATTTGTCATCTCCTCTTCGTAGATAATACCTACTTGGAGCATACTGGTGCGTATTTGCAATTAGCAAATCATTCATCGCAGGGTCTGTGGTAAATCGATTTCCAGATGTAGTATCAATAATCGCCTGCAAGCGTGGTAAATCATTGACGATTGCCTTACCGTCTAATGCAGCTTGAATATCTTCAGCAAATGTATGGATGTTTGAATCCATATAAAATCCAAAACTTCCATCCTCATAATCATCTCTTGGATGAGAATTGACTCCCATAACAGGAGTATTTGCATCAATATTGTGAGAGATACTAGTTAATGTTCCATCGCCACCTAATACGATTACCAAGTCACGGCCAATAAAATCAGCACGTCGAACTCTCTCTCTTGCCCTGATATCAACCCTCAAACCTCTTTGCTGGCTGATTTCATCTAAAACAGTGCTAATATGGCTGAGGCTTTCATCGTGAACTTCTTCGAAGTTCTTCTTGTAAACAACTAAGATATCAACCATAACGTCCCTCCCCTAATACAATCCAAGAGGCACTCCTTTTTCAAAACCACCACCAGTGAAAATTTCATTGTCGGTATTTAAGTAATGTACGAGTATTAAAAGACTGAATTACCCTACATGGTAATATGCAGCCAGACGAAACGCCCGGAATGCAGCCAGACGAAACGCCCGGAATGCAGCCAGACGAAACGCCCGGAATGCAGCCAGACGAAACGCCCGGAGAAATTAGAGATAGCGTGGTTACTGATGACGTTCATCATCAACACTATCAGCAAGCCGACCAAATTCAGTCTGATCCATGGGCAGGACAACAACCCGACCACAAACAACCAGAAGCAATAATGATGGGTAATGTAAGTGAACAACCCTCAGTTCTTGGTCAACAGATGGGTATGCCAGGTCAAGTAATAATGGTGCAACAACCATCAAGTGCAGCAAAAGTCATTGGAATATTAGCAATAATTTTGGGCTGTATTGGAGTACTTTTTGGGCTAAAGCCAATTGTTGATTCTCTGTCATATTCCTCAGTAGCGATACCACTTGTAATTGCAATTCTTGGGTTGGTGGGAAATGCCGCTTTTATTCTGGGTGGTTATTGGATGACAAATTATCAAAGAAGAGGAGTTCAATTAGTCCTATTAGCCGTAATAGTTGGTTTTTCAACGATGGCAGGATCAGTCTTGATTTTGGATGACCTCATGCAAGAGGAACTTGATAATGGCAACATGACACAGGAAGATTACGATGCCACTCAGGGAATAATGGCCATTCTTGGTGCTGCGGTCATGGCAATTTCAGCAGTATGTTATGGAATATGCGGATTGATTGTTGCGATTCCACTTATGTCAGCAAATGGCGGATTAGACGAATCAAGTTTGTTCTCATCATCATCGATTAATTAAGGAAAATATCATCAATCGTCGCTGATTCTTCATTAATATGGGAACTTTAGTAACGGGAACCGCTGCGACATATGTTGAAGAATTATGGATTAATACAGACAAAAGATATCAGATAATGTGCATCACTCAAGATGTGCAGAATATCGTAAAGCAGTCTGGAATCACTGACGGTATTGTATTGGTCAATCCAATGCATATTACAGCATCTTGCTATGTTAATGACCTTGAATCAGGATTGCATCATGACATAATGAATTGGTTAGGAAAATTAGCACCATTTTATGGGGCAGACGGTAAAGATGGAGAAGAATATCATCATCATAGAACTGGAGAAGATAATGGTGATGCACACTTAAAACGGCAATTGCTTGGCCAACAAGTTACAATGCCGGTTAGAAATGGACAATTGCACTTGGGTAGATGGGAACAAATCCATTATGCTGAATTTGATGGAATGCGTGACAAGAGGATACTGGTCAAAGTCGTGGGCGTTATCAAGCAGTGATTTGAAATTGAATCACTTGTTGAGGTGGAAATATGGCAGAAGATATATTCTCAGACCCTCCGAATTTGTCAGGTATAGCAAAATCATTATCGATTCAAAGAGGACAATGGTCGCCAGGTCATTGTAGTGTTTTTGTTGATGTGGAAGAATTTCATTGTAATAAAGGTGGAGTTGCACATGGTGGATTATTCACTATCATGCTGGATATGGCTTGCGGTGGTGCATTGGTTTCTGGTTTACTAAAGGAAGAATGGTGTGCTACAACTCAACTAAATGTTTCATTTATTGATGCAGGAAGAATAGGTGAAAGATTGGAGGCTGTTGGAAGTGTTACTCGTAGAGGTAGGAATGTTGCCCATCTTTCGGGTGAAATCAGGGCACAGTCTGGAAGACTAATTGCCAGCGCTACTGGAACTTGGATGATTTGGCAATCAAAGCCAGAAAACTTCCCAGGTAGAGAAAGTGATAATGTTTGAATTTCACTATCCAGCCCCTTAGTGAGTATTATTTTCATAGGTTGAGTTTTTGACCTAACCCCTTCTCGGCCAGTTTAATGAGTGAAGATGTTGTGATAATCGGCGGG
>Ga0209554_1000325_pt1 | contig 39805 bp, 37 predicted proteins | sample MarorgKNORR_S2LV_5_FD_188221 | JGI IMG/M metagenome (GOLD analysis project Ga0209554, IMG submission 188221) | Marine microbial communities from the Southern Atlantic Ocean, analyzing organic carbon cycling - Bottom_A/KNORR_S2/LV (SPAdes) (version 2) | ecosystem: Environmental > Aquatic > Marine... | reverse complement strand
GCTTAATATTTTTGCAATTTCTTTTAATAAAGAAGGCGTGTTTTTAAACGTAAAATCACATAAATCTGACCGGACAATTACATCTCCTAGATCCAATGCTAGTCTCTTTATATTTTTACGAATCCGTAGTTCACTTGCAGGAGACAACCGATTGATTGCCATCATTACGGCTCCAATTTTGATGTCCTTTTTTAATGCTTTTGAAACTTCCGGCAAAATAACTCTCGCTAAAGAAGACACATTGATGAGCTTTTCATTTAACGCTTCTTCAATAAATGGTGTTTTACGTATGGTGCTTTCAACAACCTCTTGAATGGTTTTCATGTTTGTTTAATTTTAAACATACTGTTATAATTTGTAAAAATATTAAATAAAATTGTACTTCAGGCATTTTCGATGTTTTTTTGTATAAAATTTAGAAACATGTTGGTCTTAAAATTTGGAGGAACTTCTGTAGGTTCTGCAAAAAACATACAAAAAGTGGTGCAAATTATTGCCGCGATACACGAACCAAAAATTGTGGTATTGTCTGCGGTTTCTGGAACAACAAATACATTGCTTGAAATTTGTTCTCAGCTACAAAACGACTTAAAAGACAATGCACTTTTAAATGTGCATCAATTGCACAATCGATATTTAGACTTAATCAATGACCTATACAAAACACCTTTGTACAAAGGAAAGGCTAGGGGTTTTCTCACAATACAATTCAACGAGCTTATTTCTTTAATAAAAACGACTGAAGCAGCAACGATTGATAATATTATTGTTGCCCAGGGTGAAATCTTGTCTACAAACTTGGTACAATTGTATTTGAATGAAAGCGCCATTTCGTCGCAGTTAATTTCTGCGTTCGATTTTATGCGAATCGATGAAAATGGAGAGCCCGAAATTGACCTACTATCAGAAAAAATACTTCCTATTTTGGCTCAAAACCCGACTGGAAACTTATGGATTACACAAGGTTTTATCTGTAAAAACACCCTTGGAGAAGTTGATAATTTACAACGTGGAGGAAGTGACTATACCGCTTCTTTAATTGCGGCTGCTGTCGATGCAAAAGAGGTTCAAATTTGGACAGATATTGATGGAATGCACAACAACGATCCTCGATATGTTGAAAACACCTTTTCTATTGAAGAAATTTCCTTTGATGAAGCGGCAGAGTTGGCGTATTTTGGTGCGAAAATTTTACATCCGCAGAGCTTGATTCCTGCAAAAGAAAGAAACATTCCTGTGTTGTTAAAAAACACATTCAATCCACAGCAAAAAGGAACAATTATTAAAAATAAAACCGTTCAAAATGGGGTTACAGCAATTGCGGCAAAAGACGGAATTACAGCCATCAAAATAAAGTCGTATCGAATGTTATTGGCCTACGGATTTCTAAAAAATATCTTTGAGGTTTTTGAAAAATATCAAACCCCTATTGATATGGTCACCACTTCAGAGGTTGCTGTTTCATTAACCATTGACAACACGGAGTTTTTATCAGAAATTGACACACAGCTAAGTATTGTCTGTGTTGCGGGAGATTTTTCTCAAAATAAAGAAGGTATAAGCGCCACTGTTTTTAATGCTTTAAGAGAAATTCCTATACGAATGATCTCCTATGGAGGAAGTAATTATAACGTTTCGCTATTGGTAAAAACAACCGATAAAGTTGCTGCCTTAAACTCTTTAAATGAAGAGTTGTTTGTAGAAAATTTAGCCGTATAAAAGGTAAAGGGTTTGATTGGTTTCAGAATTAATCTAGTTTGTGAGTCAATTTTTCAAACTGATCTTTTGCTTCCTTTCCGTTGTATAAAACGTTATAAACCGCATTGATAATTGGTGTTTTTGCACCGTTTTTTTTATTGATTTTATAGGCACTTTTCGATGCGTAATACCCTTCTGCAACCATGCTCATCTCTAATTGAGCCGATTTTACGGTGTAGCCTTTTCCAATCATGTTTCCAAACATTCTATTTCTACTAAATGTAGAATATCCGGTCACCAATAAATCGCCTAAATAGGCCGAATTATTAATGTTTCTTTTCATGTGGTGCACTTTTTTAATAAACGCATCCATCTCTCTAATAGCATTGCTAATTAATACCGCCTGAAAATTATCTCCATAACCCAAACCATGTGCAATACCCGCTGCGATTGCATAAATGTTTTTTAACATGGCCGCATATTCTGTTCCGATGATATCATCAGAAATTTTGGTTTTGATATAACGTCCCGCAATATACCTGCTCAGCTCTTCAGCCTTTGCCTCATCTTGACATGCCAATGTTAAATAAGACAGGCGCTCCATTGCCACTTCTTCTGCATGACAAGGCCCGGTAAGAACACCTATATTCTCATAAGGAACCTGAAAATACTTGTGAAAATACTCACCAATGATGACTCCTGTTTCAGGAACAATTCCTTTAATTGCTGAAAAAATGATTTTTCCGTCTAAGGAAATGGATAGTTTTTCTAATTCTGACTTTAAAAAAGCAGAGGGAATTGCGAAAATCAAGACATCATACTTGGTAACAATGGCGTCAATATCGTCTGAAAGATCTAATTGCTCTGGGTGTAATTCTGCTGAGCTTAAATAACTAGGGTTGTGCTTATTTCTTTTGATGTGTTCTATTGCATACGTGCTACGCATATACCAGCCTATCGTATCTAGGTTTTCTGACAACATTTTTACAATTGCTGTAGCCCAACTTCCTCCACCGAGAACTGCTATTTTAGAACTTTTACCCATCGTTTTGTTTCGTTTAGAAAACCAAAAATAAGAAAACAAAGTTCTATCACACAGAACTAACGGTATTTATTATATTTGCTTCAACTAAACACGTTGCATTGAGTTCCTTAAAGCGATTTTTTAAAGACACTATTATTTACGGAATTGCGTCTGTTTTACCGCGGGCAATTAATATCTTTTTAGTCAAATTACACACCTCTACCTTAGAGGCAGACAAATATGCCGTAAATACCGATTATTATGTATATGCCGCTTATTTCAATGCGTTGTTGACCTACGGAATGGAAACAGCGTTTTTTCGGTTCTTTTCAAAAGAAAAAGACAAAGGAAAAGTCATTTCAACCGTGTTTGTTAGCTTGTTGTTAAGTTCCTTATTGTTTTTGGCTGCTGCACTCATTTTTAGCAACGACATTTCCGCTTTTTTTGACTTTAAAAATCCGTTGTTTTTTAAATTACTGATTTGGACAATTACATTAGACGCGCTCGTTGTAGTTCCGTATGCGTATTTGAGAGTTGCCAACAAACCCCTTCGTTTTACGTTTTATAAAATTGCAAACATTCTTGTTTTTGCGTTGTTAAACGTGTTCTTTTTATGGTTTATTCCATATGCGATACAAAACGGTATTTCACTGCCTAAATTCATTGTAAATTATTACACTACATCTCCAAAAGTGATGCATATTTTTGTTGCAGGAACTGTGGCGAGCGCGGTGACTTTTTTAGGCCTACTTCCTACTGTTTTTAAATTCAATTATACCTTTGATTTTCAATTATTAAAGAAAATGTTACGCTATAGTTTTCCGATTATGATTGGTAGTTTGGCCTTTGTAACCAATGAAAATTTAGATAAATTATTGTTGGGAAACATGCTCGACAAACAACAAATGGGCATTTATGCTGCCTGCTATAAATTAGGTGTTTTTATGACCTTATACATCATGGCTTTTCGGTTGGGAGCAGAACCTTTTTTCTTCAATCAAGCGACTCAAAAAAACGCCAAAGAAACCTATGCCAAGATCCTTACGTGGTTCACTATTTTTGGAGCTCTTTTTATGTTAATTGTCGTGGTTTTTATCGATCTCTTTGCTAAAATTCTTCTTGGAAAACCTGAATATTTTGAAGCCTTATACATTGTACCGATCATCCTTTTGGCAAATTTATTTTTAGGCATTTACAACAACCTATCTGTTTGGTATAAGCTAACGGACAAGACCAAATACGGCATGTATTTTTCAGTGGCCGGAGCTGTTATTACTGTTAGCTTTAATCTACTAATGATTCCTAAAATAGGATTTATAGCCTCTGCTTGGGCAACATTACTAACGTATAGCTTTATGATGTTGATTTCTTATTTTATTGGAAAAAAACACTATCCGGTTCCGTATCAAATCAACAAAGTGATTCTGTATATAGTGCTTTCTTCGTTGCTTTCTGGGGTCTCATTTTTGGTTTTTAGAGAAAATTATTGGTTTTCATCGCTTTCAATTATCGCTTTTTTAGGATGGGTATATTGGCGAGAAAAAGACGAATTAAAAAACATTTTTAACACATAAACTATTCAACAATTACACCTTTTAATTATGAATGTACAAATCATTAACAAGTCAAAACATGCAACTCCAAATTACGAAACTGAAGGTTCGGCAGGAATGGATTTACGTGCAAATATTGAAGAAACAATCACCTTAAAACCATTGGAAAGAGCGATTGTAAAAACAGGCTTGTTTATTGCATTGCCTGTTGGTTTTGAAGCACAAGTTAGGCCAAGAAGTGGTTTGGCTGCCAAAAAAGGAATTACCGTTTTAAATGCTCCCGGAACAGTGGATGCAGATTATCGAGGTGAAATTGGAGTGATTTTAGTAAACCTATCCAATAAAGATTTTGTAATCAATGATGGAGAGCGTATTGCGCAATTAATTATTGCAAAACATGAACGCGTGCAATGGCAAGAAGTAACTGTTTTAAACGAAACGGAACGTGGTTCGGGTGGTTTTGGGAGTACTGGAGTCTAGTTTCGTTTGTTTTTTAGAGGTATAAAATTTATCTTTATAAAAAATAAATATCAGTTAATGAAAAATTTAGAAGCTTGTAGAGTCAATGTAATGGTCTCTGACATGGATCGCTCCATAGCTTTCTACCAAGACAAACTTGATTTAGAGTTGGTAAATAGGTACAGGAATCACTATGCTGAAATACAGGCGCCTGGTTTATTATTGGGCCTACATCCTACTTCTGAAAAAGTCACGACTGGAAATAACCTCTCCATTGGGTTTGGTATTGTAGAATTCGACGCAACAATTGCAGAATTAGAAACGAAAGGAATACAATTTAGAATAGAGCAAGACGGCTGGATACGACTGGCATATTTTAATGACCCTGATAATAATTCTCTTTTTTTAGCAGAAAGAAAACATTAAAACTTATAGTTCTTTGTATACTTGTGTCAAGCCTCGGTGTTTATCAAGCAACAGCGGAAAATCTAAATCAAACTGATTGAACGGAACATACCCTGCTTTTTTATAAAATTTAAACGCTTGTTCTTGTGTGTCCATTGCCTCTAACCAAAGCACTTCACATTGCTTTTCTTTAGCGGTATGCTCAACCCATGTTAACAGGGTTTTTCCAATGCTGTTTCCTTGCGCTTTTTGATGCAAATAAATACGGTGTAATTTTGCTGGTTTTTTATACGGTAACTGTTCGTTTGTTGCGTTCCAAAGAACACGAAGAATTCCGACTGCTTCATTCTTAAACAGTACAAAGTAATATCCTGTAGCGGCCTCTTTTAGTTCTTTATGTATATTTTTGTTGTTGTACAAACCATCTACATACCAAACCCCTTTATCTGTCCAAAAATGATGATATGCTGGCGGATAAATCGCTTGCATTAATTCATAAAGTTGTGTACAATCTTGCGTTGTAATTTCCTTTAGCTGTATATTTTTTGAAACCGAAATCATTTGATACAAATAAAAAAAGCTGTTGTAAAAAATCACAACAGCTTTTGCTTTTAATAAGGTTTTAAGCTACTTACTCTTGATTGTCAATCGCTTCCTTGATTTTAGCTTCTAGCTCTTCCATCAGCTCTGGATTGTCTTTAATCAACTCTTTTACGGCATCTCTTCCTTGACCTAGTTTGGTGTCTCCATAACTAAACCAAGATCCGCTTTTCTTTATAATTCCGTAGTCCACACCAATGTCTAAAACTTCTCCAACTTTAGAAATTCCTTTTCCATACATAATATCAAATTCTGCAATTTGAAAAGGTGGCGCTACTTTGTTTTTTACAACTTTTACTTTGGTCATATTTCCAATAACACGATCTCCGTCTTTAATTTGTGTTCTTCTACGAATATCAAGACGAACAGAAGCATAAAATTTTAAGGCATTCCCACCAGTTGTAACTTCTGGACTTCCAAACATCACTCCAATTTTTTCACGCAATTGATTGATAAAAATTACCGTACATTTTGTTTTACTAATGGTTCCTGTTAGTTTTCGTAAAGCTTGTGACATTAAACGTGCATGAAGTCCCATTTTAGAATCTCCCATTTCTCCTTCAATTTCAGCTTTTGGAGTCAGTGCTGCAACAGAATCTATCACCACAATATCTATGGCTCCAGAGCTAATTAAGTTATCAGCAATTTCTAACGCTTGCTCTCCATAATCTGGTTGAGAAATGATTAGATTCTCAATATCAACACCTAAATTTTCTGCATAAAAACGATCAAAAGCATGTTCTGCGTCAATAAATGCGGCAATTCCTCCAGCTTTTTGTGCTTCTGCAATGGCATGAATTGCTAAGGTTGTTTTTCCTGATGATTCAGGTCCATAAATTTCAATCACTCTTCCTCGAGGATAACCACCAACACCCAGCGCTAAATCCAATCCTAAAGATCCTGTAGAAATCGCTTCGATATCGGTTGCAGGAACATCGCCCATTTTCATTACCGTTCCTTTTCCGTAAGCTTTATCTAATTTATCTAAAGTAAGCTGTAACGCTTTTAATTTTGCTTGTTTTTCTTTATCTGCTGACATATATTCTGCTATTTTTTAAGTGTAAAAGTTTGGACAAGGTACAAAAAAGTAAAGAAGATTTGCTACATTTTTTCGCTTTCATTTTTTGTATTATTGTGCTTTATAAAAATATATGTCCAAGCACCGTCACTTTATCATTCACAAACCTTACGGGACTATTTCTCAGTTTGTAAACCCTAACAAACGAAAGAAAAAACTATTGGGAGAGTTGTATGATTTTCCAGAAAAAACCATGGCAATTGGTCGCTTAGATGTCGCTTCTGAAGGCTTATTACTACTAACTACTGATGGAAAAGTAAGTGCATTTATTAGAAGTCAAAAAGTAGCAAAAGAATATTATGTACAAGTCGACGGGATTATTACAAACGACGCTGTAGAAAAACTAAAAACAGGTATAGAAATCGGTTTTGATGGTAAAAAATACACCACAAAACCTTGTGAATCTTTTTTATTAGAAACGCCTTATTTTCCGAACAGATCACAAAAAATACGTGACGAAAGACATGGACCAACAAGTTGGGTTTCTATTACGGTTAGAGAGGGGAAATTTAGACAGGTTCGAAAAATGACTGCAGCGGTTGGATTTCCAACATTACGTCTCGTTCGTGTTCGAATTGGAACAATTCTTTTAAAAGGTTTAGCAGTAGGAGAGGTAAAAGAAGTCGCTGATTTACTTTAAGAAATTACTGTATTCTCATTTCAATATGTGGAATTCCGTCTTCTAAGTACTCCTCGCCTACTTTTACAAACCCATGAATTTGGTAGAATTTTTTTAAATACGTTTGTGCAGAAATGGTAATTTCTAAGGTTGTATAGTTTTTTTGAACTGCTTGTATAGACGCTTTTATTAACTCATGTCCATATCCATACGCGCGTTCTTTTTGTGCTACCACTACCCTACCGATACTCGCGTTTTTAAAATAATCTCCTGGTTTAAAAATTCGTGTATACACAACAATCTTTTTATTTTTAACACCAAAAACATGCAATGATTTTTGATCTTTTCCGTCTACATCTTGGTACACACAATCTTGTTCTACAACAAAAACTTCTGAACGTAATTGTAAAATTTGATACAATTCAGAAGTCGTTAATTCAGTAAATGATTTTACAAGAAACTCCATTAACAAGAAATTTTATCAACTCTTGTTGCATGACGACCTCCTTCAAATTCTGTAGCAAGAAAAATATCTACAAATCCTAAAGCTTGTTGCAAAGAGACAAAACGAGCAGGAATTGCTAAAATATTTGCATCGTTATGCTGACGGGTTAATGCAACCAATTCATTGTTCCAACACAAAGCTGCTCTGATTCCTTTATGAGAATTAGCAGTCATTTGAGCACCGTTTCCACTTCCGCATAAAATAATACCAACAGTTGCTTTCCCTGATTCTACAGCATTTGCTGTTGGATGAATTGCATCAGGATAATCCATACTATCAGCAGTGTCTGTTCCAAAATTTAAAACCTGGTGCCCTTCTGATTCTAATTTTTTTATAATTTTAAATTTATAATCAGTTCCTGCATGATCATTTCCTATTGCTATTTTCATAATATGTTGTGTTTAATTCAGTTATGTGCTACAAAAATAAACATATTGACGGTTATCAACAGGTTTTCACAATCAATTTTTAAGTATCTTTTATAAATAACTATAAATAAGTTATTTACCTGATTTTATAAATTGTTTAAAAGTCTTTATTATTTTTTAAAAGTTTATTTGGTAGAATTAATAATAATTACAATACTAAAATTTATTTTATCTATGCAAATTTTTTTATAGTTTTTTAATGTCTATTTATCAACATAAAAAAGAACTCTTATCAACATAAAAAAGAAAAAAAGAATCAATAAAAATTTGTGGAATATTGTTTATATCACTTGTTAATAACTCTAAAATAATACTAATTTTTAAGCTTTTAAAATAATACAAACTGTTGATTGTATTTTATAACTGATATATAAAAATAAATAGTACTATTTTTATAGTAGCTATTCACATACTATTATAACCATCATCTTTTTTTTAAAATTTAAAATATCTTTTGTAATAATAATATACCTTGTTGATAAGTGTAAATTTTAGAAAAAAAATTAAAAAGTAATTTTTAAAGGAACTATTTTTAGAGTATCTACTACTTTTACAGTTTCAATAGGTTGCGGTTTTTTAAACACAGTATTAATTTTTATAAAAGAGATATAAATTCCTGTTATAAAAATGAAAATAAAAAAAGTAATTATTTTTTTTAAATGTCTCATACCTCTTTACTACTATTATAAAGACGATGTATTTTAACATTTGTTACAATTTCTTTAAGATTATTTTAACGTTTATAGTTTAAGGAACTACAAATTGGATTGCTTTTGGAATGATTGTAGCTTTTAAAGATCCTTTTCCTATCAACTCACCTTCTGCTTGAATAAAAGGTTTATCATAAGAAGAAAGCGGTGTAATATAAATAGAATTACTTTTAAAAGTAGTTACTTTTTTATGGTGTATAATTTTTCCGTTATAAAGTTTGGGTAGATTTCTTATTAAATCGATCAATGATAAATTTTTAACAATAGTAATATCAAATAAACCGTTTGATGTAGTTGTATAATCTGTTAATTTCATACCTCCAGCAGAATATTTACAAATACCAATTAATACCATTAAACACTTATTTTCTACTGTTTGATTGTTTATTTCAATTTTAAAAGTTGTTTTTTTATAAAATAACAACCCAGAAAGACCACTTAATAAATAAGCAATTGAACCCAACCTTTTTAATTTATTTAATTTATAGGTTACATAACCGTCATAACCCATGCCAGCAAGGTTGTTAGAATAAAAAACCTCATTAGAATCCAGCTCAATTTTATTAATATCTTGTAAAATGGTATTGTTTTTTTTAATAATAGCGATAGAATTTTCTATCTTTGTCGGAATATTATAGGTTTTTACCCAATCATTTCCAGTACCAATAGGTAGTACAGCAAGTTTTATAATACTAGACTCCACTATATTTTGCGACATTATTCCATTCACAATGTGATGTAATGTACCATCTCCACCAACAGAAATTATTTTAGTAAACCCGTTTTTAATAGCATTTATAACCAATACGGTTTCATGTTTAGAATATTCAGTGAATGCGTAAGAAAATTGAATATGCTGGCTTTTTAAAGAAGTTGAAATTTTATTCCAATTTTTTTTAGATTTTCCATTTCCAGCAATTGGGTTTAAAATTAAAAACCAATGATCATTCATAAAAAAAACAATTCATAAATTAATTAAAAGAAAGGCAAAATACAAAAGATATTTTATAACGATTATTTAATATACAAACATTATAATTATTTGTAATTTGCTATTTATTATAATACATAAAGACACATGTCGAAAAAAAAGAAAATTTACAAAAAAAAAGGAAGAATCCTTAAAGATTTAACCAAAAACATATTTAAAGTATTAAACGAAGATTCTAACCAATCATATAATTACAAACAGATTGCAGCTAAAATAAGAATTTCAGATACCGATGGTAAAACACAACTTCTAAAAAAATTAGCAGAGCTAACAGTACTTAAAAAAATTAAAGAAACAGATAGAGGAAAATATACTATAAATCAAGATAGAAAATACAGTGTTGGTACGTTAGATGTTACCTCAAACGGAAACGCTTATTTTATTTCAGATGATTTTGACGATGATATTTTTATTCCATCCATCAATTTAAACAAAGGGCTACATAAAGACACTGTTAAAGTATATACCTATCAGAAACGTGGTGGAAAAAAATTAGAAGCCGATGTTGTTGAAGTTTTAGAAAGAGCAAAAACAGAGTTTGTAGGTGTTTTACAAATGAATAAAAACTTTGGATTTGTAATTCCAGATGATCAAAAAATGTATGCTGATCTTTTTGTTTCTCAAAATAAAATTAACGGTGCTGAAGATGGCGATAAGGTAGTTGTTACCCTTATAGACTGGCCAGAAAGATCTAAAAACCCGTTTGGAAAAATAACAAAAGTTTTAGGAAAACCAGGAGAGCATGATACTGAAATACATTCTATTTTATTAGAATATGGGTTGCCGTATGAGTTTCCTGAAGAAGTTGAAAAAGAAGCAGAAAACTTATCCATAGAAATTACCCCACAAGAAATTGCGAAGCGTAGAGACATGCGTGGTGATTTAACATTTACAATAGATCCAAAAGATGCCAAAGATTTTGATGATGCTTTGTCTTTTACAACATTAGCAAACGGAAATTACGAAATAGGAATCCATATTGCCGATGTTTCTCATTATTTAGAACCAAAAACAATTTTAGACGACGAAGCTTATGATAGAGCAACTTCTGTTTATTTAGTTGATAGAGTGATACCAATGTTGCCAGAAATGCTATCAAACGGCGTTTGTTCTTTACGACCGAATGAAGAAAAACTGACATTTTCTGCCGTTTTTGAAATCAATGAAAAAGCACAGATCATTAACGAGTGGTTTGGTAGAACGGTTACGTATTCAGACCAGCGTTTTGCTTATGAAGAAGCACAAGAAATTATAGAAAATTGTTCGAGCACTGAACAGGGTCAAAGCGGATATAGCATGCCAAAAGAGGTGTCCATTACCGATAAGGAATATAACGTTTCTCCTGCGATTGTAGCCGCTACTTTAAAATTAGATGAGTTGGCTAAGGAACTTCGTAAAAAGCGCTTACAACAAGGCGCAATTACCTTTGATAGGGTAGAAGTGAAGTTTGATTTAGATGAAAAGTCAAATCCAATAGGGGTTTTCTTTAAAGAATCTAAAGACGCAAATAAACTTATTGAAGAATTTATGCTTCTTGCAAATAAAAAAGTAGCAGAATTTATTGGCACAGAAAAAGGAAGACCAAGTAAAAATACGTTTATTTATCGTGTGCACGATGAACCAAATATTGATAAACTAGCATCATTACAAAACATTATTAGCAAGTTTGGTTATAAAATCAATACCGAAACAAAAGAAACAACTTCTCAATCGTTGAATAAATTACTAAAAGATGTTCATGGTAAAGCAGAGGCAAATATGGTAGAAACCCTTGCAATTAGAACCATGAGCAAGGCGGAATATACTACTGAAAACATTGGCCATTACGGATTGGCTTTTGATTATTACAGCCATTTTACATCGCCTATTAGACGGTATCCAGATGTTATGACACATCGATTACTTCAACATTATTTAGATGGTGGAGTCTCTCCAAAAGCAGATGTATATGAAGAAAAATGTAAACACGCTTCACAAATGGAAGAACTGGCTTCAAAAGCAGAAAGAGCTTCTATTAAATACATGCAGATTAAATACATGCAAGATCATCAAGACGAAGAGTTTGTAGGTGTTATTTCTGGAGTTACCGAATGGGGGATCTATGTAGAAATTAAAGAAAATAAATGTGAAGGAATGGTTAGAATTAGAGATATAAAAAGTGATTATTATATTTTTGATGAAAAACAGTTTGCTATTGTTGGGCAGTCTACAAGAAACGTGATTCAGCTTGGTGATGAAGTTGTTGTAAAAGTAAAGAAAACAGATATAGAGAGAAAGCATTTGGATTTTTATTTGATAGAAGATTCATAAGTGTTGTTACAATAAAAAAAGGATTTAGCCTTTATAGTACTATAACCTAATTGCATAAAAACGAAAAAGATATTTATGACTTTGGTGTTGCTTTCGACAATTTCCATTGTTGGATAAACAACAATTACAAAAAACATAGGAGATTTTACAACCTTAAAGGTGTATAACGGAATAGATATTGAACTGATAAAATCAGATGTTCAAAAATTAGTTATTACTGGAAAAAAAGCAGAAAAAGTATTTGTAAGAAATGGTAAAAACACTTTAAAAATAGCGTTAAAATTTCCAGAACTCCTTGCAAATAATACAGTTAAAATAAAACTATATTATAAAAACCCGATCACTATCATTGATGCAAATGAAGGGTCAAGTATTACGTCTAAAAAGATTGAACAGCTAGAATTAGAAGTTAAAACTCAAGAAGGCGCAATCATTAACTTATTGTTAGCGGTAAAATACTTAACAGTTAAATCGGTTTCGGGTGGAGTTGTAAAATTAACAGGAGTCGCTAAAAACCAAACTGTGGAAGTCGGCAGTTCAGGTGTTTACTATGGCTTTAATATAAAAGCTACAGGGGGTCTCTATTGTTAGAGCTTCACTAAGAGGAAAGGCATAAGTTTTTCTAGGAGAAACACTAGATGCAAAAGTAAGTTTTGGAGGGTCTATTTTTTATAAAGGAACCCCAGAGGTTTTAAAAAAAAGAAAGGTACTTGGAGGAATTATTGAATCAAAGAATTAACTTGTTTAAAACGGAGTTAAAGTGTAAAAACGTTTTTGTATCTTTGCTTTAAAATTAGAGATAATGAACATACAAAATATAATCTTAGCGATTCCTGGAGGAGCATCAATTGCATTAATTGCTGTTGCAATTTTACTTTTATTTGGCGGAAAGAAAATACCTGAATTAATGAAAGGTTTAGGAGGGGGAATCAAAGAATTCAAAAAGGCTTCTAAAGAGGAAAAAGAAGACGATTCTGAAAAAATAGAAGAAAAGAAATAACACATTGAGCCAGCTCTATGTAAATAGGCTGACAGCTTTTAATCCATATTAATTTCAACCGAAGAAGGTTCCTTCTTTGGTTTTTTTATGGATAAAATGAAGCCTTTCATCTTTAAACTCAAATAATTTTTTTTAAACCAAGCAACTAAAAACGTCACACTTAAGGGTTTATTTTTTTTTAGATTTTGATGATGATTCGTTTATGGTGTTCGCCGCAACCAAGCTAGTAACCATATCATTTAACATAGAGCTTGCTGCGTTTGGATTGTTTGGTAATAAAATTAAATTACTGTTTGTCTCTGCTCCAATAGATTGCAAGGTGTCATAATGTTGTGTAATTACAATTAAAGCAGAAGCTTCTTGTGAATTGATTCCCGCTCTGTTTAAAACATCTACAGATTCTTCTAAACCACGTGCAATTTCTCTACGTTGGTCAGCAATCCCTTTTCCTTGCAACCGTTTACTTTCTGCTTCTGCTTTTGCGCGTTCTACAATTAAAATACGCTGTGCGTCTCCTTCATATTGTGCGGCCGTTTTTTCTCTGTCGGCAGCATTAATTCTGTTCATTGCTTCTTTTACCTGAGCATCAGGATCAATATCTGTTACCAAGGTTTTAATGATATCAAAGCCATAGTTAACCATCGCTTCTTGTAATTCTGATTTTACAGCAATCGCAATATCATCTTTCTTTACAAAAACATCATCTAACTTCATTTTTGGCACTTCCGCACGTACTACATCAAATACATAACTTGTAATTTGATCGTGTGGATATTCTAATTTGTAAAAAGCATCATATACTTTGTTTTTAATAATAACAAACTGTACCGATACCTTTATTTTTGTAAACACATCGTCTAGTGTTTTTGTTTCTACAATTACATCTAATTGTTGAATTTTTAAACTTACCTTTCCTGCAATTCTTTGAACTCCAGGAATTTTTATCTGAATACCTGAGTGACGAACACTACTAAATTTTCCGAAGGTTTCGATAATAATAGCGGTTTGTTGTTTTACTGTAAAAACAGCAAGAAAAACAATAGCCAAGATTGGTAAAATGTAGATTAAATTACTTAAGATAGATTCCATAGTTTAATTTTTTAGAGATGAATAATTTATTGTAAAACCACTAAAGCCCCCTCTTTTTAGGAGGCATAAAAAATAACAACCGAACAAACTTTATAAAAAAGCCTGTCTTAAGAGGGTGTTACAGAAGTTCTTTTGGCATTACCAAAGACCTTAACAGAACGGTCTCCGTGGTTAAAAGAACGACTTTTTTAGGTTTAAATAGTAGGGAATTATTAATAAGACTCAAAAAAGTTAAAAAGTTACAAAGTAGAGATTGCATTTTTAATTCTGCGAATCGTCTCTTCCTTTCCAATTAATTCTATGATATCAAATAAATGAGGCCCTTTTAAAGCGCCAACTAAACTTAAACGAAGCGGTTGCATTACTTTCCCGAAACCAATTTCTTTGGACGTAATCCATTCTTTAATCGTGGTTTCTGTCGTTTCTGATGTAAAATCGTCAATTGTCGAAATAACAGCAATAAGATCTGTCATTAACTCAGGAGTTCCTTCCTTCCAATTTTTCTTGGATGCTTTTGCATCATAGGTTGTTGGAGCGACAAAGAAAAAGCTACTTAAGTCCCAAAAATCAGTAACAAAAACAGCACGCTCTTTGATTAAAGAAACAACTTTTTGTACAAAAAAAGGATCTGTAAGAATTTCTTTTTCTTTAAGAATTGGCAAATATAAGGCAGTCAATTCTTCATCAGATTTTGTTTGCAAATACTGTTGATTGAACCAATTGGTTTTATCTGGATTGAATTTTGCTCCAGATTTACTCACTCTGTTCAAGTCGAAAACTTGTGTTAATTGCTCTAAAGAGAAAATTTCTTGTTCTGTTCCAGGATTCCACCCTAACAAAGCTAACATGTTTATAAAAGCATCCGGAAAATAACCATCTTCTTTGTACCCGCGAGAAACAGCTCCAGTTTCTGTGTTTGTATAGGCTAATGGAAACACAGGAAATCCTAATTTATCTCCATCGCGTTTGCTTAATTTTCCTTTTCCAACGGGTTTTAAAATCAGCGGTAAATGTGCAAATTTTGGCGTTTCCCAATCAAAGGCTTTGTACAATAATATGTGTAGCGGCATTGACGGCAGCCATTCTTCACCACGAATTACATGTGAAATTTCCATTAAATGATCATCCACAATATTTGCCAAATGATAGGTTGGCATTCCATCAGATTTAAACAATACCTTATCGTCTAAAGTATTGGTATCGATTGTAATGGTTCCACGGATTTCATCTTGCATAATTAATGTTTCGTCTTGTGGTGTTTTAAAACGAATCACATATTTTTCTCCCGCGTTTATCTTCCCTGAAACTTCTTTTGCAGTAAGCGAAAGAGAATTTTTTAATTTGAGTCGATTGTGCCAATTATAGATAAATGTCTTCCCTTTTTCCTCATGATCTTTTCTATGAAAATTTAACTCTTCTGAAGTGTCAAATGCATGATATGCCCAGCCTTTATCAACCAACAAATCAGCGTATTGTCTGTACATCTCTTTTCGTTCAGATTGTCGGTATGGACCAAATTTTTCGTTCTTTCCAGGACCTTCATCAAACGGAATATTACACCAGTTCAGTGCATCAACAATATACTGTTCTGCATTGTCAATGTACCGTGTTTGATCCGTGTCTTCTATTCGTAGAATAAAGGTTCCTTGGTGTTTTTTTGCAAACAAATAATTAAATAAAGCGGTTCTTACGCCACCAATATGTAAAGGCCCTGTCGGACTAGGCGCAAAGCGAACACGTACGTTTTCCATAATTTTCACAAAGTTAAAGCGCAAAGATACTCTAGTTTCTGAAGATAAAAAAGCAATCTAGAAAATAGGTTTGTGTTGGTTTTTAACAGATTATTTTATAGCAATGCTTCAAAAAGCAGTATTTTTATTCATTGAAAATGGATGGGCATCAAAACATAGAGGAGAAATTACAACAGTTTGTAAAGAAATTTTATACAAGCGAGCTGATAAAAGGAGGAATTCTGTTTTTTTCTTTCGGGATGTTGTATTTGTTTTTCACCCTGTTTATTGAATATTTTTTATGGCTACAACCAACAGCAAGAACCCTCTTGTTTTGGGTTTTTATTAGTGTAGAATTGGGATTGCTTTTTAAGTTGATACTCTCACCAATTTTTAAACTAACGGGTTTTAAAAAGGGAATTTCTTTAGAAGAATCTTCTAAATTGATTGGAAAGCATTTTCCAGAAGTAAAAGACAAATTGTTAAACGTGTTGCAGTTAAAAGAAAGCGAAATCCAATCGGATTTACTGCTGGCAAGTATTGCGCAAAAATCCAAAGAATTATATTTTGTTCCATTTACAAAAGCAATTAATTTTAAAAAAAATACACGGTTTTTAAAATACGCGATGCTTCCCGTTTGCATTTGGTTGCTTGTATTTATTACAGGTAATTTGGATGTTTTTAACAATTCTTTAAATCGGGTTATAAACCATCGAACAGCCTATGTTCCGCCAGCGCCATTTTATTTTGAGTTGCAAAACAAGAGTTTAGAGGCTGTTCAAGGAGAGGCCATAACCATTCAATTTCAAACCAAAGGAAGCGTGGTGCCTTCAGACGCAAAAATCTTTTATAACAACCAAAATTACCACCTTCAAAACAATAGCTCTGGACTTTTTAGCTATACATTTCCTACTATTGTTAGTACAGTTTCCTTTTATGTAGAAGCCAACGGAATAATCTCCGAGACCTATACAATTCATGTAATAAAAACCCCAACGATTCAAAACATATCTATTGATTTAAAATACCCGAGATATATTGGTAAAAAAAATGAGCGCATTCAGAATACAGGAACTATTTTAATTCCAGAAGGAACACATACAACTTGGCTGGTACACACAAAACAAACCGACTCCGTTTCTTTTGTGTACGAGGATAAAAAAACGAATTTTAAACCCATTTCAAATGGTGTTTTTAGCTTTCAAAAACGGATTTTAAACACGCTCAATTACCAAATTTCAACCTCTAACACAGTCTTAAAAGATTTTGAGAAACTATCCTTTAATGTCACCGTAATTAAGGACGAATACCCTCAAATAGAAGTGTTGTCTGATAGTGGTCGCGTTACTAAAAAGGTAGTGCAATTTGCAGGTAAAATTTCGGATGACTATGGATTGAAAAAGTTAGAATTTGTGTATTATAATGAAGCATATCCAGCGGTTAAACAGACCAAAGAGCTGTTTCTTGAAACAAAGGAAAATCAGCTGTTTTATTTTCAATTTCCAGGCGATTTAGAGGTAGAAGAGGGTGTAAATTATGAACTCTTTTTTCAGGTTTTTGATACAGATGCCGTTCATGGAAGTAAAAAAAGTAAAAGCAAGGTGTTTACACATCGAAACAAAACACAAGAAGAGATAGCGCAAGAGGCTTTAGAAATCCAAAAACACCAGATCAACAGCATTGAAAAGTCCTTAAAAAACCTGCAGCAACAGCAAAAAAACTTAGAAGAAATTAAGTTTAACCTTCAGAGTAAGAAGCAGGTGAATTGGAATGATAAAAAGAAACTTCAAAACTTTATAAAACGTCAAGAGCAGTATCAGAAAATGATGCAACGACAAACAGAGGTGTTACAGCAAAATTTAGAAGAGCAATCAAAAGACTCGAAGACACTTCAACAGAAAAAAGACGAACTTAAAATAAGAATTGAAGAGCTGCAAAAACTCGAAAAAGAACAACGTCTTTTAGATGAACTAAAGAAGCTGGCAGAAAAATTAAACAAAGAGGACTTACTTAGAAAAGTAAAAGAATTAGCGGCGAAAAACAAACAGCAAGAGCGAAGTTTAGAACGTATTTTAGAGCTAACAAAGCGGTTTTATGTAGAACAAAAAACCATGCAAATAGCAAATAAGTTAAAAGATCTGTCTATAAAACAAGATGTAATTCAGCAACAGCCAACAACCGATTTAGCAAAGCAACAAGCAATCAAAAAAGAGTTTCAGTCCATTCAGAAGGAATTGAAAAATCTTGACAAAGACAACAATGCATTAAAAGAACCGATGTCAATTCCTAATATAGCAGAAGATGAAAAAGAAACCACAAAGCAACTAAACAAAGCAGAAAAAAGCACGAAGCAAGAGCAGCAGCAAAAAGCGAAATCAAGTCAACAAAAAGCGTCTCAAAAAATGCAAGAGATGAGTCAGAAATTGCAAAAGGAAATGTTGCAAATGGAGAGCGAGATGAAAGAAGAGAACAAAAAATCATTGCGAATTATTCTTGAAAACTTGCTTCATTTTTCGTTCAAGCAAGAGGACTTGATGAAGACCTTCTCTAAGATTGACATTTCTCATCCATCCTTTGGAAAAGAACTAAAAAACCAACACACCTTAAAAACCTATTTTGAACACATCGATGATAGTTTGTATGTATTGTCGATGCGTTTGCCAGAAATTTCTGTAAAAATTCAAAAAGATCTTGCTTCGGCACATTATAATATGGATCAGTCGTTAGAAAATTTTACAGAGAACAGGTTTAGCGGCGCTGTTTCGAATCAACAATATGTAATGACTTCCGTAAACAATCTTGCCCATTTTTTGAGTGCTATTTTAGAGAATATGCAGCAACAGAAACAATCAAAGTCGGGCAAAGGAAAAAAAGGACGGAAGTCATTTAGCTTGCCAGATATTATTAAAAAGCAAGGTGATCTTTTAAAACAACTACAAGAAGGGCTTAAAAAAGGAAACAAAAAAGGAGGAAAGAAAGGGAAAACACCCAAAGGAAAAGGAGAAGAGCTGGACGGAGAACAATATCAAATTTATCAGCAACAGGCACAATTAAGACAAGCTTTGCAAAATGCCATTCAAAAAGGAGCGAAAGGAAATGGAGCTGCTGCTAAAATCTTAAAATCAATGGAGCAATTAGAAAATGAAATCCTAGAGAAAGGCTTTCATTTAGAAACCCTTCAAAGAATGCAGCAGTTGCAATACAACCTACTCAAGTTAGATAAGGCTGCTTTTGAGCAAGAAAAAGACACCAAACGGAAGTCAATCACAAATCAACAGAATTACTTGAATAAAAACCGTCGCATTTTTATTCAAAAGATGTTTTATAATCAAACAGAAATATTAAACAGACAATCGTTACCTTTGCAAAAAAATTACAAGAAAAAAGTACAAGCGTATTTTAGTAAAACAAAAGGGAAGAAAGTGAATGATTGAGTTTAATTACGAAACTAATTTTCAATTAAATACCGAAAGTTACATCAAGAAATGGATTCTTTCGTGTATTGAAAAAGAGGGGTTTAAAATCGGCGATATCAATTATATTTTTTGTGATGACACCTACCTTCATCAATTGAATGTTGAGTTTTTAAATCATGATACACTTACAGATATTATCAGTTTTGACAATACGGTTGGCAAGATCATTGGCGGAGATATTTTTATTTCTATTGAAAGAGTAAAAGAAAATGCAGAAACCTTTGCTGTTTTGTTTGATGACGAGTTGCACAGAGTGTTAATTCACGGAGTGTTGCACTATATGGGCTTTAAAGACAAGTCGGAAGAAGATAAGGCGACGATGAGAAATAAAGAAAACGAGTGTTTAACCCTGTTAATCTCTTGATAATCAGTTAAATAAAAATAAAAGTTTCACGTGAAACATACAAAATGAGTTTTTTTTCAACAACATATGATGTTATCGTGGTCGGTGGTGGCCATGCGGGGAGCGAAGCTGCGGCCTCAAGCGCAAATTTAGGTGCACACACCTTGCTAATTACAATGAGCTTGCAAAATATTGCGCAAATGAGCTGTAATCCGGCGATGGGCGGAATTGCAAAAGGACAGATTGTTCGAGAAATTGATGCGCTTGGTGGTTATAGCGGAATTGTAACCGATAAAACAGCCATTCAGTTTAAGATGCTTAACAAATCAAAAGGTCCGGCAATGTGGAGCCCGAGAGCTCAAAGTGATCGAATGCGTTTTGCGGAAGAATGGAGAAACAGATTAGAACAAACCGAAAACTTAGATTTCTTTCAAGATTCTGTAAATGGGTTATTGTTTAATGGAGATACAATTGTTGGTGTTAAAACAGTGCTGGGCTTAGAAATAAAGTCAAAAACAGTTATTTTAACAGCAGGAACATTCTTAAACGGATTGATTCATGTTGGAGAAAAAACATTTGGAGGAGGAAGAGCGGGCGAAAGCGCTTCGACAGGAATTACAGAAGACTTGGTAGCGGTTGGTTTTGAGTCTGGAAGAATGAAAACAGGAACACCGCCAAGAGTGGATGGAAGGTCGTTGGATTATACTAAAATGACAGAGCAACCAGGAGATGAGCATCCAGAAAAGTTTTCCTATTTACCAAGTATACAACCCTTGCAAAAACAACGCTCCTGTTATTTGACTCATACCAATAAACAAGTGCATGAGTTGTTGCGAGACGGTTTTGACAGATCTCCGATGTTTAACGGTCGAATTAAAAGTACCGGACCAAGATATTGTCCGTCAATTGAAGATAAGATAGATCGTTTTGCAACGAAAGAGAGTCATCAAATATTTGTAGAACCAGAAGGTTGGGATACGGTAGAAATCTATGTAAATGGTTTTTCTACTTCGTTGCCAGAAGATGTTCAAGACAAAGCAATTCGGTTGATTCCAGGTTTTGAAAATGTAAAGTTTTTCCGTTACGGATATGCAATTGAATATGATTATTTTCCACCTACGCAGTTGACACATTCTTTAGAGACAAAACAAATTAAAAACTTGTTTTTTGCAGGTCAAATTAACGGAACCACGGGGTATGAAGAAGCGGCTTCTCAAGGCTTGATGGCGGGTATTAATGCGGCGTTAAAAGTTCAGAATAAAGACGCTTTTATATTGAAAAGAGACGAGGCGTATATTGGTGTTCTGATTGATGATTTGATTACAAAAGGAACCGAAGAGCCTTATAGAATGTTTACATCGAGAGCAGAATACAGAACGTTACTGCGACAAGATAATGCCGACTTACGATTAACGCCAAGGTCTTTTGAAATAGGTTTGGCATCGCAAGAACGAATGGATCGTGTGTTGGAAAAGAAAGAGAAGACGGAAAAGTTAATTCACTTTTTAACAAATTTAAGCGTTAAAAAAGAACGTATAAATCCAATTTTAGAAGTAAAAAATCTTGCGTTGGTCTCTCAATCCATGAAGCTAATTAAGATTGCAGCAAGACCGCAATTGTCCTTTTCTGACTTTGTGCATTTAGAAGAATTAAACGAGTTTTTATCCGAACACTCCATCGGTCAAGAAGTTATTGAGCAGGTAGAAATTCACTTAAAATATTCAGGATATATAGCGAAAGAAAGAAACAATGCCGACAAGTTAAACCGCTTAGAAAATGTGCCCATTCCTTCTAATTTTGATTATAATAAAGTAAAATCACTGTCTTATGAAGCAAGAGAAAAGCTACACAAAATCAAGCCAATTTCTATTTCTCAAGCGAGTAGAATAAGTGGAGTTTCGCCAAGTGACGTTTCTGTTTTGTTGGTATATATGGGAAGGTAAAAGGGATAAAAACAAAAAGGTTCCACATGGAACATAAGTGAAATTTGTTACAAAAAATGAGAAAAGAAGAGTCACTTTATAAAGAAGCATCACTCGTAATGCGCTGCAAAGATCATACGGTTTCTCAAGAATCTTTCGAGATTTTAAAAAACAAAGAATACCAATTATTAGTTACCTCTCCAGTTCCTTCAGATTTAGAAAGCTATTATAAAAGTGAGGACTATATTTCGCACACAAATTCAAAGAAAGGCCTTCTAGACAACGTTTATCAACGGGTTAGAAAACACACATTAAGAAAAAAACGATTGCTTATTGACTCTTTTCAAACTGCAGAAAAAAACCTTTTAGATGTTGGTGCAGGCACAGGAGATTTTTTAAATACCTGTAAAAAGAAGGGTTGGAAAACTATAGGAATAGAGCCAAACAAAGACGCTAGAAAAATGGCGTTGGAAAATGGAATACAGCTAGAAGCAGATCTCTTTTCTTTACAAGCAAATAGCTTTGATGTGATTACACTTTGGCATGTGTTAGAGCATGTTGTTCACCTATATGAGTATCTTGAACAATTAAAAAAATTACTAAAACCAAATGGCGTGTTGCTCATTGCGGTTCCCAATTATAAAAGTTACGACGCTTCTTATTATAAAGAGTACTGGGCGGCTTTTGATGTGCCAAGACACTTGTGGCATTTTTCTCAATTTTCTATTCAGAAACTTTTTAACGAAGTTGCGATGAAGATTGTAGCCACCAAACCCATGAAGTTTGATTCTTATTATGTTTCTCTGTTAAGTGAAAAACACAAATCAGGATTTATGAATCCATTCAGCGCTTTTTACATCGGATTTCGCTCAAACTTAAAAGCGAGAAGCTCCTCTGAGTATTCCTCTTTAATTTATGTGATAAAAAACCAGCAAAACTAATTTATGTATTGGTTTTAGGGCAAATCCTTAAAAGAACAACAGAATACACTAGAAAAAATTAAAACCCCTCTTAAAACGATTGTTTTAAGAGGGGTTTTAATAGTTAAAACTTATTGTCAGTTTGTTTGTCAATAAATTTTACTTATAATTGATTTTTTTAATGGCTTAGCACATAAACACCAAAAACAGTGGTTATAAAATAAACAGCCAAGGTCATTGCGCCCGCATAATCTTTTGCCAATCGTTGTCCGATTAATAAAAGAATCAATACAATTGCCGCCAATTCTGTTCCTAAAAGAGCCGCTTCTTTCATTCCGTTAGTTGCCAATTGATAGATTCCGAAAATCATCAAAGCACTTGCCACCAATTCTAAAGCCAAAATGGCTCCCAACAATAAAGGAACACTATTTTTTAATGGCGAGTTTTGGAAATGGCCTTTTATAAAAGAGAGGTTTCCGCTCCAATCAACAATTTTGTCAATTCCAGATTGTAAAAAAGTAACAATTAAAAAAAGTAAGATTAATAGTTCTGTTGGGGAGTTTTGTAATAGAGACATTTTTTAGTTTTTGAATTTATTTTTCTGTTTTAAACAACAGCTTCTTTGGTGTGTAATAATCGTGTGAGTTTGATAGAAAGGTCTAACAAAATAATCTTTGCATTTCCATTTCTTTCGATATGATATAGGGCCTCATTCACTTCTTTTTCGATATTTAAAATATTACCGCTATGAATAAAAGGCGCAAACTTTTTTAAGTCAAAACCAGGTGTTTGAGTTTCTAAAAAAACAAGCGCTTCTGATTGATAGTTCAACAACATGGCCTGTCTAAAAAAGTGCAAGCAATAGGCTAAAAATCGTTTTTGAGTTTCTCTTCCGCTTTTTGAGATGATGTCACTCCAAGCAACCAATTGCTGAATTACCGTTGCATTTCCTTTTGCTTTAAATGCAGCTCTGATCCAAGTAATAAACCATTCCTCAAAAACGAGGTCACCAGAATCATTTTGTAAAAGCTGCAAGGCTTTGTTGTAGTTTCCTTCGGATTGACAGGCGGCTTTGGTCGCTTCATTTTTAGAAACATCCAAGTTGTTTACAAGAGATGTGACAATTTCTTCTTCAGACAGCACAGGAAAATAAATAGCTTGACAACGAGATGTTATCGTTTTAAGAAGCTGTTCTTCACTCTCGGTGATCAATAAAAACACTGTTTTCTCTGGCGGCTCTTCAATGAGTTTCAACAGTTTGTTTGCTGCAGAATTATTCATTTTTTCTGCCATCCAAATAATTAATATTTTAAAACCTCCTTCGTATGATTTTAATTTCAAGGACTTGACAATATTTTCTGCCTCATCCACACCAATCTGCCCTTGTTTGTTTTCTACGCCAATAAATTGCAACCAATTGTACAAACTTCCATAGGGTTGTTCTTTTAAAAAAGCCCTCCAATCCGTCATAAATAAATTGCTAACAGGATGTTTTTTTACAGTGTCGTTTGTGGTTACCGGAAAAGCAACATGCAAATCAGGGTGTGCAAAATTCGTGCATTTTAATTCGCAGGAAGCAGCATCATTAGAATCGCTGCACAATAGATATTGCGCATAGGCAATTGCCATTGGCAACGTACCGCTTCCTTCTTTACCAACAAATAATTGAGCATGTGGAATCCTCCCTTTATCAGCAGAAGTTTTTAGGTGGTTTTTTATATGTTCTTGTCCTATAATTTGATCGAAAAGCATGTCACAAATATATACATTTATATCTTCGAAATCGTTTCCTCTAATTTTGATATTTCTATTTTTTGTACTGTTGATAAATAAGTACATTTGTGAAAACTCATATGTAAATGCAAACACTCAACAATTATAATTTCAAAAACAAAAAAGCTCTTATTCGTGTAGATTTTAATGTTCCCTTGCGGAAAGATTCTACAGTGGCAGATACCACCAGAATTGAAGCAGCAAAATCGACCATTATTAAAGTATTAGAAGATGGAGGAAGCTGCGTGTTGATGTCGCATTTAGGACGTCCAAATGGTGTTGAAGCTCAGTTTTCATTACGCCATATCGTTGACAGTGTTACAAAAATTATGGGAGTTCAGACGCAATTTGTAGAAGACTGTATTGGAGAAAAAGCTGAAAAAGCAGTTGCCGAGTTAAAATCAGGAGAAATTTTATTGTTAGAAAATTTACGTTTCTATAATGAAGAAAAAAAAGGAGATCAAGATTTTGCCGAACAATTATCTAAGTTGGGAGACATGTATATAAACGATGCTTTTGGAACTGCCCACAGAGCACACGCATCGACTACAATTATCGCACAGTTTTTTCCAAAAAACAAATGTTTTGGGAACTTGTTAGCAAGAGAAATTCAAAGCATAGACAAGGTTCTAAACAACAGCGAAAAACCTGTTTTAGCAATTTTAGGAGGCGCAAAAGTATCGTCAAAAATCACCGTAATTGAAAATATTTTAGACAAAGTAGACCATTTAATTATTGGCGGAGGAATGACCTTTACTTTTGTCAAAGCACAAGGCGGAATGGTTGGAGACTCTATTTGTGAAGATGATAAAATGCCCTTGGCTTTGGAAATTTTAAAACAAGCAAAAGCGAAAAATGTAGCCATACATTTACCTGTAGATGTTCTTGCTGCAGATCAATTTTCTAACGATGCAAAGACGCAAGTACTTGATGTAGATAAAATACCAGAAGGTTGGCAAGGTTTGGATGCAGGACCTAAATCAAGAGAAAATTTTGATGCAATTGTACAACAATGTAATACCATTTTATGGAATGGTCCTTTGGGGGTTTTTGAATTAGAATCTTTTTCAAAAGGAACCATTGCGCTCGGAAATTCTATTGCAGAAGCGACTAAAAAAGGCGCATTTTCTTTAGTTGGCGGAGGAGACTCTGTTGCTGCAGTAAAGCAATTTGGCTTTGCTGATAAAGTAAGTTATGTTTCTACAGGCGGTGGCGCTATGTTAGAAATGTTGGAAGGAAAAACACTGCCAGGTATTGAGGCGATATCAAAATAAGAGCCTTATCTAATCATAAAATACAAACACAATGAAATACACCACACTTCCAAATACAGATCTAAAAGTGAGTAAGATTTGTTTGGGAACCATGACTTTTGGTGAACAGAATACAGAAGCAGATGGACACGAACAATTGGATTATGCCCTAGAAAAGGGTGTTAATTTTATTGATACTGCAGAGATGTATTCGGTACCTGCAAGAGCAGAAACTTACGGAGCAACAGAAAAGATTATAGGTTCTTGGCTTAAAAAAACAGGGAATAGAAATAAGATTGTGCTGGCAAGTAAAATTGCAGGTCCAGGAGAATATACTGCACATATTAGAAAAGATGGCTATCGAAAAAGAGCCCTCAAAGAAGCCATAGAAAACAGCTTACAACGTCTTCAAACAGACTATTTAGATTTGTACCAATTGCATTGGCCAGAACGCCAAACAAACTATTTTGGAGTCAGAGATTATAAGCACAACTTAGAAGATGCTTGGCAAGATAATTTTAAAGAGGTCTTAGAAACATTAGACGAGATCAAGCGAGAAGGAAAGATCAGGCATATTGGTGTTTCTAATGAAACAACTTGGGGAACAAAGCGATTTTTAGAGGAATCAGAAAAGAACAACTTACCAAGATTGAGTACTATTCAAAACCCTTATTCGTTGTTGTGTAGACCTTTTGACGGTTCTTTGGCAGAGCTTTCTATGAGAGAAAATGTGGGTTTATTGGCCTATTCGCCACTTGGTTTTGGTGTTTTATCAGGAAAATATATTCGGAAAGAAAATGTTGAAAAAGCAAGAATAACATTGTTTCCACGGTTTTCAAGGTATAGCAGTGAACAAGCTGTAAAAGCAACAAAGCTGTATTTAGCCTTGGCAGAAAAAAACAACTTGAGTTTGACGCAGATGTCGTTGGCTTGGGTAAATCATCAACCTTGGGTAACGAGTAATATTATTGGCGCTACAAACTTAACGCAGTTGAAAGAAAACATTGAAAGTATTCACGTAGAACTCTCAGAAGAAGTGTTGAAAGAAATAGATGCGATTCACAATCTTATTCCGAATCCAGCGCCTTAAAAAAAATCAATATCCAATTTTTGCACGGACCCTTTGCAACACCTCTTGGGCTACTTTTCTAGCTTTTTTGGCACCGATTGCTAACGCAGTATCAATTTCCTGAAGGTTGTTCATATAATGATTGTATCGCTCTCTTTCTGTAGAAAATTTCGTAATAATTAATTCGTACAAGGCTTGTTTTGCATGTCCGTAACCATAATTTCCACCTTCGTAATTTGCACGCATTTCAGTTATTTGTGCTGTTGATGCTAAGAGTTTGTAGAGCGAAAAAACATTGTCTGTATCAGGGGTTTTAGGATCCTCAAGCGGAATACCGTCTGTTTGAATTCCCATAATTTGTTTGCGTAACTTTTTATCTGGCAGAAAAATATTGATGATATTATCACGAGATTTACTCATCTTTTCACCATCAGTTCCGGGAACCAATTTGGTGTGTTCTTGTATTTTTGCAAGAGGCGGAACCAAGGTGTCGCCAACAATATGATTGAATCGATTCGCCACATCACGACTCATTTCTAAATGCTGTAATTGATCTTTCCCTACAGGAACAATTTCTGCATCATACAAGAGTATGTCAGCGGCCATTAACATTGGATACGAAAACAACCCGCTATTCACATCAGCTAATCGATCGGCTTTGTCTTTAAAACTATGTGCCAATGTCAATCGTTGATATGGAAAAAAACAGCTTAAATACCACGAAAGCTCTGTAACTTCAGGCACATCGCTTTGTCTGTAAAAAACAGCACGGTTGATATTTAATCCGCAGGAAAGCCAAGTTGCAGCTGTACTATAGGTGTTTTCTCGTAATTGTTTTCCGTCTTTAATTTGGGTTAAAGAATGCATATCGGCAATAAATAAAAAAGCATCATTTTTTGGATCATTTGCCATTGCTATTGCGGGTAAAATAGCGCCTAATAAATTACCCAAATGTGGTGTTCCTGTGCTTTGTACGCCGGTTAATATTCTTGACATGTATTGCTTTCTTCTTTAAAATGATTTTCTCATATATGATGAGATTATAAAATCTTGTGTGCACACAAAAATACAGTTTTAAAGAAGAAAACCTAAAAAGAATAGAAATTACTACATTTGGCATCTATGAAGTTATTTAAAAATATATTTCGCCTTCTTTGGCGAGCATGGTTTTACCTATTATTTACGGTTTCTATATTGATAATGATTCCCTTTTTATTGGTGCTTACCTATAAAGAAAAATACTATCCTGCTTTTTGGAAACTGATTAGAGCGTGGTCTAAAGTACTAATCTACGGAATGGGTTTTTATATAGAAAAGACCATTGAGCAACAAGTAGACCGAGATAAAAGCTACCTATTTTGTGCTAATCATACGTCCATGTTAGACCCATTTATTTTAATAGCAATGTCTAAAAACCCCATTGTTTTTGTAGGAAAAAAGGAGTTGGTTAAAATTCCAGTTTTTGGATATTTTTACAAAAGAGCTGTTATTATGGTTGATAGAAGTAATCCGAAAAGCAGAAAACGAGTTTACGAGATGGCAAAAAAACGCTTACAAAACGGAACAAGCATGGGGATCTTCCCTGAAGGATTGGTTCCTACGGAAGATGTTATTTTGAGTCCGTTTAAAAATGGTGCATTCAGTTTGGCTATCGAATTTCAAATACCCATTGTCCCAGCAACATATTACGATTGTAAGCGCTTGTTTTCTTGGGATTTTTTTAAAGGAAGCCCAGGGAAATTTAGAGTACGACAACATGAGTTTTTAGAAACAAAAAACTTAACGAAAGACGATGTAGAAGCGCTAAAGCAACAAACATTTGATATCCTTTACAATGAACTGGTAAACGACAAAGCGTACATGAAAGACACTAAAAGAGCAATAAAATGAGCGAGTTAAATCATAAATATAGTGAAAGAGAAGAACGGTTAAATGTAATAACACACGCATTTGGTCTTGTATTAAGCGGGCTTGCCTTTCCTTTTTTGATTTTAAAATCGATGCATTTTGACGGTTTTTGGAAACCCGCAAGCATCATTATTTATGGGGTGAGCTTATTAATTTTGTACTCGGCATCTACGTTTTATCATGCGGCGAAAAACCCAAAAGTAAGAAGACGGTTAAATATTTTTGATCATGCCGCCATTTATGTTCTGATTGCAGGAACCTATACACCTTTAACAATTATTACGCTAGAAGGAACTACAGGTTGGATTATTTTTGGGCTGACATGGGCTTTTGCGTTGGTTGGTGTTGTATTAAAGCTTTTTTTTACGGGAAGGTTTGATAAACTTTCGACAATCATGTATGTGTTAATGGGCTGGCAAGTTGTGTTTGCAATAAAACCCTTGATAGAAAATTTACCCATAGAAGGCTTGCAATTGCTTTTTGTTGGAGGTATTTTTTATACGGTTGGCGCTATTTTGTATTCTATTAAAAAGACTCCTTACAACCACGCTATTTTTCATGTGTTTGTTCTTTTAGGAAGTGTATCTCATTTTTTATCAGTGTATTACTACATATAGCCTTGTTTTAAAGTTGTCAAAAGCTTTTAAGGACCCATGCTAAAAATTTAAATAAAACGCAATTACTTGCAAATCAGCAAAAAAGAAATTATATTTGATATCTTAATTATTGTTATCTAATAATAGTTAAGGTAAATAAATCTTATTTAGGGGTAGATTTATTAAAATCCCTCGAGCTTTTGTTCGAGGGATTTTTATGTCCAGTTTTTAAAAGGGTTTTTGCTTAATGAAGAATTATAATAGGCACTATTCCCTGTAACCTCTTTACCCAGCCAACTCGGTTTTTTAAAAAGTTCATTTTCAGAATTCAACTCTATTTCTGCAATTACCAATCCCTTATTATCTTCTAAAAAGACGTCTACTTCATAGGTATGATTTCCATTTTTAATAAAATAACGATTTTTTTCTACGATTCCTTTTTCTGCTAAGAGCAGTAGAGATTTCGCATCTTCGAGCGCAATTTCTTTTTCCCATTCAAATCGAGTCGTTCCTTGTTTGTTCGATATTCCTTTTACGGTTAAAAAACCTTTATCATCTAATATTCGAACCCGAACAGTACGTTCTTTGTCGGTGTTTAAAAATCCTTGTTTTATATAGCTTTTTTGAAACATTTCGGTTTTAAAATCGGTATTCTTGACTAAAAATTTCCGTTCAATTTCAACACTCATTACTTCTGTTTTGAATTTTGTACTAATGTATTGTTTTTTATCGTTATTGTTACAATTATTAAATACCTTTGATTGGTTGACACTTTTATATGATGCAAAAAAGCGCCCTATTGTTTTTATTAGTATTCCCTTTTGTTTTGATTGCTCAAACAGATTTTAGCGATCGATGGGAAGATTTTTATTCCTACAACAATGTCAAAGATTTTATCAAGGTCAACGAGCATATTTATGCCATTTCAGACAATGCTATTTTTAGATACGATATAAGCAGACAAGAAATTCAAAAACAATCTTCTATCAAAGGGTTTTCTGGCGAAACAACTTCAACAATTCACTATCATTCTGCAACAAAAAGATTGATTATTGGGTATGAAAACGGTTTGATTGAAGTGCAGGATGAAGACGGAACGATTACCATTTCTGCGGATATTGTCAGCTTCAATCAATCGGGAGAAAAAGCGATACACCACATTAGCGAATACAACAACAAATTATACATTGCTACACCTTTTGCAATTGTTGTATATGATATTGAAAAGCTAGAGTTTGGAGACACCTATTTTATCGGCCCCGCATCGTCCTCTATACAAGTGAATGCTATCGCAATTTTTAACGATCAAATATATGCCGCAACAGAAGCGGGTCTTTTTGTTGCAGACATTACAAACCCTAATTTGATAGACGCTACCAATTGGAACCTTCTTTTTACAGGAAACTACACAAATGTTGTTGTGTTTGATGGAGGTGTTTATAGTAGTAAAGGGAACGAATTGCTTGAAATTAAAGGAACAACACTAGCGGTAAAGAAAACCTTCCCTGGCTCAATTTTTACATTAAAAAGCTCCTCACAATTTTTAACGGTAGCGCTGAAAAAATCTGCTATAGTGTTAAATACTAGTTTGTCAGAAATAGTACAAAGCACCGCAACCACCACCTATAATTATACCTTACATACGGCGTTTTCGACTGAAAACACTCTTTTTTTAGGAACCAAAGAATACGGAATTTTAAAAGCCTCTTTTTCTGATGTTCAAAATTTTTCAGAAATTCACCCGAAGGGACCTCTTTCTAACGATGTTTTTTCTATTGCCTCACAAAAGAACAATGTATGGTTTGTGTATGGAGGATACAATGTCGCATATACTCCTCTAGAAATTCGTCAAGGATATAGTCATTATAACGGAGAAGATTGGATAAATACAGCATTTAATCCAATGATTCCTGTGCTTGATATGGTACATATAACGATAGATCCTAATCATGACAATAGGGTTTTTATCAGTTCTTTTGCCGATACGAATTCAGGAAATATTTTTTCTGGAGGAGGGCTACTAGAAATTGTAGATGACGAAATAGCATCGTTTTATTCCTCTCAAAACAGTCCGTTAGAAGATCTATTCCCAAATAACCCGAATCGCATTACTACTAGAATTAACGGAACTGTTTTTGATGCACAGGGCAATTTATGGGTAACAGAAAGTTTAGGAATAAAAAAATTAAAAAAACTCGCACCAAACGGAGCTTGGAAAAGTTTTGATCTACGAAGTTTACAAACCAATAAAGCATCCGACATCAATCAAATCATTATTGATAAAACAAACAGTTTGTGGATTGGAACAAGAAGAAATGGTGTGTATGTGTACAATGAAACAGGGGACCGAAAAATAGCCTTGACAACAGTGCCTACAAGAGGAGGCTTGCCACATGCAAATGTTAGAACGGTTGCAGTTGATAAAAACAATAGAATTTGGATAGGAACACAATCAGGCATGGTGGTGTATACAAACGCAAGTGGTGTTTTCGATGCAGCAATTTATGACGCAGCACCTATTATTATTTTGGATGATGGAATTCCTAAAAAATTATTAGGAGATCAAACAATCAATACCATTGCTGTTGATGGTGCCGATAATAAATGGTTTGGCACAGACAATGGAGGTGTTTTGTACACAAATCCAAGTGGACAAAAAACACTAGCAAGTTTTAACAAAGACAACTCTCCGTTGCCTTCAAACACAATTATAAAGATTAGCGTAGACATTTCAACAGGAAAAGTTTTTTTTGCTACAGACAAAGGAGTTGTGGCGTACAACAGTAAAGTTGTGCCATTTGGAGAGTCGTTGGGTGATGTATACGCATATCCAAATCCAGCATTAAAAAACCATCCAACAATTACCATTGATGGAAGAAACGGAACCCATCTTCCGAAAGGAACCAATATAAAAATACTAGACGTTTCTGGGAATTTAGTCTATGAAACAAATGTTGTTGAAGGTCAAGAAACTCAAGGAGGAAAAGTTGTTTGGGACAAAAGAAATTTAGCAGGAAATAAGGTTGCGTCTGGAATTTACATTGTTTTAGTATCGAACGAAGATACTTCAGAAACGACGAGTACTAAAATAGCAATTGTGAATTGATGGCAATAGTAAGTACCAAAGCAATAGTTTTAAGCACTATTAAGTACGGCGACACAAGCTTAATTGTTCGATGTTTTACCTTAAAAGAAGGGCTAAAAACCTATTTGATAAAAGGGGTTTTAAGTGCTAAAAAAAGAAAACTAAAACCTGCCTATTTTCAACCTTTAACACAATTACATATCATTGCAAACCACAATAATAAAGGAACTCTTAACAGCATCAAAGAAGTACATGTTATACGTCCCTATAAATATATATACACCAATGTTTTTAAGCAAACAATGGTATTGTTTTTATCTGAAATAGTAAATAGCTCTATACAAGAAGAAGAAGAAAACGAACCCTTATATTACTATATAGAAAGTGCCCTTAATTGGTTAGACGCCCATGATGAAATTTCAAATTTTCATTTGTTATTTTTGTTGAATTTTACACGATTTTTAGGGTTTTATCCAGACCTTTCAGAAGTTGATAAAGAAGGGTTTAGCTTGATGGAAGGCTATTTTGTAGGATCAACCTCAGAAAAAGAGGTGATTTCTGGGGGTGATTTAGTTCAGTTTAAAAAGCTTCTAGGCATAAATTTTGATATGATAAACACAGTACTTTTTAATAAAAAAGAAAGACAGCAAGTATTAAGAATAATAATCCGTTATTTTGAATTACATTTGGACGGATTTAAAAACCCAAAATCTTTGGGAGTTTTAGAAACAGTTTTTAGTTGATGAAGAACCTACTACTACTTTTTTTTACGTTGTGTAGCATTGCAAGTTTTGGTCAAAAAGTGACGGTGCTAGATAAGGAAACAGGATTTCCAGTGAAAGGCGTGGCAATCTATAATAAAACACATACAATTACAGCCATTACAGATGATGATGGACAAGCAGATGTGTCTGAATTTAAAAAAACAAGCCTGTTATTCGTTTCTCATGTTTCGTATGTGAGCTATACAATTGAAAAAAGGCATCTGCAAAAACAGGCGTATACAATTTTGTTGATCAAAGAAACGGAACATTTAGACGAGGTTGTTTTATCGGTCTTTAAAAAGAAAGAAAAGTCAAGCAGAATTGCAGAACAATTTATTGCATTGACCATAAAGGATATTCAAAAAGAATCTCCACAAACTACCGCCGATTTATTAGCTTCTGTTCCGGGAATTAAAGTTCAAAAATCGCAATTTGGAGGAGGAAGCCCTGTACTTAGAGGCATGGAATCCAATCGTGTGTTATTGGTGGTTGATGGCGTTCGACTGAATAATGCCATCTACAGAAAAGGGCATTTACAAAATTCAATAACGGTTTCGCCATCGTTGCTAGAACGAACAGAAATTGTTTTTGGTCCCTCGTCTGTTATTTATGGTTCTGATGCCTTAGGAGGCGTGATTCATTATTATACAAAAACACCAAAAACGGCAGAGGAGAATCAAGTTAAAAGCACGTTTTTTTCGAGATTTGGAACCGTAAACCAAGAAATAACAACCCATGTTTCTACCGAACTTCAATTTAAAAAATGGGCATCTTTTACAAGTGTTTCGTACAGTTCTTTTGGCGATTTGACTATGGGAAAAAAACGGTCACATGGTTTTTCTGATTGGGGAAAAGTTCCTTTTTATTCAGAAAACATCAATTCAAATTATAGCACGTTACCAAGTGTCAATTCAGATCCAAACATTCAACGAAACACAGGATTTAATCAGACAGATATTTTACAAAAGGTTTATGTGCCACTGTCTAAAAAAACAGACATTACCATCAATCTACAATATTCTACCTCTTCAAACATTCCGAGATTTGATAAATTAATGGAATTAAAATCAGGATCTCTTAAATTTGCAGAATGGTATTACGGACCCCAAAAACGGTTTTTAGCATCGACACAAATAGCGATCAACCCAGCTAAAAAATGGTTGGATAAAGGAACCATTACACTGGCATATCAGAACGTTCAAGAATCTAGAATTCAACGTAAATATGGAAGTTTAGACCGCTTATATCGAAATGAAGAAGTAGATGTTTTTAGTATCAATGGAGATTTTACCGTTCCGCTTACCGCAGAAAAAAACAGAAATTTATCCTACGGTTTTGAAGTTGCATATAATGATGTTACCTCTATTGCTAAAGGAAAAACAATCACGGTTTCTGGAAATACAGTAACAGGTTTTTCAGAAAAGTTCAACGTGCAATCTCGTTTTCCTGACGGAGGAAGCACCTATGCAAGTACTGCCGTTTATACAGATTATAGACAAGATCTGAGTAAAAAATCCACACTGAATACAGGAATTAGATTGACCAACACCCGGTTGTCTGCAACATGGATAGATCAAACATTTATTGTCTTGCCAGAAACAGATATTTCTCTAAAAAACACAGCCTTAACAGCAACCATTGGGTATGTATATAAGCCAAACATCAATTGGCAAATTAATAGCATAATTTCTTCTGGATTTCGATCACCAAATATTGATGATGTCGGAAAAGTCAGAGAAAAAAAGGGCAATATAACAGTGCCAAACATCCATTTAAAACCAGAGTTTGCGTACAATGCAGAAATCGGGATTAAAAAATATTTTAACGACCGAACTTTTGGAATAGGTTTTAATGCCTACTACACCTTATTAGACAATTACATCACTAGAGAAGCTTTTATGTTGAATGGAAGTTCCTCTATTTTGTATGATGGAGAAGTTGGCAATATTGTTTCGAATGTAAATAGAGATGTTGCATATATTACAGGTTTTACAGCAAGTTATTATGGAAAATTAAATACCAACTGGAAAACGTCTGGATCGATTACCTATACAAAAGGAAAGGCTTTAGATACCAAGGAGCCATTGTCTTCAATACCTCCACTTTTTGGAAAATTTGAAGTGACATATCAACAAAATAAGCTGGAACTTTCAGCAAATTTTAGATTCAACGCAAGAAAGAAAATAACAACATATAACCTTTCTGAAGGGATTGATAACCATACGCAAACTCCCATTGTAAATTCCTCTGCCACGAATGATTTGGACAAGTACTACGGAACACCAAGCTGGATGACTTTTGGTGTAAATGGAAGCTACAAGGTGAGTCAAAACCTTACAGTACGAGGCTTATTAAGCAATCTTTTTGATGAACATTACAAAGAGTTTGCTTCTGGGGTTTCTTCGCCAGGACGTACTATTTCGGTGGCAATTCATGCGAGTTTTTAGGAAGAAGATTTTTTTAAACTAAAAGTGAAAAGCTAAAAGTGTTTGTCATTCTCGCATAGGCGGGAATCCATGCTACTTGAAAAGGGAACACATTATGCTATTGTGGGTCCCCGTCTGCACGGGGAAGACAAAAGAACCTAGAAACTAGCGCCAAGAACCAAGTATTACAATAACAACCTTTACTTTTTCATCGGCCGAATCAAGCCTTCTTGGGCAACTGAAGCAATTAAAACGCCGTCTCGTGTGTAGATGTTTCCTCTTGCAAACCCTCTTGCTCCATAAGTACTAGGAGATTCTACTGTATATAACATCCAGTCGTTTAGATCAAAATCTCTAAAAAACCACATCGAGTGGTCTAAACTTGCCATTTGTGTATTTCCATAATTTGCTTTGCTGGCATTCGGATATAAAGTGGCGGCCAATACGGTATAATCAGAAATATAGGTTAAGATTTGTTGCTTTAAAGGCAAATCGATGTTTGTTGCATCACCCTTTATTCTAAACCAAACGTCAGAAATAGGAGGTAGGTCTTTTTTCTCTAAGGGATTTACAATCCGTACAGGTTTGAACTCAATAGGCCTGTCAATGCTTAAAAAAGTTTTCAATTGAGCAGGTAAAAAAGCACCGAATTTCTCCACCATCTCTTCCCAATTCATCAATTCTTCAGGCTGTTTGATGTCTTTTTGTAAGTCTATTTGATGTTCGTGTCCTTCTTCTGTTTTGTGAAAAGAAGCGGCCAAAATAAAAATGGTTTTTTCGCCCTGTTTTGCGGTGACTCTTCGTGTTGAAAAACTTCCGCCATCTCTCATCAAAGCTACGTGATAGTTAATGGGGATACTTAAATCGCCAGGCTCTAAAAAATAGGCATGTAACGAATGTAAAATACGGTGGTTGGTGATGCTTTTATAAGCAGCGTTTACGGCTTGTGCCAATACTTGGCCTCCAAAAACAATAGGACTTCCAATAGACTTGCTAACACCAACAAATTCGTTTTCAGCAACTTCTTTTAAAGACAATGCAGCAATTAGGTCTTGTATTGATTTCATGTTAATTTTTTTTAATTTTAAACGGCATCTTTTGTCGAAACGGAGTTGGAGCAATATCCTTTAAAAACGGCTTTAAAAATCGATTGGTAATTGATTTTTTATGTCGCACATAACAGGTTAGATCTTGAGGAGTTGCACCAATAGAGCTTTTAATCTCGCTAGCGGTTCTTCCAAAATTGATGGCGCTTAGATTTTTTTCGATTGCCATCGCCACATAATCATACAACATACGCTGGTATATTGCACGTTCTTTGTTTAGGGCATAATCAATTCCTACAAAATGAGCATCCAGCGCATTCATTGTTATCATTCCCGACATAAACCCCACAATCTTTTCATCCAACCAATAGGTGTGTAAAAAATAAGAGTCGCCCAATTTTTCTTTTAAAGCGGTATAGGTTTCTAGATTGAAATCGCCTAAATTAAAATCAGCTTTTGCAGAAACCTTTTTATAAAGCCTTGTCATTTCTGGCAAATGAGTTTGTATATTTTGCAGTGTTGTATTTTTAATTACCAAATTGGAGCTTAAGGCTAAAGCACGTTTTGCTTTTACTCGGTATTTGGTTTTCATCGCGTTTAAATAATCGTCAAATGTTTGCCAGTTTTTAGAAACTGTTAAGACCATGTTGGGTTCTACATTGAACGAATAATAATTCAAATCACGCAATCCATTGGTAATGGTGAGCGATTCTTTTATAAAATCTTTTAGTAAAAAAACAGAAATGTTCTTTGCAAGGCTTTTATTAGAGTTCACCATTTGAGTAATGGCTTTTGCCAGGTCTTTCAGCACTTTTTGCTTGTCTTGTCCTTGCTTTATAAACATACCATGTTCTCCACTCACAAAAACGTTTCCACAAACAAGTATTTTTATGGGTTTTAATTTTGGAAAAATTCCGAGTCTTCTGCCAAAACATTGTACTTCATAAAACGTTTTGTTTAAGGTGTTTTCTAATACATCCGCAGGAAGTTCAACAATTTGAATACTTGCAAAGGCTATGGGTTGTTGTTTTGCATTTGTTAAAACAATATAAGAAAAGGTGATTTGTTGATTGTTTTTCTCTAAAGCCAATAGATAATTTGGATGAAAGTATAAATTATCTGTACACCCTAATTCGTTCCATATCGCATCAGAAATATCAGCAACAGAAGAAAAAAAAAGCTCAGTAGTGGTATTTTTACAAAATTTCAAAAGATAGTAACGAATATGATTCTTAGTGATTGCAATGTACCGTTTTCTTTTCTCAAATTAGTTGTACTTTTAGAACATTAAAAAAGCACACATGCAAGCAGGTCTCAATTTGAACTTCGGATATCTTTTTGAAGAAGAATTATTAAAAGAAATGAATGAGTTTGGTATTTTGAAGGAAGTTTCAGAAGGACATGAGATTATTGGTATAGGAGACTATATTAAATTTATGCCATTGATTATAAGCGGTGCCATAAAGGTGTTGAGAGAAGACAAAGAGGGCGATGAATTGTTGTTGTATTTTTTAGAAAAAGGAGACACATGTGCCATGACATTGACCTGCTCTTTGGGGCAAACCAAAAGCGAAATAAGAGCAATTGCAGAGACGGACACTACATTTGTAATGATTCCTATCCAAAAAATGGAAACATGGATGGGAAAATATAAAAGTTGGCAGCGTTTTATTTTACAGAGTTATAATGAAAGATTCAAAGAAATGTTGGAAGCCGTAGATATTATTGCTTTTCATAATATGGATGAGCGATTGCTAAAGCACTTAAAAAATAAAGCCATGGTGCATCACAATGATATGATCCAGACCACGCATCAAGAAATTGCAAATGACTTGCATACCTCTAGAGTTGTTATTTCTCGTTTGCTAAAAAAATTGGAAAACAAGAATGAGATTGTATTACATAGAAATCATATTCTTGTTAAGAATATCTAATTGTAACCAATGTTACTGTAAGCTTAAAAATAGTCCCTTACTTTTGCAAGATCTAAAAAATAACTGAATGGAATTAATTGAAATAGTGGGTTATATAAGCGCCTTAGCAATAGGTGTTTCTTTAGGATTAATTGGAGGCGGAGGTTCTATTTTAGCGGTTCCAGTATTGGCATATTTATTTTCTGTCAATGAAAAAGTAGCCACAGCCTATTCATTATTTATTGTTGGTACAAGCGCTTTAGTAGGCGGTATAAAACAACATTTTAAAGGCTATGTAGATTGGCGAACTGCAATTGTGTTTGGGCTTCCTGCAATTGTTGGTGTTACGGCTGTAAGACATTATGTGGTTCCTGCAATGCCAGACATTCTCTTTACAACAGGTGATTTTGAATTCACCCGAAGAATGGCAATGTTTGGCTTGTTTGCAGTTTTAATGGTGCCGGCAGCGTTTTCAATGTTAAAAGAACAAAAAGAATTTCCTCAAGATGCATCTAAAAAAGTACGTTATAAATATTCGCTTATTCTTGTAGAAGGACTTGTCATTGGAGCGATTACAGGAATGATTGGCGCTGGTGGCGGATTTTTAATTATTCCGGCATTGGTATTGCTCGCAAATGTCGAGATGAAAGTTGCCGTAGGAACCTCATTAATAATCATTGCATTTAAATCATTAATGGGCTTCTTTTTGGGAGATGCGTTGACCATGGAAATTGATTGGCCATTTTTAGCCAAATTTACAGGGCTTTCTTTTATCGGAATTTTTATTGGTAGTTATTTGAGTAACTTTGTAGCGAACCAAAAACTCAAAAAAGGATTTGGGTATTTCATCTTTGTGATGGCAGTCTTTATCTTTTATATGGAGTTTTTTGTAAAATAAGAATTGTAACCAATGTTACTGTATAGTTTTTAAGTAGGTGATACTTTTGAAGAAAATTTAAAACAAACAAGATGATGAAAATTGAACAAATTTATACAGGATGTTTAGCACATGCAGCATATTATATAGAAAGCAATGGAGAAGCGGCTATAGTTGATCCATTAAGAGAAGTGCAGCCCTACATAGATCGCGCAATGTTAGATGATGCAAAAAT
>Ga0209554_1000323_pt1 | contig 39938 bp, 33 predicted proteins | sample MarorgKNORR_S2LV_5_FD_188221 | JGI IMG/M metagenome (GOLD analysis project Ga0209554, IMG submission 188221) | Marine microbial communities from the Southern Atlantic Ocean, analyzing organic carbon cycling - Bottom_A/KNORR_S2/LV (SPAdes) (version 2) | ecosystem: Environmental > Aquatic > Marine... | reverse complement strand
CCAGCCAGTCCAGCCAGTCCAGCCAGTCCAGCCGATCCAGCCAGTCCAGCCAGTCCAGCCGATTGCAGTGATTGCGCCGATTCAGCCGATTCAGCCGATTCAGCCGATCCAGCCGATCCAGCCGATTCAGCCGGCAAGCCGATCCAGCCGATCCAGCCGATTCAGCCGGCAAGCATGTCGCGGGCGACGTCTTCGTAGAGGGCCGTCGTCAGCCGCAGCGACTCGACGTCGATGCGCTCGTCGTTGCCGTGGAACCGCCGGGCGAACTCGCCCGAGTCGATCTCGGGACTGAGGAGTCCGGCGCCATAGGCCACCGCACCGAGCTCGCGGTACACGCGTGCGTCGGTGAACCCCACCACGAATTGGGCACTCAACCTGGAGCCCGGGAAATGGCGGGCCGTCGCCCGTTGCAGCGAATCCCACAGCGGCGTGTCGGTCCGGCTGATCGACGCCATGTCGTCGATGATCGGCGCCACCTCCACCTCGCAGGCGAGGTCGCCCAGCGCCTCGTCGAGGTGGGCCTGCACGGCTGCGGCGTCCTCGCCGGGCAGGGTCCGGATGTCGACATCGAGCACGACCCGGTCCGGGATCACGTTGGTCTTGCCGGTCATCTCGGCGGCGTTCACCGAAAACGTCGTGTGCGTGCAGGCGTGCAGGTGCCCGGCGGCCCCGGCGTTGGGAAGATTCAAGAGAAAGTCGTCGATCCGGTCGGTGTCGAGCAACTGCTCCTTCATGTCTTCGGGCAGGCCCAGGTCCGCCACCTGGGACCGCCACAACTCGTGGAACCGGGGCGGCGGGCGGTAGTCGGCGAGCCGCTGGGCGACCGCGGCGGCCTTGACCAGGGCGTTGTCGGTCCGGAACGGCATCGAGCCGTGGCCGGGCGTGCCCCGCACGGTCAATCGCCGCCACGCAACGCCTTTTTCACCGACGTTCATCGAGATGACCGGCGACTCGGGAGCCCCGATGTGCAAGCCGCCGTTCTCCGTGAGCACGTAATCAGCGCGGATCGCGTCGAGCTCGTGCTCGGCCATCCAACGGGCGCCGTGGGCGCTGCCGTGCTCCTCGTCGGCCACGGCGAACAAGATCAGGTCGCCGCGTGGACGGAAGCCCGAATCCGCCAGGCGACGGAACGCCACTGCCTGCGATGCGGTGAGGTTCAACATGTCGACGGCGCCGCGTCCCCAGATCTCGCCGTCGACCAACTCTCCGCCGAACGGATCACGCGACCAGCCGTCCGGGTTCACGGGCACGACGTCGGTGTGGCCCATCAGGCACAGCGACGGAGCGTCGGGGTCCGAGCCCTCGATACGGGCCACCAGCGAAACCCGCCCCGGCGTGGGTTCGTAGCGCTGCAGGTCGAAGCCAGAGCCACGGGATTCTCCCAGGAACCCCTCGAGCACGTCGGCGTTGCGGAACTCATGGCCCGATTCGGGGGTGCCGTCATTCACGCACGCGTTGCGGATCAGCACCTGCAGCAACTCGATCGTGGCGCCGGCCGCCCCGGCCGCCCCGGCCGCCCCGGCCGCCCCTGACGTCCTGGCCGCTCCTGACGTCCTGGCCGCTCCTGAAGTCTTGGCCGCTCCTGAAGTCTTGGCCGCTCCTGACACCCCTGACGCCCCGGCCGCTCCTGACGTCCTGGCCGCTCCTGACGTCCTGGCCGCTCCTGACGCCCCTGACGCCCCGGTCGCCCCGGTCGCCCCGGTCGCCCCTGTCGCCCCGGCCGCTTCTTCGTGCATGCCGCGAACCTAGGTGTTCCCCAAGGCCCGCCCCCACCCGCGCCGCTAGCCTCGGAGGTTCATGCATGCCGATTCCCGACCAGACGAAACCGCTCACGCTCACGCCCTCCGCATCCCCGACAAGCCCTCACTCGAGGGCCTCGAACACCGTTGGGACGCTGCCTGGGAATCCGCAGGCACCTACCGGTTCGACCGCACCAGGGAACGCGACCAGGTGTTCTCGATCGACACGCCGCCGCCGACGGTCAGCGGCTCGCTCCACGTCGGACACGTGTTCTCGTATACCCACACCGACACGATCGCCCGCTACCAGCGGATGGCCGGCAAGGAGGTCTTCTACCCGATGGGGTGGGACGACAACGGCCTCCCCACCGAACGACGGGTCCAGAACTACTACGGGGTGCGCTGCGACCCGAGCCTGCCGTACGACCCGGATCTCAGCGTGCCATCCGACGCCGGCGACCCGAAGGCCATCAAGAAGCGCGGCGACTCCGACATCTCGCGCCGCAACTTCATCGAGCTCTGCCATCGGTTGACGCTCGAAGACGAGAAGGTGTTCGAGGCGCTGTGGCGACACCTCGGGCTGTCGGTCGACTGGTCGCAGACGTACGCAACCATCGACGAGCGCTGCCAGCGGGTCGCCCAACGGGCATTCCTGCACAACCTCGAACGCGGCGAGGCCTACCAGACCGAGGCCCCGTCGCTGTGGGACGTCACCTTCCGCACGGCCGTCGCCCAGGCCGAGCTCGAGGACCGCGAGCGCCCCGGCGCGTACCACGAGCTGCTCTTCCACCTGCCTGAAGGCGTGACCTCACATCTCGGTGACTCACATCTCCAGATCTCCACCACGCGCCCGGAACTCGTCGTCTCGTGTGTGGCCCTCGTCGCCCACCCCGACGATGAGCGCTACCAGCCGCTGTTCGGCACGACCGTGACCACCCCGGTGTTCGGCGTCGAGGTGCCGGTCCGGGCCCACCACCTGGCCGACCCCGACAAGGGCACCGGCATCGCCATGATCTGCACCTTCGGCGACACCACCGACGTCACCTGGTGGCGCGAGCTCGACCTTCCCGTGCGGGCCGTCGTCAACCGCCAGGGCCGCTTCCAGGCGGAGTTGCCATCGGGCATGGAAACCGAGGCCGGACGTGCCGCCTACGCCCGCCTCGCCGGCAAGACCGTGTTCTCCGCCCAGCAGGAGATGGTCGAGATCCTGCGCGAGACCGGCGAGCTGGTCGGCGAGCCCGAGCCGATCACCCACCCGGTCAAGTTCTTCGAGAAGGGCGACAAGCCGCTCGAGATCGTGACCAGCCGGCAGTGGTACATCCGCAACGGCGGCCGCGACGCCGAACTCGGGGCCGCCCTCGTGGCCCGCGGTGCCGAGATGCAGTGGCACCCCGCCTACATGCAGACCCGGTTCACCAACTGGATCGACGGCCTCAACGGCGACTGGCTGATCAGCCGGCAACGGTTCTTCGGCGTGCCCCTGCCGCTCTGGTACCGGCTGGACGAGCACGGCGATCCCATCTGGGATCAGCCGATCACGCCCGACGCCGCCGACCTGCCGATCGACCCCACGGCGGACGCCGCCCCCGGCTTCGACGAGGCACAGCGCGGCCGGCCCGGCGGCTTCGTCGGCGACCCCGATGTCATGGACACCTGGGCGACCTCGTCGCTCACCCCGCAGATCGCCTGCGGCTGGGGCGAGGACGACGACCTGTTCGCCCGCACCTACCCGATGGACATGCGCCCCCAGGCCCACGACATCATCCGGACCTGGCTGTTCTCGACCGTGGTGCGATCGCACTTCGAACAGGACGCTGCCCCATGGCGCCACGCCGCACTGAGCGGTTGGGTGCTCGACCCCGACCGTAAGAAGATGTCGAAGTCGAAGGGCAACGTGGTCACGCCGATGGGCCTCCTCGAGCAGTACGGCTCCGACGCCGTCCGCTACTGGGCGGCCAACGGGCGGCCCGGCACCGACACCGCCTTCGACGACGGCCAGATGAAGATCGGCCGACGCCTCGCCATCAAGATCCTCAACGCCAGCCGCTTCGCCCTCGGTTTCAACGCGAACGATTCCGACGATTCCGACGATTCCGACAATTCGGCAGACAGGCATGCCCCTCTTGCCATCGATCCCACGCTTATCACCCATCCGCTGGACCGGGCGATGCTCGCCCGGCTTGCCCGACTCGTCGACGAGGCGACCGCCGCCTTCGACAACTTCGACTACGCCCGGGCGCTCGAACGCACCGAGAGCTTCTTCTGGAACTTCACCGACGACCACGTGGAGCTGGTCAAGGCACGTGCCTACGAGGGCAGCCCCGAGGGCCGGGACTCCGCCCGCCACGCCCTGCGGCTCGCCATCTCGACGCTGCTACGGCTGTTCGCACCGTTCCTCCCGTTCGTGACCGAAGAGGTCTGGTCGTGGTGGCAGGCCGGCTCCGTGCACCGCTCGCCGTGGCCCGGTGCCGACGAACTCCTCGAGGCCGCTTCGGACGACGGCGAGCCGGGCGATCCCGAGGTCGCCCTCATGGCCGCTGCGGCACTCGCCGAGATCCGCCGGCACAAGACCGCCGCCAAGCGGTCCGTCGCCACGGCGGTCGTGTCCTGCACGCTCACCTGCCCGGCCGACCGGATCGACAACCTGCGCCTCGCGCTCGACGATGTCGCTGCCGCCGCCCGGGCCACGCACATCGAGCTGATCGAACTGGCCGAACTGGCCGAACTGGCCGAGAGAGGCACCCTCACCGCCCAGGTCGAACTCGAAGCACCCGCCGAACAGGGCGCGCCTGCCCAACAAGGCGCGCCCGCCGAATAGGGCGCGCCTGCCCCCACCAGCCGGTTCGCCGGAGCCGACCTGGCGCGCCCGCCGACCTGGTGCTGCGCGCCCCCAGAACAGGGCACCCCCCCGCCCGTCAGGGCGCACCGCCGAATAGGGCGCACCCCCCGCCAGCCAGTTTGCCGGAGCCGACTTGGCGCGCCACCCGCCAGGGCGCGCCACCCGCCAGGGCGCGCCACCCGCCAGGGCGCGCCACCCGCCAGGGCGCGCCACCCGCCAGGGCGCGCCACCCGCCAGGGCGCGCCTGCCGAATAGGGCGCGCCTGGCCCACTCGGGCGAGACTGCAGCGATGACCGCCACCCCACCTCCGGACTTCGAACACCTGCTCGTCTCCTGTGATGGCCGCAGAGGAACGCTCACGCTGAACCGGCCCGAGGCGCTCAATGCGCTCTCGAACCAGACGATGGCCGAGATCATCGAGGCCGCCCGGTGGTTCGACCACCAGCCCGACCTGCGGGTCGTGGTCGTCCAGGGCGCCGGTCGAGCATTCTGCGCCGGTGCCGACATCACTGCGTTTGCCGACACCGGCCCCTCGCCGGCCGGCGGACGCGTCCCCGGCGACACCGGCCGGCTCATGGCCGAGGCCCTCGAACACATGGCCCCCGTCACCATCGCCCGGCTGCACGGCCACGTGGTGGGTGGCGGGCTCGTGCTGGCGGCCGCCTGCGACCTGCGGGTCGCCTCCGACGACGTGCGCTTCTCCATCCCCGAGGTCGACCTCGGCATCCCCCTCGCCTGGGGCGGCATCCCACGCCTGGTCCGGGAGATCGGCCCGGCGCTCACCAAGGAACTCGTCATGACCTGCCGGCCGTTCGGCGCCGACGAGGCCAGGGCCGCCGGATTCCTCAACCGGGTCGTGCCGGGCGATCAGCTCGACGACGCAGTGGAAGAACTGGCGGAGGCCGTCGCATCACGGCCCCGCTACGCCGTTCTGGCGACGAAGGCACACACCAATGCCGTGACCGAGCAGATGGTCGGCCTCGCCCGCTCCTGGTCCGACGCCGACGGGCTGGCCGGCGGGCTCAGGGACGCAGAGGGCAGGGCATCACGCGAGGCGTATCTGGCGAAGTTGCAGAAGAAGCGCTGAGGCTGCCGCGCAGGAGCGACCGGGCATCTACACCCGCGCCAGGAGTTCCTCGTAGAACCTCTGGTGAACCTCGTCGGTGAAGACGTTGCCGGTCACGGGGTGGCTGCCGAGCTTCATCACCACCAGGTCCTTGCCGGGGTGGATGAGCAGCCGCTGGCCGTGAACGCCCATCGGCATCAGGGTGCCCCGCAACCGGTACTGGTTCCAGCACTGCCGGTGGAAGCTCCAGCCCGCACGGGTGGTGTAGCCACCGAGATGGCCCTCGCCCGGCTCGCCGCCTTCGACGAGATCCCTGACAACCGCTTCGGGGAGCACCTGGTCGCCCGCACCGTTCCTGCCCCCTGACGCGATCATCAACCCGAAGCGCAGCAGGTCGGGCGCCGTGGCGAACATGCCGCCAGACGAGATCTCCAGCCCCTGCGAGTCGAGGCTGATCCCGGCGTCGGTCGCTGCGCCGAGCGGCTGCCAGATGCGCTCGGCGACGGATTCGGTCCAACGTCGGCCGGTGGCCCGTGCCGTCGCCCATGCCAGGGCGTCGGTGGTCGCCGACTTGTACAGGAAGACCTCACCCGGCTCGGTCGCCCGGGCGGTGAACGAGCACAGCGCCTCCCGGATCCCGTCGGGGCCCTCCCAGTCGCGTGACCGGGGGCTGAACCCCATGGCCACCCCGTACCGCATGATCTCCGAGGTGCGATCGGAGTAGTCCTCCACGAACTGGATGCCGTCGGTCATGTCGAGGGCGTGACGCACGGTCACCGGCTCCCATGCCGTTCCGCCGAACTCGGGGACATGCTCGATGAGCAGGTCGTCGAGACCCAGCTGCCCGTCGTGGATGGCGAGCATCGCCAGCAGGCCGGTGAAGGTCTTGGTGGTGGAGAACATGGCGTGACGCGATGCCGGCGTCATGCCGTCGATGTAGTGCTCGTGCACGACCTTTCCCCGGTGCGCGATCAGGAACGCATCGGTGTAGGTGCGGTGGAGGAACTCGTCGAGCGTCCATGCGCTGCCGTCGTCACCCTCGATCTCGAGTCCGGAGAGGTCGAGTCCGGTCTCGCCCGGAGCCGCCCGTTCGAGTTCCCGGGCCGGACCCTCGCCACGCCCGATTCGGGACGACGGCCCGAGCTCCTCCATGTGCCGGAACGACCAACGGGAATGTGGATAGGCCATCCAGTTGCGCCGGCTGACCCGGAGCTCCGCCGGCGGCGGGCTGCCGTCCATCAGCCCGGCCTCGGCCGACGTGACCGGCTCGGGCAGCACGGCGACCGGCGTGGGCCTGGACCGCCCGGTCTCGGGATCGACCTGTTGGATGATCATCTGCGGCTCGCGCAAGGTATTACCTCCGGTTCACGGGTCAACTCGATGCGACACGTCGATCGAGCACGGCAAGTCGAGCCAGTGCCCGATCACGGTCCCACCCGGGTGCGGCGATCAGCACCAGGCAGTTGGCGGTTGTCGTTGACTCGAACCCATCCGGAACCGGGTCGATGTCTATGCGACCGGCAGCCATCTGGACCACGCCGTCGCTGAACACGCCCTTGGCGCGCAGAAGCGCCGGCTCCGACGCAACGACCTCAGCCAGCGCCGCAGCCACGGCTTCGGCGGTCACCGCATGGGAGGGCTCCCAGAGGGCGGTCTCGACCGGGAAGTCGATCGGCTCGTCGGGCGCAACCCCTGCGGTTTCGAGCCCTCCGAGCCCTCCGAGCCCTCCGAGCCCCCCGAGCAGCAACGCCACCCAGGCGCCGCGGTCCGACGCGACGACGACCGGTGCGCTCGACACTCCCCCGCACCAGGCCCGGGCCGCTGCCCCTCCGTCCTCGAGCAGGTCGCCCTTGGTCAGGACCAGCAGATCGGCGGCCGCCACCTGCCTGCGGACGAGCCGGCCGGTCAGGCGGTTGCCCGAGCGACGCACGACGTCGGTCGCATCGACACAGACCACGATCCCATCGAGGCGGACGCGGCGGCGATCGCCGTAGGCGGCCACCCGGTCGGGTTCGGCGACGCCGCTGGCCTCGATCACGATCCGGTCCGGCGGGTGCGGGCCGAGCACCTGGTCCCGGAGTGCCGCACCAAGCGAGTCGCCGATCGCACAGCAGGCACACCCGTTGGTCAACTCGACCGTGTCCCCGGAACGGGCGGCGATCAGCCCGGCATCGACGTCGATCTCACCGATGTCGTTGACGAACACGACGATGCGCTCGCCGCCGGGTGCCTCGGCGAGCAGGCGGTTGACGAGCGTCGTCTTGCCCGAACCCAGCCATCCGCCCAGCACCAGCATCGGAATCCGCTGTGATTCTCCGGAGGGAGGGGGCTCATGCAACCGGGAACACCTCGCCGCCCACGACCGTGGCCCGGATGGGGATGTCCGGCCAGTCGGCGAGGTCGAGTTCGAATGGGTCACCATCCAGCACGACGAGATCGGCCAACTTGCCGGCCGCCAGAGAGCCGATCTCGTGGTCGAGCCGCAGCTGCCAGGCCGCCTCGATGGTGACAGCGGCCATGGCGTCGTAGGGGGACAGGCACTCGGTGGGGGCCGGGACCCGGCCGCTCGCCGTTCGCCGGGTTGCCAGCAGGGACGCCCCCCGGAGCGGCAGCAGCGGCCCCATCGGGAGGTCGGAGTGCAGGGCGACGCTCACGCCGTGGCGACGTGCCGACCCGACCCGGGTGATCAGCCCCGCACGTTCGGTGCCCAGCCACTCGTCGACCATGACATCGCCGAACTGGGCCATGTAGTAGCCGTTGGGCTGCACGGCGCATCCGAGTGCGGCGATGCGCCGGACCTGCGCCTGGGTGGACACGGCGAAGTGGTGGATGACGGTCCGGTGGTCGAACCGGGGAGTCTCGTGGAGCAGCGTGTCGATGGCGTCCAGCGTCACCTCGAGGCCGGCATCGCCGGTGACGTGGACGTTGATCTGGTAGCCGGCTTCCCAGTAGGGCCGGATCCGGAGGACCAGGATGTCCGGCTCGGTCATCCACGCCCCCTCGTGGCCGTCGATGAAGCCGGGCTCGCCGACCTGGCAGAGCTGCGACATGAAGGAGCCGTCGGCGTAGAACTTGACGGATCTCAGGTGCTGCACCCGTTCGGTCGATCCACCGGCCGACCCACCAGCCGACGCTGCCATCGCCTCCATACGGTTCCTGGCCTCGTCCTTGAAGACCCGCTCGAAGACCATGGCACTCGGCATGATGAAGGTGCGAAACGGGGTGGTCGACCCGCCATACACGTCGCAGAACGCCTCGAGGTCACGATCCGGTCCACCGATGCCGAAGCCGGCGTCGCAGATCGTCGTCGCTCCGCCCCGGTGGACCATGTCGGCGATACCGCGCAGGAGCGGCTCGAGCCGATCCCCGCCGATCAGGTGGCGGTTGAGGACCCGCATCCCCCAAGCCATGCCGGATTCCCACATCCGGCCCGATTCGAGGTCGATGTACGGGTCCCAGGCCGCCGCCTCCTCTGCGTCGAGCCACTCGAGGGCCCGGGAGTTGCAGCGGAACTCGTGGTAGCCCCGGGGCCAGACGACGATCGGACGGTCGGGGGACACCCCGTCGAGGACAGCCCTATCGATGGGTCCGTGGAACTGAGGGTGGTGGCCGTAGACCACGAGCGGCTCACCGGACGGTAGGGCGGCCTCGAGCTCGCAGAGCCGGTCGAGGTAGGCCGCCTCACCGATGGTGGCCGGGACATGTCGCCCGGGGAGGTCCCAGTCCTCGGCGACGATCCACTCGCAGGCCAACAGGCCCGCCATCATCGACGGGTGGACGTGTGGGTCGATGAGGCCCGGCAGGATCACCGCGTCGGCGAAGCGATCGTCGACGACATGTTCGTGGCGGGAGAGCCACGGCTGCAGCGACTCGAGCGAGCCGACCTCGACAATGCGGCCGTCGCGCACCGCAACGGCAGTGGCCTCGGGCAACGAAGGGTCCATCGTGTGGACCCGGGCTGCGGTGAAGACGGTGATCACGGGCGGGTGTTCACGGCCGGGTGCTCACTGGCGGGTGCTCACGAGCCGGGTGCTCACGAGCCGGGTGCTCACGGACGGGTGCTCACTGGCGGGGTGCCACCTGTCCGAGGGTCAGCATCAGCAGTTGGCGGAACTGCTCCACCGAGGCATCGTCGAGTGCACCGCCATCGAAGATCACCCGGAAGACGATCCCGCCCTGCAGGTAGTGGCTCAGGACCTCGAGGTCCCAGCCCGGATCGATCTCGCCACGGTCTCGGGCCCGGGTCAGAATCTGGCGGATCGTGCTCTGCTCGTAGGTGCGCGCCCTGCTCATTGCCAGGTCCATGACCTCGTCGTGGGACGCCACCTCGAGCAGGCTGGTGACCACCTTGCGAAACGCAGGTCGGCTGTACACGTCCTGTCGGTCGGCGAACCAGCGGCGGAACTCGGCCTCCAGGTCGCCGAGATCGTCGACCTCGGCCGGTCCGGCGACATGGTCCACGAGTGCGACGAAGATCTCGTCCTTGCTCCGCCAGCGCCCGTAGATGCTGCTCTTGGAGACCCGCGCTGCCGAGGCGAGTGCGTCGGTCGTGAACCCGGCCACGCCCCGCTCGGCGAGCAGGACGAGGGCGGCGTCGAGGATCGCGGTCGCACCAGGATCGTCCCGTTCGGTCCGCTCGGTGTCGATGGTGATTTCGCTCATTCCCGGATCCCTGCTGTTCCCGCCGATGTCGCCCCTGATGACTTTGCCGCAGGCCTTGTCGTCGCGGCGTCAGGACAGGACAGGACAGTACAGTACCGTACTGTCAAGTCGTGACCCCGGTCACGGCTTGATAGATATACCGAATACGTGCAGCGGGCACCGCCCGGCCTCGGCCCCGGCGACGCTTCGGCCGTCAGTTGGGGCTCGATGATCGGCAACAACCGCGGTTACATTCTCGAGGCTTGGTGGACCGTGACCTTCCCCGGCTTCGCCATCTTCTTCACCGTGCTGTCGATCAGCCTCATCGGCGACGGTCTCCAGGACGCCTTCAACCCGAAGTTGCGGGGAAGGTAGGGGTCACGCAGATGCCACTCCTCTCGGTTTCCGACCTCACGGTCACGTTCGACGACTTCACCGCCATCGACTCGGTCGGCTTCGCCATCGACGCCCGCGAGACCCTCGCAGTCGTCGGCGAATCCGGATCCGGCAAATCCGTCACGGCCCTGTCGATCATGCGACTCGTCGAACTCGGCACCCGTGCCAAGATCACCAGCGGCAGGATCGACTTCGAGATGGCCGATGGCTCGGTGGTCGACCTCCGGACCCTGAGCGAACCCCAGATGCAGGGGATCCGCGGCAACCACATCTCGATGGTCTTCCAGGAGCCGCTCACCAGCCTCAACCCCGTCTACCCGGTGGGTGAGCAGATCGCCGAAGCGCTGCGCATCCACGAGGGGATCAACAAAAAGGCGTCGCTGGCACGGGCCCGCGACATGTTCGACCTGGTCCGCATCCCCGAAGCCGAGAAGCGCATCGGCCAGTACCCGCACGAGATGTCGGGTGGCATGCGCCAACGCATCATGATCGCCATCGCCCTGTGCTGCGGGCCGCGCCTGCTGATCGCCGACGAGCCCACGACGGCCCTCGACGTCACCATCCAGGCCCAGATCCTCGGTCTCATCAAGCAGTTGCAGGTCGAGACGGGCACCGCCGTCATGCTCATCACACACGACATGGGTGTCGTCGCCGAGGTCGCCGACCGGGTCGTCGTCATGAACAAGGCCCGCGTGGTCGAACAGGGCGACGTCGACCAGATCTTCCACTCGCCGCAGGACCCCTACACGCAGGCCCTGCTCAGCGCCGTTCCCCGCCTCGGCAGCATGGCCGGCAAGGACGCCCCAGAACCCTTCCACCTCGCCGGGAGCCTCGAATGAGCAGCGGGCTGGTTGCCGACATGGACACCGGGAGCCCCTCGACGAGCCGCGCCCCGCTCGTCCAGGCACAGGGCGTCTCGAAGCTGTTTCCCACCGACGGGCACTCCAAGGTCCACGCCGTCGTCGATGTGTCACTCGACATCGGCCACGCCGAGACGGTGGCGGTCGTCGGCGAGAGCGGCTGTGGCAAGTCGACGCTCGCCAACCTGATCATCCGACTGCACGAACCCGACGAGGGGACGATCCTGCTCGAGGGCACGGACATCACCCACATGGGGCCCCGCAAGCTGCGCCCGCTCCGACGGGCGATGCAGATCATCTTCCAGGACCCCTTCGCCAGCCTCGACCCCCGCGTCCGGGTCGGGGACGCCGTCGGCGAACCGCTCAAGATCCAGGGACTCGCCAAGGGCGCCGAACTCGAGGAGCGGGTAGCGCAACTGTTCGAACTCGTCGGGCTGGAACGCTGGCACCTGAAGAACTACCCGCACCAGTTCTCCGGCGGCCAACGACAGCGCATCTGCATCGCACGGGCACTCTCGCTGAACCCGAAACTGGTCATCGCCGACGAGGCCGTCTCGGCCCTCGATGTGTCGGTCCAGGCCCAGGTCATGAACCTGATGCTCGGCCTCCAGAACGAGTTCGGGCTCTCCTACCTGTTCATCAGCCACGACCTCGCCGTCGTCGAACGGATCGCCCACCGGGTGGCCGTCATGTACCTCGGCCAGATCGTCGAGCTGGGCTCACGCGAGCAGGTGTTCCGGAACCCCACCCACTCCTACACCCAGCGCCTGCTCGACGCCGTCCCCATCGCCGACCCACGCCAGCGCCGGGAACGACCGCTCATCACGGGGGAGATCCCGAGCCCCGTCTGGGCCCCCGGCACAGGCCCCGAGATCGTCATCCACGCTGAGGTCGAGCCCGGGCACTTTGTGGCTGTGGAATAGTTGTTTTTTTCTTTAGCCACTTTCACCACCGTGGGGGGCCATCGCCGGGCCTCCGCACGCTCGCAACCGAACGCTCGCTTACTCAGGCACCCGACACTGGCCGTCACCAGACCCAGGCGCTGCTTCTGCACCCCTTGCCACCAAGGGCTTCTGCCACCTCCACCAACTGTTCTCCTCGGGACCGCTCTGGCTGGGAGCGTTGAATCTCGCTTCTGCGCCTCTCCGCGGAGAGGAGCAGCTCAGCAGTGGACCTCTTCGCCGGGGGCGGCCGGGGCGGGGCGGTGGAGGACTCCTCCGGTCACCTCGATCACCGCCACGTCGCCGTCGGCCCGTCCCGTTCCATCGAGAAGCATGCTGTGGACGTCCGGAGTCGGACCGGGGAAGATCATGGTGACCGGAGCCCCTCCCCCGTCGCCCGGGTCCCCCAGGTTGCGCAGCGTGCCGCCTCCCGGGGTGCAGCGCAGGACCTCGCCGTCCCAGGTCACGGGCACGTGGACGACTTTTGCAAAGTTACAACCGGCGCTGTCGGCCCCAACGCTGACCAGGAAGCAGGCTGCGCCGTACTCCTCGAGACGGGCGGCAAGGTCGGAGGTGGTGACGGGGATGCTCATGTCCCAGAGCGTAGCGCTTGGCGAACTCAAGATTTTCGCGTAGATTACCTTGTATGAGCGAGTTCAAGATCGGTGAAGCAGCGCATCTGCTGGGGGTGAGCACCGACACGGTGCGTCGTTGGGTCGATGCCGGACGCCTCCCCGCCCACCGCACCGGGGGCGGCCACCGCCTCATCGACGGCACCGACCTGGCCCGCATGGCCCAGGAACGGGCCGAGTCCCGTGACACCGCTGGTGCCGAGGGCGCTCACAGCGCCGCTCTCTCCGCACGTAACCGCTTCACCGGCCTCGTCACCCGGGTGCTGCGCGACGGTGTCATGGCCCAGGTCGAGATCCAGGCCGGCCCCCATCGAGTCGTGTCGCTGATCTCCGCCGAGGCCGTCGACGACCTCGGCCTCGAGCCCGGCGTCCTGGCCGTCGCCGTGGTCAAAGCCACCAACGTCGTCGTCGAGCGGCCGCGTTGAGATGCGGGCCGGTCTCACGCTCATAGCCGCCTCATTGCTGGTGGCGGGATGCGGTACCTCTGAAGGCGATGAGCGCGATCTCACCGTCTTCGCCGCTTCGTCGCTCACGGATGTGCTCCCCGAGTTGAACGACGCCTACGAGGCACAGACCGGAAGTGCCGTGACCCTGGTGTTCGGCGGATCGAACCACCTGGCCGCCCAACTCCGCGACGGCGCACCTGCCGATGCCTTCCTGACGGCCGACCTGGACCTGTTCCCCGACGGAACCACCGGCCTCCGGTTCGCCTCCAACCGCCTCGTGCTCGCCGTGCCTGCCGGCAACCCCGCCGGGATCAGCGGCCCCGATGCCCTCGCCGACGAACGGCTCCGCGTCGCCGTGTGCGCCGTCGAGGTCCCCTGCGGCAGGGCAACCCGTGCCCTCGGCATCCCCCTCGCCCCCGACACCGAAGAGACATCGGTCCGGGCCGTGCTCAGCCGGGTATCCCTCGGCGAGGCCGATGTCGGCGTCGTCTACGCGACCGACGCCGCCTCCGAACCGGGGGTCGAGGTGGTCTGGCCGGATGCACCGTCCTGCCCCTGCGTCGAATACCACGCAGTGCCGCTCACCCCGGCCGGTGACCGGTTCGTGGCCTTCCTCGCCTCGGAAACGGCCGTCGGCATCCTGCGAAACAACGGATTCAGCGAATGAGACGCCTCCTGCTCACCCTCGCCGGGCTGGCCGTGTTCCTGTTGGCGCTGCCGATCGTCGGCCTGCTCCAACGGATGCCGTGGACCTCTTTGCCCGAGCTGCTCGCCGACGACGTCACCCTCGATGCCCTGCGGGTGTCGCTGGTCGTCAGCCTCGTCGCCGCCGTGGTCGTCCTCGTACTCGGCACACCGCTGGCCTGGGCGTTGGGTCGCACCGACCTGCCCGGCCGACGCATCGTGCGGGCGCTCGTCGTGCTGCCAATGGTGTTGCCGCCGGTCGTCGGCGGCACAGCGCTGCTGTTCGCCCTCGGCCGACGGGGCCTCGTCGGCCAGTGGCTGGACCGCTGGTTCGGCATCACGCTGCCGTTCACGCTCACGGGGGCGATCGTGGCCGCCACGTTCGTCGCACTCCCGTTCTACGTCATCGCCGTGGAGGGTGCACTGCGCTCGGCCCGACGCGAACTCGACGACCTGGAGGGCATCGCCGCCACCCTCGGCGCCCCGCCATTCACCGTGCTACGCCGCATCACCCTGCCCCGACTGCTCCCCGCCATGGGCGCCGGCCTGGCACTGGCCTGGGCCCGGGCGCTCGGCGAGTTCGGCGCCACGATCACCTTCGCCGGCAACCTCCCCGGCCGCACCCAGACGCTGCCGCTGGCGACGTTCCTCGCCCTCCAGTCGGAACCGGAGCGGGCCATGGCCCTGAGCCTCGTGATGCTCGTCGTGGCGCTCGCCGTCCTCCTGTCCATGCGCGACCGCTGGCTGCCCAGCCGATGAACACGAGCCCTGGAGTGAGCCTGGCCGGCAGCGCCCGGATCGGCGAGCTGATCCTCGACGTCGACCTCGTCATCGAGCCCGGAGAGACGGTCGCCGTGCTGGGTCCGAACGGCGCCGGCAAGACCAGCCTCCTCCGACTCGTCGTCGGGTTGCTCACCCTCGAAGACGGCACGCTCGCCATCGGCGGCACCATGGTGGACGAGCCAGGCGCCGGCACCTTCCTCGCCCCGCATCTTCGCCGCGTCGGCTGGGTGCCCCAGGACCGCCTGCTGTTCCCGCACCTGTCCGTGGCCGCCAACGTGGGCTTCGGTCCCGGCGCCGACGCCGACCGGGTCGCCGGGCTGCTCGACGCGCTCGGCCTCGCCGGGCTCGCCGACCGCCGGCCCGACGAGTGCTCCGGCGGCCAGGCCCAGCGGGTCGCCATCGCACGGGCGCTCGCCACCGACCCGGTCGTCCTCCTGCTGGACGAACCGTCGGCGGCCCTCGACGTCGAGTCCCGCCACCTCATCAACGGCGTGCTCGCCGCGGACACCGCTCCGGCGACGCTGCTCGTCACCCACGACCCCGTCGAGGCGGCCACGCTGGCAGACCGGCTCGTGATCCTCGAGGGTGGTGCCGTCACCCAGGCCGGCAGCCCGACCGAGGTCAGGAGCCGACCACGCACCCGTTACGCCGCCTCGCTGGCTGGGCTGAACCTGCTCGAGGCCACGGCCTCGGGCACCGTCGCCGTGACCACCCTCGGGACGCACGTGGTCCTGGCCGAGCCCGCCGACGGCCCGGTCCACCTCGTGGTCCCCCCGACCGCCGTGGCCCTGCACCGCTCGGCCCCCGATGGCAGCCCGCGCAACGTCTGGCAGGCGACCGTCGCCGACCTGCAACCGGCCTTCGAGCGGGTACGGGTGGTGCTCGACGGGCCGCTGCCGGTCGTCGCCGAGGTGACCCCGGCAGCGGTCGAGGGACTGGGACTGCGGATCGGATCGGAGGTCTGGGCCGCCGTCAAGGCCACCGAGGTCGCCTGCCACCCCGCCTAGGATCGGCGCGCATGTCCTCCCCCGACTCCGACTCCGACTCCGACTCCGACTCCGACTCCGACTCCTCCCCCGAGCACGCCCTCGACCGGTTCCGCCTCGACGGTCGGGTCGTGGTCGTCACCGGTGCCAGCAGCGGCCTCGGCGAGCGCTTCGCCCGCGTGGTCGCCGGCGTCGGCGCCAGCGTCGTGCTGGCCGCCCGCCGCATCGACCGGCTCGAGGCACTTGCCGCCGACCTGCCCAGTGCCCTCGCCGTCGAGTGCGACATCACCGCTCCGGGCGGGCCACAACATCTGATCGACGCCACGATCGGACACTTCGGCCGCCTCGACGTCCTGATCAACAACGCCGGAATCTCCCGGGTCGTCCCAGCGGTCGACGATGACCTCGAGGGCTTCCGCCACGAACTCGAGGTCGACCTGATCGCCCCCTACGAACTGGCCCGCCGGGCCGCACGCTGGTGGATCGACAATGGCCACCCGGGCGTCGTCGTCAACCTCGGTTCCGTGCTCGGCGAGGGGTCGGGCGGAAAGCTGCGGGTGCCCGGCTACACGACGGCCAAAGGCGGCCTCCACAACCTCACCAGAGAGCTCGCCGTGCAGTGGGCGCGCAAGGGCATCCGGGTCAACGCCCTCGCCCCGGCCTGGTTCGAGACCGAGATGAACAGCAGCGAGATGTTTCACACCGACAGCGGCCGCAACTACGTCGAATCCGGCACGCCAATGGGCCGTGGCGGCGAACTCCACGAACTCGACGGCGCCCTGCTCCTGTTGGCCTCCGACGCCGGCTCCTACCTCACCGGCCATGTGCTCCTGGTCGACGGCGGCTGGACGGCGCTCTAGCAGGAAGGTCCACGGCCCCTGGCCTGATGTCTGCACCAGAGTCGATCCGCGCACCCCCGCTGAGGAGGTTGGCGGGCACGAGAACCGGTGGCGTACCGGCCGATCCGGGAACCGCACGCCCCGTTCACATCGTCCTACTCTTGACGAGGACAGTGGGGCGGGCGATGGCCCTCCCCGGTAGTGACAGGGGGTGCAGGAAAACGAACTACAGACCCAGCGCCTCCTGAAGAAACTCAAGCTGTAAGAGCAGGAGGTTCTCGGCGACCTCTTCCTGGGGGGTCATGTGCGTCACGCCCGACAGCGGCAGGACCTGGTGGGGGCGGCCGGCCTCCAACAGCGCCCGTGAGAACGCCAACGTGTGGGCGGCGACGACGTTGTCGTCGGCGAGGCCGTGGATCAGCAGCAACGGCCGGGTCAGTGAACCGGCCTCCGCACACAGGTCCGTGCACTCGTAGTTGAGCGGCTCCTCATCGGGGTGGCCGAGGTAGCGCTCGGTGTAGTGGGTGTCGTAGAGCCGCCAGTCTGTGACCGGCGCACCCGCGATGGCGGCGTGGAACACGTCGGGGCGGCGCAGCACGGCCAGGGCCGCCAGGTAGCCCCCGAACGACCAGCCACGGATCGCCACCCGCGAGAGGTCCAGTCGATCGTCGGCGACAGCCAGAGCGTGGAGCGCATCGACCTGGTCCTCGAGCACCGGCTGAGCAAGGTCGCCCCGCACCATCCGCTCCCACGCCGGGCCACGTCCGGGCGTGCCCCGGCCGTCGACCACGACGACAGCGAACCCCTGGTCGGCGAACCACTGCGAGGTGAGGAACTGTCCCCGGACCCGCTGCACGCGCTGGGCGTGCGGCCCGCCGTAGGGGTCCAGCAGGACCGGCAACGGCGAGCCATCGTGGCCTGAAGCCCCGGACGGGAACAGCACCGCCGCACGCAGGTCCCGCTCCCCGACAACGTGGAACGTGGGCGTCGGCGATACAGCCGGCTCCTCGGCGAACGAGGCCACACGATGCTCCCCCACGGTCAGCCGGGAACCGTCGAGGTCTGCGACCGACACCGCCAGCACGCCGCCGCCGACGGCAGCCGCGTGCACGCCCCCACCCGAAGCCAGCACATCGACCGACCCGTCCCGTCCGATGGCGACGACATCCACGTCCAACGGGTCGATCGAGGCACACACGACGACCCGGTCGCCGTCGACCCCGACGATGCGCCGCACCTGCAGGCCGTCCGGCGAGAGCGCCTCGCCGTCCACGACCAGCCGGCGGGTCTCTCCCCGGCCCTCGACGGTAACGAGGGCGCCGCCCCACCGACACGGGGCACCTGGCACCAGGTCGACCCAGTCGTCGTCGACGACCCGGTACACCTCGCCCACCGAACCGGTCGACGGATCGACCTCGAGGACCACGAGGGTGCGCTGGTCGCGCGTCTGCGCCACGAGCATCGGCGGCGAACCCTCGATCCACTGCACGTCCGCCAGGTACTCGAACTCACCGTCCCGGCTCCAGTCGACGTCGACCACCGTGCCGTCGAGGGCGACGATGCCGAGCCCGACGACGGCGTTGGCCGTGCCTGCCGCCGGATACCGGATCGCCCTCGGCGTCGACCACGGCTCGACGGGTGAGGCAATCCACCACTCGGCCACCGGTGCCACCTCCACACGGGCGACCAGGAGGTGGCCGGCGTCTGGCGCCCACCAGTGGCCGCGCATCCGGCCCATCTCCTCGGCGGCCACGAACTCGGCCGAACCCCACGACACGGTGTCGGTCGAGTCGCCGATCAGGCGGTGGTCGCCGCCGGCGCCGGTGATCCGAACGCCCCGCCCGGACACGTAGGCGACCGAGGCCCCGTCCGGCGAGAGTCGAGGATCGAAGGCATCGCCACTCGACAGGAGCTCGACGACCCGACCCTCACCCACGTCGGCGAGGAAGACGCGTCCTGCCAGCACGAAGCACACCCGGGACAGGTCCGGTAGGCCGTCGTAGGCGACGATCCCCTCCCCGACCTCACGCGCCCGCTCACGGCGGGCCCGCTCCCGGTTGGAATCGTGGCCCCCCTCGGCCAGCAGGGCGCCAGGATCGACCAACAGGCGCTCCTCTCCGGTCACCGGGTCAAGACACCACAGGGCATTGATCGGATCGTCCCCAGAGGACGACCGCAGGAACAGCACCCGCGAGCCGTCGTCGGCGACCGTCACGGTCCTCGGTGCACCGCAGGTGAACCGCCGGGTCCGGGCGAACTGCCTCGGGAAGCTCTCCATCGGCGGCAGGCTAGGGCACAGGCAAGTGTCGGGCGGCTTGCCCCCGACCCCCGGGCGCTGCGACGATGCCCGCATGAAGTTGGGCCTGACGCTGGGGTACTGGGGAGCACAACCGCCGACCGACCTGGTCCCGCTCGTCCAGGAGGCCGAGCGGCTCGGGTTCGACGCCGTCTGGACGGCCGAATCCTGGGGATCGGATGCCTTCACACCGCTCGCCTACCTGGCCGGCCACACCGAACGCATCCGGCTGGGCACCGGCATCGTCCAGCTGTCGGCCCGCACCCCGACGGCGACCGCCATGCACGCCGTCACGCTCGACCACCTCTCGAACGGCCGCCTGATCCTGGGCCTCGGCGTGTCGGGCCCGCAGGTGGTGGAGGGCTGGTACGGCCAGCCATCGAACCGGCCACTCGCCCGCACCCGGGAGTACGTCGACATCCTGCGCCGCGCCTTCGCCCGCGAGGAGCACCTGCGCAACGACGGCGAGTTCTGGCCGCTCCCCTACACCGGCGCAGGATCGACTGGCCTCGGCAAACCGCTCAAGGTCATGACCCACCCCCTCCGGGCCGACCTGCCCATCTTCCTCGGCGCCGAAGGCCCGAAGAACGTCACGCAGACCTGCGAGATCGCCGACGGCTGGCTGCCGCTCTACTACTCGCCATGGCGGCCCGAGGTCTACGCCGACCAGATCGCCCACCGGAAGGACGGCTTCGAGATCAGCGTCAGCGTCTCGCTGACGGTGACCGACGACGTGGAGTCCGGCCTCTTACCGGTACGGACAAGCCTGGCGTTCTACATCGGCGGCATGGGCGCCAAGGGCCAGAACTTCCACACCAGGCTCATGTCCCGGATGGGCTTCGAGGAGGAGGCGCTGCGCATCCAGGACCTGTTCCTCGATGGGCGGCGTGACGAGGCGATCGCCGCCGTACCCGCCGACTTCGCCGACGAGATCAGCCTCGTCGGACCACCGGCACGCATCCGAGAGCGCCTCGCCGCCTGGGAGGACAGCGCCGTCACCATGCTCAACATCGGAGCACGGTCGGTGGCCGACCTCCGGACCGCCGCCGAGCTCATACTGGGCTGACCGACACCCGGTCACGATGGGCTAGTTTCCGCGCCGTGTCAGGGACGACCACTGTCCGTGCGGCCGTCTGCCGGAGTGCCGGCGAACCGCAGAGCATCGAGCAGCTCCACCTCGCCGCGCCCGGCCCCGACGAGGTCCGGGTGCGGATCGACGCCTGCGCCGTCTGCCACTCGGACCTGATGTACGTCGACGGGAGCTGGGCCACGGAGTTCCCGCTCGTGATGGGCCACGAGGCGGCCGGACGCATCCTCGAGACAGGCCCGGGAGTCAGCGGCATCGCCGTCGGCGACCAGGTGATCATCTCCCTGGTCCGCAGCTGTGGAGCGTGCCCGGCCTGCCGACGCGGCCACGACGTCACCTGCTCGAGCGACTTCGCCCTGAACCTTCGCAGCCCGCTCACCGATGCCACCGGATCGCCCGTCGCCCAGGGGCTCGACACCGCTGCCTTCGCCGAACAGGTGGTCGTCCACCGCTCCCAGGTGGTGCCCCACCCGGCCGACATGCCAGCCACCTCGGCCGCACTGCTGGCCTGCGGCGTCCTCACCGGCGCCGGGGCCGTACACAACACGGCGCAGGTGAAGGCTGGCGATGTCGTCGTGGTCGTCGGCTGCGGCGGGGTCGGCATCGGCGCCATCCAGGGGGCACGCCTCGCCGGGGCCGGCCCGATCGTGGCCGTCGATCCGCTCCCCGACAAGCGCGGGTCGGCCCTGGCGCTCGGCGCCACACACGCCGTCGACCCGGTCGGAGGCGACGTGGCCGCCGTGCTCCGGACGGCAACCGGCGGCCGCCTGGCCGACCACCTGTTCATCACCACCGGAGCGTCTACGGCGCTGAACGGAGCCGTCGAACTCCTCGCCCCGATGGGGGCACTCGTGCTGGTGGGCATGCCACCCGACGGGGTCGCGTTCGAGATCGACCCCACGTTGCTGGCAGCAGCCAACCAGCGGGTGCTCGGCTCCAAGATGGGCACGGTCCGGCTCGCCGACGACGTCCCCCGGCTGATCGACCACTATCGGGCAGGCGACCTCGAACTCGATTCGCTCGTCACCACGACCCACCCCCTCGAGGACATCGACCTCGCCTTCGACGAGGTCCGCCGGGGCAAGGTCATCCGCACCGTGATCCTGCCCAACGGACATGCCTGCCCCGACCCCACCCCGTGCGGTGACCCAAGGGAGATCACGCCATGAAGATCACCAACGTCGAGACGTTCGTCGTCGGCAACCCGCCGCCACGCCACGGCGGCCGCTACTTCATCTTCGTCACGCTCACAACCGATGGCGGTGTGAAGGGCGTCGGTGAGGCCTACGTGGCGACCGTCGGACCAAACCTGGTCGCGCAGATGATCGAGGACGTGGCCGACCGCTGGCTGGTCGGCCAGAGCCCCTTCGACATCGAGTCCTTCTGGCGGCGCGCCTACGGCAGCGGCTACTCGTCCCGGCCGGATCCGACGCTGTGCGGTGTGATCAGCGCCCTCGAGATCGCCTGCTGGGACCTCATCGGCAAGGAGACCGGACGTCCGGTCTACGACCTGCTGGGCGGTCGGGTCCACGAGACGCTGCGCTCCTACACCTATCTCTATCCCGGCGACGACGACGCCTACGCCCCCAAGGACGGGCCGAACCTCTACACCGATCCGGCACTGGCCGCCGAGGCCGCAGTGGCCGCCGTCGAGCAGGGCTTCACCGCCGTCAAGTTCGACCCGGCTGGCCCCTACACGGTCTACGACGGTCGCCAACCGTCGCTCGAGCGCCTCGACCTCTCCGAGCGCTACACCGCAGCCATCCGCGAAGCGGTCGGCAACCGGGCCGACCTGCTGTTCGGCACCCACGGCCAGTTCACGCCCTCGGGAGCCCTGCGGCTGGCACGCCGCCTCGAGGCCTACGACCCACTGTGGTTCGAGGAGCCCGTCCCGCCCGACGACATCGAGGGCATGGCGGCCGTCGCCGCCGGCACGACCATCCCCATCGCCACCGGCGAACGGCTCACGACGGCATCCGAGTTCGCCGCCGTGCTGCGGGCCGGTGCCGCGCAGATCCTCCAACCCGACCTCGGACGCAGCGGCGGCATCCTGCAGGGGAAGAAGATCGCCTCGATCGCCGAGGTGCACCACGCCGTGATCGCCCCGCACTGCTACTGCGGCCCGGTCGTGGCGGCGGCCAACATCGCCCTCGCCACGTGCACGCCCAACTTCCTGATCCTCGAATCGATCGGCACCTGGGACGGCTTCCACGCCGAGCTGCTCGAGACACCCATTCTCTGGGAAAGCGGCCAGGTGGTCCCATCCAGCGAGCCGGGCCTCGGGGTGGTGCTGAACGAGGACGTGGCCCGTGCCAACCCGTACGAGGGTGACGAACTCCACCTCGTGCCCGAACCCGATCCGATGCCGTTCTCCGAGGGCATCCACGACTGAGCCACCGGGCTTCCCCGATCACGAGTTCCCGTTGTGCGGGAATCCATTGACAGATTCCCATGGAGCGGTAATCTGACGCCCGGTGAGCACCGTCCAGAGCGTCGAACGAGCCATCGCCCTCCTCGAGGCAACGGCGCGCCAGCCCGGCCGACTCGTCGATCTGGCCGCAAGGGTCGATCTGCCCACGAGCACCGCCGCCCGCCTGCTCGACACCCTCGAAGGGACCAACGCCCTGCGACGGGCCGCTGACGGCACCTACCGGATCGGCCCACTCGTTCGTGGCATGGGCACCACGACCGATCCCGGAATCGACGTGGTCACCGCCGCCGAACCCCACCTCAACGACCTGGCTGCCGAACTCGACGAGGCGGCCTGCCTCTCGATCGTGGTCGACCACGACACCATCACGATCCGCCAGGTCGATGCACCGAAACCCGTCCAGGCCGAGGACTGGACCGGGACCAGGGTCCCCCTCCACGCCGGGTCCACCGGCTTCGTGGTCATGGCGACCTGGCCCGACGACAGGATCAACGCATTCCTCGCCGGCGACCTCCCCCCCTTCACCGACAACACCGTCACCGATCCCACCGAGTTGCGGGAACGCATCAGACAGGCCCGGACCGAGCGGGTGATCTGGACCCACGCCGAGTACGTCGTCGGCCTTTCCAGCTGCGCAGCGGCGATCCTCGACTCCAGGGGTCACGCCATCGGCGCCCTCTACACCTACGGACCCAGCTACCGGTTCCCTCCCGCCGAACGGGCCGACGCGATCGCAGAGTTGATCCTCGCCCGGGCAGACCGGGTCTCCGCAGATCTCGGCCACCGTCCGACTCCCGGAGCGGCCACATGAGCGGACGTCGGGGCCGCCTCAGCAATCGTTCCAAGACCCGCGACGTCATCGCCGAACAGCCCCCCTGGGAACAGCCGCGCATGCGACTCGACCCGATCCGGGCCGTCTCCGACGACGAACTCGAGGCCATCCACCTGGCGTCGCTGCGCGTCCTGCGCGAGACCGGCCTCGACTTCCTCGACGACACCGCCCTCCGCCAACTGGCCGAGGTCGGCGCCGACATCGACGGCAACCGGGTCCGCTTCGACCCCGAGCTCGTCGCACAGCTCATCTCCACAGCGCCCGCCCAGTTCACGCTCCACGGCCGGGAGCCGTGTCGCGACCTGATCCTCGGCGGCGACCACATCGTCTACACCTCGGTCGCCAGCCCCCCGTTCGTCACCGGCCTCGGCCGCGACCGCCGCAACGGCAACCGGGAGGACTATCGGAACCTCGTCAAGATGGGCCAGGTCCTCAACGCCATCCACACCGTGGCCGGCTACCCGGTCGAGCCCATGGACCTTCACCCCTCCGTACGACACCTCCACGCCACCCACGACATGCTCACGCTGTCCGACAAGTTCTCGTTCGTGTACAGCCTCAGCCGGCAGCGCAACCAGGACGCCATCGAGATGGTCCGGATCGCCCGCGGCGTCGACGAGGCCACCATCAACGAAGAGACCTCGATCTTCTCGGTGATCAACGCCAGCACGCCGCTGCGCTACGACACAGTGATGCTCCACGGCATCCAGGAGATGTCGGCCCGCAACCAACTCATCGTGATCACCCCGTTCACGCTCGCCGGCGCCATGGCGCCCGTGACCGTCGCCGGGGCACTCGTCCTCCAGAACGCCGAGGCCCTCGCCGGCATCGCCTACACCCAGGTCGTCCGGCCCGGCGCACCGGTCTCCTACGGAGGCTTCACCTCCAACGTCGACATGCGCTCCGGCAGCCCCGCCTTCGGCACCCCCGAGTACTGGAAGGCCTGCCTCGTCGGCGGCCAACTGGCCCGCCGCTACGGCGTCCCCTACCGGTCGTCGAACGTCAACGCATCGAACAGCGTCGATGCCCAGTCGGCCTACGAGAGCGTGATCTCGCTCTGGGGCGCAGTCATGGGCGGCGTCAACCTGCTGCTCCACGGCGCCGGGTGGCTCGAAGGCGGGCTGTTGACCTCCTACGAGAAGATGGTCATCGACGCCGACCTGCTCAACATGGTCACCGAGATGCTCAAGCCCATCACCGTCGACGACGCCTCCCTGGCCGTCGAGGCCATCGCCGAGGTCGGCCCCGCCGGCCACTTCTTCGGCACCTCACACACCCAGGAGCGCTACGCCACCGAACACTTCCAGCCGATGGTGTCGTCCTGGACCAACTTCGAGAACTGGGACGACGGCGGCCGCCTCGAGGCCCACGACCGTGCCGAGAAGCTGGCCCACCTGATCCTCGCCGCCCACGAGGAACCACCCATGCCCGACGACCGCCGGGCCGAGCTCGACGACTTCGTCGAGCGCCGCGTCGCCGAGGGCGGCGTCGAGACGGACTACTGATTTTCGAGACTTCTGACCCGCAGCGAAGCGACAGCGAGGCCCATCCATGAAATCCCACGCCCAGGCCGTCGTGATCGGTGGCGGCGTCGTCGGCGCCAGCGTGCTCTACCACCTGACCGAGGCCGGTTGGACCGATGTGGTCCTGTTGGAGCGAAAGCACCTGACCGCCGGGTCCACCTGGCATGCCGCCGGCGGCATGCACACCATCAACGGCGACCCCAACGTCGCCGCCCTCCAGCGCTACACGGTCCAGCTCTACCAGGAGCTCGAGAAGCGCTCCGACGAGTCGTGCGGCATCCACCTCACCGGCGAGGTCATGCTCGCCGACGACGAGGACCGCCTCGACTGGCTGCGCATGACCCACGCCCGCGGCCGCTACCTCGGCATGGAGACCGAGATGATCACACCCTCCGAGGCCAAGCAGCTGATCCCGTTCATGGAGGAGCAGCACTTCGTGGGTGCCCTCTGGGACCCCATCGGGGGCCACGTCGATCCCTCCGGGGTGACCAGGGCCTACGTCGACGTCGCCAGGAAGGCCGGCGCCGAGGTCGAGCAGAACACCTGGGTCCACACGATCGAGCGGCGCCCTGACGGGACCTGGGACCTCCACACCGACAAGGGCACCATCAACTGCGACCACTTCGTCAACTGCGGCGGCCTCTGGGCCCGCGAGGTCGGGCGCATGTGCGGCATCGAACTCCCGATCCTCGCCATGGAACACATGTACTTCCTGACCGAGCCGATCCCCGAGATCGCACCCTGGCTCGAGGCGACCGGTGGCCACGGATACGGCGCCATCGACTTCGGCGGCGAGATCTACCTGCGGGTCGAGGGCGAGGGCCTGCTGCTCGGCACCTACGAACAGGCCTGCGTCCCCTGGTCGGTCAGGGAGACCCCGTGGTCGTTCGCCGACGAGCTCCTCACCCCCGACCTCGAGCGCATCGCCCCCTCACTCGAACTCGGCTTCGAACACTTCCCCATCTACGCCGACGCCGGCATCCGGACCGTGGTCAACGGCCCGTTCACGTTCGCCCCCGACGGCAACCCGATCATCGGCCCGGTTCGCGGCCAGCCGGGGCACTGGGTGGCGTGCGGCGTCATGGCCGGGCTCAGCCAGGGCGGCGGCGTCGGCCTGTCGATGGCCAACTGGATGACCACCGGCGATCCCGGCTTCGACATCTGGGGCATGGACGTGGCCCGATTCGGCGACTGGACGACGCCCTCCTACACCCGCACGAAGGTCATGGAGAACTACAGCAGGCGCTTCCGCATCAGCTTCCCCAACGAGGAACTACCGGCCGGCCGGCCGCTCCACACCTCGCCGATCCACGGACGCCTCACCGAGGCCAACGCCGTATGGGGTGCGTCCTACGGGCTCGAGAGTGCGCTGTGGTTCCAGGCCGCCGGCGAGGAGCCGGTCGAAGACGTCACGTTCTGCCGATCCAACGCCTTTCCGCTGGTCGCCGACGAGGTCCGGACGGTGCGCGAGGGCGTCGGCCTCATCGAGACCACGGGATTCGCCAAACACGAGTTCACCGGACCGGGCGCCCGGTCGTTCCTCGACCGGGTCATGGCCAACCGCATTCCCGGACCGGGTCGCATGGCCCTGACCCCGATGCTCAACCACCAGGGCCGGCTCATCGGCGACTTCACCGTCGCCACCCTCGCCGACCCCTTCGACGGCAGCGAGCGATTCCTCGTGTTCGGCTCCGGTGCGGCCGAGGGCTACCACGAGCGCTGGTTCCGCGCCCAGATCGCCGTCGATGACGACGCCCCCCGCTCCGTCGCCTACCGGCCACTCGGCAACGAGCTCACCGGCCTGTCGATCGCCGGTCCGAAGGCACGCGACCTGCTGGCCTCTCTCACCGACGACGACGTCTCGAACGAGGCGATCCGCTTCCTCGACATCCGGCACCTCGACCTCGGGATGGCGAACACGCTCGTCGGACGCATCACGTTCACCGGCGACCTCGGCTACGAGTTCTGGGTCCCCGCATCGCTCCAGGCCCGACTGTTCGACCTGTTGATGGAGGCCGGCGAAACCCACGGCATCCGGCTCTTCGGCCTGCAGGCGCTCAACTCGATGCGCTTCGACAAAAACTTCGGCGCCTGGTCCACCGAATACCGGTCGATCTACACCCCCGACGAGGCCGGCATGGGCCGGTTCGTGAAACCCGACAAGGGCCATTTCCTCGGAAGGGACGCAGTGATCACCGAACGCGAACAGGGGCCACAGCGTCGCCTCTGCGCCTTCACGCTCGATGCCGGTGACCCGAACCGCCGTGACGCCGACGTACTCGGCGACGAACCCATCTGGCACGACGGCGAGGTCGTCGGCTGGGCGACCTCCGGCGGCTACGCCCACTGGTCGCAGTCGTCGTGTGCCCTCGGCTATCTGCCCATCGCGATCGCCGACGAGACCGACTTCGAGATCGAGGTCATGGGGGTGCGGCGCAGCGCCCACCGGTTGGACGAGCCATTGTTCGACCCCAGCGGTTCACGAATGAGAGGCTGACGCAAGAGCGCCGGCCGGACACGATTTCTGCAGGAACAAGTGAGAGCGAGCACGACCATGGGAGCACCAGCAGGAGCCCGGGCCAGGATTCGGGCAACATTCGACGACCCGCTCGTCCAGCGGGCGGCAACCGAAGGCAACCGGGTCCTCCTCGGGCCCGGCGAGCCGGCCATCTCCGAATGGGCCGCGGCCGGTCTGACCCTTCCCGACCTCGACGCCATGCAGCACTACCGGGTGGGTCGCATCCGCGAACAGCTGGTGCAAAGGGACCTTGCCGGCGCCCTGCTGTTCGACCCGATGAACCTCATGTACGCCACCCATGCTCCGAACATGCAGCTGTGGTTCCTCCACAACGAGGCCCGCTGGCTCTGGGTCCCGACCGAGGGCCCGATCGTGCTGTTCGACTATTCGACCTGCGAGTTTCTCTCGGCGCACAACCCGATGATCGCCGAGGTGCGGCCGACCACCTGCTTCACCTACTTCCTGGCCGGCGAACGGGTCGACGAGAATGCGAGTCACTTTGCCGCAGAGATCGCAGAACTCGTCCGTGCGGACGGCGGCGGCAATATACGGATCGCCGTCGATCCCGTCCCCGTGGCGGCATCGAACGCACTCCTCGCCGAGGGGCTCGTACTCAGCGACGCCATGTCGGTCATGGAGCCGGCCCGGTCGGTCAAGGGGCCCGACGAGATCCTCGCCATGCGCTGTTCCGCCGAGGCCTGCCGGGTGGCGTGCCGGAAGATGTTCGAGGCGCTGCGGCCCGGCATGACCGAACAGGAACTCTGGGGCCTGCTGTGGGCCGAGATGTTCTCCCGCGGCGGCGACTGGATGGAGTGCCGCCTGCTCTCCGCTGGCGCCCGCACCAACCCCTGGTTCCAGGAGTGCAGCAGCAACGTGATCCAGGAGGGCGACCTGGTCGCCTTCGACACCGACATGGTCGGCTCCTACAGCATGATGACCGACATCTCACGCACCTGGATCTGCGGCGGCGGTCCCCTCGATGCCCAACAGCGACACGTCTTCGACTTGGCCCGCCAGCAGGTCGAATGCAACATCGACCTGCTGCGACCCGGGGTCACCTTCCACGAGCTCTGCCACAAGGCGTGGAATCCACCCGTCGACGAGTACCGGCAGTACTCGGTCCTCTACCACGGCGTCGGCCAGTGCGACGAATGGCCGTCGATCACGTTCCCGGAGTCCTGGGAGAGGGTCGGCTATGACGGCGTCGTCCAGGCCGGCATGGTCCTGACCGTCGAATCGTACGTGGGCGCCTACGCCGGTGGGCAGGGGGTCAAGCTCGAGAACCAGGTGCTGATCACCGAGGACGGCCACGAGAACCTCTCGCCATGGACGCTCGAGCCCGACACCTTCGATCTGCTCTGAGCAACCCCGCCGCCGACTCGGACCGGCTCCCTACCGGCCGGTAACCTCCACGTTCCCCACCAGAACGCCCCTTCGAAAACGCTGGAGTATCCATGAGTGAATCCCCGAACAAGATGTGTGAAGGCCGCGTCGCCATCGTCACTGGCGCCGGTCGTGGAATCGGCCGCGAACATGCCCTCATGCTGGCCGAGCAAGGCGCCAAGGTCATCGTCAACGACCTTGGCGGCGACGAGGCCGGTGGTGGCGCCGACCTCACGCCCGCCCAGGAGGTCGTCGCCGAGATCGAGGCGATGGGCGGCGAGGCAGCCGTCAACGGAGCCAACGTCGGCGACTTCACGGCTGCCGGCGAAATGGTCCAGCAGGCCATCGACACCTGGGGCCGCCTCGACATCCTCATCAACAACGCCGGCATCCTCCGCGACCGCATGGTGTTCTCGATGTCCGAGAGCGACTGGGACGCCGTGATCAATGTGCACCTCAAGGGAACCTTCGCCCCGACGCACCACGCTGCCGTGTACTGGCGCAACCACGTCAAAAGCGGCGGCGAGCCGTTCGGTCGCATCATCAACACCGCCTCGCCATCGGGCATCTACGGCAACGTGGGCCAGACCAACTACGGCGCCGCCAAGGCTGGCATCGCCTCGTTCTCGCTGATCGCCGCCCAGGAACTGGTCCGCTACGGCGTCACCGTCAACTGCCTCGCCCCCACGGCCATCTCCCGCCTCACGATGTCCCTCATGGGCGGCGAGGAGAACCTCTCCGAGTCCGCCATGGAGGCCATGTCGCCACGCTGGATCGCCCTGATCACCACCTGGCTGTGCAGCGAGGAGGCCCAGAACGTGACCGGCCGCATGTTCGACATCCGCGGCAGGCACCTCGGCATCGCCGAGGGCTGGCACCTCGGCCCCACCGCCGAACAGCCCGACGAGCCCGGCGAGCTGGGAGCGGTCGTGGAGCAGTTGCTCAAGGACGCGCGTCTCAACGCCGACATGTCGGGCCACGATCACGAGGGGCCGGGTTTTCCTTCCCAGGGGCTGTAAACCCTCTCTGAGCGGGAAGGGGCCGTCGCCGGGCTGTGGCGTTTTCGGCTCTTCGCCCCGCAGGGCTCGTCTCGCTGTCGGGAGCCCGCCGAGCCGGTCAACGGGCCGGGTTCAGGTGCCGCGTGAGATCCTGGATGTCTTCGAGGGTTTCGAGGGTGAGGAGAGCCTGCTTCAGCATCGCTGCGGCGTCCGGGTTGAGCACTCCATCCGTGCACGAGTCGAACTTGGCGAGGAGCTCGTCTTCGCTGAACGGAAGTGCGGCCGACCCGCGGGGGTGCTCGACGGTGCGATCCAGCGTGCGGCCGTCGCCGAGACGGACCGTCACGTTGTCGTCCACCGCCGGCTCGATGAGCGCCTCCATCCGGACCTTGGGCATCAGCGCCCGGATCTCCTCCTGCTCGATGGCCGCCGGCGTGAAGTCGGCGACGACGACCGCTCCACGGTGCAGGGCCACCGCCAGGCAGTACTCCATGCTGAACCGCGCCTCCAGTTCGTCCAGCGGCTGCGGGAACTTCAGGAACCCGATGTGGCTGGCGGGAATGCGGGCAACGACCTCGTCCACCTCGCCGGATGCGAACCCGTACTCGGAACGCAGGGACAACACGCCGTCGATGACCGATGTCGTGTAGCTGCAACACGGGTAGGGCTTGACGCAGAGCCCGTGCTCCACGATGGCGAGCGGATCCCCGAGCTTCGCAAGGGGGCCACCGAAGCCGGGGGCGTCCGCATCCGCCATGATTCGCAGGGTCCCGAACTCTCCGTCGAGGGCGTCGCCCGAGCCGGTGGCACCCGCACCGGCCAACGAAGCGGCCAGCACGCCGTTGTGGGCGGCCAGGCCGGTGTGCAGGTGGATGGTCGTCGTGCCGAGTTGACATTTCGAGCCGGCCGCCAGGCTCGTGGCGATGGAAAGGGCATGGCCGGTGGTGACGGCGTCGAAGCCGAGGAGGCGTGCGCAGGCAACCGAGGCGGCGAGCGTGCCGATGGTGGCCGTCGGGTGGAAGCCCTTGTGGAAGTGCGACAGGTTGAGGGCCTCGCCGAGGCGCATCTGCACCTCGACCCCCACGATGTAGGCGTCGAGCAGCGACCGCCCCGAGGCGCCGCGCTCCTCGCCAAGCGCCAGCAGGGCAGGAAAGATGACCGCACTCGGGTGGCTGGCTGCCGGGACGTCGTAGTCGTCGAAGTCGAGGGCGTCGATCGCCGTGCCGTTGGCGAGTGCCGCCCAGGGAGCCGGCCGACGTTCCGGGTCCCCGACGACCGTGGCCGCCCCGACGCCCCATCCGGCAATCGCCTCCCGTGCTGCGATGCCCGCCGGGTCCCGGGCGCCGGCGACCAGGCAGGCGACGGTGTCGATGCATCCGGCCCGGACCCGACGGTAGGCCTCATCCCCATGGTCGTCGGAGACGCCTGTCGCCCAGTCGGCGAAGGCAGAGACAGCGCTCGGCATCAGCCCCACACCTGTTCGGCGACCCGGAGGAAGTTGCCGCCCAGGACTCCGGTGACCTCGACGTCGGAGAGCCCCCGTGCCAGCAGTTGTTCACAGATGCCGTGGATCTGCTCCGGATGCGCGCCGGTGATTCCCGGGGTGTCGTACTGCTGGCCGGGCGGCCAATAGTCGGGTCGGGCGCTCAACTCGTCAGCGAGGTCGATCGACTCGTGGATGTGGTCGAGGCCGATGCCGACGTGCTCCGGACCCACGAGTTCGAAGTAGTGCCAGGCGTGCTCGACCAGGCGCTCGGTCGAGCTGTCGTTGTCTCCGAGGAAGATACCGAGGCCGTTGACCCCGATGACGCCGCCGGTCCCTGCGCACGCCAGGGCCTGATCGTCGGTGATGTTGCGCTCGTGGTCCCACAGCGCCCTCGCATTCGAGTGCGAGAACACCACGGGGTCGGCGGAGACCTCCATTGCCTCCATCGTGGTCCGATAGCCCGAGTGCGAGCAGTCCACGATCATCCCGACGCGGTTCATCTCGTGCACGACCGCCCGACCGAAATCGGTCAGGCCCGTGTCCTCGTCGTGGCAGCCGCCGCCCGCCTCGTTGTTGAGGTTGTAGGCGAACAGCGCCTGGCGCACGCCCAGTCCGTGCAGCAGGTCGACCATGCCGAGGTCGCCATCAAGGGCGCACATGCCCTCCAGGTCGAAGGCCACCGCCAGGCGACCCTCGGCCTTCGCCAGACGCACGTCGTCGGCTGTGCCGGCGATGAGGTAGCGGTCGGGATGCGACCCGATGAACCTCCGGTAGGCGGCGAGCACGGGGAACGTCTGCTCCCACGACGGGATGTCGTAGGCGACGTTGAGGGAGACGAAGCTGACGCCCGCCCGGCGCCAGTTCTCGAGGCCGGCCAGGTCGGTCCGGGGATCCGGATACACCCCCGCATGGGCATCCCACACCAGCGCCGCGTCATAGACCTCGTCGGCACGGGTCCGGATCGCAGCCATCCCGGGTTCTGACATCGCGGCACACTAGCCACGCACCCGTTCAGCAGCGAACGGTCCCACGGCCCCGTCAGATCAACCGACGATTCCTCTCTTGCACGGTGGGAGGGCTCAGCGTCCTTCGAACTCAGCCGGACGCTTTTCGAGCCACGACATCGCCGCCTCCCGCGTATCACGGGTGGCGAAGTTCGTGGCCTGGGCCTGCCCCTCGGCTTCGAGTGCCTGGCTCATCGACGTCTGCGCCCCGTTGTTCAACAACGTCTTCGACATCGAAAGCGCCAGCGGCGGGCCGGCGGCGATCCTGGCCACCACATCATCGACATGGGCGTCCAGGTCTGCGTCGGGAAGGATCCGGTTGACGAGACCGATGCGGTCCGCCTCGGCGGCGTCGATCACCTCGGCGAGCAACGCCAACTCCTTGGCCCGGTGCAGGCCCACCCATCGCGGCAGCACCCACGAACCGCCGCAGTCGATCGTCAACCCACGACGGGCGAAGATCTCCGAGAACCGGGCGGTATCGGATGCGTAGACGAGGTCACAGCCGAGGGCGATGTTCAGCCCTCCGCCGGCAGCCACGCCACGGACCTTGGCCACCACGGGGTGTTGGAGTTCGTGCAGCGCCATCATGGACTCCTTGATTCGCCGCATGCGGCGGATGGTCGGGAGCTCCCGCTCACCCCTGGCCTGGTCGACCTGCCCGCCCACGTCGGCACCCGAACAGAAGTTGCCCCCGGCACCGGTGACCACGACGGCGCGCACGGTGTCGTCCCGATCGAGGTCGCGACACAGGTCGCCGAAGTCGGCGAACATCTGCGAGGTCATGGCGTTCATGACCTCGGGTCGGTTCAAGGTCACGGTGACGACGCTGCCGTCCCGTTCGACGAGAATCTCCTTGGTTCCATCTGGCATTGCCGGACCCTACAGGGAGCCCGGTTTCGGAGCCGTGGCGGGCCGTCGGTAGGGTCGGGCCGTGGACCTCGCCCTCACGGCCGACCAGGAGACCCTCCGCGAGGTCTTTGCCGACTTCTTCGCCTCGGAGGCAGGTCCGGATCGTGCCCGTGCCGCCGAGCCGTCAGGCTTCGACAGCCGCTCCTGGGAGCGCCTCCTCGAGACCGGCGCACCCGGCATGGGCCTCCCGGAATCAGCAGGCGGTGGCGGCGCCTCGCTGGGCGACCTTGGCGTCGTGGCAGAGGAACTCGGGGCGGCGATCGCACCGCTTCCCCTGGTCGAGCACGCCGTGGCCGGCCGCCTCCTCGCCGCCACCGGCGCCTGCTCCGAACCCGTGGCCGAAGGCAGTGATATCGCGACACTGGCCCTGCGTCCCGCACGGGACGGCATCTGCCACCTGGTCCCCGCGGGGGCCGTCGCTCGACATGTCGTGGCACTCGACGGTGACCGCCTGGTCCTGTCATCCAGCGGCGCCCCCGGGGTGGCCCTCGGGAACCACGGCTGTCTGCCGCTCGCCCACCGTTCCATCGACGGCGCCACCGTGCTGCTCGAAGGCCCCGGGGCCCACGCTGCGTTCGATCGCGCGCTCGACGAATGGCGCACGCTCACTGCCGCAGCGCTGGTCGGCATCGGGCGAACCGCCCTCGACCTTGGCGTCGAATACGCCAAGGAGCGGCACCAGTTCGGGAAGCCCATCGGTGCCTTCCAGGCGGTCCAGCACCTCCTCGCCGACCTGCCAGGCCTCGTCGACGGAGCACGGCTGCTCTCAGCCAAGGCCGCATGGGCCGGCGACAGCGATCTCGACAGCAGCAACGGCGTCATCGACCTCGGCAGCAACGACATCACCGACTTCGCAACCCTGGCCGGGATGGCACTCGTGTTCGCCGGCGAGGCCGCCGCCACCACCACCGACCGCTCACTGCACGTCCACGGCGGCTACGGATTCGCCGAGGAGTACGACATTCAGCTCTTCTACCGGCGCGCCAGGGCATGGGCACTGGTCCTGGACGACCCGGCACGCGAGTGTCGTCGCATCGCCGACCTGCTACTCGCAACATCCGAGGACGCCGCCTGATGGACTTCTCGCTCTCGCCGGGTGCCGCCGACTTCCGCGACGAGGTCAGGGCGTTTCTCGACGCCCACCTCACCGATGAGATCATCGCCACGATGCATCGGACCGGCACGTTCAACGACAAGGGGTTCAACGGCGCCCTCGCCGACTCCGGGCTGCTGGCCGGGGCCGTGCCCGGCTACGGCGACCGCGACCCCATCGAGCTCTACGTGCTGTTCAACGAACTCGAGAAGGCCGGCGCCCCCTACGACGGACTCGCCGTCACCATGCTCGTCGCCGGCGTCATCAACGCCGTCGGCACCGACTTTCAGCGGGAGCACGTGCTCGCGAAGCTCCTGACCGGCCGCTTCAACTGCTGCCTCGGCTACAGCGAGCCCGACCACGGCTCCGACGTGGCCGCCATCACGACCCGGGCGGTGCGCGATGGCGACCAGTGGGTGATCAACGGGCAGAAGATGTGGACCACGATGGCCCACGAGTCCGACTGGGTGATCCTGCTCACCCGCACCGACCCCGACGTGCCCAAGCACAAGGGCCTCACCATGTTCCTCGTCCCGATGGACACACCGGGCATCGAGGTCCAGCCGGTGCCGACCATGGCAACCGAACGGACCAATGCCACCTTCTACGACGAGGCCAGGATCGGGGACGAGTGGCGCCTCGGCGAGGTCAACGGCGGCTGGTCGGTGATGGGCGTGGCGCTGGCCTTCGAACGTGGGGTCATGGGAGGCACCAACCCGGCCGTCCCGCTCCTGCGACACGTCCGCGCCTGGGCCGGCGGCGCCCCGTCTCCCGACGGCGGGCTCATGATCGACGATCCGCTCCTTCGGGAGCGCATCGCACGCACCGCCATCGCCAACCAGGTCAGCCAACTCCTGACCCTTCGGGCGGCGTGGATCGCCGCCACCGGGGGCCTCCCCGGTCTCGAGGGCTCGATGGCCAAGCTCTACGCCACCGACCGCTACCAGCAGGCTGTGGGCTGGTTCCAACAGATGGCCGGGGCCGACGGCCTCCTCGACTTCGACACGGATGGTGCGGCTGCCGACGGCTGGATCGACTACGACGCCCGCCACTCGCCGGTGACCACCATCTACGGCGGCACCACCGAGATCAACCGCAACAACGTCGCCGAGCGGCACCTCGGCCTCCCCCGCGCACGATGACCGCACACCGCCCATGACCGCAGCACTCGTCCTCGTCGACGACCCCCGTCCCGGCGTCCGGCGCCTCACCCTGAACCGGCCCGAGAAGCGCAACGCCATGAGCAACGCCCTGCGGGCCGAGCTGTTCGCCGCCCTCGAGGCCGCCGACCGGGACGAATCGGTCCATGTGACCGTGCTGCGCGGTGCCGGGCCATGCTTCTCGTCCGGCTACGACCTCTCCTCCGACCTCGGCGCCGACCGCCCGTACCACACGCCCGACGGCCCGGCCGCCTGGGCCCACCACGTCACGAAGGGCTGGCTGTGGATCTGGGACCTGGCCAAGCCGGTCATCGCCCAGGTCCACGGCTATGCCATGGCCGGTGGCAGCGAACTGGCGGCGGCCTGCGACCTCGTCTACCTGGCCGACGACGCCACGATCTCGCATCCGGTGCTCCGCCTCGCCGGCACGCCCGACTTCGCCGTGCATCCGTGGCTGGTCGGCCTCCGCAACGCCATGGAGATGGTCCTCACGGGCGATCCCGTCGATGCCGCCGAGGCAGTTTGCATGGGCTACGCCAACCGCTGCTTCCCTGCTGAGGAACTCGAGGAACGGGTCCTCGACATCGCCGAACGCATCGCCGGAGTCCCGAGCGGCCTCCTCCAGATCAACAAGCGATGGGTCCACCGTGCCATGGAGGCGATGGGTGCCCGCACGGCCATCCGCTCGGTGCCCGACCTGCAGGGGCTCGCCCAACAGGTGCCCGAGGTCCGGGAACTGCTCGGCAACCTGAGCGACCGGGTGAAGCAGGCTGCCGCCGAGGCGCCCGTTGTCGAGGCACCGCCAGCCGACTGAGCCGGCCTGCTACCCGGCGGCGAGCACCGCTTCGGCCTCGGGCGACGGATCGTCGTCGTAGACCTTCTTCCTGTGGAACTCGGTGAGCAGCGGCCGCGACGATGCGAACAGGAAGAACCCGCCACACATCGTGAGCAGCACGCCGGCGCCACTGACCAGCAACGGTGGGCTCACACGCAACACGCTGGCAGTCCACGACATGGCGACCATCAGAACGCCGAGGCCCAGTCCGCCGGTGACCGCACTCCACCGCCACTTCCAGCGGTCGTCGTGGCCGAACACCCCGGCGGCGGGCAGCATGAAGACGGAGCCGATCAGTCCGGTGGCGAGGGCCAGACGACCCAAGCCGGCGCCTTCCGGGGTGAAACCGTCGAGGATGATCTTGCTGGAGAGGCGGGCATTGTTGTAGATGATTCCGACCTCGAGGGTGTTCAGGGGACCCTTGCTCGGATCGTCCCTGACTTCCTGCCTGAGCCGCTCGATCTCGACCAGTTGGGACTCTGAGAGAACCCCCGAGAGGCGCTCATCGAAGGTCCACCCGGAGATGCTTCCAATACCGATGATGATGACGGCCACGGATGCAGCGACGATCCGGGTCCACCCGACCCGGAGGCTGAGCGGACGCAACGGCGAGTACGGGGCGACCAGCAGAGCCATGATCGAACCAACGGTCGCAACGAGTGCCGCAACGAGTGCCAGGTATACCCCTATGCCGTGGCTGTAGTCCACGGTCAGTGGAGCCGAGCGTGCCAGGAGGTGGGTGAGCACGGTGAGCAGCATCGCGATCGACGCCATGGTCACCCCATCAGGGCTGAACCACCGGGAACCGCTTCCTGGACGCCGCAGGAACACAACAGAGCCGATCAACAGGAAGAGGCCGAGGCCAAAGGTCAAGTACCCGACCCAGGTGCCCCCGGATGCCGAGAAGCCGTTGAACGTCTGACCGGCAAGGTCGTTGTCGGCGAAGCGCGCATGACCACTGAGATGGCCGGCGTTCTGCGTCCAGGTCAGGAACAGCGAAAGGATCGCAACAGCGCCACCGATGCCGGCGAGCACCATGCCGATGCGCTCCCGACCGGTCGAAGGGGCGTCGCTCTCACCCGTGTCATCGACCTCCTTCGGCTTGAGGGAGGCATCCTCGACACCTTCGAGCAGCACTTCCGGATTCCTGCGGTGCGTCCAGGCCTGATGGATTCTGCCGAACATGTTGCCGCCTTCGGAGACCTCAGGCTGGGAGAGGCGGTCCAGCACCACGGCCACCAGGAACAGCGCCAGGCCGGACGAGGCCGAGGCGGCGATGTCGAAGTTCTGGACTGCCTTGTAGACGAGGCGGCCGAGACCGCCTGCGCCCATGATGGCTGCGATGCCGATCATGGCGATCGACATGAGCAGCGTCTGGTTGAGACCGGTCATCAGGGCCGGTCGTGCCAGCGGCAGCTGGACATCGATGAGGACGCGCAACTCCGTGGCGCCATAGGCCCGACTGGCTTCGACGACGTCCTCGGGCACCTGTCGGATGCCCAGGTTGGTGAGTCGGATCAACGGTGGCAGGGCGAACACCATGGTCACCATCGTTCCCGGCACCACGCCGATGCTCCAGAAGAAGATGACGGGCAGCATGTAGACGAAGGCGTGGACGACCTGCATCGCGTCGAGGATCGGACGGACCACGTTCCAGACCGAGTCCATGCGACCACACAGGATCCCGAGGGGAACGCCGACGATGGCGCACAGAAGGACCGCCACGAAGACCATGCCGACGGTTCGGATGGTCTCGATCCAGTATTCGGTGCCGAGTAGGCCGCAGAAGCCCATGGCGAGACCCGCGGCGACACCGACCTTGGGCGTTCGGACCAGGGCACCGATGACCGCGGTGCCCAAGACCACCCAGACCCATGGGATCTCGGCCAGGAAATCATCGACGAAGTTCTCGAGGAGGAAGGCGAACGGCCAGCGGATGGCATCGAGCAGCCAGCCGAGGTTCAGGTCGATCCAATCGACCATCTGGTCGACCCAGTCGCCGAACGGGACCTCCCACTGGTCGAGGAGCGAGGAATCGAAGATGCCGACGTCGTCGGCCTTGACACCTGATTGGGCCAGGACGCTGCTCACAGGAACACCTCCCGCTCAAAGCCGTCTATGAGTTGCTCGACCCGGCCCATCTCTTCCATGATCTCGCGGGGTTCGAGTTCGCCGATGAGGTGGCCGGCCTCGTCGAGTACGGCGATCGAGAAGCCGCGGCCGGCCGCTGCATAGACCTCGTTGAGACGTGCCGTCGAGGTCGTCGTGGCGAAGTCGGTGCGCAGAACATCGGACAGCAGCGTCGTTCCGTGGGCCAGGGCGCTGCCGGCGTCGACCACCGAGAGCATCCCCGTCGGCCGACCGTCCGCATCGACCACGAAGCCGCCGCGGCGCTTGCCGAGGCGGTCGATCGCAGCGGTGAGGGATTCGGATGCGTCGAGAACCACGGGATCATGCATGACGTTGCCCACGTCGATGACCCTGCCCTGGTCCACGTCCTGGGTGAACTCGGCGACGTAGCCGTCGGCCGGCTCGGTCAGGATCTCTTCGGGGGTTCCGATCTGGACGACGTAGCCGTCGCGCAGGATGCACACCCGGTTGCCGATGCGAAGGGCCTCGTTCAAGTCGTGGGTGATGAACAGGATCGTCTTGTGGAGCTTCTCCTGGATGACCATCAACTCGTCCTGCATCTGGCGCCGGATGAGCGGGTCGAGAGCGCTGAACGCCTCGTCCATGAGCAGGATCGGCGGGTCGCTGCACAGCGCACGGGCCAGGCCCACGCGCTGCTGCATGCCTCCGGAGAGCTCGCCGACGGCGTTCTGGGCGTACGCCTCGAGGCCGACCATGGCCAGCGCCTTCAGTGCGGCGGCATCCCGTTGGCCCTTGGGCACTTTCTGGACCTTGAGGCCGTAGCCGGTGTTGTCGATGATGTTCCTGTGGGGGAACAGCGCGAAGTGCTGGAAGACCATGCCCATCTTCTCGCGCCGAAATGTCTGAAGGGCCGAACCACGGAGCTCCTGGACGTTGGTGCCATCGACGATCACCTCGCCTGCGGTGATGTCATGGAGCTTGTTGACGGTGCGGATCGCCGTGGACTTGCCGGAGCCGGACAGGCCCATCACCACGAAGATCTCGCCCCTGTTCACGGTGAACGAGATGTCCTTCATGCCGACGACGTGGCCCGACAGGCGCTGGACCTCGTCCTTGTCCACACCCGCCCGGGAGAGGTCGTACGCCCGGCCTCTCGGGTCCGGACCGAAGATCTTGTAGACGTTTTTAAGCGAGACCATGGGCTCGCCCTGTTCGGTCATTCAATTCCCCCTTGATTGAACTTCGCTGCTCAGACCGGACGGCCCAACCCCACGTGGCTTTCCCGACATCGGGCGAAACGGTAGCACTCCCGCAACCGCAGGTTCTTCGAGATGGAGAGGGGGCGGGGCCCTACGGCCCCGCCCCCGTCTCACATCGTGGCCAACTGGTCGGTTACCCGATCAGCCGGCGGTTGCGACCTCGCGCCAGCCGGCGACG
>Ga0209554_1000322_pt1 | contig 39977 bp, 45 predicted proteins | sample MarorgKNORR_S2LV_5_FD_188221 | JGI IMG/M metagenome (GOLD analysis project Ga0209554, IMG submission 188221) | Marine microbial communities from the Southern Atlantic Ocean, analyzing organic carbon cycling - Bottom_A/KNORR_S2/LV (SPAdes) (version 2) | ecosystem: Environmental > Aquatic > Marine... | reverse complement strand
CAGGTTATTTCCGGATTAGCCATTTGAATAGGATTTGGCTTAACTTTTTGTTTTTTTGCATTTTTTTCTTCTTGATAACGCTTTAAGCCTGGTCTTGGGGACACATCCATAACTATTATTCTTTTGTTAATTCCAACTTGAGGTGCAGCAAGACCAATTCCTGGAGCTTTATACATGGTACTTAACATTCCATCCATAAGTTTTTTAATTTCATTATTAAACTTGTCAACGGGGGTTGATTTTTTTTTTAATATTGGATTTGGCAGTGTTATAATTTTCATAATGCAAATATATTATTTAAATTTCGTTTTATAATATATGTTTTTCTTAAGACTTATTCTAATATTATTTATTTTTACCTCAATAATACCGTTGTATGGTTGTGTATCTTCCCCTACTTATGCCGGGGATGCTTGTAGTATTTTTGACGAAAAATATTTTTGGTTTAAAGCTGCAAAAAAAAGTTCAAAAAAATGGAAAGTACCTATCGCAACACTCATGAGTGTTATAAATCAAGAAAGTGCTTATAAACAATATGCAAAACCTCCAAGAAAAAAGTTATTTGGGTTTATACCACTATTAACCAGAGAGTCTAGTTCTTGGGGCTACAGCCAAGCAACTAAGGGTACATGGAAACAATATAAAATAGAAACTGGAAAAAGATTTGTAACCCGCATTAGTTTTAGAGATTCAGTTGATTTTGTCGGTTGGTATATTTCAACCGCAAATAAGGAGTTGGGCATATCAAAAAAAGATACTTACAGTCAGTATCTAGCTTATCACGAAGGGCTAAATGGTTTTAGGAAAAAAACATATAAAAAAAAACCTCAACTTTTAAAAACCGCGAGTAGAGTAGAAAAACAAGCACAAACTTATAATAGACAGCTATCAAAATGTATGGGTAAATTAGATAGAAATAAATACATACTTTTTTAATTTCTAAACATCGTTTAGTTCGTTGAGTTTAATTTTTTTTCTTATATATTTTTTTTTGGATTGAACAACTCTTGGTCTAAACGTAGAGGTCCTTAAAGCTTTTGCTGATGGATTTTTTATAATTTTTTTTTTTTTCATTTAAAGTATTCTTCTAAAACCAACTTATAAATTTTAGTTAAATCTTTTAAATTTTTTAATGAAACTCTTTCATCATTGGTATGCATTGTTTTTCCAACTAAACCAAACTCTACAACATTTGTATAATCTTTTATAAATCTTGCATCTGAAGTTCCGCCATCTGTTGCATATTTAGGATTTCTTCTAGTTATTTTTTTTACACATTTTTTTATAAGTTCAGAAAATTTTCCAGGTTTAGTTAAAAATGCATTACCAGAGACATAAGTTTCTAATTTATATTTAAAACCTACTTTATTAAATTCTTTTTTTATCCATTTTGTTAGAGATTTAATTGTATGACGAGGATTGAATCTAATATTAAAAGAACCTCTTGCTTTTGCTGGAATTACATTTAAAGCTTCATTTCCAACATCAATAGAAGTAATTGAAATTATAGAAGGTTGAAAGTGTTTTGTCCCTTTGTCCAATATTTTTTTATCTATATTATTAAGCATTTTCATTAAAGCTGGTATAGGGTTAATGGTCCTACTAGGCCAAGCTGAGTGTCCTGCTTTACCCTGGACCTCAACTGTTCCATTAAAACCGCCTCTACGCCCTATTTTTATTTGATCTCCTAAAACCTTTAAATTAGTTGGTTCTCCAACTAAACAATTATCAATTTTTATTTTTTTTTTCTTTAACCATATTAAAATTTTTTTTGTTCCATTTACCGCATAAGTTTCCTCATCTCCTGTAATGATTATGGAAATTTTACCTTTAAAATTTTTATTTTCTCCTAAATAATTTTTTGCAGCTGATAAAAAGCATGCTATGGCAGACTTCATATCACAAGCCCCTCTACCGATTAAAAAATTATTTTTTATTTTTCCTTCAAATGGATCAACTTTCCATTCTTTTTTATCTGCAGGGACAATGTCCACGTGCCCGGCAAATGAAAAATGTGGTTTTCCATTTCCAATTTCTGCATATAAATTATTTATCGTATCAAAACCTTTTTCTGAAAATCTTAACTTGGTACATTTGAAACCCATGGCTTTACATTCTTTTTCAACAATTCTCAAAGTGCCGCCATCTTTTGGTGCTATTGATTTGCATCGAATTAATTTTTGTGCGATATCAATTTCTTTAGAATTTTTCATTTATAATATTCTTAATTTCTTAATAAGTCGTTGATAGAAGTTTTGGATCGAGTTTTTTCATCAACCTGTTTTACAATTACAACACAATACAAAGACGGCGCTCCTTCTTTTCCTGGAAGTGAACCTGGTACAACAACAGAGTAGGGAGGCACAACACCTTTGTGAATCTTTCCAGTATCTCTTTCAACAATTTTTGTAGAAGCTGTTATAAATGTACCCATTGATAAGACGCTTCCTTCTTTCACTATACAGCCTTCGGCAACTTCGGAACGAGCACCAATAAAAACGTTTTTTTCCACGATGGTAGGACTTGCCTGTAGCGGTTCGAGCACACCACCAATTCCAGTACCTGCGCTAATATGACAGTTTTCTGAAACCTGTGCACATGAACCTATGCTAGCAAATGTGTCTATCATAGTGCCAGATCCGACCCTTGCACCAATATTAATAAAGCAAGGCATAAGTACTGCATTTTTATCCACGAAAGCTCCTTTTCTAATTACTCCATTAGGTATATATCTAAAACCAGCATTTTTGAAATCTTGTTCTGACCATTTTTTTGTTTTACCAGGTATTTTATCAAACCATGTAGCATATGGGCCTCCTGTAATAAGACTTGTTTTGTTTGTTTTAAAACTTAATAGTATCGCTTGTTTAATCCACTGATTAACAATCCATTTGTTATTTATTTTTTCAGCAACTCTAATTTTACCGTCATCTAATAAATTTATAACTTCATTTACTGCATCAGGTACTTCACCTTTAGTTTGGGTATTAATTTCATCAATTTTTTCCCAATTACTTTCAATAATTTTTTTTAATTGTTCAACATCCATTTTTGTAGCCATTCTTTTAGATTATTTGTCATATAGTCAATTTTTTTTGATGTTCCATTTAATTCTTTAAGCAATTTTTTGTTATAAACTTGTACTGTCTTTAGACCGAGATCTGCTGCTGGAATTAAGTTTTGGGGAATATCATCAAATAAAATTGCTTTTTTAACATCAAGGTTATAAGTAGCTATTAATTTTTTATAAGTTTGTAAATTTGGTTTAGGTAAAAAATTCATTCTTTCGATATCATATATATCGTCAAAAATATTAATTAGATCTAAATTTTTTAATATTTTTTTTACGTATGAAGTATCTGCATTTGTAAAAACTATTTTTTTTCCAGGAACCTTTTTTATTAGATCATTTAATTCTTTATCTGGTTTAATGATGGAAAAGTCGATGTCATGAACATATTCTAAGTATTTTTTTGGATTAATATTGTGATTTACCATCAAGCCATGAAGAGTCGTGCCATTTTCTATAAAATATTTTTCTTGCAAGATTTTTGCTTCTTTTAAATTAATTTTTAAGTTACTTGAAATAAATTCTCCCATTCTTTTATGTATTTGATCAAATATACCGCTATTAGCACAATACAATGTATTATCAAGATCAAAAAACCAATGACTAAAATTTATATTCTTATTTTTTTCCAATTAATGTTCCAACACCTTTTGTAGTAAAAATTTCTTTTAATAATAATTTTGGGACTCTTCCATCTAAAATTACTGCAGCTTTTGCTGATTTTTTTACAGCATTTAAGCATGTTTCTACTTTAGGTATCATACCTCCTTTAATAATTTTATTTTTTATTAATTCTTTTGCTTTCTTTGGTGTAATTTCTTTAATTAATTTATTATTTTTATCCATTACACCTTTTATGTTTGTTATAAAATAAAATCTTGTAGCAGCTAGAGAAGCTGCAAGCTCACCAGCTACAGTATCAGCATTAATATTAAAAATTTTGTTTCCACTAAAACCCAAACTTGCAATAATTGGTATATAATTTTTTTTTATAAGATTCTTTATAATTTTTATTTTTATTTTTTTAGGTTTTCCGACAAAACCCATTTCTTTTTTTAATGGCTCAACTTTAATTAAATTTTTTTTGTGTCCTGGCAAACTTATTGCTTTGCCACCAGCGTTATTGATTAAATCAACAATTTTTTTATTTATTCTTTCTATTAATACCTTTTTAACAATTTTTATAGTTTTTTTATCTGTCACTCTTAATCCATTTATAAATTTACTATCTAATTTTTTTTTTTTTAATGTTTCAGATATCTGAAACCCACCACCATGGACAATTACAACATTTATTCCCAATTTTTTTATTAAGACAAGATCCTTAGCAAAGTTATTTGCAAGATATTTATCATTAAGAGCACTACCGCCATATTTAATGACAAAGATTTTATTATTAAACTTTTTTATATATTTTTCAGCTTCGGTAAACGATAAAATCCCTTGAAGATATTTTCTTTCATTAGCAGATAAATCTATTTTCAATTTTAACAACTCTAAATTTTATTTTTTTTCTTTTTTCATTCTTTGTTTTATTAGTATTTGTTGAGCCATGGATAATACGTTATTAGCAGTCCAATAAATTACTAGACCTGATGGAAATGGAGCAAGTATAAATGTGAAGAATATTGGTAAAAACTTAAAAATTTTTGCTTGCATAGGATCTGTTGGCTGAGGATTGAGTTTTTGCTGAATCCACATACTAATTCCCATTATTAAAGGCCATATACCAATATTGACCATCTTTGGTAAAAAATTAGGGTCATATGGTAAAAGTCCAAACAAGTTTAAAATGGAAGTTGGATCAGCAACGGATAAATCTTGAATCCATAAATAAAAAGGTGCATGTCTCATCTCTAGACTAACAAAAAGAATTTTATATAAGGCAAAAAATACTGGTATTTGAATAAGAATTGGAAGACATCCTGCAGCTGGATTCACTTTTTCTCTTTTGTACAAGGCCATCATTTCTTGATTAAGTTTCACTTTATCATTTTTATAAGTTTCCTTTATTCTCAAAAGTTGCGGCTGCAATTCCTTCATTTTTTGCATTGCCACATATGATTTATTTGCAAGGGGGAAAAAAATCAATTTTATTAAAAGAGTAAGTAATATTATAGAAACTCCAAAGTTTCCAGAGATATTTTTGAAAAAAATTAGAATATATAAAAAAGGCTTTGTTAAAAAATAATACCAACCAAAGTCTATAGCAAAATCTAATCTTGGGATTGAATACTCTTTTTCATATTTATCCAAAAGTTTAATTTCCTTTGCTCCTGCATATAATAAACTTTTTATAGTTATTGATTTATTAGAAGGAATTTCTACGATACCTCCTTTAAAATCAACTTGATATTTTTCTTTATTATTTTTTGTATAGAATTGGTATCTGGCAATAACATTTGAGCTTTGATCAGGTATAATTGTAGCTAACCAATATTTATCTGTAATACCAAACCAGCCACCTTTTGAATTATACTCAATTGGTCCAATATTTTTTTTTAAGTCCTTGTAATCAATTTCTTCTAAAACATTGTCAATAATACCAATGGGTCCTTCATGTAAAATAAAAAAACCTTGTGTTTTAGGTGTGTCAGTTCGACTTATTTTACCAACAGGACTTAGACTTATATTTTTATTTGAATTATTGGTAATCTTTTGGTTAATTGTAAACATATAATTTTCATCAACTAAAATCTCTTGTTCAAATTGAATACCCTGATTATTTGTCCAAAAAAATGTAGCGGAATTTTTATTTGTTATTTTTTTTGAATTTGTACTCCAAACAGTTTGATCATTTGGCACGTCAAAATTTTCATCTGACGATGCCTTTATCCATCCAAAATTAGAGAAATATCCCCCTTTGGTTGAACTTGGTTTAAATAAAGTTACAAGTTTATCATCTTCATTTAATGTTTCTTTATAGTCTTTAAAAGTAAGATCATCAATTTTTAAACCTTTTAATGAGATAGAGCCTTGTAATCTTGGAGCATCTATCTTGATTCTTTCATCTTTATTTAACGCATCATCTAATTCTAAATAACCAAATACCTCATCCTCTAAATTAGCTAAATTATTTTTTAATGAATCTTCAGTTTGTTTTAGTTGTTTTTTTTTTTCTACTTCTTTTTCCATTTTTGGAGACTCAAAAAAGTATTGAAAACCAAGAAGAATTAACAAAGATAGCACAATTGCTAAAAGTAAATTACCTTGTTCTTTCATTTTATTTTTTTACTTTCTCGCTTAAAGGATCAAATCCATGTTGTCCAAAAGGATGACATTTTGATAATCTAATAGTACTTTTATAAATACCAATTATAGGCCCATATTTTGATATTGATTGAATTGTATAATCAGTGCAGGTAGGGTTAAACCTACATGTGCCTCTATAAAAAAAGGGGGAAAAAAAGCGATAAATTTTTATAAACTTTATTAGTAATTTTACTAGAATTTCATTTAATATTTTCATTTTTATTTTATTACTTTTACAACATCATTCTTTAGTTCTTTATAATTCATAACTAAACTTTTTTTATTTGCAATAATTACATAATCATAATTTTTTTTTAAGTAATTATTTAAAACTTCTTTTATGATTGCTCTAAAACGTCTTTTTATTTTATTTCTCACTACTGCATTACCAACTTTTTTTGTAATCGTAAATCCAACTCTAGCTGTATTTTCTTTGGATGAAAAATCTCTTTTATATTTTTGAAGGATAAAACCTTGTGTGAAAAACTTTTTTCCTTTTTTTGATACTTTAACAAAATCAATTCTTTTTTTTATTGTTTTAAGTAAAACTGTTGACATTAGTCCTTAAGCTGAAATTTTTTTTCTGCCTTTACTTCTTCTTCTAGATAAAATTTGTCTACCATCTTTAGTGGCCATTCTTGTTCTAAATCCGTGTTTATTTTTTCTCTTTATTTTACTTGGTTGAAATGTTCTTTTCAATTTTAAATATTAAAAAAAAGTTAATATGTTTAATTATCCTTAATATTTATAAATTAATTTATTATTAAATATACAAAAAAATTTATTAATTATATAGAACAAGGCCATTTCTTCTTTTATCTGCAGCCCCAAACATAATGTTGTCTTTAATTTCAAAACCATTTAAACCACTATTCAATTCTTTTTCAACGATTAAATGCCCTAAACTTGAAAGATATGTTTTAAATTCTTTACTAAATTTTTTTTTTTCAATCAAAACTTTGTCATTAGAAATACTAAAATTAGGAAAATCTACAGCTTCTTGTATTCCCATTTCCCAATCTAAAACTGCAATAATTGTTTTAATTACATACATTATAATTGATTTACCACCTGGAGATCCTATGACCATTCTTACATTATTATTTTTATCAAAAACAATTGTTGGTGACATAGAGCTTAAAGGCCTTTTATTTGGTTCAATTATATTATTTGCAAATAAATTTTTTTCTATTTTGAAGTTAAAATCACTAAGCTGATTATTTAATAAAAAACCATTTACCATCAATCTAGATCCAAATGTATTTTCAATACTAGATGTTATTGACGCAATATTACCGTACGTGTCAATAATTGAAAAATGAGTTGTTGAGGTAGGTGTAAAAAATTTATTCTTAATTTCAAATTTAGATTCAGTTTTTTTATTTAATGATATTTTAGAAGCTATTTGTTTAAGATATTCTTTGGATAAAAAATTATTTATTTTAATATTAGTAAAATCAGGATCGCCTAAATATGTATATCTATCATTATAAGAATATTTGCTTGCTTCCAAAATTAAGTGAATATTTTCATTTATTTTATCTTTTGATAATTCAAATTCTTCAAGTATTCCTAAAACTTGTAAAATACTAAATCCGCCTGCGCTTGGAAGTGGGGCACTACATATTTTATATTCTCTATATTTTCCACACAGAGGGTTTCTTTTTTTTGCTTTATAATTTTTTAAATCATTTAAATCTATAATACCTTTTTTAATAGGAGAATTTTGAATTGTATTAACAATATTTTTCGCAATTTTTCCTTCATAAAATCCTTCAGATTTTTTCAAAGATATAATTCTTAATGTATTTGCAAAATTAGGATTTTTTAAAACATCAAATTTTTTTTTTGGTTGAAGCTCATCTTTCATTTTTGGAATCATTTTTATATCTGCAGTAACAAACGGTAAATTAATTTCTGTTTGAGAAGAATAAGTTTTATTTTTTTTATAGAAATATTTTTTACTTTGAGGGAAAAAATATAGATATTTATCTTTATTAATTGCATTATACAATCTTGGAGAAATTTTAAATCCATTCTCTGATAGTTTAATAGCTGGTTTAAATAAACTCTTCCATTCTAATAACCCATAATCTTGATGGCCCATCTCAAGCATTGATACAAGACCAGGTACACCAATTGCTATTCCACCAATTGCTATATCATGAAATTGTAATGGATTACCATTATTGTCTAAAAAAAATTCTTTTTTTATTTTAGATGGTGCTATTTCTCTTCCATCATAAAAACTTAAATGAGAACTTTTTTTATCAAAATATAACAAAAAACCGCCCCCTCCTATTCCAGAAGACTGGGGTTCAACTAAATTTAGAGCCATTTGAACAGCTAAAACAGCATCCATGGCGCTACCTCCTTTATTTAATATATCTCTTCCTATTTTTGACGCTTCTGGATGTGACGTAGATATAACGAAGTTTTTTTTTTCAATTGCAGAAGTATTTTTTATTATGAATAAAAAAAGAAACAAAAAAAATATTTTTATAATTGATTTAAACAATTTTTTCAACCTTAATAGGTATAATTATATTAAGATGAAATTAAAAAACAAAATCACAAAATTTTTTAATAACACTACTCCAATAGTTGGTTTAACGGCTTATTCATATGATATGGCAAAAATATTAGATAAATACGTGGATTTTATTTTAGTTGGCGATAGTTTAGGCATGACTTTATATGGAATGAAGAATACTCGAAAAGTAACTGTTGATATGATGATTAATCATGGAAAAACAGTTGTAAAAGCAGCAAAAAATACTTTAGTTATAGTTGATTTACCATTTAGAACTTATGAAAGGTCTCCGCTTCAGGCCTATGAAACAGCTTGTAAAGTAATCGATAAGACAAATTGTTATGGTATCAAAATTGAAGGGGGAAAAAAAGTTGCCGAAACAATCTCTTATTTAACTGACAGAGGTATAAATGTAATGGGACATATTGGTTTATCACCACAATCCATAAAAAATTATATTAATATAAAAATTAAAGGCTTTAATACATTAGAAAAAAAAGAATTAATAGATGATGCATATGCATTATGTAAAGCGAATGCTTTTGCAATTGTAGTTGAGGCCGTAGCAGAAAGTGCAGCAAAAGCAGTAGTAAAAAAAGTTAAACAAATTAAAAATAAATTTATTCCAATTATTGGAATTGGGGCAAGTATAGATTGCAACGGGCAAATACTTGTTACTGATGACATGCTCGGTTCAACCAATAAATATAAAGAAAATAAACTACCTAAATTTGTAAAGGTTTATAAAAGTAATGATGTAGAATTATCTGTAAAAAAATTTTGCGATGAAGTAAGAAGCAGTTCTTTCCCAAGTAATGAATTTTGTTATATGAAAAATAAAAAAACTTTTAATAATAATGTAATGTTTTTAAAATTTATCAAAAACAAGTGACTAGTTTAAAAATAATCAAAGACTCAGAAAATTTAGTAAAAGAAATTCAAAAACACAAATTAAAAAAAAAGAATATAGGATTTGTTCCAACTCTTGGGGGATTACATAAAGGTCATTTAGAATTAATGAGAACAGCTAAAAAAAAGTCTGATGTTGTAGTTGCTAGTATTTTTCTAAATCCTTTACAATTTGATTCTAAGACTGATTTTAAAAAATATCCAATTAATTTAATTGACGATAAAAAAAAAATTAATAAAGAAAAAATTGATATATTGTATATGCCAACAATAAATGAAGTTTTTCCTAATAAAAAAATTAAGAAGATTAAAGCTTCTAATAAAGCAAATAAATTATGTGGAAAATTTAGAAAAGGCCATTTTGATGGAGTGGTTACTGTTTTAAAATCATTATTTGATCAGGTATCACCTAATTTTGCTATCTTTGGCCAAAAAGATTTTCAACAGATCTTAATTATTAAGGATTTAATTTTAAAATATAAATTAAAAATAAAAATTATTACTATACCAACGGTTAGAGATAGTAGTGGATTAGCATATTCTTCTAGAAATAATCTATTAAACAATAAGCAAAAAAAAATTGCTTCTTTTTTGTTTAAAACAATAAAAGAAATCTCTTTTGAAGCAAAAAAAAATCTAAACAAATTAAATAATTTAAAACTAATTGGAAAAAAAAAATTAATTAATTATGGTTTCAGTAAAATTGATTATTTAGAGATTTATAATGAAAATAATTTATCAAAAAAAAATATAAAAAAGAATAATTTACGAGTTTTTGTAGCAGCATGTATAGGCAAAACTAGGCTAATTGATAATTATAAAAATTAATTACTGAACGTATATATGAACTTCTGGAACAACTACATCGCCACTTGTTTTGGCAGTTAAAGCCACTTTTTTTGAAGGTAACCCAAAACTAACCAAACTTCTTAATACTCTTTCAGCATATTTTTTTACTTTAGAGGAATTAATCCTTGTTTCAGCCTCATTTTTTCCAATTGGTGCTACCGCAACTAACCCGAAATTAGCATCAGGTTTTTTATCAACAGTAATTCCGATAGCATCAAACAATGTTTTTTCATAATTAATATCAGGGTCATCAAATCTAATAACAACTAAAGGTAGACCTGAAATATTTACTTTAGGAACTTCTAATTGTTGATCAGGAGGGCCAACATCAGCCAAAGCTTGAGCTGCAAGAAAACTTCTATTAAGTATTCCAGTCCCCATTGCTTCACCATTTCTAATTGCTACAGCCATTACTAATAAATTTTGGTTTTCAATTTTTGCAAAACCAGATTGTCTTGAAATTTCTTCAGTAATTTCGTTAATAAGTCTTGCAATATCAATTTCTAATTTTTCAACATCATCTTCTAATACTTCTAATTGACGGTGATCTTGATCGATTGCTCCAGCAAGTCGTAAAACTTTATTTATTGTACTTTTTAGTAGTGCTACCACTCCAGCATCAGCGTTTACCTTTTGATTTAATAGGTTAATTTCACGCAAATATTCTTCAATATTATCAAGTTCGCCTTGTGCTTGATCATATTGTCTAACTAAAACAGGATTTCCAGGTGTTGTTCCTAATTGTAATTTTGTATTAATAGCAGCAACTGTTCCATAAAACTCAGTTGCGGAGCCATAAACTCTAGATTTTACTTCTTCGTAACTATCTCTATGCACATCAAAAGCGTCTCCAACTGATGTATAATCTGTTTTTAGCGGATTAATTTTTTGTCCAACAAATGTTCCACTAGCATCAGCAATCATTTGATCTGCCCTTGTAAGTCCACGATCATCAATGAACTCATCTTCATCTGCTATCATTTCTTCATCATCAATTAAAATTGAAGGTTCTGTTGTAACTGTTTCTTCAGGAATAGGTTCAAGATCAACTACCTCATCGGCTCCTCTATCTAATACACCGCAGCTAGTTATTAGAATTGAAATTGCAAATAGTTTTAGTATTTTATAATTCATCAACCCCGACCCAAAAAATTTCTTAAAATAAGTATATATTACTTTAAAACTTATACTAGTATTATGATTTGTAAATTAAGAAAAACAAGTAAGAATGTTGCTTTTTTGCAACACTAACTAGATAAATAGATAATTATATAAGTATAAAATTTTTTAAAATTTCATGAAAAAAAAAACTTTAGGAAGTAGCACATCATTTGTTCATGGAAAAGAAAAAGAAATTATTTGTCACGATATGCGAAAATACGTTTGGCAAAAATATGATTTTTTAAAAAATAAAAAAAAAGATAAAAAAAAGCGCCCGTAGCTCAATTGGATTAGAGCGCTTGACTACGGATCAGGAGGTTAGGGGTTCGACTCCTCTCGGGCGCGCCAAATTTAAAATTAAAGTTATTTAATTACTTTGTCTAATGTAGAGATTAGTTTTACTGAGGATGGAACAATCATAGATGAAAAATGATTTTCTAATTTTCCATCTTTATTTATAACAAATTTATAAAAATTCCATTTTGGTTTTGCATTGTAATTTTTATCAAGCCATTCAAAAAATGGATGTACTTCCGATCCAACAACATTATTTTTTTTTGTTAAATCAAAAGTAATATTAAAATTTACCATACAAAACTTTTTAATATCTTCCTCGCTACCAGGTTCTTGATGAAAATTATCGGAAGGAACTCCAATTACAATTAAACCTTTATTTTTATAATTTTCATGTATTTTTTGAATACCAGTATATTGAGAAGTAAAACCACATTTTGAGGCAGAATTAAATATTAAAAGAGGTTTTCCTTTAAATTGTGATAACGGAAAATTTTTACCATCTATATCAACAAAAGTAAAATCATATGCAGATCCAGGAATTTCTCTTGTATTTACATTGCTTAAGCTGAAAAAACTAAAAAATATAATTGCTATTGCAATAAGAATGTATTTATTTTTTAATATTTTAATTTTCAAAAACATTATTATATTTACAAAGTTCATAATAATATATTTATAATACTTTTGTATTTTTTTTTTTTTTATTAATAAATGGATTTATTTTTTTTAAATTTTTTTAAAGACTCTTATCAAACCTTTATAAATATATTTATTATTATTTTTATAGGTTTCTTTGGATGGAAGACCATTTCAGTATTAATAAAAAAAAAATTAGATGGTCTTGACAGTTCTAAAGATGAAGCTCAAACACAAAGAATTGATACTCTTTTTCGTATATTAAAAAATTTTGCATCTATCGCAATTCTGATTATAGTTATCATGCTTATTTTATCCGAACTAGGAATACAAATCGGGCCATTAATTGCAGCAGCAGGAGTTGTAGGTTTGGCCATTGGTTTTGGAGCACAAACTTTAGTTAAAGATATTATAACCGGCTTATTTATTATATTAGAAGGACAAGTTACTATTGGCGATATTGTTGAGATAGCGGGACATTCTGGAAGAGTTGAGTCTATAACTATAAGAACTATAAGACTAAGAGATGTTAACGGCCATTTACACGTTATTCCTTTTAGTGAAGTTGCTACCGTTAAAAATATAACACAAGACCAAGATTATCATAGTTTTGAATTAGGCGTTTCATATAATGAAGATGTAGATCATGTAATAGAAACTATTGAAAAAGTAGGTAGAGATTTAAAAAAAGATAAAGATTTTAAATCTAAAATTAATGGAGAAATAGAAGTTTTTGGATTAGACAAGTTTGAAGATTCTGCAATTGTTATTAAAGGAAGAATCCCAACAGTTCATAAACAACAATGGGTGATTAGAAGAGAATTTAATAGAAGGATAAAAATAGCTTTTGATAAAAGTGGAATTGAAATACCATTTCCTCAAACAACTATTTCTTATCTTGATACTAAAAAGAAAAAACCTGGAAAAATAAAGATAAAAAAAATAAGACAGGATTTTTCTGCTGGTTCTGATGATTAATCAACACTTTTTTTTTGCATATTTTTCTAGTTCTAAAAATTCTTTTTCATTATTTAAATTAATTATTTTTTTTGCAATATCATAAGAAAAACCAGCTCGAACCATTTGTAATAGTTTTTTTTTAATTTTATTAAAATCTTTTTCATTCTTATCAAAAGTTAAAATCTTTTTTTTCTTTGCATATATTAGTGCTGAAGCTAGTTCGGAATTTACATAAGATATTTCCAAACTATTGATTCCGTGCTGAATATTTTCATCTGATATACCTTTGCTTTTTAAATTAAATGCTATTTTTTTTCTTGAATAACCTTTTTCCATATAAATTAAAGTTTTATTCTCTGAAAATTTTTTATCATCTATTAGTCCTATTTTTTTAAACTTATTTATTATTAATTTAATTAGTTGAAAATCCTTTTCGGGTTTGGTTTTATAAAAAAAAGAAGTTTTAATTATTTTTCTTCTTAAAATAGTAATTAGATGATATTCTGATACTGAATATTTTTCTAAATATTTAATTGCACTATTTTCAAGATTATCTAGAGTAATTTTTTTTGGTATTTTTTTTTTCATAAATTAAACTAATTATATTTGATATAAAAAATTAAAAAATTAAAGAATGTTAAATAATAAAAATTTTAATGCTTCCACTACTAATTGGATAGGTTTGTGGACGTTGTTTAGTAAAGAAACGACAAGATTTCTAAAAGTATTTTATCAAACTGTTTTAGCCCCAGTCGTTACTAATATTTTATTTTTGACTGTTTTTTTAATCGTTATTGATAGAAAAGATTTTAGTTTAGGAGGCGTAGGTTATTCTGAATTTCTTGTTCCAGGCTTAATTATGATGCAAATTTTACAAAACTCCTTTATGAATACATCTTCAACGATTATGATTTCCAAAGTTCAAGGAAATATAGTAGACATACTCTTACCACCCCTTTCAAGTCTTGAACTTACCCTTGCGCTTAGCTTTGGCGGTGTTGCCAGAGGTATGATTGTAGGATTGGCAAGTACAATAGTTTTATATTTTTTTATTGATATGAAATTTATAAATTTTTTTTATATTATTTTCTTTTCTTTTTCAGGATCTTTATCTCTTAGTCTTCTAGGGATAATGGGTGGTATTTGGAGTGAAAAATTTGATCATATGGCCGGTTTAACGGCATTTATTATAACCCCATTAACTTTCTTATCTGGTTCATTTTATTCTATTCAAAAATTACCTTTGATTTTAGAATCTTTAGCAAAATACAATCCAATATTTTATTTTATAGATGGTTTTAGAGCAGGTTTTATAGGATATTCAGATGCTCCTATTCTTAATGGAATCATTGTATGTATTTTTTTAAATACCATATTATTTTTCTTAGTTTATAAAATGTTTCAAACAGGGTACAAATTAAGAACTTAAAAAAAAAAAAACAATGCAATCATCAATTTTACCTACTTATAAAAGATCTAATTTATCTTTTGTCAAAGGAAAAGGATCCTACCTAATTACTAAAAATGGTAAAAAATATTTAGATTTTGCTAGTGGTTTAGCTGTAAATTCTCTCGGGCATTGTAATTCAGAATTAATAAAAGTACTAAATAATCAGTCAAAAAAAATGTGGCATATATCAAATGCATTTCAAATACCTGAACAAGAGGAGTTAGCTAAGAAATTAGTAAAACTTACATTTGCTGATAAGGTTTTTTTTTGTAATTCAGGAGCAGAGTCAGTAGAAGCAGCAATTAAAATTGCAAGAGCATATCATCAAATAAAAGAAAAGAAGAACAAATTTAAGATTATTACTATTAAAGGTAGTTTTCATGGTAGAACTTTAGCAACAATTTCTGCGTCAGGACAAAAAAAAATGATAGATGGTTTTAAACCATTACTTGATGGTTTTGTTCAAGTAGAATTTGGAGATCATGAATCAATTGAGAAGGCAGTAGATAATAAAACCGCTGCTATTATGGTTGAACCAATTTTGGGCGAAGGTGGTATTAAAATAATTCCTAATCAATGTCTTGAGGGTTTAAGAAAATTGTGTAATAAGAAAAAAATTTTACTAATTTTTGATGAGGTGCAATGTGGAATTGGTAGAACTGGGAAATTTTTTTCTTATCAATGGTCCAAGATTGAACCAGATATACTTGCTACAGCAAAAGGTATGGGTGGGGGCTTCCCAATCGGAGCTTGTTTAGTAACTGATAAAGTATCCAAAGGAATAAAATTTGGAAGCCATGGCTCAACTTTTGGTGGCAATCCATTAGCGTGTTCTGTTGCTAAAAGAGTTATTGAAATTATATCCGAAAAAAAATTTTTAAATGATTTAAATCAAAAAGCAACCTTTTTTGTAAACAAGTTAGAGGCAATTAAAAATACTTATAATCATTTAATTGAAGAAATTAGAGGAAGAGGTTTTTTGTTAGGGATAAAAATTAAAATTAACAATTCTATTTTTATAGAAAAATTAAGAAACAATGGTTTACTAAGCGTTGGAGCCAACGAAAACATAATTAGAATTTTGCCCCCATTAAATGTGACTAATAAAGATCTTAAAATTGCTTTAAAAATTATAGAAAAAACATGCATAGATATTAATAGTAAAAAATGAAAAAAATTAAACATTTCCTAGAATTAAATCAGATTGATGCTAAAGAGTTAAGAAGCATTATAGATCTATCAAAATCTTATAAACAAGGTATTACATCAGGACAAGATACACTCAAAGGAAAAACCTTAGGTTTAATTTTTGAAAAACCTTCTACCAGAACAAGGGTTTCTTTTGAAATAGCAATGTACCAACTTGGAGGAAATGTTACAATTCTTGAACATGAGAAAACTCATTTAGGAAGAGGAGAAACAATTTCAGATACTGCTAAAGTTTTGTCTAGATATATAGATGTTATTGTTTATAGAACTTCATCTGCTGAAAAATTATATGAATTAGCTAAACATTCTTCTGTTCCTGTGATAAATGGCCTTAATGAAGAAACCCATCCCTGCCAATTAATTGCAGATATTATGACTTTTGAAGAAAAAATTAGTATAATTACAAATAAAGTTGTTACATGGTGCGGGGATTTTAATAATGTCTGTAGAACTTGGGTGCAAGCATCAAGTATCTTTAATTTTGAATTGCATTTAGCTTGCCCAAAACAGTTAATAAGTAAAAATGACATGGATAAAATTGGTAAGATTAAAAATGTAAAAATTTTTGACTCAGCTTTAGATGGTTGCAAAAATACTGATTGTATAATGACTGACACATGGTTTTCAATGGGTCAAAAAGTTTCGGAAAGAAAAAGAAGATTGCTAAAACCTTTTCAAGTGAATAAAAAATTAATATCTGTTTCAAAAAAAAATTCTATTTTTATGCATTGTCTTCCAGCTCATAGGGGTGAAGAGATAGATAAGAATATTTTAGAACATCCTAATTCTGTTATTTGGGACGAGGCCGAAAACAGATTACACACACAAAAAGCTATTTTAAATTGGTGTTTAAAATAATTAAAAAGTTGAAAAATTTTTTTTTAGAAAAGAAGTTAATTTATTTTTTATTTTTATTTTTTTTGTTCGCAAAAACAAATAATTTATTATCTGAAGATAAAATTTATCTAGATTTATTAAATATAAAGTTTGAAAATAAAGTTAATTATAAAAAACATCAAACAAGCTCACAATTATTGATTGAAACCAATTTGGATAAAGAAATTCGAGATTGGGTAAAAAAAAAAATTATTCTAAAAGGTAATTCTGGTGAATTAATTGTACAAATTCTTGATGAAAGTATAATAGACAATTTTGTAGAAGAGCATAGAAGAAAATTTTTTGGTTTTATAACAAAAAAAGGTATAGCTTACAAAATCAATTTTAAAGTTAAAATTTTAGCAGAAAATAAAAAAAACAATTCTAAAGGTGAAATACTTTCAATAGTTAAAGGAGATAAAGTTTTTTTAGGAAATTTTTCAATTAATGATCGTTCAAAAGCAATAGATGAATTGATGGTAAATATGATTAAAAAATTAAAGATTAATTTGAAAGATGCCATGGATAAAGAATTTAGAGATTTTCTTACAAATAAATATAGCTAATTTTTCCAAAATGAGGGAGTTAAAAGAATAATTACTGATAGAAGTTCTAACCTTCCAGTTAACATACCTATAATTAAAACCCACTTGGTTGTATCAGATAACGCAGCAAATGTTTTAGTTGGTCCTATAACATTACCCAATCCGGGTCCAACATTTGCTAATGATGTAGCTGCACCAGATAGTGAAGTTAAAAAATCATTTCCAACAAATGATAAAATTAAAGTAATCAAAATATAGATAACTATAAACATAAAAAAATATCCCATTACAGAAGAACTAATTGATTCAGAAACTGGCATTTTATTAAATTTAGCTACAGAAACTCCATGAGGGTTAAGTAACTTAAATATTTGGATTTTTGCTGATTGGTATAATATTTGAAGTCTAAAAATTTTTATACCACACGTAGTTGATCCAGCACAACCTCCAACTAGCATTAAAAATAAAAAAAGTATAATAACAAAAGAACCCCAATTGTTAAAATCTTGTGTTGTATAACCTGTCCCAGTAAAAATTGATATGGTGTTAAAAAGTGAGGCCCTAAAATTGTTAAAAAAAGTAGCCGTATTTTGATAGTTCCAGAAAGTTACAATTAAAACAGATGTTATAACAAGCAATATAAAAAATTGTACTTGACTATCTTTAAATATTGCGAAAATGTTTCCACGTACTGCTTGAAGGTATAGAACAAAAGGCAAGGAACCTAAAATCATAAATATACTTATTGTAAACTCAATATTTATATTGTCATATTTTCCAATTGACATATCTGATGTAGAGAACCCGCCTGTTGCTAGTGTTGTCATTGAGTGAGCAATTGAGTCAAAAGTAGACATCCCAAATATCCAAAGTAATAGAGCACAAAGCATAGTTAGAACAAAGTATATTATTCCTATAATACTTGCTATTTGACCAGCTCTTGGTAAAACTTTTTCTGATGAATCAGAAGATTCAGTGTGAAATAATTGCATTCCTCCAACTTTTAATACAGGTAAAAAAGAAATAGCTATAACAATTATCCCGATGCCACCAATCCATTGTAATAATGAACGCCAAATTAAAATACCATGAGGTAGATTATCAAGACCTGATAATATTGTTGAACCAGTCGTTGTTATGCCTGACATAGATTCGAAAAAAGCATCTGTAAAAGATAGTTCTAAATTAGAAAAAATAAAAGGTAATGAACCAAAAAAAGCTATGAATATCCAACTTAACGTTGTCAACAGAAATGCTTGTTTTATCGAAATATTAAAATTATCTGATTTATTAGCTAAAATTAGAATTATGCCAAAAAAAAGACTAATTAATGATGAAAAAGTAAAAGATTGCCATTGGTTGTTACCATAAAATGCATCAATGCCAGCTGGAATGCAAAGTATAATAGAAAGTGCTGATAACAAATATCCTATGATGTATAATACAGGTTGAAAAATCATAGATTGTTAATTTTTTTTATTAAAAAAAAAATATTAAAAATTAGATTTGTTAAATCCTACCAAGTCAAGAAATTCTTTTCTTGTAGCTTGATCATTTCTAAAACTTCCAAGCATTCTACTTGTTACCATCCTAGTGTCGGGTTTATGAATTCCTCTAGTTGATACGCAAAGATGAGAAGCCTCTATAATAACCCCAACTCCTCTTGGTTGTAGAACTTCGTCTATAGTATTAGCTATTTGTGCTGTAAGTTTTTCTTGTATTTGAAGACGCTTGGCAAATACCTCAACTAATCTTGCAAGTTTACTTAAACCAACAATTTTTTTTCTAGGTAAATATCCAACATGTGCAGTGCCAATAAAAGGAACCATATGATGTTCACAATGAGATTCTAATCTAATATTTTTTAAAATAATTATTTCATCATAACCGTCAACTTCTTTAAATTTTTTTGATAGTATTTCCTTTGGATTTATTTTATATCCTGAAAAAAATTCTTTATAAGATTCAATAACTCTTCTTGGTGTTTCTTGTAAACCTTCACGTTGAGGATTATCTCCTGCCCATCTTATTAGAGTTTTTACGGCTTCTATTGCCTCATCTTCAGATGAATTTAAAGATTTAATTTTTTTTAAATTGGCTATTTTTTCTATTTTGCTCATTTTATAAAACTATTTTTTTTTTTTTAATTTTGTAAACCTTTTTCATGAGGGCTATCTAATGAAAATGCTGGAATATGTGCATTAAAAGTTGATCCATTGTCTTTTTTCATTTTATATGTACCCACCATGAACCCAGAAGGGGTATTTAATGGGGTTCCAGATGTATATTCAAACGAACTGCCAGGCTTTAGTATAGGATTCTCTCCAACTACACCGGATCCTTGAACTTCTTGTACTCTTCCTAGAGAGTCTGATATAGTCCATGATCTACTGATTAATTTTACAGTATCTTCTCCAAAATTTTCAATTTTTACGTGATATGCCCATATAAACCTTTTTTCCTCAGGATCTGAATGCTCGTCAAGAAACTCTGGTTTTACAGTAATTTTTATTTTTTTAGTTATTTCTTCGTACAATTATTTAATCCCGACATAAAAAAAAATTTTACACGCTAAAAGATTCTCCGCAACCACATCTTTCTTTTTCATTTGGATTATTAAAAACAAATCCAGATTCCATTCCATTATCAATGTAATCAATTTTTGAACCTAGGATATACATTGTTGTTGAAGCATCAATAAAAACTTTTATGTTATCTATAAATATTATTTCGTCACTATCAATTTTATTTTCAACATAATCAATTTTATATGAATGACCAGAACATCCAGAATTATCTATACCTATCCTTATACCAATATAATTTTTTTTTGCTTTTGTAATTATTTCTTTAACCCTATTTTTAGCTGATTCAGTAAAAGTTATGATTTCTTTAGTTTTATTCATTATTAATTATCCCATATTCAATTCAACTTTCGCGGCCTCAGACATCATATCTGGATTCCAAGGCGGTTCGAAAACTAATTTTAAATTTACATCTTTAACTCCTTTAGCCTTTTTTGCTGCTTTTTTTACTTGTTCGGGCAAGATTTCAGCTACAGGACAATTTGGCGATGTTAAAGTCATCGTAATATCAACTAAACCTTTAGATCCTACTTTAAGATCATAAATTAAACCAAGTTCATAAATATCAACCGGTAATTCCGGATCATACACTGTATGAAGGTTTTTTATAATATTATCTTTAACTGAGTTAGTCATATTACTATTAATATAATACAAAAAAATTATCTTAAAAGGTTAATTGCATTTTTTAAAGCATCAAAAAAATAATCAATTTCTTGAAATGTATTATATAGACCGAATGAAGCTCTAACAGTAGCTGGTATATTATAAAATTGCATTAATGGCTGACAGCAATGGTGTCCCGTGCGAACAGCAATTCCTTGCTTGTCCAAAATAACACCAACATCATTCGGGTGAATATTTTTTACGATAAAAGATATTATCCCAGTTTTATTTTTTGAAGTACCTATTATTTTTACTTCATTTAATAATTTAATCTTGTTAGTTGCATATTTTAATAAATTTTGTTCATGCTTATATATTTTTTCAATATTAATTTTTGTCACATAATCAACCGCTGTTCCTAAAGCTATAGATCCAACTATATTTGGAGTTCCTGCTTCATATTTATGAGGAGGTTCTTGATAGGTTGTTTTTTTAAATGATACTTCAGATATCATTTCTCCTCCTCCTTGGTAAGGAGTCATTTTGTCTAAAAATTCTTTTTTACAATACAACACCCCAATCCCTGTAGGCCCATAAATTTTATGGCCAGAAAAACAATAAAAATCAGCATCCAAGTTTTTTACATCCACTTTCATATGTGGCACAGATTGACAACCATCTACAAGTACCGGTATTTTTTTTTTGTGCGAGATAGATATTAATTCCTTTAAAGGTATTATTGTTCCTAAAGCATTTGATACATGAAGTATAGAAACCAATTTTGTTTTTTTTGTTAATAATTCTTTAAAATTCTTTAAATCAATGTCACCTTCTTTATTTATAGGGAGCACATTTATTTTAATACCTATTCTGTCTTTAAGTAGTTGCCATGGAACAATATTTGAATGATGCTCCATTTGAGATAAAATAATTTCATCGCCTTTTTTAAAATTATTTAATCCATAGGCTTGAGCAACCAAATTAATTCCTTCAGTTGCTCCTCTTACAAATATTATTTCTTTTTCACTTTTAGCATTTAAAAATTTCTGAATTTTTTTTCTGGATTCTTCATATAATATTGTGGCTTGCTGACTCAAATCGTAAATACCTCTGTGGATATTTGCATATTTCGTTTCATAAATTTCTTTTATTTTATCTATAACAACTTTTGGTTTTTGAGAACTAGCGCCATTGTCAAAAAAAATTAAAGGTTTATTATTGGATTTAATTTTTAAAATAGGAAAGTCTCTTCTTATCTTATCTATATCTATATCTATATCTATATCTAAATTTTTATTTTTTTTTGATGTAACTAACATTTTAAAAAATTATTTTAATGAATTATTTTTTTTGAAGTAAGTAATAACTTTTCTTTTAGTTCTTTATTTTCTATAGAATCAAATAACTCGTTTACAAACCCTTCAATCAAAATTTTCTTTGCTTTATTTTTATTCAAACCTCTCGATCTTAAGTAAAATAACATTTCTTCATCTAATTCACCTGTTGTTGCTCCATGGCTACATTTAACATCATCAGCGTATATTTCTAATTCAGGTTTCATATTAGCTTCTGCTTTTTCAGATAATAGTAAATTTTGATTAAATTGAAAGGCATCCGTTTTTTGTGCATCTTGAAAAACAATAATTTTGCCTTGAAAAACTCCTGAAGATTCTTTTTGTAATATTCCTTTTATATGTTGATTACTTTTACTCTGGGGATGCTTGTGTTGCATTAAAGTAGTTATATCGTGATGTTGGTTAGTTTTTGCTAAATACAGACCTTTGATATTGAAGTTGATATCAGAAGAATTTATAGAACTAATTACTTCGATTCTAGACATAATTCCACCAGCCGAGAAAATAAAACCATTATAAATAGAAGAATTATCACAATCCACATTGCTAGATGAAGAATGTAATGCATACTTGCTTTCTAGTTGAATTGTGGAGTGATTAAGTTTGGAATTTTTTTTTAAGTAAATGAAATTATGTATATTATTCCAATATGAAGATTGATTATTTGAAAGAAATATTTCATTTATTTCAGCTTTAGCATTTTCTTCAAGAATAATAATTATTCTATTATTAATAAGATATTTTTCTTCTCCAGAATTGTAATAAAAAATTGATATAGGTTCTTTTAATTCTATATTTTTTTTTACCCTGATTATTAATTTTTCATTTAAAAAAGTATTGTTAATATCGAGTAAACTATCATTTCTAGTGAAATTTTTTTTATTAAATAATTTTTCTTTTGCAATGTCATTTAAAGTAGTTATTTCTAAACCGTCTGATTTTTTATTGAATTTTTGCAAATAACCATTCTCAAAAATTACAAAATTAATTTTAGGATTAAAAAAAATATTATTAGAAATATCTAATGGAATTTGTGAGGATATAGTAGGTTCAGCAAGATCTGCATTTATTGATTTTCTAAAAGGCTTAAAATTATTTTTTTCAAAAACTTTTTTTAAATCAGTAAATTTCCATGTTTCAATTTTTTTATTTGGAATTTCAAAATCTTTTATTAATTTTTGTTTCATAATTATACTAGACCTTCATAACCTTTTTTTTCTAATTCAATAGCTAAATTTTTATCACCACTCTTAATAATTCTTCCTTTTGACAAAATATGCACTTTGTCTGGTACAATATGATTTAATAATCTCTGATAGTGCGTTATAATTAAGAAAGATCTATTTTTGTTTTTTAGTTTATTTACTCCATTTGCAACAATTTTAAGCGCATCGATATCTAGGCCAGAGTCAGTCTCGTCTAAAATTGCAAGTTTTGGTTCTAATAAACTCATTTGTAATATTTCGCTTCTTTTTTTTTCGCCGCCTGAAAAACCAGTATTAACTGATCTTTTTATTAATTTTTCATCTATTTTGAGAATTTTTGCTTTTTTTCTTAACAATTTTAGAAAATTTACACCATCAAGTTCTTTTTGTTTTCTATATTTTTTTATAGAATTTAATGTGGTTCTTAAAAAATTCATACCGGAAACTCCAGGTATTTCGACCGGGTATTGAAAAGCAAGAAAAAGACCTTTACATGCACGAACTTCAGGCTCAAGTTCTAATAAATTTTCTTTTAAATAACTAATTTTTCCTTTTACTATTTCATAACCATCTCTGCCAGATAAAACATTGGCCAAAGTACTTTTACCTGATCCATTTGGACCCATCATTGCATGTACTTCTCCTGGCTTAACTTCTAAATTTATTCCTTGAAGTATTTTTTTATCTCCCACATTTACGTGGAGATCTTCTATTTTAAGCATATAAATGAATTTTAACCTACACTTCCCTCAAGACTTATTCCTAGAAGCTTCTGTGCTTCTACTGCAAATTCCATAGGAAGTTCTCTAAGGACTTCTTTACAAAAACCATTAACAATTAAAGATACAGCATTTTCTTGATCTAAACCTCTTTGTCTACAATAAAACATTTGATCATCGCTTATTTTTGAAGTTGTTGCCTCATGTTCTACTTTTGCAGATTGATTTTTTACTTCAATATATGGGACAGTATGTGCTCCACATTTGTCTCCAATTAAAAGCGAATCACACTGAGTAAAATTTCTTCCATTTGTGGCTTTAGGTCCCATACGAACTAAACCTCTATACGTATTTTGTCCTTTTCCAGTAGAAATTCCTTTTGAAATTATTGTACTTTTAGTATTTTTTCCAATATGAATCATTTTTGTTCCGGTATCAGCTTGTTGAAAATTATTCGTTATTGCAACAGAATAAAATTTACCAATTGAATTGTCGCCTAGTAAAATACAACTTGGATATTTCCATGTAATTGCAGACCCTGTCTCTACTTGAGTCCATGATATTTTTGAATTATTACCCCTACATATGCCTCTTTTAGTAACAAAATTATAAATTCCGCCTTTACCATTTTCATCACCTGGATACCAATTTTGTACAGTCGAATATTTGATTTCAGCGTTATCAAAAGTTATTAGTTCTACACATGCTGCATGTAATTGATTTTCGTCTCTCATAGGCGCAGTACATCCCTCGAGATAACTTACATAACTGTCTTTTTCAGCAATTATTAGAGTTCTTTCGAATTGACCAGTATTTTCAGCATTTATTCTGAAATAAGTTGATAATTCCATCGGACATTTCACTCCTGAAGGTATGTAAACAAAAGTTCCATCACTAAAAACAGCTGAATTTAGGGTTGCGAAAAAATTATCCGTATATGGAATGACAGAGCCTAAATATTTTTTAATTAATTCTGGATGTGATTGTACACCTTCTGAAAAGGAGCAAAAAATTATTCCTAGTTTAGCTAGTTGATCCTTAAAAGTTGTTGCAACAGAAGTACTATCAAAGACATAATCTACAGCTACACCTGTTAATCTTTTTTGTTCTTCAAGTGGAATACCTAATTTTTCATATGTGCTTAAAATTGCCGGGTCCACTTCATTTAGACTTTTTAATTTTTTTTTGGGTTTGGGCACTGAATAATAATAAGCATCTTGATAGTTTATTTTTGGAAATTTAACCATACTCCAATTTGGTTCTTCCATCTTCTTCCATGCTTTAAATGCTTTCAATCTCCAATCTAAGAGCCATTTTGGCTCTTTTTTCTTTGCAGAAATTAATTTAACAATATCTTCATTAAGTCCTTTTGGCGCTTTATCAGAGCCAATATCAGTTGTAAAACCGTATTTATATTTTTCAGTAATGGATTTAACGGTTTTTTTTGTTTCTACATCAATTGACATAATTTATATTTAAATAATGTTATATATTAGAATATAAAAATGTTCACGAAATTGTCAATCCAATTTAGAATGATTCTAAATTAAAATTTTGCAAGAAAAATATGAAAGATGAAAAAATTGGTATAGTAGGTTTTGGCGCGATAGGACAGGAAATTTACAAAAAAATTTCAAAAAAAGTTATAAATGGCTATAACATCGTTGGAATTTTTTCAGATGATATCGACTCTAAGAATCTTTCCAAGCAAATTAAATGTAAATCATTTGAAGAATTGCTAAAAAAAAAACCAAATATAATTATAGAAGTAGCAAGTGTGGATGCATGTAAAAATTACGCTGAAAAAACATTAAGAAATAAAATAGATTTTGTTTGTTTATCAGTATGTTCTTTTGCTGATAAAACTTTTTTTAAAAAGATTTTTTCCTTAACTAGAAAAATAAACAGTAAAGTTTATATTCCAACTGGAGCAATAGCTGGTTTGGATGCCATATCATCAGCATCGCTTTCAAAGGAATTAACACATGTCAAACTTGTCCAAAGGAAACCACCTAAAGCTTTATTATCTATTTCAAAGTTAAAAAAAATAAAGAAAGAAGTAATTTTATCAAGATCAACAGCAAGAAAGGCATGTAAAGAATTTCCAAAAAATTCTAATATTGCAGCTACCTTAGCTATTTGTGGTATAGGTTTTGATAAAACAAAGGTAATTGTTATAGCAGATCCTAAAGTAAAAAAAAATATAGCTGAAATTGAAGCGATGGGAAAATTTGGAAAGTTAAAAGTTATTTTAGAAAATAATCCAAGTAGCAACCCTAAAACATCTAGACTCACTGCAATGTCAATAATTCTAAGTTTGAATAAAAGAAAAAACTCTTTTTTAAGTGCTTTTTAAAAAAAAATTATTCTTCTTCTTTTTTTTCAAGAATTGGTTTACCAGTTTCAGGATCAATTTCCAGTGTGTTAAAACCACTTGTTGTTGCCCCACCTTGCTCTCTTCTTCTTGTATTTTTTGCTGGTAATAAAGGTTTTGGTAGTTCATAAATCATAATTTCTTGAAGATTACTTAGATCTTCTTCTATATCAATGTCTTCTTTTACTTTTACTTTTTCTCCCTTTTGTTGAATACCATCACCTAAATTTATTAATCCTTTCATAATTTCTTCGTGATTTTTTCTTGTATAATCAATTTTATATGACCTAGGCAAACCTTTATTTTTATTTTCTTTATCTAATTTAGTAACCCACATGTATATGGCGCCTTCAGTATTTTTAATTTTGTCAGGCTCATCAATTATTGCCCAATGTAATTGAAATTCCTGAGGTAACTTAGAACTGCTTGGCCAGCCAATAAAATCTTTTAATGAAATTAGTACAATTATAGAAAATAAAGTTGAAGTAGTTATTACAATACTTTTTATTATCCAAAATTTTCCTTTGGAAAGAATAATTAGCCATAGTATTAATGCTACTAAAACTAAAAAACTTGCTGTTAAACCAATTATCCCTTCTGCCATTCTTCTACCAATTTTTTAGGAAGTTTATTTACATTTGTTACTTTGCCATTTGAGTTAACACTAAATCTTGTTACCGTAATTTCCTCTCCCTTATTTGTTAAATCAACTGTTTCTCTCAAAACAACAGAATAAGGATTAATTTTGTCTATCTGAATTGTAACTGGAATTGGTTCTGGGCCAACTTTAAAATAACAGTGAACATTGACAACATATTCACCGGGAATAATGCCTCGTAAAGTAACAATTTCTCTATTTTCAGGAAATAATATAGTTCCTGCAGCAGTTACAATTTCATCGTTTTTTTTTCCTAGATCGTCTCTATCTAGATGCATTAAACCCGGTTCGCGTGATTTAAACCAAACTAGATTTCCAATAGGATCTTCAACATATATATCTACATCATCTTCTAAATTATCAGGCCAAAATACAGTAATTAGAAATTCTGCTTTAACTTCTATATCTGCTCTTTTAGCAATTGGATTAATTAACAAAAAAGAAACAATAAATAAAAAAACGAAACCAATTAAAATATTAAATAATAAGTCAAGGAAAGGAAGATTTGTATGATACCTACGTTGCATTATTATTACTAAGATTTATTATCAATTGAACCAATTAAAATATCTGTTGCTCTACCAAGACTAAAATATTGTATTTTCAGTAAACTACCACAAATAAGACCAAACAAAGTTGTATAAAGAGCAGTTGACATTCCTTTTGACATTTGTTCTAAAACATTTTTCATTGCAACTTCGTCATTAAGATCTACTCCTGCGAAAGCACCTGTTAACATGAGTAAGAAACCTGATACTGTTCCAATCATTCCAATTGTTAAAACTAAGTCAGATATAAACCAGCCAATTTCTTGATTACCTCTCCAATCCGTGCTTTTAATTTTATTTTTTGGAATATTTTTTTCTAAAGCTTTAGATACTTTAATTGTTTCCTTACCACAATGTATAGAAGTGAAAAAAAATATAATCATTATTAGAAAAGAAAGTTTTGTCCTATCTTTATCCCATACTTCTGTAAAAAGTCCAAAATAGTAAGAAGAAAAGGTGAGAATTATTGTTAGGCTTATGAATAGCCACCATCTTAATAAAGGTTTCATAATATATATAAAGGATAATAATTTTTTTTTTTATAAATTCAATAATCTAATAATTTTTTATATTCATAAAATAAATAATCTTTTATACAAAAAATAAATGATTTATTATTACTTAGCAGACTATTTTTAATCTATGAAAAATTTTTTTTTCGTATTATTTTTTCTATTTTGTAATTTAATAGTTCCAGCTAAATCTGAAAATATTCAACAAATTAAAATAGTTCATATAAATAGGATTATTGAAAGAGCACCAACAATTTATTCAATTAATCCAGAAATAAAAAATAACGGTATTTTAGGTAGCAGAATGGGAATTAAAGATAATAACACGACTGGAAAATTTACTAATCAAAAATTCGAATTGATAGAAAAAAATATAATGCCCAATGAGTCAGCAAAAGCAATTTTTGAAGAATTTAGAAAAAATAACTATAAATTTTTTATTTTAAATGTTTCTAAAGACGACTTTAATAAAATACTTTCTTCAGATTTGATAGGAGAATCAATTTTAATCAATACATCGCTAAAAGATAATGATTTAAGAAATGAAAAATGCAATAAACAAGTTCTACACATATCTCCTAGTTATATGATGGTTACCGATGCGCTTACACAATTTTTAAAAAAAAAAAATTGGACCAAATTACTTTTAATATCGGGAACAAATGAAAGAGATAAACAATTTGCAAGTTCTATTAAAATTTCAGCAAAAAAATTTGGTTTAAAAATAATTAATGAAAAAATATGGGATTTTACTCATGATTTTAGAAGAACAGCAGATCTTGAAATTGTTAAGTTTACTCAAGGAGAAAAATATGAAGTTTTAGTTTTAGCAGATGAAGGAAACACTTTCGGTGATTCAGGTAATAGTTTTGGTGATTATATACCCTATAGAACATGGAAGCCAATAATCGTAGTTGGTGGGGAAGTTTTAAAACCCACCTCTTGGCATTTTGCGCACGAACAATGGGGTGGAAATCAAATGCAAAGTAGATTCTTAAAATATTCTAAAAGGCTTATGACTAATATAGACTTTAATTCTTGGCTAGGAGTTAGAGTTTTTGGCGAGGCTATTACTAGAAGCAAATCATTAGATCCCAGAAGAATTTTAGTCCAAATCATGGATGAAAAATTTAATGTTGCAGCGTATAAAGGAAAACCAGTTAGTTTCAGAAAGTGGAATGGTCAATTACGCCAACCTATTTTGCTAGTAACTCCAAGGGCTCTAGTTTCTGTTTCACCACAAAATGGTTTTATACACCCAAGAACAGAATTAGATACTCTTGGAATTGATGAACCAGATACAAAATGTAAATTTAATTAGTTAATGAAAAATATATTTTATTTTAGTGGGTATAAATTAATGATAAAAAAAATTCTATTAATTATTTTTCTTATTTTGATGCAAAAATTTGTAATTGCTGAAACAATATATGTATCAAACGAGAAAGATCATAATATATCAGTTATAGATGGAAATTCTTTAGAAGTTATTAAAACAATTAAAGTTGGCCATAGACCCAGAGGCATAATTTTAAGTAAAGATAAAAAAAAAATAATAATTTGTACAAGTGATGATAATAGAATTACGGTAGTAGATGTTGCTAGTTTGGAAGTTGAATATTATTTACCATCTGGTCCAGATCCAGAGTTAATGGTAATGGATGAAGATGGAAAATTTATTTATGTCGCTAATGAAGATGATAACATGGTAACAGTAGTTGATTACCATGGAAGAAAAATTGTTAAAGAAATTCCTGTTGGTGTCGAACCAGAAGGTATGGCTCTAAGCCCAGATGGAAAAATTTTAGTTAATACTTCTGAAACTACAAATATGGCACATTTTATTAATACAGAAACACTTGAGATCGAGGCTAATGTTTTAGTTGATGCTCGTCCAAGAGTCGCTCAATATACAAAAGATGGAAAATTTGTTTGGGTTTCATCTGAGATTGGCGGGACAATTAGCATAATTGATCCAGTAAAATATGAAATAATTAAAAAAATAGAATTTAGTATTCCAGGACTTTCTAAAGAGTCAGTGCAACCTGTTGGTATTAGGTTGGATAACAAACGAAAACTTGCCTATATTGCTCTTGGCCCAGCAAATAGGATTGCAATTGTAAATATGAATACATTTGAAGTTGAAAAATATATTTTAACAGGTCAAAGAGTTTGGAATTTAATGATAAATAGTGATGGGACAAAACTCTTTACAACTAATGGAGTAAGTAACGATATTTCTGTAGTAGATATTGATAAAAGAAAAGTAATAAAATCAATTCCTGTTGGTAGATATCCTTGGGGTGTAGCAATTAAAGAATAAGAATTTTCTTTAAGTTATATTATAAAATGAATTCTCAAGCCTTAATTATAAAAACATTAGACCACAACTTTGGAAACTTAAAAGCTTTAGATAATATAAACCTTTCATTAAAGCAAGGCGATTATTCAATATTACTTGGATTAAACGGTGCTGGTAAAACAACTCTTTTTTCTTTGATTACTAGATTATATGACAATCAAACTGGATCAATTGAAATTTTTTCTCATAATATAAAAAAAAATCCTAGCAAGGCGTTGGCAAATATAGGCGTTGTCTTTCAACAACCAACAATTGATTTAGATCTAACTGTTGAACAAAATTTACATTATCACGCATCTCTTCATGGAATGAGAAAAAATGTTGCATTAGACAATGCTTTAACAGAATTAAAAAGACAAAATATGCAAGATATTTTTAAAAAAAAAGTAAGAGAATTAAGCGGAGGTCAGAAAAGAAGAGTGGAAATTGTTAGGGCACTTATGCATAAACCTAAACTGCTTTTGTTAGACGAACCGACCGTTGGAGTAGATATAGAAAATAGAAAACTTATTGTTAAACATGTTAGAAATTTGTGCGCTGAAAAAAAAATAGCTGTACTTTGGGCAACGCATTTAATAGATGAAGTTGATCAAGAAGGAAAGCTTATTATTTTGCATAAAGGAAAAGTTTTAGCCAATGATACTGTGAAAAATATTTTAAAAAATACAAAAATTAAAAATGTATCAAATGCATTTGATTATTTTACAAAAAATTAATTATGAGTATTTTTCAGTTTTATTTATGTTTTAAAGGAATTGTCTTCAGAGAATCTTTAAGATTCTTTTATCAAAGAGAAAGATTTTTTTCAGCTTTAATTAGACCTTTAGTATGGTTAGCAATATTTGCTGTAGGTTTTCGTTCTTTATTAGGAGTAAGCAGGCCACTCGGGCAACCAGAAAATTGGCCTTATCCAATATCATTGATTCCATACGAGCTTTATATAGCTGCAGGTTTGATAGCAATGATACAATTATTTAATGGTATGCAAAGTTCTCTTTCTATGGTTTATGATAGGGAAATGGGCAGTATGCGCACTTTACTCGTTAGTCCTTTTCCAAGATCTTTTTTATTAATATCAAAATTAGTGGCCGGAGTCTCTGTAAGCATTCTCCAGGTTTTTGCTTTTTTAATGATTGCATTATTTTGGGATATAGAACTGCCAATGATTGGGTACATAACCGTTGTCCCTGCACTTTTTTTATCTGGCATGATGTTAGGCGCTTTAGGAATGTTTTTATCATCTGCAATTAAACAATTAGAAAATTTTGCAGGAGTTATGAATTTTGTAATCTTTCCAATGTTTTTTGCATCCTCAGCTTTGTACCCTTTGTGGAAAATTAGAGAATCTAGTGAAATTTTATTTTATTTTTGTTCTTACAATCCCTTTACTCACGCAGTGGAACTTATACGTTTTTCTCTTTATGGACAATTAAATGAAAAATCACTTATATTTGTTTTTATTTTCTTGTTAATTTTTTTAATGTTAGCAATTTATGGATATGATCCAAGTAAAGGATTTGTTGTAAAGAAGAAGGTTTAGTTTTTTTTTATGATTAAAATAATATTTTTATTATTAAGTTTATTTTTTATTTCAAACAATATTTTTGCTCAACCACCAGGTAAAGAGAAAAATCCAGACTGGCCATGTATACAAGTACTTATTGAAGAATTGAGTTGGGGATCAATATGGACTGGCCCACCACTTGATGAAAATTCTTCTAAATGGATAGATGATGAAAATTTAAGTGCTTTGGCAAAAAAACTTATGAATAGAAAAACTAAGGAGAATGAAGGTATTGGTGAATTAAAAAAATATATAAAAAAAAATAATTCACCAAATCAACTTACTAAATTATTTCATGCTTTGTTTGATACAACAAATGAAATTTGGAGAAAAAGGACTGCAAAATTATTAAATTTTGGAAAAAGACAAAGATTAACTTCAGAGAAAATATCTGTGAAATTAGAAAAAATGAAACAATTGTCCAAAGATCCTGATTTAAATAAAGATGAAATACAAAAATTAGAACAGGAAAAGTTTTGGGACATAAGAAGATTTGAAGATAGAAGAAATTTATCTGACTCGTTATGTGATCAACCAAGGTTTTATGAAAAAAGACTAGGGGTTTATTCGAGCATAATTCTTGAAAGTATAAATTAATTAATAATATTAATAAAAATGATAATGGTTTATTAGAGAAATAAATTAGATAGTAAAAATTTTTTTTAATAAAGTTTTAATATTATGCATTTTTTAAATTTAATTATTTTAATCCTTTTATCTAGCTCCATAATTATTGCTCAAGACGAGGATGAAACAATTATTCTTCCTGATATTGAAATTCAGTCATCAATAGGAGACAGAACTCGTTTAACACCAGGTTCAACTAATTACGTAGGAAGAGATTTAATGGATAAATTAAGAGGATTAACTGTGGGAGAAATAATTGAGGGAATACCAGGAGTTATTTCTGAAATGGACGATGGCGATACACGTAAAGCTAATTTTGGTATTCGTGGGGCGCACTCTAGAAGATCTAGAAAAATTAGTGTTTATGAAGATTATAATCCGCTTAATTTTGCACCATATACAGATCCAACCACACATTATATACCGCCAGATGAGAGAATTGGAGGTATTGAAGTTATTAAAGGATCCGGTCAATTAACTCATGGTCCGCAAACCATGCATGGTATAATTAATTTTTTAAATCACAGACCACCAAAAAAAGGAGCCGGAAAGATTATCACATCCTTTGGAGAGTCAAATATTGGCCCAAGGCAACAATATCATATAAGGTATGGAAGAGATTTTGGAAAACTTGGAACTTGGCAAGGTATGTTTACTAGACATGATAATAGAGGTCCAGTAAAAGGAGATATTATAGATTATAATGATTACTTTTTAAATGGTGATATTGAATTAACGTCTAATCAAAAACTTGCAATTACTCTAAATTATAATCATGAAGATTCTGAATATGCTGAAGGTGGCTACGGCCTATCTCAGTATATTGCAGATCCTGAAATGGGAAATAAAAGATTATTTGATGATACATTTGAAATGGATATTGTAAGGACAAGTTTTGCGCACAGTTATTACGCAAATGAGAATTTAAAAATCGATACTAATATCTACTATAATTTTGTTTATAGACAACGTTGGTCTCAAACTGACAATGAAGAAAACGGCTTAACTGTGAGAAATGATATTAATTGTACTTCTGCAGGATCTAGAGTAGACGTAAGCGGAGTTACTAATGCAAATTGTGGTTATAAAAACACTCCAAGAAGATATCACACCGCGGGATTAGAAACTAGATTTTATAAAGATATAAATTGGTTTGGAAAACCTAACAATTTAAAATATGGAATAAAGTTTGAATTTGAAAAAATAGAAAGAAAAGCCCGACAAACTGGAAGTGATAAAAAACAAACAGGTACCCAAATGGCTGAAGATGGTACGGAATTTGCAAAAATGAGCGAAGATGCGGAAGTATACGCACTTGCTTTGTATTTAGAAGATGACATTCAAGCAACTGATAAACTTATTATGACACCTGGAGTAAGATACGAAAGCTATTATTTGATACATAATGATAGAGAAAGAAAAGATGGTTGTGGGGCAACCGGTGTTACGGATTGTAATAATTATACCTCTTATGAAAAAGACGAATACATTCTTCTACCTGGTTTAGGGTTTACTTATGAAGCAAATAATACAAATCAAATTTATGGAGGTCTTCACATGGGTATGGCCCCACCCGCAGTTGGTGATGCTGGTTACAGACAAATATCAAATTTGAAATCTCAAAAAAGTTTTAATTTTGAATTAGGTTTAATTAACAAAAGTTTTGAAGATAAATTGGGTTTAACTTTTGAGACTGCTGCATTTAGAACAGTTGAAAGAAATAGACCTGTTAAATCTTCTTTAAGAACTGCTGGTACAGGCTCAAAATTGAAAAATATTGGCACAACCTTTTCAGATGGAATTGAGTTTTCTGCAAATTGGGATCAGTCAAGATATTCAAAAAATTCACGCAATTGGTTTGCGACATTAAGTTATAGTTTCATGTATCCTAAATTAAAGACTCATCAAAAAGGAGAAAGAGATTCCAGCGTTGACGCCGGAAGTGTTATTGTTGTAGATGATATTTATGAAAACGATATTCCTTTTGTGTCTAGACATAAAGGATTATTAACAATTGGCTATGGCATGCCTAATAAATGGGATATAAGCACAACTGCTAGATATCGCGGAGAATATTTTACTGATATAGATAATTCAAAAGGTATTGGTCAAAGTGGACGTTGGGGTCAAGTCGATGATTATTGGATAATAAATGCAAGAGGTAATTATACCTTAACAAATTTTAACAATTCAACTTTATACATAAGTTTAACTAATATTTTTGATACAGTTTATATTGCATCTGTTTCAGCAGAGGGTTTAAAAACAGGTAATGGTCGATCAATTATGACTGGAATTGAATATAACTTTTAAATGTTCAGTTAAATCAGTAATTAAAAATATTTTTTTTTTAATAATTGCCATATTTTTGCCAAATAAATCGCTATATTAAATAATGTGCCGGGACATTTTTTTCGGACAATGATTATTAACTTTGTATAGGGAGAATACACATGACTTGGTATACACCTAAAGTAAGTGAAATTGCTGTTGGTCTAGAAATTAACAGCTACGCTTGTGCAGAAGTCTAATAAAAAGACTAAGTCAAGCGTTTAATCGATTAAACGTAAACCCTCACTGGTAACGATGACTATGAAAGTTTTAGTATTAGGATCGGCTGCCGGCGGGGGTTTTCCACAATGGAACTGTAATTGTTCGAATTCTTCGCAAGCAAGAAAAAACCCGAAAAGAGCAAAGCCAAGAACACAATCATCTATAGCCGTTTCTGTCAATGATGGAGAAAATTGGTTCTTATTTAATGCTTCCCCAGATTTAAGACAACAGATAAATGATAATGTTGCTTTGCAGCCAAAAATTGGTATTCGTCATTCTCCTATTTTAGGGACTTTTATAACTAATGGAGATATTGATCATATAGCAGGATTACTTAATTTAAGAGAAAGTCACCCTTTATCAATTTATGCTACAAAAAAAGTTCTAAATATTTTAAATAGTAATAGTGTCTTTAATGTTTTAAATCCGGACTTTGTAGAAAGAAGGGAAGTTTCTTTAAATCAAACTATATTATTGGAAGATAAAAATAAAAATTCTACGGGGATTGAAGTAGAAGTTTTTCCAGTTCCTGGAAAAGTCGCACTTTTTCTCGAGGATAAAACTAAAGGAAATAATTTTGGAACAAACGCAGAAGACACAATTGGACTGAAAATTATTGATACCAAAACAAAAAAATATTTCTTTTATATACCTGGTTGTGCTGATATGACAGATAATTTAAAAAATAGATTAAAAGGAGCCCCACTGGTTTTTTTTGATGGCACTTTGTGGAAAGATGATGAAATGTTAACGGCTAAAGTAGGAGTAAAAAAAACAGGACAAAGAATGGGACACATGAGTATGTCTGGCAATAAAGGAAGTATAGAAATGTTTAAAGATTTAAATGTAAAAAAGAAAATTTTTATCCATATTAATACTACCAATCCTGCGTTATTAGAAGACTCATTGGAAAGAAAAAAAGCTAATGAAGAAGGTTGGGAAGTAAGTTACGATGGTATGGAGGTAAATTTATGAGCGAAGTTATAGATTATAGCACAATATTGACTAATGAAGAATTTGAGGCTCGTTTAAGAAAAATTGGCGAGACACGTTATCATAATCTTCATCCTTTTCATAAACTTTTACATGGAGGAAAATTAAATAAAGGCCAAGTTCAAGCTTGGGCGCTTAATAGATATTATTACCAATGTAGTATTCCAATAAAAGACTCTGTTGTCATGTCACGTATGAAAGATCCAGAATTAAGACGTATTTGGAGAAAACGTATTTTAGACCATGACGGTGAAAATAAAGACACAGGAGGAATTGAAAGATGGTATAAATTAACAGATGGGCTAGGCCTTGACCGTGAATATGTACAATCAACAGATGGAATATTATCTACTACTAGATTTGCAGTGGATGCATATGTAAATTTTGTAAAAGAAAGATCTTTATTAGAAGCAATAACATCGTCTTTAACAGAACTTTTTGCTCCTGGAATACATAAAGAAAGAATAGCAGGGATGTTAGAAAATTATAATTTTATTAATGACGATATTATGGCTTATTTTAAAAAACGTTTAACACAAGCCCCTGACGATGCAAAATATGTTTTAGATTATGCTTTAGCAAATGCTAAAACTAGACAAGAACAAGAAGATGTTTGTAATGCTTTAACTTTTAAAACTCAAGTGCTTTGGAGTATGTTAGATGCTTTACATTTTTCTTATTATGACCCTGGAATTATTCCTCCTGGAGCTTTTATTCCTAAAGAGTAATTAATATGAAAGAAAGACTATTATTAAAAAATGAAACTATTCCAATTATCCCAAGTCATGTTAGATTTGAATATAATGAGGTTAGAAAAGAATGGGTTTTATTAGCTCCCGAGCGAGCTTTATATCCAGATCCAATAGCTATTGAAGTATTAAAAAAATGTGATGGTAAAATTAGTATACAATTAATTGGAGAGGATTTAGCAAAAAAATATAAAGCTCCTGTTGAAAAAATTATTAAAGATATTATAACTATGCTACAAGATTTAGCTGATAAAGGATTTTTAAAAAAATGTTAAAAGAATTAAAAGCACCATTAGCAATTTTAGCTGAGCTATCTCATAGATGCCCATTGTCTTGTGCGTATTGTTCTAATCCAATTGAATTGGTAGAAAAAAATAAAGAATTAGACACCAATGATTGGCTAAGAGTTATAGACGAAGCTGCAGATTTAGGGGTTCATCAAATCCATTTTTCTGGCGGAGAGCCAACTGTTAGGAAAGATTTAGAACAAATGGTCGAACATGCTCATAAAAGAAAACTTTATACTAATTTAATTACTTCAGCTGTTTTACTTACTCGTGAACGCTTAGAGAAATTAAAAAAATTAGGATTAGAACATGTTCAAGTTAGTTTTCAAGATAGTGAAAGAGAAAATGCAAATCACATTGGTAATTTTAAAGGAGGTCATGAAAAAAAATTAGAAGTTGCAAAATGGGTCAGAGAACTTGGTATGCCTCTTACAATAAACGCAGTTATGCATAGACAAAATCTTCAAAATTTAGGAAATATGATAAAAATGTCAGTTGATTTAGATGCTGACCGTCTAGAAGTTGCTAATGTACAATATTATGGCTGGGCTTTAAAAAACAGAGCTGCTTTTATGCCAACAAAAGATCAATTAGAATCTTCAATGGAGATAGTAGAAAAAGCAAGAAAAGATTTAAAAGGAATTTTAGTAATTGATTATGTTTTACCTGATTATTATGCAAAAAGACCAAAATCTTGTATGGGTGGTTGGGGAAGACAGTTTTTAAATATTAGTCCAGAGGGAAAGGTTCTTCCATGTCATGCAGCAGAAACTATAAAATCTTTTAAATTTGATAATGTTAAAGATAAAAGTCTTTCTTGGATTTGGGAAAATTCAGAGCCTTTTAATAAATTTAGAGGTACAGATTGGATGCCATCTCCTTGTAAAACTTGTGACAGAAGAGAAATTGATTGGGGAGGTTGTAGATGTCAAGCACTAGCACTAACCGGTGATGTAGGTGCAGTAGATCCCACTTGTGAATTTTCGCCACTCCATGAAAAAATTTTTGGATCAGCGACTGAAGAGTCTAGTCATGAAGCTCCAGAATTTATTTATAGATTGCCTTCCAATCAAGAAGTAGAACCAGTTAAAAAATAATTTTATTTTTTTTTTTTTATTTTAAAGGATTACCTAAGTTATCTAAAAGAGGTACACCATATTCTCTAAGAATTTTATTAATTTCTTCTTGGTTCTCTTTAATTAAATTGTTTATAGTTTTTTCCCATTCTGGTTCATTTCTTCTTATTCCCATGGTAAATCGATAAACCAATTTGCCTCTACTAACCGTTTCTTCTTTTGTTAATGGAACAATTCTGATAGGTTTTTTTGCTTTTTTTGCTTCATACCCGGCATATGGACCCCAAAGAATTGCTATGTCTAATTTACCATCAACTAGGTCATTGGTTATATCTACCCAGGGTTTTTGCTTTCTAGGATCTGCTGCCTGACGATAAAATTTAACTTGTCCAAATAGTTTGTATTTTGCTACATAACTGGATGGTGGAGTTGCATGAATTATTCCAATTGTATATTTTTTTTCTTTAATTTTAGGATCAGATAATGTTTTTACTTTAATATCTTTTTCTTCAAGACTCATAAGCACATACGATGAATTATAAAAAGGATTAGTATTTTGTACAAATTCGTGAATAGCAGGAAATGTAACTATTAAATCACAAGTTTTGGCATTTAAGGTTCTTCTTACAAATCCACTTGTCATAGGATACCAAGCATAGATTACCGGAATATTGCCAAGTTTTTTTGCAAAAAGATTTGCAATTTTGTTTTCATATCCTTCAGTATCTTGACTTGAATATGGCAAATTGTTCGGATCAGCACAAATTCTAAGTGTTGTTTTAACACCAACTTCACCAGTAATTTGCTGAGCACTATAAGTAATTTTAAATGAAAATAGCAAGCAAAGAAAACTTGCAAAAACTATTTTTAGTAGATTTATCAAGCGCTAATTATTTGATTTTCCAACCTTTACCAGGACGATTTGTAGTTGTAAGTTTACCTTCAGCCATGGCAGCTATATATCCGTAAATGCCATCAATATTTTTCATAACATCTACAACATCTCCTTGACCAGGCATAACATTTACAGTTCCACCAGCCATTTCTCTTTTATAACCATTTACAACGGTATCTAAAAACCACTCATATGGGGTGTCATATTTTACTTTATTACCCATTTTTTCTCCTTTTTTAGCGTAGTTATATGAATCTAGAAGATTAGGTGCAAAGGAGCTTCCTCTTGCTGCTTTACCATGACAGACATGACAGTTTTGATGATAAATTCTATATCCGTAATAAGCTTCTTTATTGATAGCTTGTTTTTCACTACCCTCCGCATTAGGGTCCTCAATTACATAATAAGGTTTTTCCGGAGTAAATTCAAATTCATGATGATCTGATAATGCTTCTTTAGATAAAAATGTGAAGATAAAAAAAATTAAGGATAAAATTACAAACTTATTAGAATATGAAATCATTATTTATTTCCTCTAAATTTAAAAAACCCTACAGAAATA
>Ga0209554_1000320_pt1 | contig 40154 bp, 42 predicted proteins | sample MarorgKNORR_S2LV_5_FD_188221 | JGI IMG/M metagenome (GOLD analysis project Ga0209554, IMG submission 188221) | Marine microbial communities from the Southern Atlantic Ocean, analyzing organic carbon cycling - Bottom_A/KNORR_S2/LV (SPAdes) (version 2) | ecosystem: Environmental > Aquatic > Marine... | reverse complement strand
CGGGTCGATTACTTCGATACCCTGTGCTTTCGCGTGGTCTTCAATTCCGCGTTTTACCATCGAGCGAATGAAGGATGGGATATTGGTCAGTCTCGCTTCTGCTTCTGCTGTCCAGCGAATTCCTTCCACGGCCGGAATCTGTCCTTCCATGCCCTCGGTCACCATTGCAGAAAACGGACATTTTCCCGCCGAATCACTTTCTTCGGCTGCCGGCTCTGAATCGCTCGGCGCTGGGGCGTGAGGTGTCGCGGTTGCGTGGGGCGCGTTCGGCGCGTGGGTTCCTGCGCCGTCGCCGGCCGCACCTACCAATGAGCCTCGAATGGTTTCCATCGGCGGGGCTGCCTCCTTCCTGCCGCCAATCTTGACACCCAGAGAATGCACCATCTGTGTTTCCTGGGCATTCGTCAACATGGCAATCTGCCGCTCGCAGCTTCTACAGGTAAAAATCACCGTCATCGAGCCGTTGTCCGGACCTTTCGTCTCGCTCAGGGCCATGGAACTGTCGCATTCAACACAGAGAAATTTCATGGGTCCGTTTTGTTTAGGATAGCGCGGTGGCGTACAAGTGGGATTGAAGGGCCTCAGCCATCTGACGAATGGCCGACGCCGTTGGGGAGTCTGATGCAGTCGTATCAAATGTCTGCCCGTGATCGATTGTTTTGGACAGCACGGGATCGAAAGGAAGAGAGCCGATGCATTCGAGATCCAATACCTCCGAAGGCCGTCTACCGCTGGTTGACGCGAACAGTTCGTGCACGTCGTCGCACGTCGGACAGACGAAGTGCGTCATGTTCTCGACCAGAAGGATTGGCCGCTCTCCAAACGCTTCGCGGGCTATCGAGACAGACTTCCGGACCACATAGGATGATACTTCAGATGGAATCGAGACCACGATCGACGCGGACAGCGAAGGTACCAGGTCCAGAAGATTCGGAAGCTTATCGGTGCCGGGGGGAAGATCAATAAAGAGTACATCGAGGCTGCTCCACGCGGTATCGGCCAGCATTTCGCGGATGGCGGCTACTTCGACCATGCCACGCCAGGTGAACGTGCTCTTCTCGGTAACGGTATTCCAACGGACAGCAGATCCTTCGTCCAGGAAAAGGTCTATTGACATCACCTCTACTCCGGCGGCAGTTTTCATCGGGAGAATACCATCCACGCCGGTTTCAACGGACCGCTCCACACCGGTCATCTTGACCATCGAGGCGCCGTTGATATCTGCATCGACAATGCCCACCGCGAGGCCCTTCTGAGCCAGTGCGGTTGCCAGCAGGACCGTGGTCATGCTTTTCCCGACTCCGCCCTTTCCACTCATGACGGCGACGATGTGGTCTACTTGTGACAGCCGGTCGCGCAAGCTCTCTTCCTGAACGGCAACCTGCTCGGCAACACCTGAGCCCCCATCGGTGGCTATGTCATGATAGGTTTTCAATCGTCATCCGATGATGTAGGTTTTCCGTTTGCCGGGGCCCCATCTCCACTCTCGTTCTGCTTCTTGATCATTTCCTCCATCATCTTGAGCCCTTCTATGACTCCTTTTTCGACGATGTCCAGGTCAATCAAGTCTACACCGAGGCGTTTTGCGACTTTTTCCGTGCGCTTTTTGGTTCCGCTGCGCATAAAGCCTTCGGGAACGCGGTTCAAACGCTCAATAGCGTTGGGCGTCCACGAGTATTTGCCATCTCTCACGTTCTGTTCTTTGGGCGTGGCCGTTTCTGCCGCGGTTTGCTTCAGCTTACCGCGTTCCTCGAGATTTTCAGTCAGCTCCTCCGTGTAGCCCACAACTTTAGCCACCATGTCCTTCGTTATCGTGTCTATTTTTCGGACTCGTGCAGTTTTTTCGATCTGAGCCTTCGCTCTTCGCATCTGATACCCGTCAGGCAGGGTCTTGACGAGCGCACGGGCCTCTGTGGTCCATTTTATTTTTACCGAATCGAACGCCTTCTCTTCGATGATCGCGCCTTCGAGTGTTCCGAGGTCGTCTATCGCCCTTTTGTCGAGTTTTTTGATATCCTCGGGGGGTGCGCTACATACGGTGCATTTTTTAGGTTCGAAGCCCTTGCCCGTCCATCCGCATTTCTGGCAGACGTACACGTCGACATTTTTATTTTCAATTTCCTCGGTAGCGAGATCTTCAGCGATGATTCCCATCGCTTTCATGGACGACCTTGGTAGAATGGTCGACATGGCGCCTTCTACAACTTTAGTGGTGATCACCGAATGCCCGCGCTCCATCGCCCACCGGTGGATGATCGTCCGGGCAATCCCCCTCGCAAAATCGGGAGCTTTGTCCAGAATATTCTGAGCCGGTTCAGTCCAGAATATGGACTCTTCCGCTGTGACGTCGACGTGTGGCTGGAACCGCTTGCTCGAGAGATAAACGTTGCAGGGAACCATTCGGAGAAGGTTTTCGGTATTGCTTCCGATATCCATCGACTCATCACTGTGGACCCCGATGCGTCCCATGACCAGCATCCAGGGTTTCTCGCGCCGGGTGTACTCCAGAATTTTTTCGAACGCCTTTCCATCCAGCAGCGTGATCTTCAGATCGAAGCCCTCTTCCTCGGCCAATTTTTTGGCTACCTCGAGATGGGACTGATAGATCTTTGCGAGACCGGTATCAATCACATCCTCGTGAAGTTGCTCCTGCTCCTCAAACTTGAACACCTTTGAAGCCTTCTCGGTCAGTACCGACACGAGGCTATTGAACATCGCGTAGTGGAGATACGGATCATACACCGAAATCGCCTCGACCGATTTATCGAACTTGCGTCCGAGCTCCAGCGCTGTTTTCAGTCCGGCAAATGATTCAGGGCTGCCGTCGAGAGCCACAAGAATCCCGCCGCCAGAGGCGTGCGATACGCCGTTCGTCGTGGCGCTCAACTGGTCCTCGATGGGAGCCGTGTTCTTGATGACGATCGTATCGGTCTGTGTCCGCCTTACGACGCGTTCGCACACGCTTCCAATCTGACTGTCCCGAACTGCTCCCAATCCGAGGGCACCCATAATGACGAGGTCGTAGTCACTCTCCTGAATATCCTTGGCAATGATCTGGAAGTTCTTGCCGTCATACATCTTGGGTTTAAAAACCAAACCGGCTTCCACCGCCTTCTTCTGCATGACTACCAGATATGAATCTGAAATCAGCTCCAGCCCCATGGTTATCAGCGAATCATGGATTTTACGCTGCTTTTCCATCTCCTCTTCGACCAGATATTCTTCGGGGAGCGTGAATTCCATCTGTTTGAACCTATAGTCATGCATACGCGCGGCGTACGCGTGACTACCGACCAACTCAGCATCAAATGCCTGGCCAAGTTTAACCGCGAGATCTACGGACGTCTCCGAGTGCTCCGAGTTGTCCACTGGCACAAAAATAGTATCGAACATGCTGAGCTGTTTGTTAGAGGATTAATACAGATGTTTAAGCTGACCCAGAATATACACGAGCCGGTCGGCCACGTAAACTAGAACCTTTCGCGAGTTTGGATCCGTTTTCCGATCGGACACGGACAGGCAGAGGATGGCCGACTCCAACTCCAACGAACACTCTTTCACCTTCGCCTCGTCCATCTCTTCCTTAATGTAAGACTGCAGGTGAGCAACCTTCTTTCGAGCCGCAATCACAGAATTGTAAGCGTCTGAGCCCAGTTCAAAGGATGGGAGTAATCTCGTTAGGCGACTGACCTCCAACTGAAGAACAGTAGGAGCCATGCCGGCAAATTCTTCTCGATTGATAAAATGCAATTCGTTCCATCCCGGGGTTTTATCGGGATGCAGTTCAGTTGTGCCTCGTGAGTTGGGGAGATAAACCATAGCGCTATACTGGAGTCATTCGATGAGTGTGACCCATCGCGTTCGCGCGCCACATCTGCAAGAGCCCAATGTAGCGACGCCGGAATTCCGCCGGATCTTGCTGAATGGTATCCATGCTCAGCGAAGGAAGCAGAGCTTCGAGGCGTTCTCCCATCTCCTCTTCACTGATCCAGTCATGATCGAGATAGGCAAGCACGAGTTGATAATCCTGCTCCAGCCCCCTTGCGATATATCGATAGGCGATCGAATAGGGATCAAAGTGTCGAACCGATAGAAAATCGAGATCCAAGGGATCAGATAGATCACGGGAACGATCCTCGAAACCGGCGGGGAGGGGAATTACCTCGCCAGGAAACTCGTCCGTCACGTTGATGCCCATCTCTTTCGCAATCATGGCCACCGATTCGTTGAAATGAGCACGGTCATCCTTTCGAACCGAAGACGCGAATTCGATGTGGGTTGTCCACGGCCGCCATCCTTCCGAGACGTGTGTAGTTTCGCCAGTCAAGAAAATATCACCGACCGCTGAAAACGTATCGTCCAATCGGGACAGGAAATCACCGATGGTGTCTGCTTTAATCAGTGATAGACTCATGAGTACTTGATTCTACTTCGCTCTCGTCGACGATGGCTTCATTGGGACAAACAGCAACGCACTCTTCAAAATCACAGCACGTGTCATTGATGACATAGATCGGATCACCTATCTCGATGGCTTCGATGGGGCATTCTGGTAAACATTCGCCACACCGATCACAGGTATCGAGAATTACGAAGGGCATAAACCTGATCGTTTTTGATCACGGTCAATTTTCCCGTGACCCTCGTTGACGGTGTTATCGCTCCGTTTTCCTGGATATCTGCGAATGGGGGTCTTGTTTTTGAAGCTGGTTACCCAGAAACAGTATGCATATGGATACATGGTCTGGACGATGTGGAAGGGCTCGTATTCGAACAGTCGCCGCATGGCCCATGAGAAGCGGTATCGAGGATCATCCGATGTGATGATTTCAACGACACAGTTGACCTGATAACTCATGAACACGGGGGAGTTACCGGTCCACAACACGGACGCGTGCGGATTGTCGCGAAGATTTTTCAGGGTTGATCCCTCGAAAATCTCCAAAAGGCCCAGTCTGCGCCAGTCTACGTGCTCGGGATGACTGTAAAACTCACGTGCGGTCTGCGTGCGAAGGAGACGCGTTTCGTTTACGGCGTGCGGAGGCAGCTGACTGATCTGATCTACGGCATCTTCCACGAGCTTTAAATACTTTTCGAGGTACTCATCCTTCGGCGTGAAGCCGATGCCCTTATTAGCCAGGTTCGGGAAGACCGACTCGTTGTTCCAAGTCCCGACGACAGGCAGATGACCCGCGTTAAAAGCGATGTACTCGTTTTTTTCAATGGCATCATAGATGCTGTGTTTGTAATCGAGTTGCCAGCGTATGAAGTCTTCTGGGAGCTCCTGGACTTCGAATTCTTCGGTCGCGCCGTTCATGCGGAGCTTACCAACGGCTCCGTCTACCTTGATACGGTCTTCGATGATTTTCTGGTCGATGATCAACTCCATAGGATCCGGTTGTTTTCGTTAATTATTGGTCCGAAGAATGTGGTCTGAACAGAGACGAACCAGCGAGTGACCCAAAAGATCTTTTGCTGGCCCCCGCCATGGCTTTGTCCATGTCAGATTGTGTTATCACTCGCAATCCATGGCGCGACGCATAGGCGGTGAGTCCCTTAATTACTTTGTTTCGAATGAACTCAATCGGGATTTTATCCAGCCTGTTGGAAACGGGATCGGTGAACGATACATCCCACTCACGTGGCGCCTCCATGGAGCCGGGCTGATACATACAGGCCGGGTCCTCGGCGAGATAGTCGCCGGTAGCTGAGTATGCCCGGCAGCGACAGCCGCCGCACAACTCATTGAATTCGCACGCACCGCAGCGCCCTTTCAGCTTAGAGAGGTCGCGAAGATCACTGAATACCGAAGACGTGTTCCAGACTTCGGTAAAAGACTGGGACCGAACGTTTCCTGCAATCACATCCATATATGGACAGGGAGTGACGTTCCCTTCGGGCGTAATTCGACAGTATTCGGTGCCCGCCATGCATCCGCCACTTTCGAGTCCCCCGCCACCCATCTCATACGAGAGCTGTTTGAATTGCGGCGCGCACTTGGCCCGGATGAGCATCGGTTCGAAGTCGTTTTGACACTCGATCAGTTCACGCAGGCACTGCTCGGTCTCCTGGGCAGTAAGGTCGTTCAATTCCATCCCCCTTCCCGTCTTGACCAGGAAGTAGACGTTGAATGACCACGCATCCTTGCTCCGTGCGAAAGCGAGGAGATCCTTCAGTTCGTCTCGGTTATCTGCCATGATGGAGGACTGAACCAGGACTTCAAGGCCGTGCTCACGGCATATTTCGAGCGCCCGGACCGAATGCTTCCAGGCATTTGAGCCACCTCGAAACGCATTGTGGCGGTCCGGATCAACGGAATCGATGCTTATGCCGACACCTTTGATGCCGCAATCGACCATTTTTTTGACCACGTGCTCGTTCACCAACACTCCGTTGGTGCCCATCACCACCCACATTCCCAGACTCGAAGCCTTCGAAGCGAGGTCGTATATATCCCGTCGAAGAAGGGGTTCGCCTCCCGTCAGGATCAGCATTTCGGTTCCAAGTGCCTTCATCTCGTCGATGAGTGCAAGACACTCCTCGGTGCCCAGTTCGTCCTCAGCGCTGGACCCTGCATCCATGTAGCAATGCGGGCAGGTCAGGTTGCACTTCTTGGTGAGATTCCAAGACACCAATGCCGGTCTGTATGATCGTTTTGCTTCGATTCTTCCTCACTTCCCCAGAGATAATGTGACTCAGGCGCTGACGTTTGAATACTTGCGGCGAATCAGTGTTGTTGCCCCGAGACCAAGCAGCAACGTTATCAGTCCGTACATGGCCATTGGGCCCAGAGGTGATTCCGTTTCGGCAGGTTCCAGATATAGATACGTCCAAGAGGTGAGCCCCCTTCGATTGCCTCGTTCCCGACTGAATCCATCCCAGACGGAAAAGAGAACGGGAGCGAAGGCAGCATCTTCAAAAGTTATTTGTCCATCCAGAGTGCGGTCGCGCTTGATGATGACGGTCCATTGGCCATCCTCGTACGAGGCGGACGTCTCATAGTCCATCCCCGAAGCCGTCAGATTGCCACTTCCATTTCCGACGTAGTGATCGGCCCGGGGAGTAGACAAATCCGCAAACCATAGATCGACCGAATTACTTACGTCCCCAAACAAGAGGTACGGAAGTCCCCCGCCGGACCCATCGCCCGAAGGAAATTGAATGGCGACCGCGTCAGAAAACGCCTGGGTCGTATCCGTGTCGTTTGGCCAGATAGGTACTTCCAGACCCGGGCCGTTGATGCCGTCGGTATCAGCGCTCATATCATTCCACTGCAACATGATACCAATGTGGTCGGCGTTGTGCATGGCCCGCACGGCCAGTCCGTTGACACCTGGGAAAAAGGAGCGACCGGGCTCGATGACCTGACCAACCATCGCGAAAAACGCCTCTGGGGCTGCAGAAAAAGCATCTGCACCCGCAGAAGGATCGATCGCAGCCGTGGTAAATACGCTGGTGGCATAGGTCGAATAATCGGCTTCATCTCGCGAGAGGGAGTGAACGTAATTAACAAGTGCCCACTGATCTTCGATCGGCTGGATGTCAAAAGCGGGCATCGGAGACCCGTCCAGGCCGGTTGTAAACGTGCGATAGATATCGGAACGCGTGCTTCCCCCTCGGAACGTCCAGCGCTTGGTGAGGTCAGCCGCGCGAATGGGGATGTCCCATTGATCGGTCAGTGTAGGACCGGAAGGACCATCGCCTCTTCCAAGATTGCCGTGGCAGTCTATGCAGGAGTTTTCCAGAAAAACCTCCCGTCCTCGCACGATAGATTCATCGGTGATGGAAGGTGGGCTCGGCATATCGAGCGCGGTAACTTCTGCGAATGGTCCAGAGAAAAAATCAGAAAATGTTTTGATGTAGTACATCAAATTGTCGACCTCTTGCTCGGACAACTGTGGCCATGGTGGCATCCCCGTGTACGGCATGCCCTGACGGATCGAGCGACGAATGTCTTCATCTGTGGGTAGTTCGCCATTCTCGGTCGTTCGAAATTTGAACGTACCGGTCGTGAAGTCTCTTGGCGCAGGTCGCAGGAAAGCGGTAGCCGCTCCATCTCCCGCACCCCTCGCACCGTGGCAGTGAGAGCATTTCGCGTTGTACATCAGGCGCCCGGCTTCTCGCTGGGCATCCGTACCCAGGTCAACATTTTGGGCTGCACTAGGAGCGACGAAGTAGAGCAGAGTCAGGAGTGTTGCTAGAGTTTTCAATGGACTTCCTCGCTGACTCGTGGTCGTTGCCCGGTATAATCGTAGAGGAACATGATCACGTCCCACATTTCTTCCTCGGTCAGAAAATTCTCCCAGGCGGGCATGGCAGAGAGCCACGGGGTCGATTCACTTGGGAGACCGGGTCCGCCTTTGGCCACGCGCCAGTAAAGATAGGACTCCTGAAGCATGGCGATGGTGGTGGCGTCCTGAAAATTAGCCGGGATGGGGTCAAGCCCATGGGCGAACTGCCCGTCTCCTTCCATATTGTCTCCATGACAGAAGACGCAGTTCTGGTAATACACGCGTCTCCCGTTTTCGAGGTGCAACGCAAAAGCATCTGGATCGGAGGATTCCAGTTCGCGATAGGGGTTGTGGCCTTCAACAATATTGAACGGCGATCCGTTTACAGTGATCGTATTGGGAGGTACGGGGTGGATGGTACGACCGGAGATCGGTGGTTCAGGCGCCTGGGTCATATTCAGATACACCTTGAAGGAAACCAGCAGCGGAAGAGCGATCAAGACGCCGATGAGTGCTCCCGTGTAGCGCTTATCTACGACGAAGGTGACAATGGTATCTGCCATTTCCTTCATGCGGTCGTTCCCGGCGGTCAAGTACGTAACAAGTGCCAGGGTGATAATGGCCATGAACATGGACAGAATCGAAGAGGGTAGGGGCGGATTAATTCCGTAACTCAGGCCAACATACAGGCCAACCCATATTCCGGCCGCCCAGGCGAGAGAGTTCGCTTTCAAAAACCTTAGTCCTATCCAGGCGGCAATGATCGCAAGTATGACCAGCAGATTCACTTATTCACCCCTTTATTGACCCGTTTTCGATGCAAGGTAGTCAACTAGAGACTTCAACTCCTCCGTCGATACGTTCTGGTAGAAACCCGATGCGTTCAGCATGGCAGCCATCGCAGCGCCAGGATATCCCTCTGCGATGGTCGCGTCCGGATCCATTACGGCCTCGTAGATTTCGGCCTTTGATAGCCGCGATCCGGCGTCATAAAGGCTGGGACCGACCAGCCTGGTCGCGTCATCGATTGCGTGGCAGGTACTGCACGCATAGTTGGTAAATACACCGGGACCGTCAAGGGGTTCACCCGGTGCGACCGTCGGTGCCGATGGAGCGGACCCTTCCTCTGATTGCCACTGAAGCTCCGTGTCGAGCGTTACCGTCGGCTGGCTGCCCAAGCTTTGCAAGTGGGCGATTACGGCCAGAATTTCGTTATCGGACAGGTTGATGGGCGGATTGGAAACGGCGGGCATTCCGGGAAGAAATCCTTCTACGACAAATGCGTTTGGATCGTAGAGCGATTCGGCCAGATAGTCAACCGCTGACATGCCTGCAATCTGGGCGCCTGCGCGCCCACCAATTCCGCCAAGATCAGGGAACCGGAGACCATCTCCAGGAGAGCCGATGGTGTGACAAGTGAGACAGGTCCCCTTGCCACTCATTATCTCTTCTCCGGCAGCAGCCAGCTCCAGCGGCGTCATGTCACCCACGAAGTCGGTGCTCGTGGGCGGGTACGTAATTTTCTGGGGTACCATCTGGCCGACGTAAGCGTAAAAGGCCAGCACGCAGATAACGAAGACGAATATCTTGAGTACGTTGGTCATCCGGCGGCCTCCACGGATTTATTCCGCTCCTCTTTCGGTTTCCAGGGCTCCTTATTCGTTAGTCCCGTCAACCAGAAAACAGTGGCAATAAAGACGAAAAAGATGAATACCGTTATAGAAACCACGATCGCCGCGTAGCCAATTGTAGGAGTAAAGGCGTCCACGGAAGTGTCTTCAATTACGCCATAAACATGCCAGTGCTGGCGCATGCCGGCACGGACATAACCCATCAAGCCCATCGTCCAGGCAAACGTAATCGCGATAAAAAAGAGGGCATACTGAGCCCTGTTCCCAATCTCTCCCCAGCGTATTTCACCCGTCTTCTTGGCGTTTTTGAACAACAACACATCAATGAATGTTATCGATATCATTGCAAAAAGAACGGACAACACTTGCGGCACCGAAAGGCCGATGCGCACGGATGCTTCTACGAAGTAGCCGTAGATGCCCAGGAAGATTACGAATAGCGTAACCAACACGAAGATGCCGAGCTGAATGTTCATTCCCATCTTTGCCCAGGGTACCGTTGCTTCTTTATTGCCTCGTCTGTATAAAAGGAAACTTATGTAGGTCGTCAGAATGAGGACATTTACAGCCGTGTTCTTTGCCGACATAACCCCCAGAACGCCCAGTATCGGGTGATGCGATCCACCCATCGCTCGTGCTTCCTCAACCGATGCCACAAGGGAATGCGGCGTCGCCCAGACGATAAAGCTGATGGTTATGGCGCCAAGCAGGTACTTGATGTATTTACGGAATCGTTCCGCGCCGTCGATCCGTTCCATGGAGACCCACAGATAATAGTTGGCCGCGAGAAACAGATTGCCGATGAGAATCGCCTGGACGATGAAGAGCCACGAGAACGTGCCACCCATCAGCGTGATACCCAGACTCTGGGAATAGGCATAGATTTCCTTGCCCAGATAGTAGCCAGCGAAGGGGAGAGGAAGGAATGCGCTGATGGCTACAAAATTTCCCACGTAGCCCATCCAGTCGTAGTGCGCTTTGTCTTCTGCTGTCTTGGCTCCCAGATACTTATATGCGCCGTAAGCCGCCGCAATCGACCCCCCGAACGCGACATTCGCAATGATTCTGTGGATGTTGATCGGCATCCAGATGAAGTTGTTCACGGCCCCCCAGAGACTGACCAGCTCGCCCGTCTCGGTGATGCCGTTAGGCGTATTCATGAACGTGAGCCATGCATCGGCGATAAACATGATGGCCGTTCCCACGATGTTCAGCATCACGCCCAGACCGATATGGACTTTCGGACTGAATTTCCCCCAACCGTAGTAGTAACTGTACAGGAATATCGCTTCGAGGAAGAACAGAGCCACATAGGGCAGAAACGTCCAGCTGAAGATCTTCACCATGTACTGCATGAGCGAGGGATAAAGGATCAACAACAGGAAGGTCAGCATCGCGCCAAGCGCTGCCGTAAAGGAAAATGAAACGGAGAGGAGTTTGACAAATTCGTAGGCCAGGTGGTCGTACCGTTCATCCTTGGTCACGTAACCAATGATCTCAATGATGAGTGCGAACATGGGGACGGCTAGTACGAATGCCGCGAACATGAGGTGCAGCTGAGCGACGACCCACACTATCGTGCGGCTCCCGATGACCGGAAACTCTCTGTAGTCAGGGTTCGCAGCGTCCTGCGCCTCTTGAACCGGGATGGCGCCCGCAGGAAAAACAAAATAGGCGCCCACCAAACAGAGGATTAGAAACAGGGCGCCGAAGGGGATTACCCTCCGCAAATTCAATCCACCGCCGGGTGAGAGTGAGCGTTGGAGCCTCAGGAGCCGTGCGGGAGAATACGTCGAATTAGTTTTCATGGGATTCTTTAGAACGCACCCGAAGCCATATCCTCGAGCCACGCATCGACGTCTTCCATGGGTTCAACGGTCACGTAACCCTTCATTTTGTAGTGGCCAATCCCACACAACTGAGCGCACGCAATCTCGTACTCGCCCGCAAGAGTTGGAGTGAACCAAATCGGAATTATCAGCCCTGGAATAATATCCTGTTTTACACGCAACTGCGGCACACCGAAGCTGTGAATAACGTCTTTTGAGGACAGGCTGAGTGTCACGGGTCTATCGAGCGGCAAGTGCAGTTCATCGATCATGACGATGTCATCCATGGCGGTGGAATCGGACATCACCAGGCCGATCGGATTGGTCGCCGTGTTTACCAAATACGGGTCGAGAGGTCCAAAAATGCCATCAGGGCCTGGATAATGGATATTCCACGTGAACTGTTCTGCGATTACGTGTACTTCGAAAGTCGTATTTGCGACCGGAAATTCGTTCTTGAGCAGTCCCCATATTGGAAATGCGAATCCAACAAGAAGAACAGATTCTACCACGACCACTGCAACTTCCTGAATCTTGGAATACGTTCCTTTTGCACCCTCGTAGCTGGCGACCGGATTCTTGGACGCTCTGAATCGATAAAGCACATATAAGAAATAGGCGCCCCATCCAATAAAAAGGATCAGCATGAGCCAGTGCACAAGTGCCATCATATAGTCGATGTCAGCTGCGTGAGCAGATGCAGCTTCGGGCATCCCTAAAAGATGACTGATGTCTAGAAATTCTCTCATGGAGTCAGATCTGGATTATTGGTCGGGCGATTCCGGCGGTGCAGGTCGACATTGGCCATCTTCGAGTGCGACCTCTTTTGAAATAACGTTTCGGAAGAACGAAATGAAGCCGCCAAATACGAGGACAATGGCTACAAGTAGTGCGAACATGGCAGAGGAAACGGCCGCCACTGCTGGAGCATCGATTCCGACGCCATAGCAACGCGGACATACGCTCGCAAATACGGGCGACGCCGTAAAGGCGACGAGCGCTGCAAATCCGAAAGCAATTTTAGTTCTATCCATTATCGAGTACAGCCAGTTCTTGAGCTGCTATTGGTAGGGCGAGGATTTCATTTTTTTCCGAAACCGTATCCAGTAAAGAACGATACCGACAGCTGCTATCGCGGCCGTCAAGCTCCACACGAATCTCATCGGCCCCACCAGGTCGGAGTAGGCATAGACCGCAAGAACTGCTGCCAGCAGGGCGCTGATCGCAATAAACGCGAGATGAAATGATTTGAGCGACATGGAGTCTAGTGGGCTACTTGAGTCAAATGAGGTTCGCCACGGCGAGCAGTCCTTCCTGATCATTGTAGGCCGATATGAACAGGATGAACATGATGCCGAGAAAAACAAAGGTCAAAATCAGCAGATGGAGAATCATCTTCTGCTCCGTAATAAGGTGCATGAAGTGAGCCGCAACCAAACCGCTTTTCAACGTCGCAATTGCAAGGGCGACGATCAGAGCTGGCCATATCGACAACTCCATATATCCAACGGCTACCGTTACGATCGTCAACACGGCAAGCGAGCCGAACACCATCAGGTAGGTCCGAACGTGCTTCTTAATGTCTTCGGGGCTATGGGATTCTGACATGTCCTAGAGGAGATAGATGGTCGGAAACAGGAAGATCCAGACAATATCAACAAAGTGCCAGTATAGACCCGCAACTTCAATTCTGTGTTTGAACTGCTCCGGGTTTGTCTTCCACATCTTGGCGCCGGGGCCCCAGAGATAACCGTTGACGATAATGCCACCGACAACGTGGAGCATGTGCAGCCCTGTCATCACAAAGTAGATCGCAAGAAAGGTTGAATCTTCGGGTAGGTAGCCGTGATCAAATTTTGCGGCGTACTCAAAGTACTTGATGACAAGGAAGCCAAAAGCACACAGGATCGTGATGCCCATGTACATCTTGTATTTCTTGAAATCGTTCAGCGCGAGCGAAGCCCAGGCCATGACAATCGTCACCGAGGATGCGATGAGCACCATGGTATTGACTGTCGCCAGCGGGACGCTGAGAATCTCAGAAGCCCTCGTGTACATGTGCCCATCGATCATGCCGGGCCAGGTGGGTGCACCCATGCGTAGGAAGATGTAGGCGGAGAATAGGCCGCCAAAAAGCATGATTTCAGATGCAAGAAACAGCCAAATGCCGAGTTTAGCATTGTAAACCCCCGTATCCGGCCGACTCTTTACGGTATAAGGAATGTCCATTATCGAGTGTTAAGGCTGGTTTTGGGGTGTGAAATCACTATCGGCACCAGGAACGCTGTATTCATACGGGCCGCGATAAACGGATGGGGTTTCTTCAAAATTACCGTGCGCTAGCGGAGGCGAAGTCGTTGCCGTCCATTCGAGCGTAGTTGCTTCCCACGGATTCGATCCCACTTTCTTCCCTTTCTTCATACTCATGAAGAAATTTATCATGAAAGGTACCTGCGCGAGCAGGAGCAAGAAGGCGAACGCCGACATGATCGGGTTGTAGTGAATAACTCCTTCTGCAAATTCGTAGGATGCGCCACCGTCATAGAGCCTTCTCGAAAGACCGGCCATGCCCTGGAAAAACATGGGAAAGAAAATGCCATTCATACATATGAACGATCCCCAGAAATGAATCTTCCCGAGTGTCTCGTTCATCTGACGACCAGTAGCCTTGGGATACCAATAATAGATGCCGGCAAACAGAGCCAGTATCGTCCCGGGCGCCACGATGTAGTGGAAGTGTCCGATGATATACATCGTGTCGTGGAGCGGAATATCCGTGGGTGCAAGACCCAGGGGTAAGCCTGTCAAGCCTCCCAGTCCAAACATTGGTAGGAACGCGAGCGCAAACAACATGGGTGTTGTAAATCGCATCGAAGCCCCCCAAAGGGTCAGAAACAGCCCAGATAGTATGATGACTGAGGGTACCGAGATAATCATCGTTGTCACCTGGAAGAATCCGCTCAGACTCGTACCCATTCCTGTGATAAACATGTGATGCGCCCAGACGACGAATGACATGAATCCAAGAAAGATCAGCGAGTAAATGAGGAGTTTCAGACCCCAAATCGGCTTCCGGGTATTGTTCGCGATGATTTCCGTGACAATTCCCATTGCGGGTAAAATCAGCACGTAGACTTCTGGATGTGCTAGAAACCAGAACAAGTGCTGCCAGAGGAGCGGGCTGCCCCCACCGCTGACCTCGAGCACTTCTCCACTCACAACCAGTCCGCTCGGGAGGAAAAAACTGGTGTCAAGGAGTCGATCAAACAGCTGGAGGACACCTGCCGCTTCCAGAGGTGGAAACGCGAGCAGCAACAGAAACGAGGTGATGAACTGAGTCCAGGTGAAGAATGGCATGCGCATATACGTCATGCCTTCGGCTCTCAGCTGAATGATCGTTGTCAGGAAGTTGACCGCCCCCAATAAAGAGGACGTGATCAGAAAGATCATTCCAATCAGCCACATCGTCTGGCCCATCGTCTCAATGTCGGCCAGCGGTGGATACGAAGTCCATCCGGCTTTTGCAGCTCCGGCGGGCACGAGGAACGACGCAAGCATGACAACGCCGCCAACAAAATATGACCAGTAGCTGGCCATATTCAGTTTCGGGAACGCCATGTCGGGCGCGCCGATCTGAAGGGGAACGATGTAATTTCCAAATGCACCAACGGCCAAAGGAACTACGCCGAGAAACACCATGATGGTGCCGTGCATCGCGCCCAGCTGATTGTAGAACTCGGGCAGCATGATCCCGCCCGGCGCGGTTTCATCGCTGAATAGCCACCCAATAAACGGAATCGGTTCGCCTGGAGACGCGAGTTGCCACCGCATCAGCAGCATCAGGCCAAATCCAAAAAGCAGGAAGAGAAGCGCAGTAAAGCCGTACTGAAGGCCGATCATTTTGTGATCGGTCGAAAAAATGTACTTGCGCCAGAAGCTTAACTCGTGGTGATGATCTTCGTGAGCCGCCTCTCCTTCGTTCCCTTCCATCGCATGGAAGTCTGGCTCAGTTTCGTTTGTCATGGCAAACCGATAATTGTTTGAGAGAGTCCAGTGGGCCTGAGTCGTGCGTGGATATAAGCGCGAGACTCACCCGGGCCTACTTTCGGTCCGGATCTCTTACGAGGAATAAATATAACTTCCAATCCCGGTCAAGATGCATCGCCGAACGAGAATGATAATTCCGCTGCTTCGCCTTCTGCAACAGTTACAGTCTGCGCGGTTGCGGAGCCATACTCCTCGTGCCAGGCTTCGATAGTATACGTGCCAGCGGGGAGGTCATTGATCGAAAAGCCACCCTCGCCATCACTGACTGAGAAGAATGGATGGTCGACCACGCCTACATAGGCACCCATCCAGCCGTGAACATCGCACTTGATGCTCATCATGACCTCAGTCACACGGAATGAACGAAGAAGTTCATCTCCTTGGTTTGGCATTCCTCTGTTGAATGGCCTGTTTACCTTGGCCTGAGCGTTGATGTTGTGCATCAGAGGGTCACTGTTGAGAATTTTTATCTCCTGACCCGTCTGTACACCGAAAACGTGCGGTGTGTAGTTGCATCCGCGCTGGTCGAACACAACCGGCTCTGACGGAACAGCAAAACTGTAACCTTCGGCGAGTCCCGCGGTGACATGAATGAATACATTCTTCAGAGTGCCATTGTCGTTGACAACAACAGTCTGGGCCATTTGTCCATCTTCGTTGAGTTCGTTGCACTCCCGATTCATTCGAATCCGGGGCATGGCGGGAGCCGTTCCTTCAAAAGAAATGGTGCCACTGACGGAAGATGATCCCATCGGTGTGGAATCCGCGGCGGGAGTATCGGCAGCAGGGGCATCTGCAGTCTCAGCCGCGTCGCCTCCGCCACATGCAGAAAGAGAGACGAGAGACATCACCAGTAGAAGGTGAATGAACGAATATCGGTTCATAATTATGGGACTTGGTAGAGTGTTGGAATGCGTTCAATTTGAGAGGAAAAGAGAAGACTCCCGATGAACGTCGCGAGGATGATAGAGAAATGTATTCAAAGGTTCAAAATCATCCATCATTTGAATGTCATCTTGTCGTGAATTTGCTCTTTTCAGAAAGGGCCACTTACATTGGCCGAGTACGATAATCACCTGTATCAGGCTGAATAACCCCCAGAACCGCTTATGAGCGCGCAATCAAGAATTCTTGACCCATCCCGGTCGCACGAAGACTTCGCTCTCGAATTCGTCCGGATGTTTTTGGGTGTAGCTCTATTCATTCGGGGTGTGCTTTTTATTGGAGACTCGTCCAGAATTTTGCAGCTCGCAGAAGCCGCGGGGATAGACCAGTTTTTGCCGACCCTCGTACTGTATGTGGTTATTCCCGCCCACCTGATTGGAGGCTTGCTTCTTGCTTTGGGACTGTTGAGTCAGTTCGCCGCGCTCATTCAGATACCAGTTCTTGTCGGAGCAGTGGTGGTATCTTTTGTACAAGGTGGCCCGTTCATGCCGGATCAGTCGTTTGAGCTGTCGGTGATGGTGCTTTTGTTGTTGGGAATCTTCTTCCGAATGGGTTCGGGTAGGTTTTCCTTGGACTACCTCCTGTTTGTGCGTGGAAAGTCGGCTGAAGACGAGCGAAGAGAACGTCTGAAAGTGCTCACCGTCGAACTGAAAAGACAGGTTGAGCAGGCGGATCAACTTCGAGAGGATGAACTGGAGGATCTGCAAGAGCAGATTCGAAAACACGAGCAGACTCTCGATCATGACACCAGCGGGATTGCCTCGAAAGTGACGCTCATCGGGAAGTATGTCGTCGCTGTGAGCGGAAGCTGTGTGATACTTATTCTCGCATTGCAGGCGCTCCCGTTTGACATATCGCCTACGGAAATCGCGGTCACTTCGGCGCTGCTTTTTGCCATCGTGGGCTTTTTCTTTTTCTTTTTCAGCTGGGCACTCCGGGAGGAATAGGATGGACTGGGTTTGGCTGCTTTACGAAAAATACATTACCAAGCGCCTTGTCACGAAAGCGTCTCCTTCTCCGTCAGAAGAAGAGCTACAGGCTGCATTCATTGAGGCGCTGAGTAAGTCGCTCATCACGATTCTCGTGCAGGAGCCGTGGAGAGGATCTGTTCGTTTCAAATGTCTTGACAAGGCGGCGGCGTCTGATCGATTCGATCTACTCGAAAATCCGGAATCTTATCTGGTCGGTCGATTTGGAGGAGGAAAGTTCAAGTTGAATTTCCACGACGGCTGGAATTTTGTTGCTACCCAAAACTTTAAACCAAAAGGAGATCCGCTGTGGACGGAGCTGCCTGATTTTGATGAGGAAGTAGTTGTATGAGTGAGTCCACCCAAAGGCTTAATAAGTATCAGCAGCTTATTCGTTGGCAGGTCTCCCACAACTCGTGGGGGTGGGATGTGGTCAGAATATTTCTTGGCCTGGCCCTCGCGGTGCGCGGCGTCGTATTCCTCCTCAATCCGGAGACGATAGCAGAACTGGCGCCCGGCCGGGATCTCTCCCAGGTTAGTAGTCTGGTCGCTTACACCCATCTGATTGGTGGCTTGCTGCTGGCCCTCGGGTTCATGACCCGGATCGCGGCGCTCATCCAACTTCCAATAATGGCCAATGCATCGTTCTTTGTTGCATTGGAGTGGGGACTGGCGTCTTCTAATCAGTCGCTGGAATTGTCACTGATGGTCCTGTTTCTGCTCTCTCTGATGCTGATTTTTGGCGCCGGGAAGCTTTCCGTGGATTATCGCCTGTTTGGTGCGGATCGACTCGCTACCTGAGCCTCGGAAACCAGTTCATGGCCGCTGTGGTTATGCATCCCTCAAGAATGTATACCCGATATCGCCATGCTGATCAAGAGAGCTTCCGACATACAGCCGTCTGAAATCACGGACGAGAAGCTGTTCATGAATCGCCGGTCTTTTATGGCGAAAGCGTCGGCTGCAGCCGTTGGAGGAGCTTTAATGGCTGGACCCGTTAAAGCAGCATCCGAGGATGACGACCTCACACCGTGGGAAACGGTGACCGGGTACAACAATTTCTACGAATTCGGTACGGGAAAGGCCGATCCGGCCAAAAACGCGACGAAGTTCACTACGGATGAGTGGTCGGTCAAAGTCACTGGTGATGTGGAGGAAGAGCGAACCTGGGATCTCGAGGAGATGATCGCTGGATTCACCGTCGAAGAACGAATTTATAGGCACCGCTGCGTCGAAGGGTGGAGTATGGTCGTACCGTGGAATGGATTTCCTCTCGGCGATCTCATCAAGCGTTTGAAACCGACGTCAGAAGCTAAATACGTTTCCTTTACGACGTTATATGATGTCCGTCGTATGCCGGGTCAAATGAGCCCCGTATTGCCCTGGCCCTATGTGGAAGGTTTGCGACTCGACGAAGCCATGAACCCGCTGACTCTGATGGTGACGGGGGTGTACGGTAAAAAGCTGCCACCACAGAACGGGGCACCGATCCGCCTGATTATTCCGTGGAAGTACGGATTCAAAGGTGGGAAGTCGATCGTCCGAATCAATTTCTCCAAGCGGCAGCCCATGACCACCTGGAACGAGGCTATACCCCGTGAATACGGTTTTTACGCTAACGTCAATCCGGAAGTGGATCACCCGCGGTGGACGCAAGCCACCGAACGGCGTCTGGGCGAGTTTTTCCGCCGCGACACGCTGATGTTCAATGGGTACACAGAGGAAGTCGAGTCGCTTTATGCCGGTATGAACCTCCGCAAATACTATTGATGGCCAGCGGGCGTTTCGGACTGATTCCACGTATCAAGATCGTCGTCTGGATTGCGGCGTTCGCGCCTCTGCTGATTCTGATTGATAGAATTCTGCTGGGTGGAGCGTATATCGGAGGTCCCTTCGTTGACGATCCTGTCGAACTTATTCAGCATTGGACCGGCAGGACCGCTCTCATTCTTCTTTTCGTGACGCTTTCTGTCACCCCTTTGCGACGATTCACCGGATACAATCCTTTGATCCGATTTCGTCGACTAACGGGCTTGTTCTCTTTTTTCTATGCCACTCTCCATGTCTTCAGCTATTTCGTATTTGATCATCGTCTAGATTTTGACTCGATCATAGAGGATATCATTGAACATAACTGGGTACTGGTTGGCTTCACGGCCTGGGTCTTACTCATTCCGATGGCTCTCACGAGCACCACCGGCTGGATACGCCGCCTCGGCGGCAAGAGGTGGAATCGGCTTCACAGGTTGATCTACGGCGTCGCCATCCTGGGCGTGTTTCACTTTCTCTGGCTCGTCAAGTTGGAACTTACCCTTCCACTCATCTACGGGGGTGTACTCGTTCTCATTCTTGCCGCGCGGATTGGTGTAAAGCAGCGCGCGAAGAAACGGCCGGCCCCACCTCCATCTGCCTCCGGGGGCGTGGGGCGGTAGACGATCTTGAAGATTCCGAAGATGGCTGACGACACGGCGGCCACTTGTTTCAGCAGCGGAAGGCGTACCTTCTCGATGTGGCTTCGTCGAAATGATGCGGCTAAACATCAATCAAAGTTCAGGAGAACCAAGAAATGGCAGTTTACACGTGTGAAAAGTGTGGAATGAGCGTAGGCTCGATGACGTGCGGGCATTGCGGCAAAGAATTGCTGCACGACACCATCACAACCGGATCTGGAGCGACTGTGCACGTGTCCAAGTGCCCCGAGGGCCACGGGAAGGTCAAATCACCCATGTGTTGTGGTGATGACATGAGCTGCAGCATTGGTCATTGAATTGTGGTAATTCCGGAGACGATTTGATAATTCCGATATTGGCAGGTGACGGCCCTTGCATCCACCGATTTTGACGATTACAATGCGTTAGAATGTTGAGTATTTTAACTGGCATGTGCGGTCACCCGCTTCAGTGAAGAGCCCAAAGTTGCTCTGACCAGTGTCTCCAATTTTGGCTTCCGAGTAACCCTCGGGCTAGGGGACCCGGCGACTCTAACTTCGGATCTGGCGAGTTGCCTCACTGACCAGAAGAAAACTGGATGGAGGATTAGTGACCGGCTCGAATCCCCAAACGCAAGCGTCGTCTTCAGCTCATTATGATGCTTTAGATCAACTGGACCAGATCTATCGAACGGCGCCGGTTGGAATGTGCCTCGTCGATACAGAGCTTCGATACATCCGTATCAACCAGCAGCTCGCTGACATCAATAACGTATCGATTGATCAGCATATCGGGAAGACGATCGCGGAGGTCATTCCAAAATTAGCACCATACATTGAGCCCGCATATCGTCAGGTGCTCGAATCAGGGGAGCCGATTGAAGGAGTTGAAATTCAGACAACGACTCCTCAGGCTGATGCTACACCCAGGGATTGGGTCGTTAACTACTACCCATTTACAACTCAGAGGGTCAGATTCGAGGGGTTTCGGTTACTGTTCAGGATATTACGGACGTCAAGAAAGCCCACCGAGAAAATGAGGACGCCTTTCTGAGTGGACTCCTACAGGGGCAAGAGCAAGAAAGGAGCCGTCTGGCGCGCGAGCTTCATGAAGGAGTAGCTCAAAACTTCGCAGGATTGGGCTACCACATTCTTGCGCTGGGACAGCAGGGCTCAGAAGCTCAGAAAGAGAAAGCAAAATCATTGGCCGACGTGGCCAGCAGCGCCGCGGAGGCGCTTCGGAGAATGGCCATTGACCTCCATCCTCTCGTCCTCGATCAGTTGGGGCTGACTGCTGCCATAGCGCAGCACATTTCGTCATTGGATGATGAGTCACAAGCTGAGCTGGAGCTGCAGATTGAAGGGGAGCCAGTAGAAGGATCTTTGCCCGACGATGTCGCCCTCACAGCATACCGAGTTTGTCAGGAGGCTCTAGCCAATGCACTCAAGCATGGCGAACCAAGACATGTGATCGTTGAGTTGGTTTGGGAGCCGCACCTGTTGACCTTGAAGGTAAATGATGACGGGCGTGGGTTCATAACTAATCAAATTGAGAAGGACAGCCCGAAACTGGGCCTCATCTTGATGCGTGAGCGCGCCAAACTTGCCAAAGGCAGCCTCATTGTGAATTCGGGCCTCGGCGACGGCACCGCCATTCGGCTTGAGCTGCCTCTTCGGTGATCGAACGGCCCTTCGGGAGAAGTGAGATTTGACGGAGAGAAAATCGGCGCGCCCAAGCGTGAGGCGTATCGCCATCAAGATCATCTAACTCGTTTAAAGGTCAACAGCAATATTGGTTGTAACTGGTGGTGGTCTGGCAGAACCATTAGTAGAACCAGATTATCCTTACATGCAACTGAACCAACTGATATCTCAGACCACCCTCCAAACAATCGGAAATACTCCGATTGTAAAGCTGCAGAAAATAGTACCTGAGGGAAGTGCTGACATTCTGGTCAAGCTGGAGTACTTCAACCCCACCGGATCATATAAGGACCGAATGGCCCTTTCCATGATTGAGGAGGCCGAAAAAAGAGGTGATCTTCAACCCGGAATGACGGTTGTCGAGTATACAGGTGGAAGTACAGGTTCGTCTCTTGCCTTCGTGTGCGCCGTCAAGGGGTACCCCTTCAAAGCGGTAACCTCAAATGCTTTTGCTGCCGAAAAAATTCAAACTATGAAGGCGTTCGGTGCGGAAGTGATCCTCGTGACGAGTGAGAGCGGAAAGACGACTCCGGATCTGATCCCGAGGATGATGGAAAGAGCGCGGTCGCTGGCCGAATCGGAAGATGCGTACTTCACCAATCAACTACACAATCCGGATATCATCGTCGGTCACCGTGGTATTGGCCGGGAACTGCTTCAGCAGGTTGATGGGTCTATCGATGCGTTCTGTGGGGGTGTGGGAACGGCGGGAATGCTCATGGGGGTGGCGTTGGAACTGCGTGATGCCAACCCGAAAGTAAAGATTGTTGCGCTGGAACCCGCCACGACGGCGACTCTCTCGGGCGGAAGCGCAGGCACCCACGACGTCGAAGGCATTGGTATCGGGTATGCCCCACCGCTTCTGGATGCGGAATTGTACGACGAAGCCCGAGGGATTGACGAAGGCGAAGCCCGACGAATGACGAGGCTCCTCGCCACCGAAGAGGGCATCTTTTCTGGCACATCAACCGGGCTGAATGTCGTTGCAGCCCTTCAGTTAGCTGCAGAACTCGGCGAAGGGAAGACGGTCGTCACCGTGGCAGTGGATACCGGACTCAAGTATCTCGCGTCCGATTTATATGCGGTATGACGGGAGCCACTCCGCATCTCTATGCCGAACCGGTGCCAGCCGGCATATGCCAATATTGTACCTCGGGCGGGAATCGAACCCGCACGTCCTTACGGACATACGATTTTGAGTCGCATGCGTCTACCAATTCCGCCACCGAGGCAGGTAGATCAACCGGAATTGCACGAAGTGTACTCGTTCAAGATCCGGCGGGCGCGCATGTTAGCCCTAACTCCATTTTAAAGCAACGGATCACGAGGGTTTCACACTTCTACAATATCGGGATAACGCCTGAGCCACCCAAGTTGTCTGGCCGCCCAGAGGCCGATACAAATCGCTTCGGCGGCGTCATGGCGCAGTGAGGTTGGTCGTTTTGCGTCGGACCACGCGATAATCTTTCGAGCGAGCGAGATAGCGTGCTTTTTTGCGTCGCCCCCCGGCCGTCGGTGACGACTCAGAAGCAGATCACGGCGCCAACGTTCTGCATTTATCTGAAGCAATCTGAGGCCGCGACGTTCTATCTCACTGATCCATGGTGTGGCAATATCGCCGCCCCCTTCGATAGCTACCACCTGAACACCGTTGGCATCGTTCAGTACGGAAAACGCCGCTTTTCGAAGGCGTGCACGGCTGCCGTAGTTTCGCGATCGGTACCAGATGAGTCGACCGTCGCCATCAAAAAGGGCCAATCCGGTTCGCAGGCCAAGGTCTATGGCGAGAAGAGATTCAGACACCGAATTGAGTCAGATGGTGGTCCAGGTGCTTGTACATCGCCCAGCTTTTTTCTTCAGCAGTCCATTTTCCGAAGAGGGGGTGCTGACTTTCCTTGCGTCCGAGGACGCGCATGAATTTCAGAGAATGAAGGAGGCGATCTTTTTGGCGATCAAAGTCCTCGGGCTCAGTCATGACGTACTGAGCGTGCGTGCGGCTGTTTTTTGGATATGGCTTGTCTGAGATTACCATTTTCTTGATCATCCCACTCATCAACTTGAATATGAACGGTGTACCCTTCAGATCCTTACCATTCGCGACGTCTTGCACTTCGGCACAGTGCGCCAGCATTTGCGCAACCGTCATGGATCCCCATTCCGGCTGAGTGTTATCGGTCAGATTGTCGATTCTGCTGCACATAACTTCAAATGTGGCTTCGTCGTACAGATCTTTGCGTTCCATGGAAGGCTCAGTTCGAATGAATCAGAATCAGATCTTCCTGGGGCGGAGTGAGCCACTCAGCGCCATTATCGGTAATTACGGCCATTTCTTCCACGGATATCGTCTTTGTCGTCGAATCGGAGAGCTGCCACGAGTGAAAACCGTCGAAGGCGAAAGTCATTCCGACTTTTAATACTTGTGTGGGACTGATGGTCAGCTCACGTCCCAATCGGCCTCCGCTCAATCCCGGTCCGCTGTCGTGCGCCCAGTACCCGACAGGATGTCCCGTTCCCCACATCACGGGGATGCTCCCGTTCTGCTCCAGAACGATGCGCTGGGCCCTGTCGACCTCATTTCCTGTGGCGCCGGGCTTCATGGCGTCGAACGCGGCGCGGCTTCCAGCCCGCGCCGCTTCCCATTTGGTGATGGCGTCCTGGGGCGGCTCGGATTCGCCCGGCGCCAACACGTACGCAAATCGCTGAATGTCTGTCACCCAGCGATCGTAAACGCGGATACCGAAATCTATCTGGATGAAATCGCCCGGTTGAATCACCCGGTTCGTCGGATGGGAGTGGCCGCGGTCTTTCCCTGAGTTCACCGCGGGATTCTGTTCCGGAGCCCACCCGTCGCCAACGCCGAGTTCTGCCATCTTGGATTCGAGAAAATCGGCGATGTCTCTGTCCGTCGTCACTCCTCCAATTGCTGCCTCGTACGCCTCGATCTCCCACGCGGCAGTGACCGCAGCTGCGCGGCGCATAATTTCTATTTCGGCGGGCAGTTTCACAGACAGCCAGCTTCTGATGAGTGTCTCGCCCGATTTCATTCGCGCGGTCCAAGTGACGTCCAGCCCGTTCAGCATTGAGTCATACTGGGTGTGAGAGAGTCCATCGGAGATGGGACTTCGTCCAGTATTGATGCCAATGCTCCCGGGACTAAATCGTTCAAACTGCTCCTGTACGGTTCCCCAGAGTCCTACTCCACGCTCAATCCGAACCACCTCATCCATGATCTTCTTTTCTGCAAGTGCGGTAGCCTCGCCTGCTGGGGAAATAGCGATCGAATGCAGTCCATTTTCGCCGAGGAAAAACAGGAAGGCGGCGGATCCACCAGCATTCTCGCATCCAACATGCGCTGCCATGGGATCGTTGTTGTTTTCGCGGCAGATGATCATCCACGCGTCTATGTCATTCTCGCGCATGGCCGAGGGCAGCAGCGTAGCGATTCTCTCGGCCCGGATGTCGGGCCAGGGATCACCAGAAAAGGGGGCAGGATCGCTCGAACCAACCCCTGACGAACAGCCGGTCCAGAGAATCGGAAGAAGCACTACGACCAGGGGAATGAACGGATAGGATTTGGCGCGCAAAGTGGTGGTCCTGTTAATTGGAACTGGCATAAATATGCATGAATCGAATGATCGAATCTATGCCTTGCCTGAAGCGATCGATTCCAAAATGCTCGTTAGGGGAGTGGATGGCATCCGAATCCAATCCGAATCCCATCAACACGGTGTCCTGGCCCAAGATCCTCTTGAAATCGGCAACGACAGGGATGCTGCCGCCGCACCGGATCATGTAGGGTTTTTCTCCAAAAACGCCTTCCATTGCATCAGAGGCTGCCCTCATCGCAACACTGTCGGTGGGCACCAGTCCACCCTCTCCACCATGCAGATTGGTGAACGTGAGCTTCATGGTATCGGGAAGATATTTCTCGAAATGGGTTTTCAATTTGCCCGTGATTTCATCCGTGGTCTGTCCTGGGACCAGCCGGCAAGAAATCTTGACGCTGGCGCGGGCGGGAAGAACGGTTTTTGCACCCTCGCCCGTGAATCCCCCCCAGATCCCGTTACAGTCCAGCGTCGGGCGTGCGGTGGTGCCTTCAAGCGCAGTGTATCCCGCCTCCGTTTTGGATCGTGACGCTCCGACCTCGGCTACCCATTCATCGGCGTTGAACGGCAGGCTTGCGAAGGTCGCCCGCTCTTCGTCGGTCAACTCAATCACGTTGTCATAAAAGCCGTCGATGGTAACCCGGTGATTTTCGTCGTGCAGGTCCGCAATCATCTTCGCAAGAGCATTGATCGGATTTTCTATCGCGCCTCCGTACACACCCGAGTGGAGGTCTATTTTTGGGCCTTGTAACGTAATCTCAACGTACGCAAGTCCTCGCAGCCCGTAGGTGATCGAGGGCACTCCGTTTCCGAACAGGGCCGTATCCGAGACAACGGCTACATCGGCAGACAGCAGCTCACGGTTCGCCTCCATGAATGGGGGCAGATGAGAAGAACCGATTTCTTCCTCGCCTTCGAAGATGTATTTGACGTTCAAGGGCAAGTGACCGGCTGTCTTGAAATAGGACTCGGCCGCCTTGACGTGCATGAAGAGCTGGCCCTTGTCGTCGCACGATCCTCTCGCATACAGATTACCGTTCTTCACCACGGGTTCAAATGGAGCAGAATCCCACAGGTCCAACGGGTCCGGAGGTTGAACATCATAGTGTCCATAAACGAGGATGGTTGGAAGGGAAGGATCGATCAACTGCTCTCCATACACAATCGGATGACCATCGGTCTCCATGATGTCGACTCGCTCAACACCGAGGTTCTTCAGGTGGTCTGCTAACCAGGATGCAGCTGTCCGGATATCCGCGGCGTGCTCAGGATCTGTACTCACAGATGGGATTCGAAGGAAATCTTTGAGTTCATTGACGAAACGATCGAAGTGTGTTTCGGTGTACGAGAGGGCCTTTTCCATCGTGGAAGCGAGAAATGAAGTGGTAAAATTGTGGATGCGCAATGTAGTTCGCCCCGCCTCCAGAATCATAGCTAAAAGTGGGACTCGGCTTACAGTTCCGATTCATCCCGCCACCTTTTCAGGCGCCAGGAGGAGAGGGAATCTATCCTCACCAGATGAAAATTTACGTTTCCGTCGGTACGAAAAACGTCTCCCTGTTCGAGGGTCACCGTGAGGTTGAAAGAGCGTACGATCCGACTCTGGAGCAGGGGCACGAGTTCATCGCTGGTGATGATCTGATTCCACTGAAGGCGGATACCTGAGGAATTATGGAACAGGCGACGGGTTGTTTCGAGGTCCTGTGCGAAGCCCCATTCACGATCCACCTGTGCGTCAAAATCGTGCCACACGAAGATGAAAGCAGAATCCAGAAGGGGCTCGTAGAGTGAAAGATCTCTCAGTTCGTAGGCGTTTCGGAAGTTGGCAAAGAAGCCTTCTATGGTTGTCGGATCACCGAGCAGATCGCCGAATGGATTGCCATCTTCCAGAGCAGGTGCGAACGGATTGCATCCGGCGCACAGGACGCAAACGATAAAACGAAACCCTATTGAAAAAGAGCGGAGCATGTCACAATATCGTGACTACCCGGAGGAGCGTGCCACCTATTTCGTGAACTCTGCCTTCAGGTCGCTCCAGGACTGTTCATTTCCCAATTCCTGGTCAGTCCAATCCAGGAGAGCCCACAGTCCATCGGTACCCTGCTTGATGACCCACTGCATCCGACCCTGAACCTGCGTAGGCACTTCGGCTCTGCGGTGGTTGATGGTCAGTACATACGTGGCGTCAAAGACAAATTCGTCCGCGCCAAGGAGCGTCAAGGTTTGATCGTTCAGCTGGAGGTTATGTCCGGTGTTCAGAGCTGCGGCAGCGGTTAGAGCCGTAAAGTACTGTTCCTCCTGGGCCCGCGACCATGAGAAAAAAACGGATTCACGCGCGAGTGCTGAAGCGGTTGGACGAAAGACGAAATCGTCAGCGAGTGATCTTCTGTAATTGAATGTGTTGAGCTCTGACACCGCATTTTGAACGTTTTCGATGACTTGCTCGGGCGTATCAGGTTGAACGTAGGAGCCGGAATTCTCCAGGGGTGTCTCCGGATCTCTCGTCGAAAAGAGAGAACATCCTGCCAGCAACACTGCCACTGCAGAAAGAGAAAGAATGGCCCTGCTACGTATCATGATTTACAACCATTGGGCAGGATGGAGAGTGGAATGCTCTAATCCACCTCATAAATATATTGATTTATTCCGCTACTGGGCGACGAGAAAGGGTTCAAGAGCTTCATCGACACTGCGACTTCCCTCTACCCATGAGCATATCGTTTGCATCACGCGGTCGAGAAGAACATCCGGGCATGAAGCACCGGCCGTCAGCAAGATGTTAATTGGCGTAATCTCGGGGAGCCAGTCCCGTGTTTGAACTACTTTTTTCTGTGTCAGATCAAAGTGTTCGATGAGATCTTTCTCAAGCAGGCTCTCGTCTCCACTGATGAAGTAGGTGGACATCCGTTCCTCACACAACTCCACCAAGTGGCTGGTGTTAGACGAATTTGCACCTCCGACAACAATGGCCAGGTCAGCACCGTGCTCAATGAGCGCTCGTGTAGCATCCTGGTTTTCGTTGGTTGCGTAGCACAAGGTGTCGCTGTTGTCCGAAAAATGCTCGATTCCATCCTCTCCAAATCGGTCCTGCAGTGCGCGCTTTAGCAGTTCGGCAATTTCTGTGGTTTCAGTCGCCAGCATTGTGGTCTGATTCACCACGCCGAGACGAACAAGGTCTCTGGAGGGCTCAAACCCCTCGCTGTACCGGTCTTCAAAGTGTTCGAAGAAATACTCGCGGTCCACATCGCCGCGAATAACGTTGGCCAATTTGGAGGCTTCTTCAAGATCTCGAATGACGACGACGGGCGCTTTCGATTTGGCGTGGGAGAATGTCGCCCGCGTCTCCTCATGATATCGTTTTCCGTGTACGACGACGGTGTAATTCTTTGATCCTATGCTCTCGGATCGGGTCCAGACCTTTTCGACGAATGGACAGGTTGTATTGAAAGCCGCCACGTCTACTCCGATGTCCGAGAGGCGTTGCTCGGTTTCCAAGGTCGTTCCGAATGCGGGAATGATGACGATATCGTCGGCATCAAGCTCATCGAAGGGAATGAGCTGCTCTCCACTTGTCGTTCGAAGAAAACGGACGCCGCGCTCTTTGAGGTCTTCGTTTACGTGGGGATTGTGGATCATTTCCGACAGCAGAAAAACCCGCCTGCCGTTGGCAGTTTCCAGGGCCTGGTAGGCGATCTCGATGGCATTCTCGACGCCGTAGCAAAATCCAAAATGCCTCGCCAACTTGAAGCGGACTCGTCCAAAATCCAGAATGGAAGGAGAGAGGTCCTTCTTGCGTGGATCCTGAACGCGACGAGCCTCCTTGACCGTGGAAACTATCGGGCTGCGATAAAACGTTGGAACGTCGAAACGGCGAGCCATGGGTTGAGCATTCTTCTGAAATGATTCGGGGCCGTATTACGCCCTCGATCCAGCCGTGTTCAAGTACAACTGGCGATGGGTGGTGGAGATTGCTTAGAGTCTGCGTTCGATTCGCGGTTGGATATCCTTCTGCCAGGCCGCAAATCGGTTTTCGAACACAGCTTTTCTGGCTTCGCGCATCAACCAAACATAAAACGTCAGATTCTGAACCGACGCGATCTGCAGGCCCAATACCTCACTGGCGATGATGAGATGCCGCAGGTAAGCTTTCGTGAACTGCCTCGATGCATATCCTTCGAGTCCTGGATCGATTTCAGAGAAATCAGACTGCCATTTCTTATTTCTGATGTTGATGATGCCTTGCGTGGTGAAGAGCATCCCGTTTCGCCCATTCCTGGTTGGCATGACGCAGTCGAACATGTCGATGCCGCGAGACACGTTTTCAACAAGATTGGCTGGCGTGCCGACTCCCATCAGATAACGGGGCTTATCGGTAGGCAAAATCTCAGTCACAACGTCGACCATCGCGTACATGTCCTCCGCAGGTTCTCCTACAGAGAGGCCACCGATCGCGTATCCGGGGAAATCCAGTTCGACGAGTTGTGTTGCGGATTGGCGTCGAACTTCCGGATATACGACGCCCTGAACGATTCCAAACAGAGCTTGAGCGTGAGAATAGTGGCTCTGGGTCTCATGAAATCGTTTTTTGCAGCGTTCGGCCCATCGCACCGTCAGTTCATTCGACTCAATCGCATAAGCTTGGGTTGCATCGCCCGGCGGGCACTCATCGAGCACCATCATGATATCCGACCCGATGGACCGCTGGATGTCGATCACGGATTCCGGGGTGAACATGTGATACGAACCGTCAATGTGGGATTGAAACCGGGCTCCCTCTTCCGTCAGCTTTCTTCGCTTCGAGAGCGAGAATACTTGATAGCCGCCCGAATCGGTCAGGATGGGCCGATCCCAATTCATGAACGAGTGAAGTCCGCCTGCGGCCTCCATTACATCAGTGCCGGGGCGCAAATACAGGTGATACGTATTCCCCAGGATGACATCGGCGTTGATGTCTGATACCAGTTCTCTCGGCCAGACGGCCTTCACACTGCCAACAGTCCCCACGGGCATGAAAACGGGGGTCTCAATGATTCCGTGATCCGTAATGATGCGACCGGCCCGCGCACCCGACGGGTCTGTGTGTTCGAGAATGAACTCCATGCCAGCCGCTACTTGTTGATTCTCGCCGAATCGGCGGGTTGCACCAGCTGATTTTCACGCTCCTGCAGGCGAGCTTCCCAGAGAAGGAGCTCTCTTTCTCGCTCAGTAATCTGTTGGAACGACTCTGAAATGGCCTGCTCCCGAACTTCGAAAGGTGCCGATTCGATGCTGCCTCGTTCTTCAAAATACCGGCGAAACAGCCAGTTGTGTTTAGCGGCTTCCATCAGCTCGGCCATTCGAAACGCCCCCAGTTCGCCCCACACAACGGCGTTTTCGGCCGTCTGAGAGACCGCTTTCAGATCACCGGCTATGGCTTGAAGAGAATCTGTGGTTGCGAGCAAAGCCTCGTACACTGCGGGATCGTTCAGAAAACGAGCTAGGGTGCCATTGCCAGAGTCCGCTTTGGCCAGAATACGCTGGATGCCCGCTGTCGCCTCGCCCGCTAGATCAACAAGAAGCTCAGCGTTGGCTTCCGCAGAATTGGCCAGACTATTCAAAATTCTTCTCGTCTCGTTTGTTGTGGACACCATTTCCACATAGAGCGTGGAGTCGTAGACGATGCGCCCTAGCGTACCCTCACCTCGCTGCACATCGATCATTATCGTTTCAAACGCGATGGCCGCCTTTTCAAACGTTTGTACCGATGCAAGAGCTCGATCTGTTATTTCGAAAAGGTCGAACGGATCCTCACCAGGTAGAAAATCATCGGCTTCTGCGGGAGCATCAATTTCATCGGGATTGACCAGCACGATGAGCTGTTCTCCTACGAGGCCGTCACTCTTGATATGAGCCTTGGTGTTTTTACGAATGAGGTGACTTGCCCGCGTGGTGATGGACATCGTGACCACAATTTGGGCACCGGGTTGCGCGGGTAGCTGAACATCCTGCACACGCCCGACATTGATTCCCTGGAACTGTACCGAGGCGCCCTTCTGGAGACCCGCGACTTGCGTAAAGCGCGACTTCACTTCGATGGTGTCGCTGAAGAGGAAGGTCCGATTTCCGATGGTAAACAGCGCGACGATAAAGAGGATCGCTGCTGATACGATAATTAGACCCAATCGTGCAGATCGATTCATAGGTCGCTTTTAAGGTCGATGAGCATTTCCGGTGTCGCCTGTGGGTCGGATGGAATAATACGGTTCAAAGTGATTTCGCAGGGGCGATTCAGTTTCCAAAAAAGGTAGCGATCGCGGCGTGATTGTACCGCCGGACCTCATCAAGGCTTCCAGACGTTAAAAATCGGCCCTCATGCAAGAAATGTATGCTGTCGGCAATAATCTCAGCGCAGAGCAGGTCGTGCGTGATCGTAACGGAGGTTACTCCTTTTTCCTCGCGAAGTTTGACGATCAGTTCCGAAACGCTTCGTACCGATACTGGATCGAGCCCGGTCGTCGGTTCATCATACAGCAGAATTTCGGGTTCCATGATAATGGCCCGCGCCAGAGCGATCCGCTTTTTCTGGCCGCCCGAAAGTTGGGCGGGAAACTCATCTCGCTTTTCGGGCAGCCCCACCCATGACAGCGTTTCCATTATCCGTTCCGCGCGTTCTGATTCAGAATCGGAGGAGTGTCGCTCGAGGAAAAAATCAAGATTTTCGTATACGGTCATGGAATCGAACAGTGCACCAGACTGAAACAGATATCCGATCGTCAGGCGCACGGTGTCAAGTTCATCGCCAACCAGTTGGTCCACCCGTTTTCCGTTGACGATGATCTGTCCTTTGTCTGGATTCAGCAAACCGACGATGTGTTTGATGAGCACACTTTTACCCGAACCGGATCCGCCCATGACTACCGCAGACGTATCGTTTTCGACCAGGAGATCAACCCCTTTGAGCACTTCATTCGAGCCGAATGATTTGTATACGTCGCGCAGTTCTATTACGGGAGCTTCGGTCACGATCCGACATCTCCAAAAATGAGGAGAGATAAGCGCACGATCACCACGTCTGCGAGTAGAATCAGAAGGGAAGATCCTACGACAGCACGCATCGCCGCCTGGCCGACCTCCCGAGTCCCTCCACGCACGTGAAACCCGAGGTAGCAGCTGACTATGGCCACGATGAAGCCAAATATCGCCGTTTTTCCGGTGTCGATGATGACGTCACTGAATCGAAGAGATTCGAAGGCCGTCGAGATAAAAATCCGATAATCGATCCCGGAGGCGATAAGGGACTCTATGTAGCCCCCAAACATCGCTATGCTGTCGGTCCAGAGCGTCAGAATGGGAAACATGATCATGCAGGCCAGGACGCGTGTGACGACCAGGAAATGAAATGGCTTGAGGGCGGCGACTTCGAGTGCGTCAATCTGCTCGGTTACTCGCATTGAGCCTATTTCGGCACCGATTCCGGCGCCAAGCCTTCCAGCGAGAACGAGAGCTGTGATCACGGGGCCAATTTCCTTGACGATGGACAGGGCCAGCATACTGGGAAGAACGGCTTCTGCGCCAAAGCGAATCAGCGTGCCCCGGCTCTGCATCGCCATTACGATACCGATCGACAGCCCTGTCACACTGGTCAGGAGGAAGCTTTTCGAGCCCACTTCATCCATCTGTCGAAGCAACTCCCGGCCCTCAAACGGCCGACGCCAGAAGCGATTGAAGAAGCGCATCATGAATCGGACCAGATCGCCGAAGTCAGATAAAAAGTCTTTTACAGGTGTCGTCGACATCGGCGTCAGTTGGGAGGATTACTCTTCATCCAGTTCTCGTGCTTCGATCGTCTCGGATACGCTCGATACGGTGATCTCGGATCCAAGATACCGGGACAAGAGCTCCGGTTTTCTGTGTTTTCGTTCATGCAGAAGACTAATGATTGCTCCCATGGTAAGGATCAGTCCGGAGAAGTAGGCCCAGAAAACTATGACAATAATCAGAACGAATGTATCGCCGAGTTCAGCCAGACCGCTTTGTCTGAAGCTGGCAAAACCAGCTGCGTAGGCTGTGAACACGATCTTTCCGATTTCCCAGATAACACCAGTGAAGATGGCGCCAAACAGGGCACTTCTCCAGGGTGGACGTGGAAGCGGAGTAAACCAGAGCAGCTGAAAGAACATTGCTGTGCTGAGAAAAAGCGGGAGAATGAGTCCAAAAGTGTCCAGCGCACCCTGCCAACCCTCCTGAAGCCAGACATAGTCGAGGCCAAATTCTTGCAGCTTTTCTATCGAGTTTTCATTCAGCGTCTCGCGCGCCAGAGTGATCACCGTGGACGCGACAAATAACAGGCCGACCTGGACAGCCATCCGAAAATCGAAAGCGTAGCCGAGCAAGAAAGAGCGGTGCGTATGCCATTCATCTTGGAACACGTTTGCGAGAACCGTGCGAAGTGTGGTGAACAACGTGACAGAGGTCACCGTCAATCCAGCCACTGCAATCCAGGTAAGCGTGGCACTCGCCGATTGAAGCTGACCCAAAAACGAGATGATCTGATCCGATTGGTAGGCGGGAAGAAGGTCCCGGATCAGTCCCGCAACTCTTTCATAGGGTTCTGGCTGTCGAAGAATATTTCCCGCCAGGCCGGTTGCGAGGAGAATTAGGGGAACGAGTGTGATCAGGACCTTGAATCCGATCGCCTGAGCCCAGACAAACACATCTCGGTGATACACCTCGTGTGCCAATGCGCGGGCATAGTAGCGGGGAAGGGCCAGAATTCGGACCAGTTTGCGCCTGATATCCATACGAATAACTTACTTCTCGCCTCCATTGGATGAAAGCAATTGTTATAGCGGCCCCTTCAATGCCCAAAAAAGGATCGTGTGGTTAAAATGGCCGGACAAACGGGACAGGGTCTCGTGCGGTATACTGTCGAGGGCTTCGCGCGACTACAGCACTGCGGCACCGCCGCCATACCACACTACCGCACTTACCTTGTCACTCAATTTTGAATCCCCATGGCTAAAAGTATCATCTCAGTCGTCGCCGGTTACGCTACGTGGACCATTGTTTTCTTGGGGGGCAGTGCGGGGATCCGGGCCGCGTTTTCCAGCACGCACATGGAGGATGGGTCTGTTTCGGATCTTTTAACTCTGTTAACCTATCTCGCTGTAAGCATACTGGCTTCCGGTTTGGCCGGGTACGTCGGAGCGCGCCTTTCTCCCGGAAAGATCAAACGGGATATCTACATACTCTGTGCTCTGCTGCTGGCCACGGGAATTCCCGTTCAGCTCAGCGCTTGGAGCTTGCTGCCCCCGTGGTACAACATTGCTTTTCTGCTGCTGCTGGCGCCCATGACCATTGTCGGGTCAAAACGAGTGGTTGCCGACTGACGGAGCCGAGGAACTTGATGGAACAGAAAGGGGCGCGCGGCAAAAGCCGCGCGCCCCTTCAAGATTCTAATTTGATCTGACTCAGGCTGTAGCCTTATCGGGTTCGAAGATGGGTTCTGCTTTATGCTCCACAGTATCCCGCGTGATGATGCAGCGTGCAATGTTGTTCTTCGAGTGGATATCGAACATGATTTCCAGCATCGTGTCTTCCATCACCGCTCGCAGTCCACGTGCACCCGTACCCAGGCCTTTGGCTTTCGCCACGATGGCATGAATAGCGTCTTCTCTGAACTGAAGATCGATTCCGTCCATCGCGAACAGTTTTTTATACTGTTTCAGGAGCGCATTTTTGGGCTCGAGCAAGATGCTGTGCATCGCCTCCTCGGACAGATGATCAAGGGCAGAGATCACGGGCAAACGACCAATCAGTTCTGGAATAAGTCCGAACCGAAGCAAATCATCGGGCTCAACATGTTGGAAGATGGTCGGATCGAATTTGTCCAACTTGTGGACCGTATCAGCTGTGAACCCGATGGCGTTTGAGGAAACTCGTCGTGCAATCACTTCATCCAGACCGTCGAAAGCGCCACCGCAAATGAACAAGATGTTCGAAGTGTCGATGTTTATCAGACTCTGCTCGGGATGCTTGCGGCCTCCCTTCGGCGGAACACCGGCGACCGTACCCTCAAGAATTTTCAATAATGCCTGCTGAACGCCTTCTCCCGACACGTCACGCGTGATGGATGCGTTGTCCGCTTTGCGCGCCACTTTGTCGATTTCGTCGATGTAGATAATGCCGCGTTCTGCGCGTTCTACATTGAAGTCTGCAGCGTGCAGAAGATGCGCCAGAATGCTCTCCACATCTTCTCCCACGTATCCCGCTTCGGTAAGCGCGGTGGCATCCGAGATGGAAAACGGTACGTCAAGAACTCTCGCTAATGTGCGAGCAAGCAGTGTTTTACCGGTCCCTGTCGGGCCGATAAGCAGAATATTCGATTTTTCAAGCTCCACATCATCGTACTTGTCGTAGTACTCAGCGGAGTCAATGCGTTTGTAATGATTGTATACGGCAACGGAGAGCGCCTTTTTGGCCAGATCCTGGCCAACAACATATTCATCAAGAGAAGCCTTTATTTCTCTTGGAGCCATACGTTTCGTCGGGCTCGAAGAGTGACTTCTGGGAGTAGAGGACGAGCCGATGGGAATTGATCCGTCGCTACTGACAATTCCAGAAGCGTCCGTGATACAACGGTCACAGATGTATACATCGGGTCCGGCTACCATGGAGGTCACTTCGTGGGCTGTTTGCCCGCAAAAGGAGCACCGAATCACATCGTGATCTTCTTGATTACTCATATCTTATTATCGCTTCTAAAGTAAGGGAACGTCTTCGAGATGGCCCGCCGATAAGAGCGCGCTATGGTAGTTATATCGCACCTTTTGCCAATCTCTTAAATGACAGTTTATCTTCATTGACGACTGCATTATTGATTCATTCCTCCCTCGCTGGAATCATTGCCATGATACCCTTACCTGAGTCGTTTCCTGCCCTCTTTATAGAACGCTATAAAGAAGTATTTAACGACACAGCGCTGAATCGGATTCTAGCGGGGTTTAGAGCCGATAAACAGACATGGTACCGTGTCAATCCACTGATTTCGGAAAGTGAATCTGCGTTCAAAGAGCTTGCAGAACAAGGAGTTACGGTAAATATATCTCCAATATGGCCTGATGTGGGCTGGGTAGAAGCAGAGGAGCGGGAAAAATTACTCGCGTCCAGCGTGTACGAGGGGGCAAAAATCTACATTCAGGGTCTGGCCAGCCAAATTCCGGTTTGGCAACTCAATCCGCAAGCCGGTGATCGAATCCTCGACCTTGCCGCCGCCCCCGGAAGCAAAACGCTGCAAATCGTCGGTGCCGCACCGACAGCTGAAGTGGCTGCAGTGGAGATCGTTCGTAAACGAAAGTTCAAGCTTCAGGAAAATTTGCAGCGCAATGGAGCAAAAAACGTGCGCGTATTTCTCCAGGATGGGACCAAGGTATGGCGCTACCGTCCTGAACATTTCGACCGGGTACTTCTCGACGCGCCGTGCTCGAGCGAAGGCAGATTTCAGTTGAGCGACGAGAGTTCGTATTCGTTCTGGACGCCCGGTAAATCAAAAGAGATGATTCGAAAACAACGGCGACTTTTGTTCTCAGCCATTCACTCTCTTAAAGTCGGAGGCACACTCGTCTACTCCACCTGCGCCATTTCGCCAGACGAAAACGAGGGCATCGTGCAGCACGTCCTCGACACGTTCGCGACGAGTATGGAAGTGGACCCCATCGATCTTGATCTTGACGAACGTATCCCGACACTTGATCGGTGGCGCAAAAAAGAAGTGGATAGTCGGGTGAGAGGGGCATGTAGGCTCATGCCATCAAACCGCATGGAGGGCTTCTTCGTGTGCAGATTTCGAAAGACAGCTTCATCTGATCCGCCCGTTCTAAGGCGGACGAACTAACTCAGTACACTCTCGCCGTACTTCGCTTCCAGAAATCGTTCGCGATACAAGAAATGCGCTGTCTGGCAGACCTTATTTGTGTACAGGTAATTGATGCCTCCGCCGAGCAAGGCTCCAGTCACGGGCACCATTTGCGCCAGTTTTTTTTCGGTCAAATTCATTCCTAGTCGTTTCGCGATCGCCTCGATTGCGCTGCCCACACCCACCTGCTCCAGTAGTTGACCACCCTGCTGCCGGGCTACACGCGAGGCGGTGCGAACGGCCGGGGAGAGCGCTACATCTTTTTGGTTATTACTGGGTTGAGCCACCTTGTCGAGCAACTGAAGCGCGTATAGTCGCTCCGAATCCCGGCTGATGTCGAAGCCGCAATACGTGGCGTACTCGCCGGCTGCTCTCAGATTGATGGAGACGAGAGCGATCAGATCCGGGACAATACCCGCAGCGCCAGCCACACCCGTCGCGGCCCCTTCCACAGCGGCAAGCCCAACGTATTTTTTATCGAGACCTGATAGCACCGCGTCGACCTCTTCCAGGTCGAGGTCGTGGATGTCTGAAATTCGTTTTATTGGGTGGCCGTTCTTGTGATAGTCTTTTTTGACCGCGTCGGTCCACACAGAGTCTTGTGTTATTTCGTTGGTGAGCTCCAAGACCCCAGCAATCACATTTTCCATAGCCCAGTCGACCCCAGGAATTTTGTGAATCAGATCCGTGACGCTGTTCCAGGACTCGGAAGCCTTGGTCTTTGCCCTCGAATACCACGTATCGGGCGGATTACGCCACGCGCGAATCTCTTCGATTGCGCGCCGCTCGTAGACCGAGAGTATGTCTGGGGTCGTATTTGATGATGTAGAGCTCATGCAGGGGGTTTATACGATTCCCGGAGAAAATGTTGTGATCAGTCGTTTGTCACGAGTCATTTCAGTTGAAAATCGGCCAGTAGACGCCAAAACGTAGTCTCTGTTGCGGGATTGGGTAGTCTGGGATGATCAGATTACCAACCTGCGTTGACGTGCCGGAAAAGGCGTTTTCATAGGACAGGTAGATGATCGCGCCCCGTACACCAGCCTCAGCGACGAAATCAATCAGCCAGTTCGCTTTAAGCGTTTCGGATGCATTTTCAGGGAGTGCGAGAAGGCCGGTGGGCGTGTGCAGTCTCAGGCCGCCCATTTCCCCCCAGTATCGGGCGCGCACATAGGCGTTGAGGTCAAGATCTCCTGTGAACATGCGCGCCCGCACTCCGATGCGCCCCGACGACCATTGCTCGGGCGATGCTCTTCGCCAGGCCGCAGCAAGCGCGCCATCGTCGTCCGTGCTCGTCGTTCTAAAGACCGGGTTGAGCACCGCATATAATCCTTGCTCAGCTTCGTCCCTAAATCCGATCTCCAAAGAGACACCAGTGGCAGTAGCAGAGCCCGATAGAGACTGAACTCGAATGACGGCTTCGGTATCGTCTAGCTCGGCTACCACAGGATTTCTTTCCACATTCACGAAACCGTCCACCAGCAGCGAGAGGAAATCGGACCGCCACCCAACTCCCAGGTGCGCGGACAGGAACGATGGGTCGGCATCACCGGCGAGTGGCACCACCGAGGTCGAGAAGCCCGTTAGTTCGTGTGAGGCCATGCGTCGACTCGATCGCACTCCACTCGCGAAAACGGTAAAGGAATTGATCTCGGCCTTAGCTCCTCCGGATAGATGAACCCAGGATCTGTCGGATTCTTTCTGAGGACCCGCGCTCAAACGCCAATCAATGGGACCGCTTTTCCCGTCTACCGTCCCAAGAGCGGAGAGGAAAGATCGAGAGGAAGAACTGGAGTCATACGCATTCCCGTCCTTGAACGTATCGTTCCATCCAACCACGGCCAGGCCAGCGTTGAACATGGGGAGGGACCTTGATCCATCCAGGCGCACTCCAAGCCGTTCGACCCGGCCCTTGATAGCGACCGTTCCGTTTCTGTAATCAAGAGTCTGAACCGTCCAGAAGAGCGTCGCTCTAGTATCAATATTCGAAAGTGTCGTCCTGCCGCGAAGTCTGAGGTCGTTTCGAATGGTGCGCCGCCGGGCCGATTCATTTCCAACTACAGCGCCCAGTCGTTGATAGATTGATTCGTATGCCGCACCTGCAAATGGAATCACTCCAGTATGGGCGCCGATGCTTCGACGGTTTGCGAGCTCAACCAACTCGGCGCTCCAGTCGGGCGTCACATATCGAAGTCTCACCATGATCTCGCGGGCTCGCTTTAGTCGTGAGCCATCGTATTCACCCCGAGCGCTCGTGCCCGCGTATCCGAAAAGAGTCTGCAGGCGTCTTTGGGTCGAATCTGCTGCCATAAAGACCCTGTTTTGGACATGAATCGCCCTGATCGCGTTCAAATCGTCACCGGCCGATTGGTAGCGAAGGTTGGTACGCGGAGCCGAATCGTTCAGGGAATCGGCCAAGAGGACCACGCCCGACCCTTCCAGATTGATCGATTTCAACAGGGCGACCGGAACGAGGTCAAAACGAGGGCGCCCCGTAATCAGGTCGCTGAAGTCGATGCCATCGAATTGCAGTTCGAGTCGGTTGGGATCGGCGCCGTAGGGGGCGATCCCGTCCGGCCATCCCGTCGCACCAAACGTGTAACCGAATACACCGGGCAGGTAGGTGAGGATAGAAGCGGGGTCAGGATCGACCTCAAGCAGGGGAGCACGTTCCTGGACGCTGCTCTGGGCTCGAACACTCAGCGCGCCTGGCGTGCTGAAAAACCACAGTCCCGCGACAATGCAGGCCGATAAGAGATTTCTGATCACACTACTCTGGGAAAAGTCCAAAAAGTCGAGCCTCAATCTGCGCGATGATTCGTGCTTGATCTTCCTCCACGTTGACGAAGTCCATCTCATCCACGTCAATAATT
>Ga0209554_1000319_pt1 | contig 40184 bp, 40 predicted proteins | sample MarorgKNORR_S2LV_5_FD_188221 | JGI IMG/M metagenome (GOLD analysis project Ga0209554, IMG submission 188221) | Marine microbial communities from the Southern Atlantic Ocean, analyzing organic carbon cycling - Bottom_A/KNORR_S2/LV (SPAdes) (version 2) | ecosystem: Environmental > Aquatic > Marine... | reverse complement strand
TGATATTAGGGAATCCGGTGCGGACCATTTCCAGACTTTGATCGATCAAATCCCAAACTTGAATTGGGCCGGGGGCACCAGTCGTCCGCGCTATTTCCAGATTCGCGGGATCGGTGAAAGAAGCCATTATTTTGGTGAAGGACCCCCCAACTTTTCTGTGGGATTTGTCATGGATGATATGGATTTAAGCGGACTTGGGATGGTGGGGCAACTTTATGATTTAGCCCAAATTGAAATATTCAAGGGGCCTCAATCTTCCGTCTATGGGCCCAATGCTATGGCAGGACTCATTTCAATTCGATCCACAGATCCAACAGACCATTTTGAAATGAGATCATCCGCACGATTTGGGTCCGATAATCATTATGGCGGGAGCTCGGTCATGAATGTCCGCTTAATAAAAAATATGAATATGCGATTGACTGGTGTTTACAATTACAGCGACGGATTTCGTGAAAATGTGAGTTTGAAAATCACAGATTCCAATAAGCGGGAAGAAGCATTTTCCAGAATGAAATTGAGTTATACTCCAAGCAATAGACTCTCCATTTTGGCAACGCTCATTTACGCCGAACTTGAAAATGGATATGATGCCTGGGCGCCGGACAATAATACAGATTTCAAAACCTATTCAAATGATAAAGGGGAAGACAGCCAAAGAACTTATGGTTATTCTTTGCGAGCCAATTTCGAAGCATCGGAGAATTTGAATATTACCAGTATTACCTCTTTCACAGAAACAGATCTGATTCACGCTTATGATGGCGATTGGGCGGACAGTACATATTGGCACGATAATCATGGCTTTGATCCGGCAGTGGAAGGTTGGGCTTATGAATTTTATGATAAGAATGAACGAAATCGCGCCAATCTCACCCAGGAAATTCGCTTGTCTCTGGGATCCCTCATCCTGGGTGGATATTTCAAACATTTGATCGAACAGGACGAAGCAACTGGATATTTATTTGGCGGTGTGGCAACAGATGCGATCAGTCATTACGATTTCCAAGCAACGGCTGGATATGCCCAATATGGTTTGGATCTAACATCATCGCTAAAACTGAAAGCCAATATCCGGTATGAAAATAATTCCATAGAATATGAGGGCACATCCCAAGGCCTGAATGACTATTGGGAAAAGATGGAATTGCCACTGATTCGTTTTGATATTGATAATTCTATGCTGGGCTATCGAGCATCTTTACACTATTTAAAAGATGAATTCACATCCTACTATGGTTCTATCTCTCAAGGATATAAATCCGGTGGTGTGAACCAACAACCTTATCTTTCTAATGCAAGTCGACCTTATAAACCTGAATTTATCGATAATTTTGATATCGGATTGAAACGTGCCACCGATAAATATCGAACACAATTATCAGCATTTTATAGTCAACGAAAAGATCAGCAAGTGTCTGTATCCAGTCAGCAGGTAGAGGGAGATCCAAACAGTTTTCTTTTTTATACTGGCAATGCCGGATCTGGATCGATTAAAGGATTGGAGTTTGAACATGAACATTCTTTTTTGCAAAATATGGTCTTAAAAGCAAGTTTAGGATATTTGGATACATGGGTGGATAAATTTACTTTTCAGGCAAGTTCTGAAATGGAAGGGACTGGTGGAAATCGGGAGGCTGCTATGTCGCCAAAGTTCACTGCCTCTTTTGGATTTAATTATAAAAATGAATCTGGCATTTTTGCGTCAGCTCAATTGAGCTATAAAGATGAATATTATTTTTCAGATAGTCATAACCAAAAATCAGAACCCTATTCATTATTGAACCTGACCCTTGGGAAATCATTCGGAAAAACCACCGCCACAATTTGGATCCGAAATACTTTGGACGAACGCTATGCCACGCGAGGATTTTATTTTGGACTTATCCCACCGGATTACCCTGATCAACTCTGGAAAAGCTTTGGCGACCCAAGGCAGATGGGCATGACCGTGGATTATTCATTTTAGCTTGTTTAATTCATTCATCGCGCAGAATGTGAAGTTCACGAATAGAAAAAAGAATAACCAGATGAATTCAATCATGCACTTGATTTTATTTCTTTTAAATTCCTAGCTCATGTAATCTCCATAAAAAGCAAAGAAAACCTCATAATAGAATGCTCACACAAATTGAAAAACAACAATTCCGTTGTCTCTTATTCCGTCATTTGGACGGGATTGTCATGGCGCCCGCAGCTTTTGCGCTTCATGAAAAAGAAGTATTGGCTTATTTGCTAAACAATAAAACAGTATCCTTAAAGGAAATCACAGAAAAATTTAATGCTAACGAAGGATACTTGAATGCAGCACTGAGATTGTTGTGTTCCTATGGCTGGCTTGTTCAATCAATTGATAATGAAAATGATATTATAGAATACGGGTTGTCGGATAGCAGTGAAATTGCCTTTAATCTTATTCACCATTATGAAGATGTAGTGAAGCTGTTAAAATATTCCGGACAATTCCATCAACGAAAATTCGAATTAGAACCCTTTCTTGCTTTGATAAATATATTTGAAAAGTTCAAAAATAATTATGGTCTCATTACCTCGAATGATGAGAAAACACAAATAATTCAACGCCAAATTCTGGATCATATAGAAGGACACATAGTAGGACCAACAACGGTTCGGTTGGGTATGAGCGGTATGTTTCACAAATATTTTATGGAGGCGCCTTTTCGTCCAGAAGAATTCCATAGGGATATGGAGAGTTTCGGGAAATTGCTGGATATGTTTTCTTATTTGGGGTGGTTTGATGAAAAAAATGGTACTTACCAATTTACGGAGAAGGGGCTTTTTTACGCCAAAAGAGCCAGCGCTTATGGTGTAACCGTCTCCTATACTCCCATGCTCAGGAAACTGGATGAAATGATTTTTGGAGATCCTGACATTCTGAGAGCTCGAGATCGGCTGGAGACTGAAATCCATGTTGACCGGGCGACAAATGTGTGGGGCAGCGGCGGAGCTCATGCTGTGTACTTTAATGCCATTGATGAAATCATAGTAAAATTATTCAATCAACCTATCGATAAACAACCCAAAGGTATATTGGATATGGGATGCGGTAATGGTGCATTTTTGCAGCATATTTTTGATGTAATCGACCAACAAACGGCGCGCGGAAAATTGTTGGATGAATATCCTCTGTTCATTGTTGGGGCAGATTATAACCAAACCGCCCTGAAAATAGCCAAGGAGAATCTCATTAATGCGGATATATGGGCAAAAGTTATATTCGGGGATGTGGGGAAGCCTGGTCTGTTGGCAGAGAAACTTAAAAAGGATTACGATATAGATTTGATTGACCTGTTAAACGTGAGGACTTTTTTAGACCATAACCGACCGTGGAAACCGCCAAAAACAAGTGATCCGTCCCGAGTCAGTCAATCTACAGGTGCGTTTGCTTATCGTGGGAAGAGAATCAGTAATAATTTAATTGAAGAATCTTTAATTGAACATTTTTTGAAATGGGCACCCTATATAAAAAAGTTCGGATTGCTTGTGATGGAATTACATACGCTTCCTCCTTTAGTAACCGCCGCTAACATTGGCAAAACACCTGCAACCGCTTATGACGGGACACACAGTTTCTCAGATCAGTATATTGTGGAATTAGACGTATTTTTGAAAGCAGCAGGTGAAGCTGGGCTTTATCCGGACCCGCAATTACATAAAAAATTTCCCGATACAGAATTTCCCACGGTGACAATTCATTTATTGAAAGGATAACCTTTTCATTTTTAGTCACTCCGCCCAGTCTGTTCCCGATGGGTAGGGATGTATATTGCACCAAATAGTCCTGATAAGGGAATATAAAAGTTTTGAATTAACAGATACTGGAATAGCCAATCATCCATTGCCCGGAATAGTAGGTTATCAGGATGATCCCTTCCGCCAAATGGAATGGTTTCTTGAATTTATTCCAGCCAAGAATGCCATCGGAAACCATGAATAAAGTCGCACCGATTGCTCCGATCATGGCTGGTGTTGATTGAAAGGCTTCCAGTCTTCCGAATGCGGTGATGCCCATTCCTGCGATCACTGTAATATAAACCAAAACAGGTTTCTTTAATTTTCCTGCGGTGGGATAAAGTTGGGAGACCATCCCTATAATTAATATAATGATGATAATTGTTGGAAGAATAGGGATGGACCAATCGCCAGAAAGAAATCCCACCATATACCAAACATGACCTGTGAGAAAGCTAAAGAGTCCCGATTTGAATTGGGATGGGAACAACAGCAGGAAATCCCCCACAATGGAAAAACAAAGTCCTGCCAGGATTGCTCTTGTAAAGAGATTGCCCTGATAATCTCCGAAACCTGAAACCAAAATGATCAAAAATAGAATGGGAAGAAGTTTAAATAATCGATACGATTTGTTTGGGCTTGTGTACTTTGTAACCATAGCCAAAACAGACAGAACAATAAATATCAAAATTGATTGAATTTCCACGATGAAAAACTACAATAGTTTTATATCAAATAATCTCTGGAATCTTAAAGGACTTTTCGCATTTACTTTAGGGGAAGAATTAACCTAATTTCCCGGGCTATTTTCGAATCGGAAACACATGTTTGATCACATCACAGAACGGTTTGAATCCATTTTCCGAAATCTTCGGGGCCTGGGTAAAATAACTGATAAGAATATCAATGACACCGTTCGGGAAGTCCGGCGTGCATTGTTAGATGCAGATGTGAACTTCAAGGTGGCGAAATCTTTTGTCAAAACTGTGCAAGAGAAAGCACAGGGGACAAAGGTTTTAAAATCGGTAAAACCGGGTCAGCAATTCGTGAAGATCATTCGCGATGAATTGGTCGCCCTCTTGGGATCTGATGCAGAAGACCTGGTCTTGAAGAGCAAACCGGCCGTCATTTTATTGGCTGGACTTCAAGGTTCCGGAAAAACAACCACAGCCGGGAAACTGGCTTATCGGTTAAAAAAATCCGGAAAATCAGTTTTGATGGTTGCTGCTGATGTGTATCGTCCCGCTGCTGTCCAACAGTTGATCACTGTGGGCAAACAGGCAGATGTGGCGGTGTATGAAGAAGGAACCAGAGATCCGTTGGCAATTTGCAAACGGGGAATCGAAGAAGCACGATCTTTGAAAAATGATGTTGTAATCTTGGATACAGCCGGGCGACTCCATGTAGATGGCGAAATGATGACAGAAATTCAACAGATCGCTGATATGGCTAACCCTGATGAGATCCTTTTTGTTGCGGATGGTATGACGGGACAAGATGCTGTGAATTCAGCACAAGCTTTTCATGAAGCACTTCCGCTATCGGGTGTTATCCTGACAAAAATGGACGGTGATGCTCGGGGCGGAGCGGCAGTTTCTATCCGTGAAGTGACGGGCAAGCCTATCAAATTCATTGGTACATCTGAAAAATTAGATGGTTTGGATGTTTTTGATCCGAAACGGATCGCAGATCGAATTCTTGGGTTCGGTGATTTGGTCTCTATCGTGGAAAAGGCTCAGGATGTGTTTGATGAAGACCAGGCCAAGGATTTCCAGACAAAACTGGTGAAAAACACTTTTGACCTGGATGATTTCAAATCGCAATTACAACAAATGAAAAAAATGGGTTCCATGAGCCAGGTTCTAAGCATGATGCCAGGCATGAACTCTAAAGCTTTAAAACAATTGAATATGGATGACCGCCAAGTCGGATGGACTGAAGCGATCATAAATTCTATGACACCGGGAGAACGTCAGCGGCCGGAGATCATTAATGGCAGTCGCAGATTGCGGATCTCGAAAGGATGCGGGCGACCGGTGCAGGAAATAAATTCCCTATTGAATCAATTTTCTCAAATGAAGAAAATGATGAAAAAAATGGGTAAAATGAAAAATATGAAACTCCCCGGATTGGGCAGTTTCGGAAGATTTAATTAAGGAGATACAAGTTGGCGACGAAAATAAGACTGAAACGAATAGGACGTCGAAATAGACCTTTTTACCGCATGGTAGTTATGGACTCACGGAATCGCCGTGATGGGGCTGCAATTGAAGAATTGGGTTGGTTCAATCCGATTGATGCAGATCATTCCTATGACCTGAAAGGTGAAAGAATAATCCATTGGCTTGGTGAAGGTGCACAACCCACCGAGGCAGCGCATAAATTATTGCGCCGCGCAGGGATTGCCCATCAATGGCATCTTATGAAACAGGGCCTGGATGAAGTCCAGGTCGAAAAAGAGATGAAAAAATGGGAATTGAATCGCGAAGATGTGCAAAAAGCCCGTGTTGACCGCGCTGAACAGAAAACAGATGAAAAAGCCAAGGCTGTAGCTGCAGAAGTTGTAGAAGAAGAAGTAGCAGAGGAAACCATTTCAGAAGAAACTGTAGACGAAGCACCAGCAGATGAATCTGTCGAAAAAGAAGCGCCTACAGAGGAAACAACCGAAGAAACATCTGAGGAGACTGAAGCTGAACCTACAGAAGAACCTTCAACTGAAGACGTTGAAGAATCACCTGCTGAGGAAGAAACGTCTGAAGAAACCGCAGATGAACCTGAAGGTGCCGAAGAATCAAGTGAAGAACCTACATCTGAAGATGAACCTTCCGGTGACGACGAATCTACCGAGCCCGAAATTGAAGAGGAAACTCCGGCTGAGGAATCTGAGACTGAATCCGATGATGATGCGACAGTAGAAGAATCTTCTGACGAGGATGCAAAGGACGATACCGCTTCAGAGGAAGCCGTGGGTGAAGAATCTGTCGAAAAAGAAGCACCTGCAGAAGAAACAACCGAAGACGTATCTGAAGAGACTGAAGCTGAACCATCAGAAGAAGTTGAAGAAGCACCTGCTGATGAAGGATCAACTGAAGAACCTGCAACAGATGAGGAAGCTCCCGCAGAAGAATCTGCTGAAGAAACATCCGATGAAGAAGACGGCGATGATCAAAAGGCTGTTTCAAAAGAAGAATAAGAATTATCCGAAATTATTAGGAAGTAAAAATACGGAGGACGCTATGTTAGAGTTCATTGAACAAGCCATAAAACTCCTGGTTGACAAACCGGATGAAGTGAATATTGAAGTCGTTGAAACAGAGCAACGGCTCATTTATGAATTGACCGTTGGCGAAGGCGATTACGGAAAAGTGATCGGTAAAGGCGGACAGAATATTTCTGCACTACGGACATTGGTTTTTGCGATCAATGCCAAGGAAGGTGGAAAACGCGCTCGTTTGGATGTGATTGATTAAAGGGATTCTGAGTGAAAAACCGTGTCCACCCCATTGCAACCATAACCACAACTTCCGGACTGACCGGGGATGTGCGGTTGCGGCCATTGTCCCGATATTTCGATGATTATATCGAAGAGAAACAACTCATGTTGGGATTCTCACCAGATACATCAGAAGATGTTCGTCTTGAGATCGTGACAGGAATGGGAAAAAAGCGGCGGTTTAAATTCGAAGGTGTTGATTCGGTGACTGATGCAGAGAAAATTGTGGGTCAAACCATTTTTATTGAAGCATCCAGAGAAGACCAGATCAACATGATCGGCAAAGATCTGTTAGGCTATGAAGTCTTTGCAGAATCAGGAGATCTTGTTGGCATCCTGAAAGATGTAATGTGGCTTCCCCATAGTGATGTTTATGTGATCACGAAAGGGAAGAAGGAATATTTAATTCCTGTGATCCCGGAAGTGGTCAAAGGCATTGATCATGAACAAGGTGTAATAGTGATCTCACCAATGGAAGGTCTGCTGGATTGATTCAAATAGCTGTCATAACGCCGGTTCCCGATGTTATTGACACCCTGATCCAGAACAGTATTCTTCGGAAAGCGGTGGAGAAAAATGTGGTTGAATTCCATATTGTAAATCTCCGGGATTTTGGGAAAGGGAGTTATCGGCAGATTGATGATAGACCGTTTGGCGGTGGGAGTGGCATGGTTTTGATGGCAGAGCCGCTTTTTAAGGCCATTGATCATGCCATGGAATTGGTTGGTGGACCTGATAAGGTGCGGGTAATTTATCCCTCACCCCAGGGAAAAACCTGGAATCAGGAAATCGCTGCAGAAACCAGCCAGCAAGAAAAGCTTATTGTCATTTGTGGACATTACAAGGGAATAGATGAACGTGTCATGGAGAAATATGTGACACATGAATATTCCCTGGGTGATTTTGTCATGACCGGTGGTGAGATCCCTGCCATGGTGATGCTGGACAGTACAGTTCGGCTCATTCCAGGGACCCTCAATAATCTGGACTCGGCATTAACGGACTCCTATTCGCAGGATCTGTTGGATCACCCGCATTATACCCAGCCACGGGAGATCGAGGGGATGGAAGTTCCTGAGGTATTATTGGGCGGTCATCATGCAAAAATTGATACCTGGAGACAGGCACAAAAAGAGAAACGGACACAAAAGAAGAAACCGGATCTCTGGAAAAAATTTGAAAAATTGAAAGAATCGGAGAAAGATCATGCATAAAGTAGTAGAAGCAACGAAAGAATTTTTAAAATCGGATATTCCCGACTTTGGATCAGGGGATACGGTTGCAGTTGATGTACGTGTTCGTGAAGGGAGTAAAGAACGGGTTCAGCGTTATGAAGGTGTAGTCATTGCACGTCATGGCGGAACGAGCCTTGATGCAACTTTCACAGTTCGTAAAGTGACGAATGGGATCGGTGTAGAAAGGATCTTCCCGCTCCATTCACCCATGATCGCTGCCATCGATGTGAAGCGTCGTGGAAAGGTTCGTCGTGCAAAACTGAACTATCTGAAAAACATCGTCGGCTCAAAAGCAGCCCGTATCGAAGAAAAACGGTAGTTCCTTTTAGAAATCAATTGAAGCCCCTCCGCAAGCAGATGTTTACGGCAGGGGCTTTTTGCTATGAATAAAGATAATAAAATAGTCATGGGTGTTACAGCCTTTTCCCATTTGGCTGTACATGCGCAAATGATGGTCTTCCCAACATTGATGCTTTTATTTCATCATGAATTTGATTTAGGGTTGGATACATTGGGCATCATGGCTACGGCGGGTGCATTCATGTTTGGTGTGGGCGCAATTCCTGCCGGTTTTCTCGAAGGGAAACTGGGAGGACGAGTCTTACTCTTGATCTACCAGGTTGGATCCATAATCGGTGGCTTGGGTCTTATTCTAGCAAAGAACCCATTCCAAATGACCATAGGATTAGCCATTTTAGGTTTAGCCTCCAGTATTTACCATCCTGCGGGACTCACGATTCTTTCCCGTCGTTTGACGAATTTAAGCAAGGGTATGGCGATCCATGGTGTGGCTGGTTCCATAGGACTGGCTTTAGGGCCCTTATTTGCCGGGGCTGCAGCAGAATTTGGGAGTTGGCGGGTGTCTTACCTGATTTGGATCATTCTACAGGCCATCCTTGTATTTGTTACTTTTTTCATGATCAAAAGACGGAACAAACCCATTGTTGATGAATCTATACCGAATATAATTGAAATAAAAGATAAGCCATCCATCGCCCTTTATTATATCATGGCCACAGCCATGGGCTTTTCTTTTGGTGGATTCACCACGTATATGCCTACATTATTTGGATCCCAAACCTCAGGTATTTTTGCTCTGTTGCCCGAGACATTGAAGGCAGGATTTTTTACAACATTGGTGTTTACATCAGGAATTTTGGGACAAACCATTGGTGGCTACGTTGGGGACCGATACAGCAGGTCTTTCCTTTTATTTTGGATCGTTATTTTAAATATGCCTTTTTTATTCTTAATGGGTTTCACCAGCGGATGGGGTTTACTCATGTCCAGTATTTTATTAGGTGTTGTATATTTCTTGAATCAACCCGTTTCTAACGCATTATTAGCGGAATTGACTCCCAGTTCACATCGTGGGATCGGTTATGGTATTTCATTTTTCTTAAGTTTCGGAATTGGCGGTATTGCCCCAGCCATTTGCGGATGGATCACAAATCAATATTCTATTGAAATGGTATTCCCCTTTATGGCATTCAGTTTAATTCCTGCTGTTGTTGCCGGATGGTTCTTAATCAAGCGTCAAAATCAAACTGCTTGAACTGAAGGATGATTCGTTAGAACTTCTTGCCCCTAATTATGAAAACGACCCTGAAAGACTGCCCATCTGTACATCAAGTATTACTTGAACTAAATGCGAATATCCAATTGCATGAAGATTATATAAAACATATTATCAATTCAGAATTAGCAAAGATCAGGGCAAATATTAAAAAAGGAAAATTATCCAAAACAAAAGATGAATTATTGAGCCATATTGCTTCTCAGGTCTTTTTACAATCGGCGCCTCAACTCATAAATGTAATTAATGGAACAGGCATTGTACTTCATACCGGTTTTGGTCGCGCACCTTTTCGGGGCAAACATCTGAAAGATCTGGCGGCTAGGTTGGATGGCTATGTGAATCTTGAATTTGATCTGGAATCCGGGAATCGCGGTGATCGGCAAACCATAATACAGGATCAATTAAGTTCCATGTGTGGCAGTGAGTCTGCCATGGTGGTGAACAATAATGCTGCTGCAGTTTTTCTAGCATTGAACGAAATGGCAGGAGGCGGAGAAGTGATCTGTTCCCGGGGGCAAATGGTGGAAATTGGCGGCTCTTTCAGGATTCCCGATATTATTGAGAAAAGTGGCGCTATCTTGAAAGAAGTGGGCACCACCAATCGTACTCATTTGAAAGATTATGAAAAAGCCATTTCCAAAAAGACGAAATTGATCTTATGGGTCCATACCAGCAATTATGTGGTCAAAGGGTTCACCAAGGAAGTCTCTTTGTCTGATCTGGTCATTCTTGGTAAGAAACATAAGATTCCTGTTATGGCCGATCTGGGAAGCGGCGCCTTGCTTGATATGAATCAGTTGGGCTTGGCGGACGAAATGCCCATAAAATCCATTGTGAATTCCGGACCGGACATTACTTCATTCTCTGGAGATAAACTCCTGGGCGGACCACAATCAGGACTCATGGTTGGAGGCAAGAAATGGATCAAGGCCTGCAAGAGAAACCCACTTTATCGTGTATTACGCTGCGATAAGGTTACGATCGGACTTTTAGAAGAAACGTTGCGGTCGTATCGATCCCAATCGTTCTCTAAGGATAATCTTGCACTCACGATGCTTACCACATCACAGATAGTTCTAAAAAACCGTGGACAAAAGATTTTGGATTCTTTGAAGAAAAAAACAATTAAAGATCTGGGAATTCTACTGGTGGATTCAGAAGTAGAAGCGGGGAGTGGCTCCTTACCTGATGATAAGATTGAAAGTGCAGCCTTATCTTTTTCACCTAAAAATGGTCAAGCCAAAGATCTGGCCAAAGCAATCCGTTGTGGGTCCATTCCCGTGGTTGGTTACATCCAAAAAAATACATTTTACATTGATCTGAAAGCCGTTTTACCCAACCAAATTAAACGGCTCTCAACTGCGATTCAGGAGGTTTAACCTTGGCACAGGTTGTGGTGGGGACAGCCGGTCATATTGACCACGGTAAAACGTCTCTGGTTAAGGCCTTAACCGGGACCAATACCGACAAACTCGCCGAAGAGAAAAAGCGGGGCATGACCATCGATCTTGGCTTTGCGTATTTGACTGAAAATATCACCATTATTGATGTTCCCGGCCACGAAAAGTTTATCCGGAATATGGCTGCTGGTGCAGCAAACATCCATTTTGGTTTATTGGTGATTGCTGCCGATGATGGCGTCATGCCCCAAACCCGCGAGCACCTGAATATTCTGACTCTTCTTGGCGTAACCAAAGGAATCGTCGCCCTGACCAAAACCGATCTGGTGAATGATGATGAATGGCTGGACCTGGTTGAACTGGACATTTCTGAATTATTGGATGAAATTGGTTTTGATTCTATTTCAATCCACCGAATTAATAATCTAACCGGGGAAGGTGTTGAAGGTCTGAGATCTGATATTTTATCCCTGGCTGAAAATTATCAATCCATATCTACCTCTATACAATTTCGACTCAATGTGGACCGTGTTTTTTCAAAAACCGGATTTGGAACCGTTATAACCGGCACTGTCCAAAATGGCGCTGCCCAGAATGGGGATGATATTGAAATTCTTCCCTCGGGAATTAAGACAAAAATTCGTGGAATCCAAACCCATGGCGGCGCCACTGATTTAGTAGTAACAGGAGATCGAGCCGCCTTGAACCTTGCCCATGTGAAATCATCAGATCTAACACGTGGGACTGTTCTTGCTACGCCGGGTTGTCTGCAGTCATCCAATCGGATCCTGGCCAACATTTCAATGACCCACTCAACGGATTGGATCATTAAGAATAAACAACGATTACGTTTCCATATTGGAACGTCTGAGATCCTTGGACGGGTCTCGGGCAAGAAATTGGAAAAAGGCCAATCCGGGAACATGATTATTGATCTTGAATCACCCGTGGCCGTAGCCATGGATGACCGCTTTGTGGTCCGATCTTATTCTCCCATGGATACGATTGCTGGTGGGTTGGTGATCGATCCAAAACCCCTGGGGAAATGGTCCGTATTGCGGCAACGCACCGAGAATATTCCCACCGATCCAAAGGAACGGTTCGGCTATTTGATCGATGAAGATTGGAAAACCCCTAAATCGAGAAATGAATGGCAGTCATTATTTTTTATATCAAAAGAAATCCTAAATGATTGGATTGTTGAATTACATATAATGGAATCCGAAAGTGGTATTCTTTATTCTGAGTCTGGATTGGAGATGGGGAAGAAAGATTTAAAATCCTATTTTGATGAATCTTATGAAAAGAATCCATTTCGGTCGGTCTTGAGTTCCGATGGTATTTTAAACCAATTCCAATGGTCGGAAGACTGGTTTGAGATCGTTATGAAAACCCTTTTGGAAAATGGCGTTATTTCCGGAGAAAAAGGTGGATTCTCCCTTTCCGGATATAAACCTGAATTTTCTAAAAACGATTTAGACGAATTAGGGGAAATTAAGTCCATTTTAGCTCAATCCGGGTTTGAGCCGATCTTGCTAAAAGAGATCACAGAAGCGTCCGGATTCAAGCCCAAACGAGTGGGCGATTTGATTCATTTGTTATTTGCTCAGGGAAAAGTGGAAAATCTCGGGAATAACTTTTGGCTAAATCGTTCCAATCTTGATAATGTTATTCATGATATTCGTGACTATTTCAACTCAAAAGACCAATTGGCTGTGGCTGATTTTAAAAAAATAACAGGACTGTCCAGAAAAACAGCGATCCCGTTGTTGGAATATTTGGATAAAAACCATTACACCATTAGAGATGAAAATGTGCGCCTGAAAGGAGATGCCTTGAATGGGTAAAGACGTGATCGCACAAACGCCGGTGATGAAGCAATTTCTGGAAGTGAAATCCCAGTATGAAGATACCCTGGTCCTTTTCAGGATGGGTGATTTCTACGAAACATTTCTGGAAGATGCGGAAATTACGGCCAAGGTCCTTGGAATTGTCTTGACCAAGCGGGCCAATGGAAAAGCTGCTAGTGTAGCCTTAGCGGGATTCCCCTATCATTCCTTGGATAATTATCTTCCAAAATTGGTGAAGGCGGGGTATCGTGTGGCCATTTGTGAACAGGTGGAAGACCCGAAATTGGCCAAGGGAATCGTGAAACGGGAAGTGATTGAAGTTGTCACACCCGGCACCCTCATTAGCGACCAGGCATTGAGTAAGAAATCCAACCGGTATATTGGCTCGGTGACCTTTGAAAAGAATTTTGCGGGATTTGCTTTCCTGGATCCATCCACAGGAGAATTTCATATCGGTGAATGTCCTGCGGATCAATTAAAAGATAATTTGTTGAAATTCTCTCCCAGTGAAATGATCTTGGGAGAAAGTGTTGTTTATTCCACCACAGAATGGTACCGTGAATTTCGTCCATTTATTACACAGATCGAAGATTGGATCTTTGATCAAGATTCATCATATAGGGGACTGACACAACACTTTGATCTTAAGTCCTTAAAAGGATTCGGGTGCGATGATTTGAAATTAGCGATTACAGCCGGTGGCGCTTTGTTGCACCACATCAAAACCAATTTGAGTTCGGCTCTGGATCACATATCTAAAATAGTTCCGGTACTGAATGAAGGCTTTATGGGATTGGATGGATTTACAATTCGGAATTTGGAAGTCTTTCAAAGTTTAGCGACACAAGGAACCCACGGTACATTGGTCGATTGTATCGACCAAACCCAAACGGCTGGTGGCGGGCGGCTCTTCCGACGGTGGCTCCATTACCCACTAACAGATATTAAAAGGATCAATGGAAGATTGGATGTGGTAGATGCTTTTTCCAAAAATGTTCGACTTATGAGATCTATCCGAGAATCGTTGGGCAAAACGGCTGATTTGGAGCGTATTCTTGGAAAAGTAAACCATGGAAAAGCGTCTCCTCGGGATGTGATAGGGATTGCCCTGACCTTGAAAAAAATCCCCGAATGGCAAAAAGAATTAAAATCAACTGACGACAAAAACTTGGAGTCACTGGCAAGATCATTTTTGGATACAACGCCGATTGCTGAAAAGGTTTTATCCTTGATCAATGAAGATTCACCGGTGCAGGTCAAAATGGGGAATGTGGTTTGTTCGGGCGTGGATAGTGATTTGGATGAATTGCGGACTTTGCTCCATTCCGGAAAAGAATGGATAGATAATTTTCAGAGTTCGTTACGAGAAGAACTGGACATTCCAAAGCTCAAGGTGGGATTTAACAGGGTTTTCGGCTATTACATCGAAGTAACGAAGGTCCATCAGGAAAAAGTACCTGAAACATTTATTCGGAAGCAAACTCTCGTTAATTCTGAACGATACATCACCGCAGAATTAAAAGAATATGAAGATAAGATTCTTAATGCAGAAGAAAAGATATTCACATTAGAATCCAATATATTTTCTGAATTATGCCAATTCCTTTTGGGGTCTATTTCTGATATTCACACCAATGCAAAAGCCATCAATCGAATGGATCTTTTGGCGGGATTTTCTGCAACAGCATTGAACCAGAATTTTGTTCGCCCGGAATTGACAAATAAACCTGAATTGGAGATCAACCAGGGTCGTCATCCCGTGGTGGAACAATTGTTGCCATCCACCGAAAAATTTATTCCCAACGATCTTTCCATCGATTCTAAGATCAATCAGATCCATTTGATCACGGGACCCAATATGGCAGGGAAATCCACTTATTTAAGACAAGTTGGTCTCATTGTACTCATGGCTCAGATCGGCAGTTTTGTCCCGGCGAAGTCAGCAAAGATCGGTACCGTAGATAGGCTGTTCACTAGGGTGGGTGCCAGTGATAATCTTGCCGGTGGCGAAAGTACCTTTTTGGTGGAAATGAACGAAGCTGCCAATATTTTGAATAATGCCACAAATAAGAGCTTGATCCTGTTGGATGAGATTGGTCGAGGGACAGCCACATTTGACGGACTTTCCCTGGCTTGGGCCATCACCGAATATCTCCACGATACAGAAGGTGTTGCAGCTCGAACTTTATTTGCAACCCATTTCCACGAATTAACGGACTTGGAATCACTTTTGGAACGAGTTGAGAATCATCATGTGGAAGTGAAAGAATTTGGAGATAAAATCGTTTTTCTTCGTTCCATTGCCAAAGGGTCGGTTGATAAAAGTTATGGGATTCATGTGGCCCAAATGGCCGGATTACCAAAATCTGTCATTCATCGTGCTACGGAAATTCTGAATCATCATATCCAGCAATCTGCCGAAAAAGGTGGAACTTCTGCACCACCAGAACCGTCCAACCAAATAACACTCTTTCAGGAGCAGGAATTAAAATTGCGTAAAAAACTGAATGAATTGGATGTGAATTCAATGACGCCCCTGGAAGCACTTAAAACATTAGATGAGATCAAAAAAGAACATGGTTTATAAAATGACCACGAAGATTCGAAGTTTTTTTCTAGGTCTGTGTTTATTGAGTATGGGTTATTCAGAAGGTTTTTGGGTGAATTACGGCTGGGAACTCTTTGAACATGTGACCGATGCCCGAACAGCATCCTTAGGCCAAGCTACCACTGCCTATAATTTTGGCTCACCCACATCATCATTAATAAATCCGATTTTTTCGCTCACGCCCACCCAAAATGTTAATGTGACCCATCAATCACGGTTTGCGGGAATACTGAATAATGATTTGGCCGGATTCCAGATCCAAAGAAAAGGAAGACCGATTCAATTCAATTTTTTATATGAAGGTATCGGTCAGATCCCCGATACACGAAACATGCTCCTTGATTGGGGGAATGATGGTCAATTTGGCACCAATGACCCGGGTGAAGGGAATGGTATTTTGGATGAAGGCGAACGCTTGGATGCAGATCAACTTCGTTTCTTTAGCCAACATCAGATTGGTATTCATGCTGCATTCAATCATTCATTTCGAAATGTTCCCATGGGTATTGGGGTAAAAGTTCTTTCTTATTCTTTGGATGAACATTTTGCTCTGGGTGTTGGGATTGACCTGGGAATCATGAAAAAGATTAATGAAACAAACCTAGGAATTGTGGCACGAAATCTTCCTGCATCCGGACTCATTTGGGATAATGGAACCGTGGAAGGAACTACCCCAACCGTTTCTGTGGGCGTCCACCATCCATTGGAATTGACGAAGATCCCGGTAAAACTTCATTCCATGTTCAATCTGGATATTTCCACATCCAATCGTCATTTGGATTCCCAGTTAGGAATTGGTTCATTTTCTGTGGATGGGTCCTTCGGAATAGAAGGGATCTATAAAGATAAACTTTTCATTCGATTAGGACGAAACTCTGTATATAATTCAACCGGTGGGTTGGGTTTGAAATGGGATGGATTTGGGATTGATTATGCATTTTTATCATCCAGTTCTTCAGATGGATTAGGAAACCATCATCTCATAACGTTGAATTTTTCAGTGGATTGGGTGCGATCTAAACTCATAGATCAGCAACTGAATTGATTTTCTGTATCTCATCTCCTAATACAGACCCCTAATCTTAACCCGATTCTTTATCCTAATCTTCCTATCATCATCCTTGGATAATATTCTCCTAAGTTCGTAATTTCCTAGGCTCTACCCCTATATGAAATTATGATTAAAAGTATGACAGGATTTGGCCGCGGTTCATCCGGTAGTGGCCCCAATAAGATCGATGTAGAAATACGGACCGTTAATTCCAGGTTTCTGGAGATGAAACTTCGTGGCTTTAATTTGGATCCTGCTTTGGAGCAAAAAGTTCGAAGTACCCTTGAAACATCTCTACAGCGGGGTAACGTCCAGGTGCGTTTTGAATTAAATTCAGGTCAGGATTCACAAAAATTGAGTTTTAATCGGGAACGGTTTGAAATCCTCCAGGAGGTAATAAAAAAAATTCATGTAAACTATGGTCAGCGAATGAGTATGAGTGACATTATTTCTACCAACGATCTTCTCACCATGGATGAACCGGAAGAATTAAAACCCGGCATCATTTTAAAAGCGGTGGAATTTGCTTTAAATCAGGTGAATGAAATGCGTGAAAAAGAAGGTCAACAGATACAGGATGATATTTTGAAAAGAGTGGAAACACTTCAAGTCGCTATCGATGCAGTGGGTGAAATTTCTGGTAGGTTTAGTGTTGAGAAACAAACCCAAATGCGGGAAAAAATATCGGAATTGTTGGATGGTGAAGCGTTAGACGAAACTCGTTTGATCCAGGAAGTTGCTTTTTTATCTGAACGGGCAGACGTGACAGAAGAAATTGTTCGCTGTAAAAGTCATTTTACCCAATTATCTACCTATATGTCACAGGAAGAGCCAGTAGGTAAACGGATCAATTTCCTCATCCAGGAGATCGGACGGGAAGTGAATACGATTGGGTCTAAAAGTCCCCAGACCGATGTAACAAACCATGTTATAGAAATAAAAGGCGAATTAGAAAAAATCCGGGAACAGGTTCAGAACATTCTGTAATGAGAAATTTGATCACCATATCAGCGCCTTCCGGATCGGGAAAAACCACCCTTTGTAAAGCATTGCAAAAGGTCATTCCCGAAATTGAATGGTCAACTTCCTATACCACACGAAAGCAAAGAAGTATTGAATTTGATGGTGTAGATTATCATTTTATTTCCCATGATGAATTCGAAGATTTGATCCTAAATAAAGACCTAGCTGAATGGGAAAATGTTCACGGTTTCTATTATGGTACACCCAAATCAACCCTGGGAAATGCCATCGCTGAGAACAAAACAGTTTTATTGGAAATGGATGTGAAAGGTGCAATTCGTATTAAAGAATTGTATCCGGAAAACTCCTTTTCAATTTTTATAATTCCTCCTAGCATTGCGCATTTACGGGAAAGATTGAAAAAACGCGGCACAGATTCGGAAAAGCGGATCGAGATCCGACTCCAAAGATTCCAGCAAGAAATGGAATTCAAAGATCAGTTCGACCATGTGATGATCAATGAAAATTTGAATGTGGCAACCCAAGAATTAATTAATGTAGTTAACGAACTAAAAGAAGGAGTCTTAAATGGGCCTTAAAACCATTCCTTTTCGTGAAATAGAAGAACGTGCAAAAAACATGTACGAAGCTGTGGCAGCCATGTCTGGCCAAGCTCGACGTGAATTGGATGACCGTATCTTAAACAAAGCCATTCTTGAACATCAAAATGATGATTTAGATGTTTTTGATGAGGTTGAAGAAGTTTCACCTGAAACCTATGAAGAGAAAGAAAAAATTACCACGGTAGCTATTGACAAATTTCTTAAAGGTGAAGTAACCTGGAGAAAGTCTATTCCATTAAAATAAATGACGACAAAAGCCACAATTCATCAATATCTCAAGCAGCAGAAATCGCTGTATGGGAGTGAATTGTATCTTTCGCAGGATCCTGTTCCAACTCCCGTTGTAGAAGCAACAAGCAACCCTGAAATGGTTGCGGATCCTGCCAATGGGTTGGATAAATACAATAAGTCCATTTGCGAGTGTATGGAATGTCCTTTGGGCTCAACCCGGACCAATTTTGTTTTTGGGGTTGGCGATATGAATGCAGACCTGATGCTGGTAGGTGAAGCACCCGGGCAACAAGAAGATCTAAAGGGAGAACCCTTTGTGGGGCGTGCCGGGAAGTTATTGGATGATATTCTAAGGGCGATCAACCTTAAACGAGGGCAAGGCGTTTATATTGCAAATGTACTCAAATGCCGGCCACCCAATAATCGGGATCCACTCCCCTCGGAAGTAGAGAAATGTGAGCCGTATTTACAAAAACAAATTCGGCTGATTCAACCGAAATTAATTGTAGCTTTAGGACGAGTAGCAGGTAAAACTTTGTTAAAATTGGATGTCCCTCTTAAGAAACTTCGAGGGAAAACTCATGATTACAATGGCACGCCTTTACGCGTAACCTACCATCCCGCTGCTTTGTTGAGAAATTCTAATTTTAAACCTCCCACATGGGAGGATTTTCAATGGATTCGTGATTATCTTGCTCAGGCATAAACAATGGCTATTAATCAACAGGAAATATTAAACGTACAACCCCACTCGGATGATGCAGAAGTAGCTGTATTGGGATCCATGTTGGCATCAAAGGAAGCTGTCAGCAAAACGATTCAATGGTTGAGCCCTGAGCATTTCTATAAAAACGGAAATGGCAGGATCTTTTCCACCATGCTGAATCTGTTTGAGAAAGGCGACCCCATTGATACTGTTTCTGTTATTGATGTCCTAAAAAAGAATAAAGAACTAGAAACTGTTGGGGGAACTTACTACATCACAGGTTTAGTAGAATCTGTTCCAACAGCTGCTCATGCGGAACGGTATGCAAAGATTGTGCTTGAGAAAGCGCTACTCCGCAGGTTGATCTCGTTATCCCATGAGATTGCCAAGGAAGCCTATGACGATAGTCAGGATATTGGCGATATTCTCGATACGGTGGAACAATCAATGTTCAGTATTACGCAAAATAGGCTCAAGGGTGGTTTTACTCATATTGACCCAATTCTTGTAGAGACCTTTGAAAAACTGGAAAAAATCAGTTCAAAGAAAGGGTCTGTAATTGGTGTCCCCTCAGGTTTACTTGACTTGGACGACATAACTTCAGGTTTCCAGGACGGTGACTTAATCATTATTGCCGGCAGACCCGGGATGGGAAAAACCTCTCTTGCATTATCCCTGCTTAGAAATGCGGCATTAGAGGGGAATGTAGGTGTAGGAATGTTCAGTTTGGAAATGGCGAACCATCAGTTGGCTATGCGTCTTCTATGTGCAGAAGCCAGGGTGGACAGCCATTTTGTACGTACGGGCAATCTTCCGAAAACACATTGGAAAAATTTAAGTATTGCTGTGGGTTCCCTGGCCGAGGCACCTATTTATTTGGACGATACGCCAGCACTGACAGTATTGGAATTAAGAGCCAAAGCTCGACGCCTTAAAGCCGAACATGATATTGGTATGATTGTGGTGGATTATCTTCAATTGATGCAGGGTCCTAAAGGGGTTGAAAGCCGACAACAGGAGATTTCGGTGATTTCAAGATCATTAAAAGCACTTGCCAAAGAACTCAGTATCCCTGTGGTGGCATTGTCCCAGTTATCCCGTGCAGTTGAACAACGATCAGATAAAAAACCCCAATTGTCCGATTTGAGAGAAAGCGGTGCGATTGAACAGGATGCAGATGTTGTCATCTTTCTCTATCGACCTTGGGTCTATACACAGGATGACGAAGACGAGGGGAAAGCAGATGTGATCGTGGCAAAACAAAGGAATGGACCCACAGGCAGTATAAAAGCATCCTTCATTAGTAAATATGCCAAATTCGAGAATTTATCCCAGGCAGAATCACCATTTTAATGGATAATCCCCTTTCCAGATTAGCCCCCCAATTATTCGGAGAATATCCAAAACCATTTATAAAACTGGTTGACTCAATTTTAGTCGGTCCCGACCAAGAGAAAGATGAGATCAAGACCCTTCTCTGGAAAGCCTACGAGTTTGGGAATCGCCACCATGAAGGACAAAACCGACGATCCGGTGAGGCTTATTTTACCCATTGCGTTGCGGTGGCTCAAACACTGGCCACATGGAAAATGGACACTACAACCATTATCGCAGGGTTGCTCCATGATACTGTTGAGGATACCGATGTTTCCGTAACAGCACTTCGTCAAGAATTTGGCGATGATCTGGCAAATCTCGTGGATGGTGTAACTAAGATCGGTGGGATCAAATTTTCAACTCGGAAAGAGAAACAAGCCGGGAATTTCATGAAAATGCTCCTTTCGGTTGCCCAGGACCTTCGGGTGATCATTATAAAATTTGCAGATCGGTTACACAATATGGAAACGATCAAGCATATGACGAAGATCAAGCAACATAGGATCGCAGTGGAAACACGTGATGTGTATGTTCCATTGGCTCATCGGTTGGGTATGTCTTCTGTAAAATCTCAATTAGAAGACTTGGCATTCCGTGTCTTGGATCCTGCGGGGTACAAGGACCTGGATTCCAAAATAAAATCATCCAAAAAACAACGGGATAAGTTTATTAAGATGATCATTGGTCCTGTGCAGGATGAATTAAAAACATATGATATTATTCCCCATGTGTATGGCCGGTCAAAATCCTATTCTTCCATTTATGGGAAAATGGTTTCCAGGAACAAGTCCTTTGAGGAGATCTATGATCTTTACGCGATTCGGATCATTGTAGATAAAATTGAGCAATGTTATTTGGCATTGGGGATCGTTCACAGTCTATATACGCCGATCCAGGAGCGGTTCAAGGATTTTATCGCAACACCCAAGACAAACGGATACCAGTCTGTGCATACCACGGTTTTGGGATCGAAAGGGCAATTGGTAGAGATCCAGATCCGCACAACGGAGATGGAAGAAACAGCGGAGATCGGTGTTGCAGCGCACTGGGTGTATAAAGATGGAAAATCATCTGGTATTGATCAAAATGTAAAATGGCTCCGTGAATTGTTGGATATTCTTCAAAACGAATCTGCTGATCCAAAAGAGTTCATGGAACTCCTGAAGATCGATTTATATAATGAAGAAATTTTTGTATTCACACCCGCCGGTGATCTGATCCAGTTACCTGTGGGTGCCACGCCTGTGGATTTTGCTTTTCAGGTTCATACCCAGGTTGGAATGCATTGTATGGGTGCTAAGATCAATCATTCTGTGGTGCCCCTGAATACAAAATTGAAAAATGGCGATATGGTGGAAATCATCACCAGTAAGACCCAGATGCCGAGTTACGGCTGGCAAAAATTCATCGTGACCACCAAAGCGCGAACCCAGGTCAACCGATACCTGAAAAAAATTCAGGATAAAGAAAGCATAAAACTCGGTGAAGAAATGCTTGAAAAAACACTTCGCCGGATGAAAATGCTAAAAGATAAAAAAGAATTCAGAGAAAGTTTCAGTCGTTTCGGCTATTCCGATTCCGGTGCCTTGCTTAAAGCGATTGGCTCGGGAATGATCACCGTCCGGGACATGTTCCGAAAATTGCGTCCGCAGGAAGAGGAGATCGAAGAACGGACTGAGGATGAGGAATCAACACGATTTTTCAATTTCGCCCGATCCCAGACCAAGGGAATCATCCTGGATGGTATTGATAATCTCATGGTGAATTTCGGAAAATGCTGTAACCCGATTCCCGGGGACGAATTGATCGGGTTTGTAACTCGGGGACGTGGCATTACAGTCCACCAAAGCGCATGTAAAAGTCTCCCCCTATTGAGCCATGAGTCTGATCGTCTTGTTCCAGTGGATTGGAATGTAAAATCGTCCGATCATTTCAATGTTCGCTTAAGGGTCGTTTCACAGGATTATAAAGGTGCATTGAAAGATATGTCTGAGTGTATTGCAAAGCAAAATGTGAACATTACCAGTGTGGACATTAAGGTGAAAGAATCGGTGGCGGTGGCTCATTTCATTGTCCAGGTGAATAACAACAGGCAATTAAATCGCCTCATCCGGAAAATGACCAAAATCAAAAATGTTGATTATGTAGAAAGGGCAGGTCGATAATGGAAACAAAAACCTACACCAAAAAAGATATAGCCGAACAATTGGCTGAACGACAAGGGATGAGTGTCCGTGCAGCCAAGGTTCTGGTGGAAGAATTTTTTAATATTGTGAGAGATTTTCTCATGGAGGATAATCCCTACACCCGGATTGAGATCCGGAATTTTGGAGTGTTTGAATCCAAGCCTACAAAAGCAAAGCCCCGGGCACGGAATCCAAGAACCAATGAAGAGATCTATGTTCCTGCCCATAAAAAAACACGATTCAAACCCGGGAAGATCCTGAAAGCACACCTGCGTAAACCGCTCTAATTCATGGGACGAATTCTGGGTGTGGACTACGGCGACAGCCGTATAGGGTTGGCTTTATCTGACCCACTCAAAATGATCGCATCCCCCTTTAAAACCATTCGCAATGAAGGGAATAAAAAATGCCTTCAATCTCTTAAAGCTATCATAAATGAAAATGAAGTGGAAGCCGTTGTAGTAGGACTTCCCATCGGGATGAAAGGCCAGGAAACGGCTCAAACAAAAAAGGTCAGGGAATTCGCTGGCTATTTATCTATTCTTAATTTACCAATACATTTAGAAGATGAACGATTGTCCTCTGTCAGTGCGGAAAAATCCATGATCCTGCAGAATATCAAGACAGGTCACAATAAGGGGATGATTGATGAACGGGCTGCTGCAATCCTGCTCCAGCAATTTCTGGATAAGCAGAGACGATGAAATCCTTATTTGATCGACCAGCCTGGCAAATGGCTATTTGCGGCGGACTTATTACAGGTATCGCCTACCAACCTTGGCATTTGGGTTTTATGGCCTGGTTCGGACTGATTCCGCTCCTTCATGTTTGGTTGAATCATGACCCAAAAGAAAATGCCCGCTTAGGGTATTTATTTGGTATGACCCATAATCTTGTTGCGTTTTACTGGATCGGGTTTAATTCCGGTGCGAGTTTTTGGGTGGTATTGCTTTCATTAATAGCAGCGGTCTTGTATCTGGGAATTTATTGGGCGGCTGCCGGTTGGGTTTTCGGAAGGGTTAAATCCTGTGGAAATGGATTAGTATTATTCCCCTTTTTGATCGTATCCATGGAATGGTTACGTAGTTTTGGTCCCTTGGGTTTCCCGTGGGGGAATATGGTTTTATCCCAGTTGGATTTCCTGCAAATTATTCAGATCATTGAAGTGACAGGAAGCTATGGAGTAACACTATGGATCGCATTACTTAATGTTATACTTTATATATTATTTGTCAATTTTTATGCTAATAAAAAAGTGGGAATTGTATTCCTGGTCTTTATCCTGGCGCTCTGGTTCTCCGGGAATTCACGAATGAAAGATTTTAATGATTCACCCACCCATTTAAATGTAACAATTCTTCAACCCAATATCGATCCGAACACAAAATGGGATTTTGATAAAAAGAAAGATATCATTGCTTTTATGGATTCGCTCCATTCGATTGCGATCACCCTGAATCCTGATTTGATCCTGTTCCCTGAAACGGCTTTACCCGCCTATTTGGCATTGAACCAACGAGTGCGGAAAATGATTCAATCGAAAGTTGATTCATCAGGGATTCCCGTTTTAACCGGCACTATGGACCGAACCAAATCACCGGATGGAGAAAAACACTATTTCAATAGCAGCATGTTCCTGACGCCAAACCACAAATATAGTCTCTATAATAAACTTCATCTAGTTCCATTTGCAGAATACATACCTTTGTCAGGACAATTTCCGTCCTTAATGAATTTGAATTTTGGGCAGGGGAACTTTACCCATGGGTCCGAGTACACCATTTTTAAATGGAAAGACATGAAATTTTCCACTTTGATCTGTTATGAATCCAGTATGCCCAGCATCGTTCGTGAATTTATACAACAGGGGGCTGAAATGATGACCATTCAAACTAATGATGGTTGGCTGGGGAATTCAGCCGGACCCTACCAGCATTATGATGTGGCACGAATTCGCGCCATTGAAAATCGTGTTCCCATTATTCGTTCAGCCAATACTGGGATTTCAGGACTCATTCTGGCAAACGGAATATCCATCAAGGAGCAGAATCTAGGTGAAGTGGCAGTTTTTAGTGTCGCGGTCCCTATGGGTAATGCCGGAAGTATTTATAGTCGATATGGGGATGTTTTTGCTATGATCTGTTTCGTAATTTTTCTCCTACTCGGACCTATCCCATGTTTAAGAAAACGATCTTAATACTAACACTCTCCACCGGAATCCTTGCCGATGGTCCACCAAAACTTCATCCCATGGTGAAATCTGCTATCCTGCCTGGGTGGGGAGAAGCGGCCATGCAAAATTCAAAAAGAGCCCGGATATTTCGTTTAACCGAAATTTCACTGATAACAGCATCTATCAGTGCCTACACTTTTTCGGGACATTATACAAACGGGTATGAATCATTTGCCGTGGAGCATGCTGGCGTAGACGCCCGTGGGAAAGACCACCAGTACTGGGTAGATATTGGGAATTATACGGACCTGACAAGCCATAATGATGAACATCTTCGATTTCGCGATTTGGATAATCTTTATGTTGAAAATGATGGCTGGGATTGGAATTGGGATTCCAAGGATAATAAAAATACATTTGAAACCATGCGGATTCGCAGCGACAATTTGGCTATGACCGGGAAATTTATCATCGGCGGTATTGTGCTGAATCATATTATTTCTGCCATTGATGCGCTCTACCTGACGAGATTAGAAAAGATTAAATCCATTTCACTGGTGCCAACTATTTCGCAAGACGGAATGGGATTTCTAACTCTTAAAGTCGAATTCAACCTGTAAAAATGAACCCGATTGCTCGTTTATGCCTTTATATGGCATTTTCTGTTTCCGTCTTGTTATCCATGGAAATCCAAATTCTGACGCTGCACGTACTGGCAGGGATCTCTCTCATCATTTTTGAAAGGGCTCATTGGCGCGAGTGGAAAAATCGTACCCGTCCATTCTGGAAATATTTCCCATTTACTGGGCTCATCTTTTTCACCATTTCTTTTATTGTCTCTGACAGACTGATTTCTGTAATAATCTATGATGTAACCCTGGCAACGATCCGGTTGCTTGTTTTGGTCAGCGTTATGACCGTTTATACACTTCAAACATATTCACAGGATATTATTACTGCGCTTCGGAGTCTGTGGTTCAAGATGAACCTGGAATGGAGATGGGTAGAGGACCTATTACTCTTCTTTGATATGACGATACGGTTTTTCCCCACTTTTAAAGAAGAGTGGCAACAGATGGAACGGTCTCAAAAATCTTTATCTTTTTCAACACCTGATTCCTTTTCAGCCAAAGCGTTCCAGGTGGCTCAATTCATTCCAGATTTCATCATTCTTAACCTGAATAAAGCTGAATCGATCACACGTGTGATGGAAATGCGCGGATATGGGAAGGTCATTCCCCGAAGTGTATTCCCATTTGTCAGATTCACTTTACTTGATTTTATTTGGTGCATACTCTTCTCCGCTTTGTTGATTGGAGTCCATTCGATTGGGTAGATATAAATTAACGATCCAATATGATGGATCGGCATTTTTCGGATGGCAACTCCAAGCCAAGGAAAGGACTGTACAGGGCGTGTTAGAAAAAGCCGTCCAAAAAATTTCCGGTCCTAAGGATCGGATCCCGGTTCATGGTGCTGGTCGCACGGACACGGGTGTCCATGCTCTAGGTCAGGTGGCACATGTTGATCTTGAAACGCGCTTGGATGAAAAAGACCTGAAAAATGCATTGAATGGAAATTTGCCTGGTGAATGCCGTATCATGAATATTGAAAAAGCCAGTGACGATTTCCAGGCAAGATTCGGTGCTACGAAACGCCATTACCAATATCAGTGCTTTGAAGGCGATTCGATCTTGTATAAAAACCAGGCATGGCAATTAAAAAATATGGACCTTGATCGTCTTAATCAACTGGCATCTCCCGTGATCGGAGATCACGATTTTCTCTCGTTAAGCAAGTTTCGGGAAGATCTGGAACACACCCGGTGTATCATTTATAAATCCAAATGGAAGTCTGATGGAAAAATGGTAATTTTTTATATCACCGGGAATAGATTTTTGCATCACATGGTCCGGTATCTTGTTGGAACCATGGTTGCGGTTGCAGAAGAACGGTTTACAGAAAAAGAATTTTTATCCTTATTAAAGAATCCACAAAAAGATGTGCGCGTTTTTAAAGCACCTGCTCAAGGGTTGATCCTGACTCAAGTCGATTATGAATAAACGATTATCTATTTTCATGTCTTTTTTCTGCATGAGCTATCTCATGGGAGATGGGATCACTGCATCCAGGGAGACAGCCATTACCCGCGCCATCGAGAAAGTAGGGCCAGCTGTGGCGAGCATTAATGTGGAGCAGCATGTTTCATCTGTTTCTTTTGATCCGTTTTTTGGATTTATGTTTCCAAGAGAAATTTATCCAATGAAAAGTTCAGGGAGCGGCATTGTTATCAGTCCGGATGGATTTGTCATGACGAACCATCACGTCATTGAAAATGCAGAGAAAATTTCCGTAACCTTATCCGGTGGGTATGAATATGAAGCAGAGATCATAGGTTTCGATGAAACATCTGACCTGGCATTGTTAAAATTAGATGGTGATGATTTTCCATATGCTGAATTAGGGAATTCAGATGACTTGATAATCGGGGAATGGGTCATTGCTTTGGGAAATCCTTTCCAACTATTCTCCATCAGCAATAAACCCTCTGCCAGTATTGGGATCATTTCTGCAACTCATATGGATTTTGGGCGACTAAAAAGCGGGAAAGTATTCCAGGATATGATCCAGACCGATGCTGCCATTAATCATGGGAATTCCGGTGGACCGTTGGTAAATGCCCTTGGGAAAGTAATAGGTATCAATACATTTATTTATTCTGGTTCTGGTTATGCGGAAGGTTCTGTAGGAGTTGGATTTGCTATTCCGATTAAAACTGCCAAAAGAATTGCAAAAGAATTAAGGGTCACAGGACATATTGATCGAGGTTATTCTACCGGGCTGATTGTCCAGTCTATGACCCAAAGCATTTCCCGTTATTTAAATATTCCCTTTACCCGGGGCGTTATCATTGTTGAAGTGAACGATGGCAGTGCGGCAGATCGTTCCGGGTTGGAGCCTGGTGATGTCATTCTTACAGCCCATGGAGAGTTAGTAACTAAACCAAGCGATATTCGTTCTGTTATTTTAGAAAATGATCTACGTTCCGGTGATAAGATCACTTTGAAAATTTTCCGGAATGGCAAGTATAAAAAAGTCAAATTGAAATTGGGTAAACCCGGGGAAAATTGAAGGTAATGAGACTTGCACCCGAAGGACGAATTATTGTCTTACCTTTATTTTTATTGACCGGATTTATTTTGTATCTGACTGTCACCATGGCCACATCCTTAACCCTTTTTGCCATTTCATTCGGAATTCTGGTTTTTTGTCTTAATTTTTTTAGGGATCCAATTCGAATTGTACCTCAAGGAAAAAACCTGATCCTGGCCCCGGCAGATGGGAAAATCGTAAAGATCACGAAAGTAAATGATCCTGAATTGGGTGAGTCTCAATTGGTTTCCATTTTCCTGAATGTATTCGATGTCCATGCCAATCGAATGCCGATTGAGGGCACATTCGAAAATGTAAAATACCGTAAAGGGAAATTCTTGGCGGCATTTGATCATAAGGCATCGGATGAGAACGAACGAACAGAGATCACCATAATTTCGAAAGTTGGGACCATCAAGGTAAAGCAGATCGCGGGGCTGATTGCCCGACGGATCTTATGTTATGCAAAAAAAGGTGAATCTATGGAAATGGGTGGAAGATTGGGATTTATCCGCTTTGGATCAAGAACTGATTTGATCCTCCCAAAACATGTAAATTTATCTGTAAAATTAGGGCAGAAAGTGATGGGAAATAAAACCATCATGGGCACATTTGAATGAAATTTTATCCAAATAAAAAAAGACGGCCGCCGCGGCATTTTATTCCAAATATTTTGACGTTACTCAATATGTTTCTTGGATTTTTAGCTATTGTACTCATCTTGAATGGTCAACCATTGAAGGCAGGTGTTTTTATCATTATTGCCGGACTCTTTGACGTTTTCGATGGCAAGATCGCCCGAATGTTGGGGATCGCATCCCGTTTTGGTGTCGAGTTTGATTCAATGGCAGATACCGTGTCATTTTGTGTGGTTCCCTCAGTTTTAGTCTATTCGCTTTACGTCGATGGTTTGCCGCCGCTTTTGGGAAGTTTTATCGCATTTATACCCCTCATGTTTGGCACCATTCGGTTGGCCAAATTCAATGTCGAACAGGAACCGGGGAAACCAAAATCTTATACCATTGGCTTGACGACACCTATCGCAACTATCACTTTATTTTCTTATGTTTTTTTCAATCACCAGATTGATGGTGATTTTGGCGATCCAAGGACGGCACTCATGGTCGTTTCAGGGTTAGGTATATTGATGGTGAGTCCAATCCATTTTGCAAAATTCCCATTGTTTTCTTTTAAATCCGGACGGACAAATTCGATTCTTTTGGTAGGGTTTATTTTGTCCATAATAAGTCTCGCGATCTGGCAAGGGTTCATTCTAATGCCGTTGGTCACTGTTTATATAGGATGGAACATTATAAGTTGGCTCATTAAACCGCATCGCAATGATTCACCTTCAGAATTAGATTCATGAATAAACGGAATCTTTCTCTTATAATTTTGGGTTTATTTGTCGGCGCTGCAATTGGGGGTGTCTTGGGTAATCTCCTGGGTTGGGTTCTACCAGAAGGTGTTGTAAAAGCTTTTTTTCTTACAAGCATGTCGTTAGATCTGGGTGGTCTTGCAGGAAATGAATTGGGCGTAATCATTCTCGATTTAAAGATCATTACGCTGAAATTTGGATTGGCCATTAATCTCAATTTTACGAGTATTATTGGGCTTACATCCGCTTATTACATCTTAAGATATTTTCGTTAAAATTTTGGGGGACATCATGACAAATGTTGACGTAAACTATGCCATGTTCAATTTAGGGACTGGCGAACTCGTTCTCATCTTTTTGGTGATCTTACTCCTGTTCGGTGCCAAGCGGTTACCGGAATTGGCCCGTGGTCTTGGAAAGGGAATCAATGAATTCAAAGATGCTGTTGATACCTCTAAAAAAGAGATCCTGGATGCCAAGGAGAGTGCAGAAGCACCCTTAGAGAAAAAGGAAGAGGAAGAAAGTTAATTTATTCAGGATGGGGTGATCCTGCCACATCCTCAATTATTCCGAAACAAAATTCTGATTCCATCGTACTGAGATCAGGTAATAATCGGTTAAAACCAATTTATTTAATTCAATGGACTTTCAGCATCCCTGGTATTTACTTCTTTTTGCACTGATCCCAATATTGATCGGTTGGTATCGTACGTCCGGGCGCAATAAAGAAGGGACACTCCGAATCTCTTCTTCTACCTTTATATCAGAAGAGTTCCGAATTATCGGCAAACGGAAACACCGTTTACTTCAATCTCTATATTTAATGGTCCTTTCTTTGGTGATCCTTGGGTTGGCTCGTCCAAGATTAATCGATAACCTGCAGGAAACATCCGTCAGTGTCATTGATATGCTTTTAGTTCTGGATATCAGTTCCAGTATGTTGGCAGATGATTTTCCGCCCAACCGGTTGGAAGCAGTCAAAAAGACGGCCAGTGATTTCATTGAAGGTCGGAAAGAGGACAGGATCGGGATTCTTGTTTTTGCCGGTGAATCCTTTATTCAATGTCCCCTGACAGTGGATAAGAAGGTGCTCCAATCCCTGATCAAAGAAATAACAATCGCTACTAAGGAGCATGATGGTACAGCGATTGGTATGGCCATTGCAAACGGTACCAATCGACTCCGAAACAGCGGTGTAGAAAGCAGGGTCATGATCTTATTATCGGACGGGAGCAATAATGCAGGAGAGATTGACCCCAAAACAGCTGCGGAATTGGCTGCGGAATTTGATATTAAAATTTATACAATTGGTGCTGGCACAAATCAATCCTACACACGAATTCCCGGGCGTGGACTCATCCGCAATGAGATTGACGAAGAAACATTACAGCATATCGCCAAAGTAACAGGCGGGAAATTCTTTCGAGCCACCGATGTGGCAGCATTGGCATCCATTTATGCAGAGATCGATCTATTGGAGCGCTCCGAGATTGAAGTGAAGGAATTCACCCAATACAAAGAATTATACGGCTGGTTTTTGATCCCTGCTTTTCTTATGGGACTGGGAATGGAAACTACCCGGCGATCTATTTTCAGGAGTAAAACCTGATGTCATTCCGATTTGGTTGGGTATTAGCCTTTTTGGTCATTCAGGTCATACTTTGGCTTATTTGGCAGTTAAAGGATGGGAAACGTGATTCCATATATCCAGGTGCATCAGAAAAGGTTAAAACCGTATCCCGTATAAATTTGGATAATAAACGTGTTCATTGGCGAAATCGAATGATCCTGATCGGATTGGCATTGTTGGCGCTGGCCGCATCTGGACCCCAAATTGGAACACGCGTGAGACCGATTGAAAGAAAGGGTGTCGATCTTGTGATTGCCCTGGACACATCTACCAGTATGGATGCGGAAGATGTAACACCATCCCGATTGGCCAAAGCTAAATTTGAATTAGGGCGACTTATCCGAAAATTGAAAGGGGATCGTGTTGCCATCATTGTATTTGCCGGGTCCAGTCATTTGTATTTACCCCTGACAACAGATTATGAAGCTGCATTGCTTTTCCTGAATGAAATTGATACGGATATGATCCCCACACAAGGAACAGCCTTGAGTTCCGCCATGAATACAGCCATGACTGCATTCACGGAAGAAACAGACAAATACAAGGTCATGCTCATGGTTACGGATGGAGAAGATCATGAAGGGCAGGCTGTGGAATTAGCTGCACAAGCGGCCCAAGCTGGGTTCATGATTAATACAGTAGGTGTTGGATCTAAACTAGGCAGTTTGATTCCCGTAAAAGGGAAAAACGATACGCGAAGTCAATATAAAAGGGATCGGGAAGGGAAACTTATTACATCCACCTTGAACGAACGAATCTTAAAAGATATTGCTGCAGCTGGAAACGGATCTTTTTTCTGGTTTGATAATAATCGGGACACCCATGAAGATATTGCTTTGGCCATTGAAAATATGGAGAAGAAAACTATTTCTACACACGAATTTTCCGAATATGAAGATCGATATCAGGCTTTCGCATTATTGGCTTTTTGCTTTTTGATCTGGGGATTTGTAATGCCAACCCGACCAAGAGAAAAATCATGATCCGTATTTTATCTTTTATCTTTTTTCTTGGCTCGGTCTTTGGTCAGGACAAAGGGAAAAAAGCCTATGAAGATGGCAATTATGATGAAGCTCGGGCTTATTATGAACATATTCTGAAAAATCGGAATAAAGATGGCGCTGCCCAATTTGGTCTGGGGGCTACTGCCTATCAACAAAAAGATATGGAAACAGCAGCTCGTTCATTAAATAATGTCATGAATTCCAAGGATAAATCCTTGGCATCCAAAGCCATGTATAACTTGGGGAATATGTTCCGGGACCAGCAGAAAATGGAAGAGAGTCTAGCCTTTTATCGAAAAGCAATAGAACTGGACCCAACAGATGAAGATGCAAAAGTGAATTATGAACTCTTGAAACAAGTTTTGCAACAACAGCAGCAGCAAGAAAAGGATTCGGATAAGGATCAGAACCAGGACAAAAAAGACCAACAGAATCAGGATCAAAACGAGCAAGATCAAAATTCAGAGAATCAAGACGAACAAAATCAAAATAAGGATCAGGAAAAGAAAGAGCAAGATCAGCAACAATCTCAATCAGATCTGGAAAAAGAAAATAAAGAGCAAGAACAATCCCAGGCAAAACGGGACGAATCCCAGGAACAAAGATCCGATAAACAAATGCAGGCCGAAGCCATTCTCAATGCATTGAAAGACAAGGAAAAGATCAACCAGAAACGACAAATCGCTAAAGCCAAGTCCCGTAAATTGGAGAAAGATTGGTAATGCGTAATTTAGGATTCATATTAGCTTTGTCATTCTCATTGGCCCAAACGGTCCAGATTTCTGTGGATCGAAGCCGGTTGACCGAGGATGAATCGATCACCTTGTCCATCGAAGTGACAGGGAGCCAGGATTTTGCCCGGGTAGATATGAGTCAGGTGAAAAAAGATTTTGAGATCATTAGTGGTCCCGGACAGCAGACAAATATCCAATGGATCAACGGGAGCATGACCAGCACAAAAACGCTGACATGGACTCTTTCACCTAAGCGGGGTGGAACCCTATCGATTCCTGCGCTTTCCGGAACAGTAGATGGAAAATCGTTTCGTGGAAAACCCATCCAGATCTATGTAAAAAATTCAGCAGAATCTGCGGATAATTCTTTTTTTATTGTGGGGGAAATCGATAGAAATAAGGCTTACCTTGGTGAGCAAATTACCCTGACCTATAAATTGTATAAGAATGCCAATATTTCCATTGAGCCATTCCAATTGCCGGAATTTCCGGGATTTTGGGTAGAAGAATTGTACACACCCCAACGGGTTCAATATCGCAATGTGACCATAAAAGGGGTGAAATATCAAGTGGCAAATTTGGGGCAGGTAGCCCTATTCCCAATCCCATCAGAAAAACATGTTATTCCATCATTAAAGGTGAAGGTTCAGGTGGAAATGAGAAAACAAAAACGACGTAAAGACCCCTTCTTTGATCCTTTTTTCAATTCCTTTTTCACGGAAACAAAAACAAAGGTATTGAGATCAAAAGAAACGAAAATCGAGATCCAATCATTCCCTGAACCACGACCCTTTGATTTTAGCGGCGCCGTGGGATCTTTTAAAATATTATCTCAAACAGACCGTGACACGGCGAAGGTAAACGAAGGGTTCACTTTTACAATTTTTATGAAAGGAACCGGAAACTTAGGTCTGTTTTCACTGCCGGAGATAAAATTCCCTGAAGAACTGGAAGCATTTCCACCCACAGACGAATTTGAGAAAGATACGTTTCGTGATGACCTGACAGGAACCCAATCCTGGGAATATATTTTGATACCAAGGACAGCAGGGAATCTCACCATTCCGAGAATTCAAATGTCCTATTTTGATCCGAAGGTTGGGAGATGGCAACGTACCCAGACCGATCCCATCGAAATTCCCATTTTACCCGGCGATACAGAATTAACCCATGGGTCGGGACTCACGAAACGGGAAATTGAATTGATCGGACAGGACATCCGTTTTATCCATACAGATCATGTGGATTTTGGTACCCCGAAAAAAGGGAGATCGAATACGGCCATTTTTCTATATTTATGTTCGATCCTGATATTCGTTTCGCCTACATTCATTTCTAAATACACGGGTCATCGTCTTTCCACAGCTGAAGGGAGGAAGATCCGTAGTGCGCTACGGTCAGGACTCAAAGAATTGAAAAACGGAACCGGTGATCCATTCGAAACGGCGAGTCGTGCCTTTTATATTTATTTAAAAGATAAACTTATTTTGCCGTCACATAACCTGGATCCTGCCAGCGTAGAAACGTGTTTGAGCAACCACTTGGATCCTGAATCCCTGGAAACTATTCTTACTTTATTAAAAGCCTGCGATGCAGGAAAATACGCGCCGGGCGGCATCGAACGAGAAGCAACAATCTTAACTGATATGGCTTCGGTCATGAAACAGACAGACAGGGGAATTGTGTGAAACCAATATATTCAACCCTGATGTTTTTATCTATCGGTCTAGCTGATATCCCAAATGACCTTTTTTCCCAGGGGAATGATGCCATGATCACCGAAAAATATGAAGATGCGCTTCAACTCTATGAATCCATTTTGGAATTGGGGTATGATGATGCAGATCTGTATTACAACCTTGGCAATGCTTATTATCGTCTTCATTATATTGGCCATGCGATCTGGGCTTATTCGAACGCGGCATATTTAGCACCCCGGGATGCGGATATTGTGCACAATTTAGATGTAACTCAAGCGCGCCGGATCGATCGAATTGACATGCCGGAACCCTTCTTTTTATTACAAATGTATCGCAATATCAAATCCAATTTAACTTTACGAGAATGGATCATTCTGGGAAGTTTGATATTGTTATGCCAGGCAGGTTGGGTCTTTGGACTCCAGTTTGGTTGGATGCGCGGCAGTATGAGCCAATCTATTTTAACCGGACTTATCGTATTGACTTTGGGCATCCACGGAATCGCTGTGGATAAATATTTCCAGGAAATCCGTACAAATACCGGTGTTGTGATTGCTAATAGCGTTGATGCATATTCAGGTCCGTTTTATGGTGAAAACACAGTTCTATTCCGCATTAATGAGGGCAGCCTTGCTGATATTCTCCAATCCCAAAAGGATTGGATGGAAATCATTCTCATTGATGGGAAAAAAGGGTGGATACCTTCTGAATCGATCCGGGCGATGAAATGAGACTCTTGATTTATTCAGCCCTATTTACAGGATGCCTTTTTGCCCAGGATTCCCTATTCTGGTTCGATATGAATACGGTCAGGGATCCCATTCCTAAAACAGCAAAAGTACTGGACAGGATCTTTGGCATATCCCAACTGGACGTGTTGGATTCCCTAAAAAATGCCCGCATTACCACGAAGGACGGATTTCGACTCCAGATCGTTGAAACATCTTCGGTGGATGAAGCGAACCTGAATTTGCGCAAATTCAGGGAAGCTTTGACCGATTCGGTTTATATGATCTTTGAAGCACCCTTTTATAAACTTCAGTATGGAAATTTTGTAACAAAGAAAGATGCGGAGATCGAAAAATTAAAATTGAATCGAGAAGGCTATCAAGACATCTGGATCGTCCGCAGCCGGATTGAGCAAAGCAACACCAATTCAGAATAATATTTAACTCTGTTGTCATTCCGGAATTACTTTACAATTATCCGGAATCGATTTAAGTAATACTGGATTGCGGGTCTCTGCCCGGAATGACAAAATAACCTTGGTGAACTTTGTACGTTTCGTGTTTGAATAAAAAATCACCTTTTATCTCCTTTGGAGCCATTTGCCAAGTTCTGTAATTTTCACGTCTAAAATTTAGGATCATCATGGCAGGACACAGTAAATGGGCCAACATCAAACACCGGAAGGGAGCCCAGGACGCCAAGCGCGGAAAAATATTCACCAAGATCATTAAAGAGATCACCGTTGCGGCTCGATTAGGCGGGGGTGATATTGATGCCAATCCCCGGCTTCGAAAAGCTGTCTCCAATGGCAAATCCAACAATCTCCCCATCGATAATATTACCCGAGCCATTAAAAAAGGGACAGGGGAACTGGAAGGTGTTTCTTACGAAGAAGTCACCTACGAAGGGTACGGTCCAGGCGGTGTAGCCATCATTATGGATATTATCACGGACAACAAGAACCGAACTGTGGCAGAAGTGCGGCACCTACTTTCGAAGTACGGTGGGAACTTGGGTGAGAATGGAAGTGTGGCTTGGGTTTTTGACAAAAAAGGACAGATCATTTTAGAGAGTAATTCCGGTGAGGAAGATGTGGTTTTTGAAGCAGCATTGGAAGCGGGTGCAGAAGATTTTGAAGCGGATGATGGTTTTTATACAGTGACTACCGATCCGACCTTACTCATGGATGTGAGAGATACATTGGAAAAAACAGGATACGAGATTCGATCAGCGGAAATAGAAATGGTGCCGAAAACGCTGCAAAAATTAGAAGGGAAGGAAGCTCAATCTGCTCTTAAACTCATGGATGCGCTGGAAGATAATGATGATATCAATAAACTGTATTCCAATTTTGATGTGGATGAAAATACAATCCTACAGAATTGAGTTATGCGTGTCTTAGGTGTAGATCCGGGCTTGGGAATTACGGGGTTTAGTATCATGGATACTAAGCGAAACCAAACCCATCTTTCTGCCTTTGGTACAATTAAACCAAAGCCCAAAGATAGTTTACCGAAAAGATTGAATTATTTATTTGAAGAAATGAACAAGATCCTGGATCAATTTTCCCCGGATGTGATGGCCATCGAAGACGCATTTTACAGCAAGAATGTGAAATCTGCTATGACACTGGGACAAGCCCGTGGATCCTTAATTTTGGCAGCAGCACAAGCGGATATACCGGTCCATGAATTTGCACCGCGGAAAGTGAAAATGTCCGTCTGTGGAAATGGTGCAGCAACCAAGGAACAAGTCTCCTATATGGTGACTCAAATATTAAAATTGAAAGACCCCCCAAAACCGTTAGATGTATCTGATGCCATGGCAGTGGGACTTTGTTATATCAACCAGGCAAAATTCCTATGATTGATCAATTAAAAGGAATTGTAGAACAAAAAACACTTACCTATGCAGTTCTATTTGTGAATGGTGTGGGCTATAAATTAACCATGTCAATTAATGGATTGGACTCACTTCCATCTAAAGGACAGGAAGCCCACGTATTGACGTATCTCCATGTTCGGGAAGATATTTTGAATTTATATGGATTCTCAGGTGAAAAAGAGCGGAATGTATTTCATTTATTGATCTCCATTAGCGGAATCGGACCTAAACTGGCTTTAACGATATTATCCGGTATCGAACCCTCCAGATTAAAAGATCGAGTTATTGCGGGTGATGTGGTGGCATTAACAACTGTCCCGGGTGTGGGTACCAAGACAGCCAAACGGATCATCGTAGAATTAAAAGAGAAATTCATAAAAACGAGTGATGATTCACTGGGATTTGAAGAGGGTGAAGGGTCTGGATCGCAATTATTTAGAGATGTGGTGAATGCACTCACATCCTTGGGTTATAAATCCAATCATGCGAAAAATGCCTGTAAAGAATTAGAGAAGAAAGGCGAATTATCCGGAGAACTGGAATCCGTCATCAAAAGTGCACTCAAACAACTCATGTCTTAACCAATTGCCACAAAGAAACCAAGTCACGGAGAACACTGATTTTTCTGCTTTGTACTTTCGGGTTTTTGTGGTGAAAGATAAAAAATGAAATTCAATACAAAATTAAATCGATTGGGAACAGAAACTGCTTTTGCTGTTTCAGGACAGGCTCGCGCCTGGGCCGAAAAAGGGAACAAAATTTATCCATTTCATTTAGGTGATATTAATCTTCCAACACCCAAAAATATTCGTGAAGCGACTCATAAATACATGAATCAAAACAAAAATGGATATTGTCCTTCTGAAGGCATTCCTGAACTCCGTGAAGCTCTTGCGAATGATGTAGGAACGAAACGAAATGTACAGTATGGATTTGAGAATGTGGTGGTTCAGCCCGGCGGAAAACCCACAATCTGGAAATTCTTTGCTGTCGTCATGAATGAAGGGGATGAAGTGTTGTATCCCAATCCCGGATATCCAATTTATGAATCCCAAATCAAGTTTCAAGGTGGGATTCCCGTACCTTACGGCTATGATGAAACAGAGTCGGGTTTCGCCATTGATATTGAGAAACTCCGTGCATCCATTACGGATAAAACAACGGCACTGGTTTATAACAATTATCAAAATCCGATTTCCGCCGCATCGAGTCAGGAAGAAATGGAAGCGTTGGCAGAATTGGCCTTGGAACATGACCTTTGGGTTTTGAGTGATGATGCTTATTACGAAATTCGTTATACCGATGAACCACCAAGATCTATAGTGAGTTTACCCGGTATGTTGGAGCGAACCGTAATCTTATACACATTCTCCAAAAAATTTGCCATGACGGGTTGGCGTGTAGGTGCATCCATTGGGCCGAAAGAAGTCATAAAACAAATTGCCAGATTTAATATTAATGATGAATCTTGCACAAACCATTTTATTCAGCATGCACTTGCAGAAACGGTTGGCGGGGACCAAACTGGAGCGAAAGCATTATTATCAGAATTGAAAGCCAGACGAAATAAAACAGTGGCTGGACTCAATGCAATTGAAGGGATTCATGTGCCTACGCCGGAAGGCACCTTCTATTCCTATCCAAATGTAACGGCCGTTATGGCGAAAAAGGGATTTACTGATTTGGATGAATTCCGCACTGCAGCTCTCGAATCAACCGGTGTTTCATTCTGCGCACGCCATCATTTTGGAACGCCATTAGCGGATGAACCAGATCACTATATTCGGCTCGCCTATTCCGGGATTACCCAAGATGATATTGACGAAGGGTTGGCCAAATTGAAAACCTGGATTGAAGGGTAATCATGGCAGAGAAAAAAACGCCTTTATACGATCGTCATATTGAACTCGGTGGGAATATGGTCAATTTTGGTGGATTTTTACTTCCAACACAATATACCGGCATCAAACAGGAACACCAAGCTGTTCGATCTAAGGCTGGAATATTTGATGTGAGTCACATGGGCGAATTCATTGTTTCTGGGCAGGATGCAGAATCATTTCTCCAAAAAATGACTGTAAATGATGTGGCATCTTTATCCGTCGGACAGGCCCAATATTCTGCAATGTGTTTTGAAAATGGTGGTATTGTGGATGATCTTTTAGTCTATAAAAAAGAATATGACTTCATGTTGGTTGTGAATGCAGCGAATTTGGGAAAAGATATGGAGTGGTTGAAATCCCATCTGGAAGGTGATATCAAAATAGAAGATATAAGTGACCAAACTGGTTTGGTTGCCGTTCAGGGGCCACGATCCCGTGATATTCTTCAGACCCTTACCGATACAAATTTAACAAACATCCAGTTTTATCATTTTGCTCACGGGAGAGTGAGCGGGAAAGAAGTTATTATCGCCCGAACGGGTTATACCGGTGAATTGGGATTTGAGATTTATGCTAGTTCCGATGAGATTGGTGATATCTGGGATGCTATCATGGATGCTGGCGCAGATAAAGGATTGTCACCTGCTGGGTTGGGTTGCCGGGACACCCTTCGCATGGAAATGAAATTTGCATTGTATGGCAACGATATTGATGAAACGACGAACCCCCTTGAAGCTGGATTGGGATGGATCACAAGATTGGGGAAAGATGACTTCATGGGTAAAAAGGCCTTACTGGAAGCAAAAGCCAATGTAACACGTCGATTGGTTTGTCTCGAAATGACAGAACGAGCAATCCCTC
>Ga0209554_1000318_pt1 | contig 40342 bp, 44 predicted proteins | sample MarorgKNORR_S2LV_5_FD_188221 | JGI IMG/M metagenome (GOLD analysis project Ga0209554, IMG submission 188221) | Marine microbial communities from the Southern Atlantic Ocean, analyzing organic carbon cycling - Bottom_A/KNORR_S2/LV (SPAdes) (version 2) | ecosystem: Environmental > Aquatic > Marine... | reverse complement strand
CAAGGTTTTCATGATGTTGGGCTTGAGACTGCTTACGGCCTGGGCGTTGGCGATACGTTCACGTGTCTTGATCATGATGTCGTAGGCTTCTGTCAGTTCACCTTGAAATCCCTCGTAGGGAATCGTCCTCACGTAGGGCATCTGTTACCTCCGGTCTCTCTGGCAATCTCTCTGCCGGTCACCATGCTTTGATGACGAATAGGGGAAAAGGGTTTCGTACGTGGCGAGAATACCACCGGCCATGGCACGCTTCAGGTCGTGCCTGATCGAATGCGAGAGTGGTTGCCGACCGGCCGTCGCCCTGGATATACTGGCCTCCAATATCCCGCCTGGGGCGGCCCCGAGGACCAGGCGGATTCCGGAGGATTGAACATGGGCATATTGACCGACGACATGAAGCGGGTGGTCCGCCAGCAGCGCATGGGCTTCATGGCCACCGTCTGCCCCGACGGCTCGCCCAATCTCTCCCCCAAGGGCACCGCCACTGTCTGGGACGACGACCACCTGGTCTTCGCCGACCTGGGCTCGCCGGTCACCATCGACAACCTGGGCCACAACCCGGCATTCGAGCTCAACGTGTTAGACACCTTTCTCAGGAAGGGCTACCGGTTCAAGGGGACCGCTCAGATCGTGACTGAGGGGGCCATCTTCGACGAGATCAAAGAGGCCTACACCACCGGCAGCCACGGAATCCAGAGGTCGGGACTGCCGGCCAATCGCTACGTATTGCTAACTGTGACCAAGGCCGCACCGGTGATCTCTCCGGGTTACACGCCTGGCAAGACCGAAGAAGAGATGCGGACGGAGTGGACGGCCTACTGGGCCGGGGTGCAAGAAGCCAATACGTGATGCGGAGCATCTAAAATCCGGACCCATGCTCAACGTCAACCAAACTAGGAGTAAATCCATGTCTTGGATCAAGGAAGAAAAGGTAGACCTGCCCCCGGTTATTGCCTGCATGTCCATCAACGAAGACGCGATGAAGGCTGTGCAAAACCTGAACGCTAATATCACCTTCGGCTCTTCGGCGTTGACCAGGGTCCAGGAGGAGTGCATATCCACCGTGGTGGCCGCCGCCAATACCTGCCGGTATTGAACCATGTCTCACGGAGGGTTCCTCCGTCAGCATTCCGACGACACCGAGCTCGCCAACCACATGATGCACGACTACACCAAGGCTGACCTGGACGACCAGACCCGGGGCATGTTGGACTTCGCCCTCAAGCTCACACTTCACCCGTCGTCCAGCACCAAAGCCGACCTTCAGAAGCTTCGTGACCTGGGCATGAGCGAGGAACAGGTCTTGTCGACCGTCCTGATCACCTGCAACTTCAACTTCATGACCAGGCTGGCCGACGGTCTGGGCGTGGAGATCCAGGAGGGCCGGTTCGAAGACGCTAAACGGTGGATGTCGCCGGAGGTCCAGGCCATGCCCTGGCTGATGGACCACAAAGAGAAGTAGGTGCGCGGCTGGCCTGTACGTTGTTCAAAAACCGTTACAGCCACGACTAATCTTTACTAGATCGCCGGCCGAATCTGTTCTCGCCGTTTATTCGGTAGGTCGATGGAGACCGGCGGTCTTGGAACTAGTTTCAGAACTTGCGGTAGGAAATCGTGACTGAAATCTTCTCTCTTTCGAACTCGAAGAGGTCGACTCCGTCCGCCTCGAACCAAGTTCCGTCCGGCAGGGTCGCACTTACCGTCCATTCAGAAAACGCTCTGTCGCCACACACCTCAATGCTACTTACTACCCAATGAGCGTCCGACAGGTCTTTCCAGAGCGATGAGTAACCTATGCGAACATCCTCTGCGAACATCCTCTCGCCCCAGATACCGGAACCCAAATATCTCCGGCCCGCTCGCCGTCTCAAACACGCACTCATCGCTCATGTGGGACATCATGACCTCGACATCATGGCGGTCTAGTGCATCCAGAAATGAGGATATGGTCTGTTTTCTCGATTTCGCGGATACTGCGGACATTTGAACCTCCCTGCTCAGTCTCGTTATTAGGTTATCTTGAACCTGATTGGCGGTCGGCTGATTCGGAGTGTTCAACCAGAAAAGCATCGGGTAGATCAAATGGATGGGCCACAATGTGGCCCATCCAATCGATTATTACCAATACGCTCAGGTATTGTCTACCGGTATAGGCGGTTCAGGTTGGCATGGTTGTCCGGGTTGAGGTCCTTGCGGGCGAAGGCCGGGTGGTCTTCAGCGTACCGGTGGGCGCGGAACACAGCGTTGGCGTAGCCGAACCTGCTGCCGCCGGCGGTGGGCGGGTTGCCCACGAAGAAGGGGCTGATGTACTCCCAGACGATCTCACCGCTCTGAGTGACCTCTAAGACCCTGCCCGGCGCGCCTTCGCAGATCAGGGTGTTGCCGTTGGGAAACCGCTCCGCGCTGCTGATGTTGTAGCTGTAGAACGATAGCGGCGGGTCGCCCTGATACTCCCAGGCAATCTCGTTGGTCTTGGGGTCGATCTCGATCACCCTCGAGAAATTCATCCCCCGGCGATGGGCGCCGTTATCGAACAGAAGTATGTTTCCGTTATCGAGCATCGTGGGATGGTGCTGATGGGAAACGTCGCCCGGGCCCCATTTCCATGTGAACTCCCCGGTTTTGCGGTCGACGATGCCGATGGTGCTGGTCTGCCTGAAGCTGATCAGGAAATCTCCATCCGGCGTCAGGCTGATGGAGTTGGCGTGGGTCCACTCTTTGCGGTTCTCCAGAGGGCAGATCACGTCTACGGCCGGGTCCAAGTGCTCCCAGGCGTTCCAGGTGTTCATGGTCTTGCCGTCTTGGGAGACCTCGATCACGCTGTCACCGAACATCCCGGGGCCAACACCGTCGTCTAGGAAGCCGCCGCCGACCGAGTCAGCAAGCTCCTGTGGTAGAAGCTCCCAGACCAACGCGATGGTCGACCCCGATTCTGTGCGGTGGAAGTCGTGGTGCAGAAGTGGGTTTTTGTACTCCCAGACGACGTTTCCGTCCCAGTCCATTTCGATCAGAGATTTGGCCGAGCCTCCCATGCCCTGACCCTCGGGCGCGGAACCAGTCCTAACAAGAAGATTCCCATTGGGCAGGAGAAAGCCGTAGTTGATCTCCTCCGCGCTGTACCACCGGTGGCAGACCTGCCCCTGCATGTCCAGCAGGTTGGCGTAATTGCCGCCCCTGGTCGCCGTCAACGTGTAGCCCGGCCAAGAGCGCTGTGGCGAACTGTGGATCAAGCCGTTCTTGTGGTGTCTGGACCAACCCATGTTTATCCCTCTCTAAACCGTATCCGGCCAAGAGTATACAGGCACTGATAGACGTTACAAAATCGATGAAGTCGCCTTAAATGTTAAACTGGCCCTCGCCGTGGCTACAAGTTGGCGCGACGAGAAGAGGAGCCGGTATGGTCCGCTGGGCAGATATCCCCGCAGGTTTGCAAGAAAATTTCAAAGAAAGGCGGTTCAAGCCCTTCGGTGACCCACATTGGGTTGATGCGCCGAGGTTAACTGACGCACGGGTGGCTGTCGTGACCACGGCGGCGATTCACCGCGCCGATGACCGGCCATTCACGGGCCACGAAGGCGATTTCCGGATCATTCCAGGCGATATCGACTACGCCGACTTGAACATGACCCACTCCAGCATCAATTTTGACCGAAGCGCGTATCAGCAAGACGTAAACGTCTGTTTTCCTCTTGAGCACCTGCGCGCGCTGGTCGATTCTGGGGAGATTGGCTCAGTCTCGGATTGGCATTACTCGTTCATGGGATCCACGGCCCCGGAACGGATGGAGGCGGCGGCTCGGGAGGTTTCGGGAATGCTTCGGGCTGACAACGTTAACCTCGTTCTGCTCATTCCTGTTTGACCCGGTTGCACACGCGCCGTAGGCGTGTTGTCACAGATAATAGAGCGGCCGGAACCAGAGGGTGGGGCCGACATCGCAACGGTCCAAATCAGCCTCGTCCGCTCAGTCACCGAAGCGACCCAACCGCCCCGTGCAATCTGGGTGCCATTCCCGTTTGGACGGCCGCTAGGCCCGCCGAATCGTCCTGATATCCAGCTGGATGTTTTACGACGTACGTTGGCGCTGGTGGACCAAGCCGCTGGGCCCATATTGGTCGACTACGACGGGCCTGAGGGCGACGAGTTGATTGACGACGCGGCATGGTCGTGCCCCGTGACTTTTCCCGCCGCCGAGCCTGAGAGCGAGTCCGACGCGCTGGCGGCCCAGCTACGGCAGGAAGCACAGCTACTTAGGCCATTGTTCGATGAGGGGCTGCGCACACGGGGCCGTACTTCGGTCGGAACCAGCGGCAAGGGTGTCGATTCGATCGACGAGATGCTTGAGATTCTGGTGCGGTTTGCGGCGGACGCCGATATGACTGTACCGGAAGGATACGCACACGCCATGCCCCAGTTGCTGCGTTACATCGCCGACGACGTCCGAGACTTCTACTACGAGGCGGCGATCTCCAAACCAGGCGCCGCATTTCCGTCTCCAACTGACCTTCTCGAGTGGTTCTTCCTGAAGACGGTGGCTGGCGATGTTTTCTATCAGGTGCGAGAAAAGCTGCTGGCCGCGGATACGCTCGTGCTCATGGCTAAGGACCTGGACAACGATGACATCGACGGCCGTCTGTCGCTTCTGGCCGGAACGACGAACGCGGCGGCCGAAGACCTCCTGCGCCATCCCGGCGTCAGCCGCGATCTCCTGCGAGAATCGGCGGCAGTATTCCAAACCGACCAACCGAACCGGCTTTCGTGGACCATAGTTCCGGTTTCCATGCGTGACCGGCGCAGCGAACGCACAGAAAGCAAAGCCGTCGTCCAGGCTTAGCCCCCAACCCTAAACCGCTATGTCGTTTCTTGGCTGTGCACCAGGCGATTCACAGATATATACTGTGGTCACCTCAATCCCGAGCGGGCGTAACTCAGGGGTAGAGTGCTTGCTTCCCAAGCAAGATGTCGTGGGTTCGAATCCCATCGCCCGCTCCAACCCCATCAAGCCATAGGAACCGAATCAGAGCTCGCAGTCGTGGGTGATGGTCTCGTGAACCTGGGGCTTCAGCCTCTTCAGGACCCGGTGGCCTGAATCGCCATTCAGAGGCAATCCGTTCTCCCGGCATAGCTTGGCCCAGTTCACTCGTGGGTGCCCATTGGCGCCGTTCTCAGCCGGACCGATTCCCAGTAGGGCGTTTATATGCTGGAGCCTGACTTCCACCGACACGAACTCGTCGACGATGGGCTGGAGCTTGGTTTTTAGGTCCTCCAGCGACTCTTTCTCTTCCCGAAGGGAGCTCTCTAACATGGCCTTCTCCTTCTTCCTTCTGATAATCTCAGACTATCAGAAGTGTAAGAGGCGGAACTACGAAATATAATAGGCGTTTCCGCGGGTTTTAACGCGGGGAGATGTGTGGGGGCCTTGGGTCTCGACGTGGGGGGTGATGAGATCAGAGACTGTACTTGTTAGCGCTCCACGAACCTGGCGAGGACCAAGAACAAACCCCAGGGCAGGGTTATCAGCGCTTTCACTAGGAACAGCAGGGTTGCGAACGGGGTCGCTATGACCGAAACGACCGTGCCCCATCTGCGTTTGATGTCCGGTATGGCCGCAAGGGGGCCTTCCAAGAAATCTAAATAGTTGTCCAGCCGTCGTTCCCATTTATTGTTATCCATAATCCCCCACCCTTCTTAATGAAGGAGGCCGTCGCTACCAAGGGCCGACGGTCGATTCCGGCGCCTTAGTACGGTCATTCTACCCCAGAAAAAGCGGAGGCATTAGCCGTTGCCAACGCCAATCTCCGTGGTTCCGAATTTCGCGCCCAATCTTCCATCGCTAACAGGTCTATAGGTTATGTCTCATAGGGGTAAACGCCAAATTTCGAATTCACCCGCCGGTTGTCTCAGTTAGTTACGTTTTCTATTAAAGGTTTCCTCGTGGGATCGACGAGTTTTTCCGCGAAATGTCAAGGGTATGCACTCTATTGTTAATCTGAATATTTGACACGCGACGAATATCGAATTACACTCCCGATAATGCGTCGGTACCCAACTAATAAGGCACTTAGCATAAGTTATTGGCAACAAAATTTCGCTATTGGCCAGCGAATTAACTAAGGAAGCGGAACTCTGATGGCAGAAAACAACCAGGAGTCTCAAGGACTCGACGGCAGCACGCAGCCAGAGGCATCCGGAGACAAACAATCGATGCTGCTCAAGCTAGCCGAGCGGACGGTTCTCCAGGCAGAAGCTTTAGCACAAGAGATCACCGACCAAGCCAGGCAAGAAAGCGAAGCAGCCGGCGCCAAGATCATAGCGGAAGCCTCTGAAAAGGCGAAAGCCGAGGCCCAGCAGACCATTGATAGCGCAAAGCGCCGCAGCGAAACCCTGACCAGTGAGGCCGCTGCCGAGTCGCTTTCCGAGAGCGAAAAGACGCTGAACAGCGCCCGCTCAGAAAGCGAAAATATGCTGAGCAAGGCCCAGTCAGACAGCGAAAAGCGGGTCAACAAAGCCAAAGAGGACAGCGAAAAGGTCTTGAGCAAGGCCCGGTCAGACAGCGAAGCGGACATCAGCTCAGCCAACAACGAAGTTCAAGAGATTCTCGCCAAGGCCAGGCAGGAAGCGCAGGCCATCGTCAGCGCCTCACAGACACGTGCCGCCAGCGCCGAGTCGAAAGCCCGGCTACAAGCCGAGTTCATCATTAGGCAGACGACTCAGAACGTTTCCGAAGAGATTCGGGCCTCGGTCTTGGAGATCTGCAACAATCTTCTGCCGACCGTGGAAGCATTGGGCAAAAGCGCCCCGGAAGCGCTGAACGCTGACGAAGCCAACTCCGCCGTAGCTACAAATACTCCGATGCTGGAAAGCGCGGACTCCGACGAGAACCACTCTCCGGCCACCAACGGTGTGGATTCCGACAAGCCCAGGGCTAAGGCTTCCAAAAAGAATCTCGCAGCCTAATAACACTCGGACGGTTCCAGCCTGGAGGGCTCACTCTCTGGGCTACATAGCAGGTAAAGCAAATGACCCCCACACTGCGGGGGTCATTTTTTGTGCCCCGTATCAAGCGTAATTACGAGTAGAGCCTGCGTCTTGACTCACTCCGAAGGGCCGTCACCATTCGGCGTGCCGTTTTCCGCTTTCGCCCGCAGTTCGCCCACCTTTGCCAAGTCCCTCTCCGAATCTTCGTACAGGCCGAGACGATGATACGCGATTCCACGGTTGTGGTACGCCTCTAAATAATTGGGATGGATGCGTATGGCTTGGGAGTAGTCCTCTATGGCGCGTTCGAATTCATCCATCCCGGAAAGGATGTTTCCCCGGTTGATATAGACGTCAGGATCTTTGGGGTCGAGGCGGATCGCTTCGTCGTAGTCTTCGATGGCCTGTGTGTGCTGCTCCAGGTCGTTATAGGCGTTGCCCCGGTTGTTGTAGGCGGCGGCGTAGTCGGGATTTATTCGGATAACCACATCGTAGTCCTCAATGGCCCGCTGGTTCTCGCCCAGAGCGTGGTAGGCGCTTCCCCGGTTGCTGTAGGCCGCCACGTTTTCGGGGTCCATAGCGACAGCCTCGTCATAATCTTCTATGGCTCGAGCGTGTTCACCCACGGCCAGATAGGCGTTTCCGCGATTGTTGTGGGCCACGACGTATTCGGGGTTGATCCGGATGGCTTCATCGTAGTCGTTGATGGCGCGCCAGTGTTCACCCAGGTCATAGTAGGCGATCCCGCGGTTGTTGTAGGCCGCGGAATACTCCGGGTTGTGCTCGATAGCCCGGTCATAGTCCTCGATGGCGCGCTCGTTCTGGCGCATGTCGTGGTAGACGTTTCCGCGGTTGTGATAGGCCTCGGAGTACTCCGGGTTGATGCGAACGGCCTCGTCGTAGCCTTCTATGGCACTCTCCAATTGACCCAGAGCGTAGTAGGCAATACCCAGGTTGTAGTAAAACCCGGCACGTTCGGGTTTAGACTGGTTCGTCGACATCGTTCACCACACGCTCAGTTCGGCCCTGGGACTCCGGGCAAAACACGGCCCGAATCGCCTGTTTTCAGCGCCCCAATACCAAAAGCCGAGTATAACATTCCCGCCGCACGAATTAGCAGAACCCCACAGGGCGAAAAAACGCGAATGTTGGCCCGGTGGAACAGAGAAATCCACTGCCGGTGCGGTTTTCGTATCAATGTCCGTAGGTTAAGGACGAATAGCCTTAGTTTCAAGTCCAGAACCCTTGTTGCGGTAACATATATCCCGCAAGCATTTATCCGTCCAACCGGACGGACGATCGAGGATAATCGGGAATGTCACGACTACTAGCCCTGCCGTTAATGGCAGTTGTAATTGGGATGTTGGCTTGTGGGACCTCTGCAACGGAGGCCCTCCCAGCCTCGACCCCGGCATCCACGGTTGAGGCCGCGTCTGATTCCGCGCCTGTCGCAGCGCCGACACTTTCATCAGGCCCCGCTACTCTCTCGGCGATGACCGCCTTGCCTGAGCCTACGTCTATGGCTATATCAGGGACCGAGCCAGGCTCAACCCAAGCTCCCGAAACAACAGCGCCGGCGCTTCCCACAACGGGGCCGGCGTCCGTGCCGGCCTCCGCGCCTGCCAAAGCCGCGATAATCATCGACCAGCCAGGGCTTGGGACAGACGTGGGCCAGACCTTGCCACAGTTTGGATTCACGCTGTTTGATGGCACGACGTGAAATACCGCCCAGCTATCTGACCAGGGCCGGCCGGTGTTCTTGTTCTTCTTCACCACTTGGTGACCGGTCTGCCGCTCCGAGTTACGGAGCATGAAAGACGTCTACCCCAAGTTCGCGGACAAGGTAGATTTCTACGCCATCGGCCAGAGCCCCTTCGAAAGTATCGACCAGTTGGAGTCGTACCAGATCAAACAGGGCTATCCCTGGCCCATAGCTGAAATAGACACGAACATCCTAAGGTCCCTGCGGGTGTTGCAACAATCCACCAAGATTGCCCTCGACCATCAGGGAATAATCACCTACCGTGCCGGCTACGCCGATGGAGGCGCCGATAAGTGGCGAGAGGTGTTCTCTAACCTGGTTGAGCGCGCTGGCGGCTGAGGATCTTCGGTCCGCCCTGCCTAGTTTGACTCCCTTCATTGCCGGTGGTAGATTCCAGCAAGCCAATTTGGACAGTTGTGGCTGAGACAAACCCAGTCAGATTCGGGGGACGCCATGCTGGTTAGGCTGTTTTTCAAGACCTTTGACCTGCTCCAACTCCCATTGGTGTTCAGGTTGTTTTGGCTTCTGTTGACCAGGGTTAGCCGGCTGACGGCTGATGAACTGGACGCGGCGGGCCTTGTGCTGGGCCCCGACGCCGTCCGGTACTCATCGGTAAGGGTGGCGGAGGGCCGGCTGCTACGCCTGATATTCAAGTTAAACGGAAACAGGGCGCTCACGATATTCCGGACCATCAATCTTCCCATCGAGGGGCATCACTCCAGGGGCAATCTCGACCTATTCGTGCACGAGATGGTCCACGTATACCAATTCGAGAAGATCGGCAGCCTCTATATCTGGCAGGCCCTGGCGGCACAGCGGTCTAAAGAGGGCTACCGCTACGGAGGCTGGGAAAAGTTGGCTGAATACCGTCAGAACGGCTGGCGTTTCAGCAACTACAACCGCGAGCAGCAAGGACAGATCGCCCAAGACTATTACGACGATGTGCTGACGCCCAACTTGCCGCCCAACAGCCCAGCCCGGCTGGCGTTTCAGCCGTTCATAGATGACCTGCAGGCAGGGTCGCTTTAGCACGTCGGCGGACTAGATCGCCGATTCCGCCAAAAACGCCAGCACAGCACCACTGAACCGCCGGTGTTCCTCGATTATGCCCAGGTGTTTGGCGCCCTCGATTATCTCCACTCGAGCGTGGGGCATCGCCCGCGCCATCTCATCGGCCATGCGGGGGGTAGAACCCGGGTCGCCGTCGCCGGTGAGCACCAACGTCGGCATGGACAGCGCTCCATAGTCCACGGAATGGTCTTCCGAGTTGGAGAGCAGTTCGTAGCTCTCTAGGAACCTGGCCGGGTCGTTGTTCCGCAGGCGGGACGTGATCTGACGCTCCACAACCGGATTAGCCGCTAGGAACTCAGGGTTGAACCATCTATGCAATGCCTGTGCCTCCAGCCCCTGCTGGTCGCCGTCCTTGGCTTGTTGGAGCCTGCGGGACATGGCCGCACGCTCATCGGTTGTTCGTTGGTAGGTGGTGCTGATCAAGACCAACCCGCGTACCATCTGAGGGTGTGCCGAAGCGAAATGCTTGGCCACCTGACCGCCCAGGGAGAACCCGGCCAGCACGATCTCTGAGATTCCAAGTTCTTGGAGCAGTCCGTGCAGTTGGGCCACGAAGGGCTGGAAACTCTGTTCGCCCAGCGGTTGGGCGGTCTCGCCGTGTCCTAACAGGTCGTATGTCAGCGTGGACCGGCCCGTTATGTCACCCAGAATCGCTTCCCAGATGCTCTGGTCGAGGCCGACGCCGTGGGCCAACCCGATGGGAATCGTGTCTGGCTCTTCCGAGTACTCATAATGGGTCCCGCGGGCATCGATGCTCATGTCCTACTTACCGTGGTCAAATTGACACTCCCCGGAGGCGGTGCTAGCGTCTAATCCGCTGGGGGCGTCCCCCGGCAATCACCCCCGTTAAATTCCCGAGGAGACACTTAAACGCAATGAAGTTTAGCAACTTCCTGTTCCCGGAAAGCAAAACCCCCGACGGCGATTACGCCGTTATCGAAGAATCCCTGCGGGAGGCGGAACTTTCCGAGGAGCTTGGCTACGACGTTATCTGGCTGGCCGAGCACCATTTTGACGGGGGCTGCGCCTACGTTGACCCCACAACATTTGCCGCCGCGATCGCCGCCCGGACCCAGAAGATCAAGATCGGGTTCGCCGTAGCCCAGATGGCCCTGCACCACCCCATCCGGTTCGCCGAGCAGATCGCACTGGTCGACAACATCAGCAAGGGCCGTATGATCGTGGGCGTGGGCCGGGGCACCGCGTACAACTTCTACGAGTTCCGTGGGTTCGGCATCGACCCCGACGAAGCCCATGACATGCTCTTAGAGGTCGAAGATATCCTGGTCAAGGCCTGGACCACCGAGAACTACAAGCACGACGGCAAGTATTGGCAGTTGGAATTGCCGGTGCTGCGGCCCCAGGTGTACCAGAAGCCGCACCCGCCGATGATCCGCGCCTGCTCCGGACTGGAATCGACCTTGGAGATGGCCCGCGAAGGACGCCCGTTCATGATGAACGTCCAGAGCGACGAGGTCACCGTGCAGCGGATGGACCAATACCAGGCGGCCATGTCCGAGGCTGGGCACAGCGACGAGACCGTGGCCCGGAACGTGGCCGATTCTTGGGTCTGGCGCAACATCTTTGTGGCAGACACCAATGCCGAGGCTGAAGCCGTGGGGATCCCCTATTTCCGGGAGATGCGGGCATATCTGCAAACCAACCGCGACCGCATGAACACCACCACGGAATTGAAGGCCCAAGCATCTGGGATCGTCGGCTCTGCCAGGAACTCCCTGGAGCACGGTATCATCGTCGGCTCACCGGAGACCGTCACCGAGCGGCTTCAAAAGGTGCATGAGACCGGCGTCGGCGGCGTGATAATCCACTTCCGCCTGGGCGCCATGCCCTACGACGTAAACGCCCACAGCATGAAGCTATTTGCGGAGAAGGTAGCTCCGAATTTCAGGGGTTCGATCGTGGCCTAGTACTTGATACTAGCAAAACGGTTACCGGTATCCGTTCGTCCTGAGGCTCTCGAAGGGCGCCTGCGCAACCGTGGTTCGACGGGGCTCACCACGAACGGTCGGTCTACGGGGCTCACCACGAACGATTGGTCGATGAGGCTCACCACGAACGGTCGGTCTACGGGGCTGACCACGAACGATTGGTTGACGGGGCTCACCACGAACGGTTGGTCGACGAGGCTCACCACGAACGGTTGGTTGACGGAGCTCACCACGAACGGTCGGTTGACGGGAAGAGCTAACTCGGTCGCCAACCGTTATTTCTGGTCTAGGAACTCAACTTCGAACTTGAGAGTGGCGTTGGGGGGAATGACTCCGCCGGCGCCCGAGGCCCCGTAGCCCAAGTCCGGGGGTATGATCAGCTCCACCTTGCCGCCGATATTCATGGTTGCCACGCCCTCGTCCCAGCCCTTGATGACACGGCCCTGGCCAAGTGGGAACTCGAATGGCGTGCCGCGGTCCACGGAGCTGTCGAATTTAGTGCCGTCAAGCAGCCATCCGGTGTAATGGACGACTGCGGTCTTGCCAACTTCCGCCTTGTCGCCGGTGCCAACTATGATCGTCTTGATCTGAAGCCCGGAAGCTGTGGTGATTGTCTCGTCTGCCATGTTTACCCCTGAATTAGAATCGGTTTCGGAATCAGAATCGGAGGACGACCCGCATGCGACTCCCAAGATTGCCACAAAAGCTATAACCAAGAGCCACCGCATGTTTCTTGACCTCCGTCGTTATGTCAATCGCGCCTGTCCGCGCTCAAGGATGGTAGCACACCGAATCATTGGATAAAGCACTACCTGTCTCCGGTGCGCCTCATTTGATCTGATTAAATGAAGTCCTCCTGTTTCCGGTGCGCGGCAATTAGTCTATGATGTCAGCTACTTTAGGCATAGGAGATAATATCGATGACCGATGAATTTAGGCAACGGGTAGAGGCAGCCAAGGCCAAGACCAAGGCTGTTAGCGTTACAGACTCAAAGAAGCAGCTAGACGATAAACCGGAGGTCCTTCTGATCGAGACTCGCTTGAGGGAGAACGTGCCTCTTAGCGAGCAAGCCGACAACGTGGTATTCATGTCCGTAGAAGACTTGGACGCCGCAGCCGAAGACTCCTCCAAGCTGGACCCGCGCCTGTCGGACCCCAACGTGCAGATCATCACGACTTGAAAGCTTGGCAATAGGGCCGCCGTGGGCGCCCAGATACTTCAGGAAATGGGATTCAACAACGTGACCTACATGGCAGGTGGGATGGAAGCCTGGAAAGAAGCCGGCTTCCCAACCAAGGAATAGGATCCATCGACCGTACCATCAGGTAGACCGTACGATCAGGCCCTAGTAAATGAACGAATAGGGGTGAAATCATGGCTGAGCGAGTCTGGGACAAGTTTCTCAGTGAGCAGGACAAGGCCCATGTGGCGATGGCCGAGAATAAACAGGTGGGTTTCGGTGAAAAGCCGGCTTTGCTGCTCATCGACCTCTACCGCTGGGTGTTCGGCGACCGGCCTCAGCCCATCTTGGAGGCTACCAAGGAGTGGCCGGCCAGTTGCGGACTGGCCGCCTGGGACGCCATCCCGCCCATCCAGACCCTGTTGAAGGCCGCCCGGGACGCCGGCATACCGGTGATCCACGCCACGGGCCGCGACGACGACGGCCTGGCCGGGTGGAGCACGGGACGCCAGGTCTACGGAAACGCCGACCGTAGCCCGGAGGCCCTGGAACGCCGCAACCGCCGCAACGACATAATCGACGAAGTGGCGCCCATCGACGGCGAACCGGTCATGCGCAAAGACTCGCCCAGCGCCTTCTGGGGAACGCCTCTTATCGGCCACCTAACGGCCCACAACGTGGACACCATCATCGCCGTGGGCGAGACCACCAGCGGCTGCGTCCGGGCCAGCGTATTGGACGGCTGCACCAACCGCTTCCGCATGATCGTCGTCGAGGAGGGCGTGTTCGACCGGCATGAAGCCGCCCACGCCATCAACCTGTTCGACATGAACCAAAAGTACGCCGACGTGCTGCCGCTGGCAGACGTGTTGGAGTACCTGGGAGAGATCGGCGCCAAGCAGGGTACGGCGGTCTAACGGTCACCCCCTAGCCCTGCAGGCTGGTTGATTGAAAATCGTGCCTGTGGTAAATTAACTTTAATTACACTGGCCCAACCGGCCGGTTATACTCGGAGATTCGAATGGCATATGTGACTCCCCGCGAGGGTGAGAACCCGGAGAGCCTGGTCAACCGGTTCCGGGCGTCGGTACAGCACTCTGGAATCCTGCGTGAACTCAAGGACCGCCGGTTCTTCCGCTCCAAGGCCCAGAAAGAGCGTTTGGCCGCCCAGAGAGCAGCCCGCCGCCGCCGCCGCCAGAACCGCCGTTAGGCTTTAAGGCGCTCTCGGTCTCAGGTTCGCCCGGGCCTTGCCCTGTGTGCGTTGGGCGACTGGGAGACCACCAATTAAAAAATGCTACCAATTGGCGGCCTTAAAAACCGCCCGCTTGCCAAAAAAGGCCGGTCAGCGGCCTTTTTTCTTTGCCAGACGCCCCTTACTGTGGTGCGCACAGGCGCGTTGACAGCTATAAGTGCCGCTGGTAAATTGGATTAGTTGCCCTTAGCACTTAACCCGAACAACTGCTAAAGGGTAAGCCCCATTCAGGAGAGAATCCGTGCCCAGATACGATTACCGCTGCGAAAGCTGCAGAGAAGAATTTGAACTGGTGCAGACCTTTGCAGAAGCTGGAAAAGGCACCTGCCCCGCATGTTCCGGAGCGGGCCAACGCGTCTACCACGCGGTCCCTGTCATCTACAAAGGCAGCGGTTTCTACACCACCGACTACGGCCGGCCCAAGCCTCCATCAGAGAACAAGAACGGCTCCAGCAGTGAGGGTTCGTCTTCGTCGGAAACCAAATCTTCCGATTCAAGCTCTTCGGGCGACTCTAGCTCTTCGGGCGACTCAAAATCGTCCTCAGATTCTAAGTCGGACTCGACTGCCAAGTCCTCCAGCGACAGCTCGGCCAAGTCTTCATCCGAGTCCAGCGGCAGCACTTCTTCCACTCCCGCCAGTTCCAGCTAGGCGGAACCGGCCCACCACGCGTAGCCTAGAAATTTCAGCGCTATATGCGCACGTGATTTTCCAGTAGGCTGATAGGCATGCGAGCACTGGTCCAGAGGGTTACAAAGGCTTCTGTTTCCGTCGCAGGCGAAACCGCTGGGGAGATCGGCGGAGGCCTGGTCGTTCTTTTGGGGGTCTCCAAGGAAGACGACGAAGCCGACGTGCGTTATCTGGTGGAGAAGATCGCCAACCTCAGGATATTCGCCGACGATGAGAACCGGTTCAACCTCTCAGCCCTGGACGTGGGCGCCGAGCTTCTAGTAGTGAGCCAGTTCACCCTCTACGCCGACACCCGCAAGGGCCGGCGTCCCGACTTCAACCAAGCCGCCGGCGCAGAGGATGCCAAGCGCCTATACGAGCACGCCGTGGAACTTTTTCGAGAAGCAGGGCTGACGGTAGCCACCGGAAGGTTCCAGGAGCACATGCTGGTCTCCCTAGAGAACGACGGCCCGGTGACCCTGATGCTGGACAGCGCTGACCGGCAGCGGCCGCGGCGTCCTTCGACAGGTCCGATTCAATCGAGACTCTCGACTAAAGGTCGGAGCTCAGGATGAGCGGGATTGGCGGCTTGATCATTCATCACTGAGCCCGTCGAAGGCCTGTCTATCAACAACGATGGTCTCCGAGATCCGCCACCCTCACCCTAACCCTCTCCCATGCGCGGTAGAGGGGATTTTTGTCTGTTGTGGTTGATGCAAAACGTAGGCGCGGGTTTTTAACCCGCCCACGCTGGCAACAACGATATCTTTAGCTTCAACCCTTCAACTCGAACTTGGCGATGGACCGGCATCAGCCAAGGTTCTAGTGATGAAAAACCCCGTTTACCCGTGAGCGTCCTTCGACAGGCTCAGGATGAGCGGAAAGGAAACCATGAGCGGATGGGGAGCTCTATGGCTGTAGAGAGGCGCATTTGTCGAAGGACCGAAATTACGGGCACCCCACCTACCGGCTTGCCCCCTAACGAAACCAGCCCATGCCGCGGAAGAATCCCCGCAGATAGGCAATCTGGCCGCCGTGGGCCACGGTGTCCCAGACCATCTGGCCCATGCACGTTGCCACGGTGCGGGGTTCGGGCACCGGTCCCATGACTATCTCCCGCTCCAGTTCCTCGGTGGTGACGTTGGCCAGGAATTCCCTGGTGTGGTTCTTGACGGCCTCGTAGTGGGCTATTTGCACGTCCTTGGAGGGCGGATTCCATGCTGCGACCTGGGCGGCGTTCCAGCCCACGCCCCGGTCTTCAGCATCGACCGGCATGCCGAACTTCTCATGCCAACCCTCTGAGACCCACACCTGGGTCAAGTCCCGGAGCCGAGTGTGGATGAACATGTCGGTCACCCGGGTCAGGTGCCACAAGATCCAGGCCACGGAATTGCATTGGTCGGTGGGTTGGCGGCCCATCGCGGCCTCGTCCAAGCCCTCAAGGGCTCCGTCGATCATCTCCCAATTCCGTTCCATCGCCAGGATCACCGGGTCAACTGGGCTCACCATGGGCTCCTCCAAAAAGCTGCCGGATCGGCTAGTCAAACTCCAAGTCTAGGCTGATATCGAGAGCGTCCACCGAGTGGGTCAATCCACCGATAGAGATCAGGTCCACGCCTGTTTCCGCCACCGCCCGCACCGTGTCGTAGGTGATGCCGCCCGATGCCTCAACGATCGCCTGGCCGCCGATGACCTTCATGGCGTCGGCCATCTCCGGCACCGACATGTTGTCCAGCATGATGATGTGGGCCCCGGCCTCCAGGGCCTCTTTCACCTGGTCCATGCTCTCGACCTCGACCTCGACCTTGATGGTGTGCGAGGCGCGGGACAGGGCCAGTTCGATCACGTCTTTCAAGCCCATCTCGCGAAAGGCGTTGGCCTGGATGTGGTTGTCTTTGATCAGGATGCCGTCGGCCAGGTTCAACCGGTGGTTAAAGCCGCCGCCCATGCGCACCGAGTACTTGTCCAGGTAACGGTGGCCGGGTACGGTCTTGCGGGTGTCGACTATCCGGGCGTGCAGGCCCTTAACAGCCTCAACGTAGCGGTTGGTGTCGCTGGCGATACCGCTCATCCGCTGCATGAAGTTCAGGGCGATGCGCTCGGCCCTGAGTATGCCGGCGGCCGAGCCCCGGACCACGGCGATATCGTCTCCGGGAGCCAGCGGGGCGCCGTCTTGCAAGATGGCCTTAACGTCCAGTGTGGGGTCCACACGCAGAAAGACGGCCATGGCCACATCGACCCCGGCCAGCACACCATGCGCCTTGGCGCGCAGCATACCGGTGCCTTGAATCTCGGGCGGGACCACCGCTTGGGTCGTGGGATCGTTGAACGTCTGGTCTTCGGCGACCGCGGCATCGATCAACGCGTAAACGTCTGGGGGAAACTGAGTCATGGAACGCCTTCCTTATTCTCTAGAAGAGCCGGTGAATCGGCAGGCACAATTGTACCGCAACATTCTCTAGAAGAGCCGTTGTTACAGCAGGCACAATTGTACCGCAACATTCTTTAGAAGAGCCGTTGTTACAGCAGGCACAATTGTACCGCAACTGCCGAGGCTGGGCCATATGGAAAAGGCGCGGGGGAAAACAAAGCCGGCGAAAGGGGCAACTAACTGAGCGAGAGCATCCGTTCCAGGGCGATCTTGGAGTCCCGCTTGATGTCTTCCGGCACGGTGATCTCGTTGTTGACCTTGCCCTCCAGCAGCCCCTCCAGCATCCATAGCACATAGGCGGGGTGGATGCGGTACATGGTGGAACACGGGCAGGTCACCGGGTCCAGACAGAAGACTGTCTTGTCGGGGTTGTTGATCGCCAGGCGGTTGACCAAGCTGACCTCGGTGCCGATGCCCCACTTGCTGCCGGCCGGGGCGGAGTTGACCTTCTCACGGATGAACTCGGTGGAACCAACCATGTCCGCTGCCTGGACGGTCTCCATTGGGCATTCCGGGTGGACCACGATGTTGATGTCGGGATGCAGCGCTCGCGCAGCTTCAATCTGGCCGACGGTGAACCGGGTGTGGACTGAGCAATGCCCTTGCCACAGCACCATCTTGGCCCTGCGGAGCTGCTCTGGCGTGTTGCCGCCCAGTTGGCGGAACGGGTTCCAGACCACCATCTCGTCCAGGGGCACTCCCAGTTCCAAAGCCGTGTTGCGGCCCAGGTGCTGGTCGGGCAAGAATAGGACTCGTTCGCCCTGTTCAAAGGCCCATTGCAGCGCTGCTTTGGCGTTGGATGAGGTACAGACGATGCCGCCGTTGCGGCCGCAGAGGGCCTTGATCCCGGCGATGGAGTTCATGTAGGTGACGGGCACGATGCCCTTGGGCCCCAAAACCTCTTCCAGGTCGGCCCAGGCGTCTTCAACGTCTTCCATCGGGGCCATGTCGGCCATGGAACAGCCGGCGGTGATGTTGGGCAGGATCACTTTCTGGTGGGGCGCGGCCAGGATGCGGGCGGTCTCCGCCATGAAGTGCACGCCACAGAAGATGATGTAGTCGGCTTCGGGCCGGGTCGCGGCTTCACGAGAGAGCAGGTAGGAGTCGCCTTGGAAGTCGGCGTACTTGATCACCTCTTCCCGCTGGTAATGATGGCCCAAGATGGTGACTTTGCTGCCCAGTTTCCGGCGGGCCTCCCCGATGCGGAGGTCAAGCTCATCCGCGGTGTAGTGCAGGTATTCCGGGGGTATCTGCTGCCACCGCACATTGACGGCCATCTCTTCGGCCAGGGGTTTGGCGGGGAGCTCGTCCTCAGTTCTGCAGAATGCCGAGTGCTCAAGTTCGGTGATCGGCACCGTGGGCCGACGGCTTGCTAAAGCCATTAATCGTCGCCTCGAAGAATCTGTAATTTCGCTTCTACAGCCAGCGACCCCTGCAGGGACCATGGGCTGGAGCGCTCAATCTTCACTGTGACCAATTCACCTTGATGATACGCCTCGTCCTCGAAGAACACCAGCTTGTGGGAGCGTGTCCTTCCCTGCCACTTTCCTCTCCGGCGGCCCTCCACCAGAATCTCCATGTAGCGGCCCACCAAACGGGCGTTGATCTCAGTCTGTATTCCTTCTTGCAGTCGGTCCACCCTTTGCCGGCGGCTGGTCTTCTCTTCCTCGGAATGCGCATCGTCCATCGTCCGTGAGGCAATGGTCCCCGGACGCGTGGAATAGGCGGCGCAGTGGACCTTGTCCATCTTGAGTTCCGCGAGCAGGTCCAGGGTTTGCTGGAACTGTTCTTCCGTCTCACCTGGGAAGCCCACGATGATGTCGGTGTTCAGAGCGACTTTAGGCATCGCATCCCTGATCCGGCCCACCAGGTCCACGTATTCGGCCCGGCTGTATTTGCGGTGCATCTCGTCCAAGATGCCGTCGTCGCCCGCCTGCACCGGCAGGTTGATGTGCTCGCAGACCTTGGGCAGGTCGGCCACGGCCTGGATTATCTCTTGAGTCATGAATTTGGGATGGGACGTCAGGAAGCGGATGCGCTCGATGCCGTCGATCTCATTGAGTCTGGCAAAGAGGTGGGCGAGATTGGGTTTGTCCGGCAGGTCATGGCCGTAGGCATCGACGGTCTGACCCAGCAGGGTGACCTCTTTCACGCCCTTGGAAGCCAGGGTCTCAACTTCCAAAGCCACTTCTGATATGGGGCGGCTCACCTGGCGGCCACGGCGGTAGGGGATGATGCAGAAAGTGCACATCAGGTCGCAGCCGTGGATGATGGGGACGTGGCAGGTGACGTCGGGCCGGTTGGGTGTCAGCGGGCCGACACAGCCCTCCCAGTCAACGCCAAGCCGCTCTCCGACCATCTCGAGCAGCGGTTCGAACTGCTGGGGCCGCATGAATACGTCAACGTAGGGGAAGCGGCGGGCCAGATCGTCTGACTTGGGCCCAACCATGCAGCCCATGAGGGCCACGATGCGTTGGGGTTGCTCTTTCTTTAGGGGCGCCATCCAGGCCAGGTTGCTGACAACTTTGTCTTCAGCGCCCTGGCGGACCACACAGGAATTGAGCACGATGACGTCAGCGTCGGCGGGTTTGTCCACCGGTTGAATCCCCAATTGCTCCAAAGCGGCGCCCATCCGGTCGGAGTCCGCGGAGTTCATCTGGCAGCCAATGGTCCAAATATAGTAACTTTTCATGAGAGAAGGGCCGAAATTGGGGCCAGCTTTCTGGCTTTATGGTACGTAATCCGTCAATTATGGGTGAATATTGCTGCAAACAATCAGAAGATAGTGGCGGAAAGAGAGGGATTCGAACCCTCGGAACCTTTGCAGGCTCACGCGATTAGCAGTCGCGCACAATCGTCCACTCTGTCATCTTTCCTTGCACTGGGTAAATGTTACCAAATGTGCCTACGCCCATCAATACCCGGCGCATAGAGGCCGGCAACCCACCGGGAAAATCGAACGCCGTTTCGATAGGGAATACGGGGCAAAACGGTTCTACTTTAACGCTCAATAACCAGACAACATTGATCGATATTCGACCATTTGCGACAGTTTCTGATAAGATTTCGGTGTTGACACCCCTTAAACCCGGCCATATGATTGTGCGGGACTTTTCAAATATCACCGACGGTAATGAGCCAACCGGAAAGTTACAGCGCAACGAATCCGGCGGGCGGGATCAAACCAAAAGGCCCTTAAACCACGGAGAGTGACACCCATGGACGAACTGGACCGAAAGATAATCGCCCTGCTGCAACTAGACGGCCGGGCCTCCAACGCCAAGATTGCCCGCGAGGTTAGCGTCAGTGAAGGGACCGTCCGGCGCCGTTTGCGCCGCCTGGTCACCGACGACGTAGTCAAGATCATCGCCGTCCCCAACCTGGAAAAACTGGGTTATGCCACCACCGCCCTCATCGGCCTGCAGACCGGCCCTGGCAAGTCAGACGCGGTAGCCGAACAGATCGCCAAACTAGACGAAGCCCATTACGTAGCCATCACCACCGGCGCCTATGACGTGTTCATCTGGGCCGGCCTGGAATCAGCCGAAGGGCTGGGAACCTTCCTACGGACCAAGGTCGGCATCATCGACGGCGTCCAACGCACCGAGACCTTCGTGAACCTTTCGATAAAAAAGCGTACCTACGGCCTAGTTCTTTAACCGGTAAAAAGCGCACTTACGCCTAGACCTCTGGCGTAAAAAGCCGCCACTGTTATTGAAACCAAAACCACCGCCCTCTCGGCTATGCTATAATTTTGTTGCATTTTTTGCCAGACGCACACGGGCGTGATTGCGCCGATGCGGGCTGACACCGATATTGAATCAAGAGGAGCCCCTTACAATGACCTACATCATCGTCGAACCTTGCGTCGGACTTAAGGATTCGGCTTGCGTCGATGTTTGCCCCGTAGACTGTATCTACACCCGTGACCAAGACGACATGTACTACATCAGCCCTGACGAGTGCATCGACTGCGCCGCCTGCGAGCCTGTTTGCCCGGTGACGGCCATCTTCGCCGAGGATGCCGTTCCCGCGGACATGAACAAATACATCGCGATAAACTACGATTACTTCAAGAACGTCGACCCATCTGAGATGAAGCGCAAGTAAACCCATTCTCGCCGGTCTCGATAAAATCTCCGGCGGTCATTGGCGGGTATCTGCGCTCCCAGGACTAATTTCCTGGGTCCGAACTCATAAAACCTTTAAAGGGTCGCCCTTTAAAGGTTTTATATCGTCAGCCCCGGACGGTTGATAAGACCATGAACCGGGGAGTGATCTCTTGGGTTAAGACAGGTATACCCAAGATGTTTGGGTTGGGAGGCGCGCTGTAAGCCGCCTGAATTTCCACGGATCGAACCAGATATTACGGCTAGGAGCCCTCATATGAACGTCGACTCAACCCCCGGATTCGTTGAAGAAGCCTACAAGAAGATGGAGCGCAACCTGGAGGTTGTACGAGCCCGCTACAACCGGCCGTTGACCCTGGCCGAGAAACTGCTTCTAGGTCACCTGGGCGACGCCAAAGGCGCCGAGCTGGACCCCGGCGAAAGCTACATCATGCTTAACCCGGACCGGGTCATTCACCAAGATGTGACCGGTCAGATGGCCATTCTCCAGTTCATGCAGTCCGGCCGCACTGAAGTCGCCGTGCCCACAACCGTCCATTGCGACCACCTCGTACAGGCCCGGGTCGGCGCGTCCTCCGACCTCCAAGACGCCCTCAACGAAAGTAGCGAAGTCTTCCAATTTCTGGAGTCCTCTTGCCGCAAGTACGGCATGGGCTTCTGGAAGCCCGGTTCCGGCATCATCCACCAGGTCAACCTGGAGAACTACGCCTTCCCCGGATGCCTGGTCATCGGCACCGACTCGCACACACCCAACGCCGGCGGCCTGGGCTGCTTGGCCATCGGGGTGGGCGGAGCCGACGCGGCCGACGTGATGGCCGGCCTGCCCTGGGAGGTCAAGTACCCCACTCTGGTGGGCGTCCGCCTGACCGGCGAACTCAGCGGCTGGACCGCTCCCAAAGATGTGATCATCTATCTGGCCGGTGTCTTGACCGTCGCGGGCGGCACCAATGCCATCATCGAATACTTCGGCCCCGGCGTGAACTCCATAAGCTGTACCGGCAAGGCCACCATCACCAACATGGGCGCCGAACTTGGCGCGACCGGCGACGTTTTCCCCTTCGACGAGCGCATGGCCACCTACCTGAAGGCCACCCGCCGTCCGGAACTGGCCGAGCTGGCCGAGAAGTACAAGCACCTGCTCATCTCCGACCCTGAAGTTGAGCAGGACCCGGAACAGTATTACGACCGCATCGTGGAGATCGACCTCTCCACCCTGGAGCCCCAGATCACCGGACCCCACTCCCCAGACCGCGCCCGCCCCATCTCCGCATTGGCCAAAGAGGTCAAGGAAGAGGGCTTCCCTGACAAGATCTCCGTTGCGTTGGTCGGTAGCTGCACCAACTCGTCCTACGAGGACATGAGCCGCTGCGCCGACGTGGCCCGCCAGGCGTCTGGACACGGGCTGAAATCTGTGTCTGAATTCATGATCACCCCTGGGTCGGAACAGGTCCGGGCGACCATTGCCCGCGACGGCCAGCAAGCCGCATTGGAAGAACTCGGCGGCATGGTGTTGGCCAATGCCTGCGGACCCTGCATCGGCCAGTGGAAGAGGGATGGCGTGCCGGAGGGCGAGCCCAACTCCATTGTCACCTCCTACAACCGTAACTTCCCCAAGAGGAACGACGCCAACTCAGGCACCATGAACTTCATTTCCAGTCCCGAATTGGCGGTAGCAATGAGCCTGAGCGGCAGCCTAAGCTTCAACCCGATGACTGACACCCTGACCGGCGCCGACGGCAAAGAATTCATGCTGGAAGCGCCCAAACCGGCTCCGGAGGTCCCCGCCAACGGTTTCGATCTTGGTGAGGAAAGCTACATCGCCCCTCCCGAAGACGGCAGCGGCGTCAGCGTCAACGTCGACCCCACCAGCAGCCGGCTGCAGATCTTGGAACCGTGGCCCGCGTGGGACGGCGAGGACTTCAAAGACATGCCGGTGCTGGTCAAGGCCGCCGGTAAGTGCACCACCGACCACATCTCCCCGGCCGGGGCCTGGCTCCGCTTCCGGGGACACCTGGACAACCTCAGCGACAACATGTTCTTGGGCGCGGTTAACGCCTTCACCGACGAACCCGGCACCGGAAGCAACCAGCTCTCCGGCGAGCAGGTCCAGCCGATACCCGAGATCGCCCGGGAATACAAAGCCCAGGGCATGCAGTGGATCGCCATCGGCGACAATAACTACGGAGAGGGCAGCAGCCGCGAGCATGCCGCCATGTCTCCCAGGATGTTGGGCGCCGCGGCGGTCATCACCCGCAGCTTTGCCAGGATCCACGAGGCAAACCTCAAGAAGCAGGGCGTGTTGCCCCTGACCTTCGAGGACCCCGGCGACTACGACCGCATCCGGGCCGACGACCGCCTCAGCATCATTGGCTTGTCAGACCTGAGCCCAGGGCAGCCGCTGGTCTGCGTGTTGTCCCACGGGGACGGGGAAGAGGAGCGCATCAACCTGCGCCACACCATGAACCCCGGCCAGATCGATTGGTTCAAAGCCGGCTCCGCCATGAACCACATGAAGAACACGGCTGGGTAGGCTAGTCAGCCCTCACGAAAAATCCTCTCTCCCACGCAACGAGGAGGGATAGGATTATTGAAATTAACGAATCCGCACCCATCTACAAGCCACTTATCCGCCTTAGGAAGCGCTCGACAAATCCGGCCAGGAATACTTCAAGCCTCCTGGAAATAGAGACTAAATGTAAACCGAATACAAGGTTTGCGAGCGTGCCGAGAACGAGGACCGTGGTTACCAGTACTACGACAGGTAGCCATAATTCACCTGGGAAATTGGGTAAGAATAATCCCAGGAGTACTCCCGCGATCAGGAGGACTCCAACGCCCCACGGTAGCACCAATGCCACGCAACCGAGTCAATTGGCTTTCGAGGTGTGCCTCGTATCGCAATTCCGCCGCGATTCTGGCACTTCTTTCGGAAGCGATAATCCGATCGGCTTGAGACGATTGTTTCGACCTAGCCACTTTTTCTACGAGAAGCGCTTGCTCCGCCTTCTCTAACGCCGCATTGTAAGCCTTCTCCAGAATCTCGGGGTTTTCCCAGTCGACAACCGTATCTACTTCTCTGAATGTCGATTCCAATAGCGGCGAACGTGCTGGCGTCGAAATGCGCAGTATGCGGTGTTGGTCCATCACAACATCGCCCGCCGTTTGATGGTTATAGATCGGCTCCGAATCAAACGGAGATAGGACGTCGGAGCGATGTAGATCCCAGGTGACTTTGTGCTTCGACCCCAGAACCGGATACTTGAACTCTACCGATAGCGTCCTATCGTTTTGAGACCAGGAAACGGTATCGTCATCGAAACTGATTTCCTCCATTAAACCGTGTGAGCTCTTCTCGATTGTGCCCAGCCTTGGCTCCGAGCCGATTTCGCCAGTCTCAACCGCCAGCGAATAACGGCGACAAGGTAAATCGTGTGATTCAACCCAATGGTTGAACAGACTGGTCTCGTTCAAACCGTCTTCAATTTCTACTTCCACGGTGTAAAGAACGAATATAGGGCAGGGAGAGGAGCCCTCTGGAATTAGCGATTCCAATAATGGATCACCAATCAGACTCCAGCTGATTCGCTGACCGACTTCCGGCGACGGTCGGTTCACCACGGTCGAAGTGAAAGTGTTGAACCAAATGTGGGAAAGGTTCTCGCTCAGTCCGGTACCCGCCGCACTCATCGATTCGAACACCAAATCCAAGTCGGCGCTGATTTCAGTGAGTTTTTCTGAAGGCTGACCAACAAAAACACCACACAATTGTGTGATTGGATCGGTAATACAGTATCTAGGTACTTCAAACGATCCTTGGATTTCGGTGGCCCCTGGTGATAACACACAGGTAAGAAATCGCCGCGTGATAGTTACTTGCCCACCATCATGAAATACGGCTCGCATATCATGCCGATCTACAGCTAACCCGTAAAGGCCAAAACCGGTGTTGTAGTAGGATTCACGGCTTGGCCTCAAGTGGCGCTCGTGTTTGGATGATGTTAGGCGTCGGCACAGCCACAGCAAATTTTCTGCAGGATCGGGCAGCCCAAGCCGCCCTATAAGTTTGATGGCTGGCCATAGGAAATTGGCGTGCTGCAGGAAAAGTTCCGAATTTTGGAGTGCTAACCTTTTGGGTAGGACCTGGGCAAACCACAAAACGGTTATTGAAGTAAATAATAGGCTAAATATGGGTCCAACTTCCGTTTCCACCGCCCGAAGCACAGCGGAGTCGACGGAACTTGTGAACGGCACGCAACACGATCAAAGGAAGTTGCCAGTGTAATGAACGAGATTATGGCAACGACGAATACTTGGCGTTGCGAGAAGAAGAATCCTGACCGGTCCTGAATTTCGGCTAAGGTCTCTCTCAATTTGCTATCGGAGAGGGTCTCTGGACTTTTGTCGATTAAGTCCGCAACTGCGATCTCGATCCCTTCTGCGAAAAACAGGATAATGAGGAACGTGACTAAGACTGCCACCAGGCCAACATAAATCCAGTTTCCGGATGTTGCTTCCGATATTACAGTGCTGATCCATGCCGAGATTAGTACTAATTCGAATGCCCACAGGCCAACGTTTCTGCAAGTATTAATTCGGAACATATCTCTCTTCTAGACCTCGTCAAGCCCGGCGGCACGGTTGATGAGGCTTCCTTAGCTTCAGGTGGCGTGGTCGAGTCTTTCGGTCAACTCGGCGATTTGCCGGCTGACGTGTTCCAGACCCTCCAAGATTTCCTCGTGTGGGGGGCGGTGCCTCCCAAATCCGACTACGTGAGGTGGTGGGGGCGGTGGGCCTCCGACCGACTCTGATGAGCGAACCCATTTTTCCATATTCGTCCTCCGAATTTATAAATTTTGGGAGCCGCCGGGCATACCAAAAATATAGATAAAGGGTTTGCAAGAGTCAATTCCTCTCACGGGTAAGAGAGGATAGCCAACAGTCGTGGAACTGGAGGTGGATACAGACGAATTCATTTCCATTTCTGTAACTCCTGTATCCGCCGTTGCACTTACACCTACCTCCAGATTTGATATCTTCTTGACGACCAGTATCGGTCTCCCTTGGAGTAGACTGAAACGTTCCGGAACGTTCCGGATGGCGTGTAACTTGGCAAGAAAACCGGCTTCACCCCCACCGTTGGCTGGCGTCCTTCAAAGTCACGGATTAACATACGAGGACGTTCGGAGAGCGATGGACAACACTTATACGGTTAGTGTGAAAGTGATTGCAGAAATAGCTAAAGGTACGCGGCGGGGCAACAATAATAGCCGCCGGCGCATACTTAACGCTGTAAATACGAAAACGAATTCGACCTACCCTTGGGAAGACCTTTTTGGTGAGCCAGACCCTCAAGTAGGGACGCCAGCTGGTTCTCAACTTTGTGCTCAGTATAGAAAGGCGCTTGTGAAAACATCTTCAAGCGCAGTGGGGGCCAGCATATCTGGTAGACCAACCTAGTCATGGATAAAAAAGAGGGAGCCACGATGAATCGTGACTCCCTCTTTTTATTGCGTAGATATTCGCGGAGCCGATTCTTATCCCAGATCGTCCAAACAGGCCTCGATCGGCTTGCTGAGGCAGGAGAAGATTGGGGTGTCCACCAGGGTGAAGGGCCGGGCCTTCGACTCCCGGAGGTCCATCACCAGGTCCAGGAAGTGGGATGGGTCGTCGGTCTCGAACCCCAGCACGAACTCTTGGTCGTCCAGGCCGAACGAATACGCGGTGCTGATCTTCACGTCAGGGTATTTATGTCCGATGACGAAGTGTTCGTTCATCAGTTCCTGACGTTCTTCCTTGGGCAGTTGGTACCACTCGTGGGTCTTGATGAAGGGATAGATGAACAGGTATTTCCGGCCGATGATGCGCATGGTCGCGGGGCCCGTTCCCTCTTGGCCCTCGTGCTTGTGGTCGTCGATATACGGCGACCGGCGGGTCATGGCTAGGTAGGAATAGGGCATGCTCAAGTACCGGGCCAGCTCCGTGTGGTTAACCCTGGCCATCAGCTCGTTTATGGCCTCGATTTCTTCGCTAACCTTCCAGAGCATGAAATCCGCGTCGCCGCGGGTGCCCACCAGGCTATAGCTGGACATGGACACACGGTCAGAAAACTCGTTTAGGACCTCGGCAAACTGGGCCTTGCTGTCTTCGCGCTCCTTCTCAGGTAGGCGGCGCCACTCGGGGTCGACCTTGAAGAATGAATACTTCACGAAATCTCGCCTGACTTGTTCTGTCATCTAACCCTACTTCGCGGTGATTTTTGGTGGACCCGCGGACTTGATCGGTCCGGGAGTATCGAAATAATGATAGCAATCGCTAACAGCTTGTGGCAATGCAGACCTAGCGGAATCTCCGGGAACCTCCGGGCCGTTGATTTCCCATGCGGCGGTGCTACAATCTCCGGGTGCCCCTTCCGGGGGCTAAAATCACCTAAACAATGGCAATATCGAGGTTGTAGCGATGGTTACATTAGGCTCAGGTTCCTTCACTTATGAGGTAGAAGAGGGTTGGGGCAATCTCCCCGACGGCTGGTCCTTCAAAGAGTGCGCCGCGGTAGGCGTGGACTCCGCGGACAACGTGTACGTTTTCAACCGGGGCGAGCACCCCATGATCGTCTTCGACAAGGACGGCAAGTTCCTCAGTTCTTGGGGCGAGGGCGTTTATCCCCGGGCCCACGGCATCACCATGGGACCGGACGATAGCATCTACCTGACGGACGACGGCGACCACACCGTGCGCAAGTGCAAACTGGACGGCACTGTGATCTTCACCCTGGGCATCGCCGGCAAGCCGGCCCCGTTCATGAGCGGAGACCCCTTCAACCGCTGCACCCACGTCGCCCTGGACCCCCAGACAGCCGAATTCTACGTATCGGACGGCTACGGCAACGCCAGAGTCCATAAATACTCGCCGGACGGCAAGCTGCTCTTCTCCTGGGGCGAGTCGGGCACCGGGCCAGGGCAGTTCAACATCGCCCACAATGTGTGCACCGACAAAGACGGCTGGGTCTACGTGGCCGACCGTGAGAACCAACGGCTACAGGTCTTCGACAAGAACGGCAAGTTCGAGACCCAGTGGAAGGACATGGCCCGGCCCTGCGGCCTGTTCATCGACACCAGCGGCGACCAGCGGGTCTACGTGGGTGAACTGGGCGCGGCCATCGGCCCCAACAGCCAGGCGTCCGGCCTTGGCCCTCGCATCGGCATCATGGACACCAAGGGCAACTACCTGGCCAAGCTGGGCGACATCCCGGAGAGCGAAGACCCCGGCAGCTTCATCGCCCCCCACGGCGTGTGCATCAACTCCAGGGGCGACATCTTCGTCGGCGAAGTCTCATGGACCCACACCGGCAGCCGCCTAAGCCCACCCCGTGAGGTGCGGTCTTTGCAGAAATTGACGAAGAAGTAGAGCTAGGTTTGTTGGTGGGCTGCCCTTCGACAAGCTCAGGGTGATCGGGTTCAGGAGTAGAGTTTGGCGGAAGGCTAGCTGGGGATGCCCCTATCAAAGAGCAAGTCCCCTCTCGCGCGCGGGTGAGGGCTTCTGCTTCTGGGAAGCCAATGTATGGCCCAACTTGAGATTGACTGCGGAATTTGAACTTTGGCGGACGACCTGTTTGGGAGTGCCCTCATCCTGACCTTCCCCCGTGCGCGGGAGAAGGGATTTTTCGAACGGAGCAGACAACCACATGGAAGTACGACTCGGCAGCTTGTCGCGTGACGCCCAGGAAGCCCGGGGGACGACGATCATCATAGACGTGTTCCGGGCGTTCACCACGGCGGCCATCGCCTTCGACCATGGGGCCAAAGAAATCATTTTATTTGCCGAACCGGAAGACGCCTTGGCGCTGCACAAGAAGGGCGTTGGCGACTTTCTCATGGGGGAGGTTGGCGGGAAAAAACCTGATGGCTTCGACTTCGGAAATTCACCCTACGAGATCTCCCAGGTAGACCTGACTGGCAAAACCCTGATCCAGTCCACCAGGGCCGGCACGGTGGGTGTCGAAGCAGCCTCGAATGCCTCAGACATATTTCTGGGGTCGTTCGTGGTCGCCCAGGCAACGGTGGACGCCATCAAGCGGGACGGACCGGGGTTGGTGTCGATAATCGCCATGGGAGACCAGGGCGTCAACCGCGCGGACGAAGATGAGCACTGCGGCATCTACCTGCGAAACATCCTCGAAGACCGGAAGCCCGACTTCGATGCGGTGAAAAAGCTGATATTGGCCGGCGGCGCGACCCAGAAATTCTTCGACCCCGGTCAGCCCCAGTTCCATCCCGAAGATGTGACTCTGGCTTTGGAGGCCGACCGGTATGACTTCGCCATGAAGATCAGCCGGGAGGACGGCTTATTAGTCGCCCGGAAGCACGCCGGTTAAAAAACCGGCCTAAAATCAAAGATCAGCCGGATGCGCGAACTTTAGACTTTAGCCGGGAAACGGTCCAGCTTGAGGTGCTCGGCGCCGGGCACGTCGGGTTTGGCGTCGTCGATCAAGTCCAACAGCACCTGGGCCATGCCGGTGCTCCAGAGGATGCCCTTGCGGCCCGCCCCCGTCGCAACGAAGAGGTTATCCCAGCCCTTGATCTTGTCCACGATGGGCATCCCGTCGCCCGACAGCGGCCTAAGACAGGCGGTCTGCTGCAGTAGTTCTGCGTCGGTCATGCCTGGAATCATCTTCAGAAAGTCGGCCATGATGCTGTCCCGGGCCGCCGAATTGGGACTGTTGTCGAAGCCGGCCTCTTCCTCGGTCGTGCCTGCCCAGATGAGGCCGTCAGGCTTGGTGGCCACATAACTGTGGGCGTAGTTCACGGCCAGCTTGAGGGGGTCGTGCAATGTCCGCAGCCTCAGTATCTGACCCTTCAGGGGCGTGACCGGAATATCCACACCGCACCATTCCGAGGCCAGCCCGGTCCAGGGGCCCATGGCTAGCACTACGATTCCGGCGTTGATGGTGCCATTCTCCAACTGAACGCCGGTCACCCGTTCACCGTCGGTGATCAGACCGGTGGCGCGGCGCTGAATCATCTCCGCCTTATACCGCTCCGCTGCCCGCATGGCTGCGAGGATGAACCGGTAGGGCTCCAAGGCGCCCGGACTCTGCTCGAACAGCGCCCCGGCAATCTCATGGCTCACCTGAGGCTCCTGTTTCCTGGCCTGGGAGTTATCCAACCATTCGACGTGGAAGCCGCCAACGTCTTTCATCCATTCGATATCGGCTTTGGCCTTGCGGACTTCGTCGTCGGTAAACGCCAGGTGCAGCCGGTCCCGCAGCTCAAACCCCACGTCTATCCCGGTGGCCTCATGGAGTTCCCTGGCCAGACCCCGGTGGCGGCCGTAACACCATAAACTGAACTCCAGCAGCGGTTCCGGCGTGCCGACTCCCGTCAGTGGGTCCAGTCCGCCGAACGCGAACCCCGAGGCGTGGGCGCCCAGGGAGTCCGCTTCCAAGATAGTAACTTTATAGCCACGCTTTCCCAGTAGATAACCGCTGAGGCAGGCGACGATTCCCCCGCCAACAATCACCACATCGCTTGAACCGGTGGTCAATTTAGATCTCTCTCTTTCCCCGCTGGAATGTCCGATGAAACGGACGAATCGGGCGGGTTGTTATGTCTGGTATCGAGCTTATCACAGGCGCGTAGCGAGTGTAATGATCGCCGCGCATCTGGGCCGTTTATAGCCCCTTGAACCAGACTTCGAACTGGTCCAGGTGGGCAGTGTCGCCACTCACCGCCAGCCTCCCTAGGTGAATACCGTCGTCGGCGGTCAGCCGTCCGTAGGTGAAGAGCAGATACTGCTCGCCGGTGGCGGAAAGGGAAAGGTCCGCCTGCGGGGCTTCCCCGGCCACCATTTCAAAGGCGTCGCCCGTTACAGTCATCCGGTATTTATCGGAACCAACTTCGAAGCCGTAAACCACGGGCTTGGGCAGTTTGGCTGAAGGGCGAAAGCACATGCCCAGCCACCGGGGGGACATGTCGATCAACACCGGCACGCAGTCGGGGTCGAGTCCGGCGTTGGGCTCGAACGCAGAGCGTATGTCATAGTCGTGGATGGCCAGTTCCTGGATGCGCAGTTCCACGTACGCCGCCCCGGTCATGGCGCCCCGGCGAACGTGCCAGGCCAGCGTGTCCCACGAGCCTTTGCCGAACTCGTCGAATTCATGGTGAAGTTTCTCGTAACTGGCGTCGAAGGACTCTAGGAAGTGGCCGGCCATCTCGTTCCGCCGGGCGATGTCCCGCTGGGCGTTGGTGGCTGATAGCGCCGCCGGTTCCGGGGGCACGAACCCGGCCAGAGGGTTGGAATCGCCGGCCCGGCCGCGCTCCATGCTTTCAGCCTGCCGTTCAGCGCCGCCGATCAGGTGGCTAACCACGTCCTGTACCTGCCATTCGGCGCAGGCACTGGGCAGCTCCCACTGCTCCGGGGTCAGCTCGCCCAGGTATTTTCTGATGGTGGCGGCCAGCCGTTTGGCCACCTCTACACGATGTTCGATCTCATTGATATTACTCGCCATTTCACCCGCTCCTAGGTTCCTGTGTTGTTGCTCTGGGCCAGTGGCATCGGCATCGGCGTTCTTGTACAATCTCAGGCATCCGCTCCCAGACAATCATCGCCCTTGGCCTTCGGCCCTAAACCTTTGAGCCGTTAAAAAGGATTCTCAACCATGAAATTGTGTTTCTTCCACCTGATGCCCTACCAGGACCTACCCGATAACTTCGAGAAAGATTATCACAGCGTGTGGGTAGACGCACCAAACTCCCTTTTCGACCCGGAAAAGGCCGAGCATATGTACAACGATTTTCTGGACGAGTTGGAATATGCCGAGGCCATGGGCTTCGACGCTATCTGCGTCAACGAGCACCACAACAACGCCTACGGCATGATGCCCTCTCCGAACCTGATGGCGTCGGCCATGATCCGGGCGACCTCCAAGGCCGCGGTGATTGTCTTGGGCAACAGCCTGGCCCTCTACAACCCACCCATCAGGGTGGCTGAAGAGATGGCCATGCTGGATGTTATGAGCGGCGGACGGCTGATCGCCGGGTTCCCTCTGGGCACCTCCATGGACACGATCTTCGGCTACGGCCAGGTGCCGGCCACCCTGCGCGAGAAGTACCAAGAGGCCCACGACCTGGTGATCAAGGCCTGGAAGTCGCGGGAGCCCTTCGCTTTCAACGGGAAATATACCCAGCTTCGCTACGTGAACATCTGGCCCCGGCCCTACCAGCAGCCCCACCCGCCCATCTGGGTGCCCGGCAGCGGCAGCCTGGAGACATGGGACTGGACCATCGACAACGATTACGTTTATTGCTACCTCAGTTATTCCGGATACAAGGTTGGCAAGACCATCTTGGACGGGTTCTGGGACGAGATGGAGCGGAAGGGTAAGGAGTTCAATCCCTACCACGCCGGGTTCCTTCAGTTGGTCGCGGTATCCGAGACCGACGCACAGGCCGAAGAATACAAAGACTCGATCGAGTATTTCTTCAAGAAGAGTTTGCATATCCCCGCTGGCTACGCCAACCCGCCGGGCTACCGGACGGTAAAGACCAACGCCGCAGCGGCCAGCGCCACCACCATGCAATCCCGATCAGACCAACACAAAGACTTCAAATGGACCGACTACCTAGAAGCGGGCAACGTTATCGTGGGGAGCCCGAAGACAGTCGTTGAGGAACTGACGCACGCCGTCAAAGAACTGCGGGTGGGCAACCTGATGCTGCTGCTCCAGTTCGGCGACATGCCCAAGGAGTTGGCAATGAAAAACACCACCCTGTTCGCCAAAGAGGTCATGCCCCACATGAAGGACATCTGGTCGGAGTACGAGACTCGCTGGTGGCCGGAGAAGTTGACTGCCGCCGCCACCGGCACAGGCCGGGAATAGGGACAGGACAGCTTTGACTCAAGAATCGATCTCCGTCCAAGACAATCATCCCCGCAAACACATCACCGCGGGCGGGGTTGAAATCTCGTACGTGGAAACCGGCAGCGGAGATCCCATCGTGTTTCTGCACGGGAATCCCACGTCGTCCTATCTATGGCGAAACATCATTCCGCATCTGGAGTCGGTCGGCCGGTGCCTGGCGCCCGACCTGATGGGCATGGGCGAGTCGGGAAGTTCGCCCAACGGCTCCTACCGGTTCGCCGACCACAGCGCGCTCCTGGACCAGTGGTTCGACGCAATGGGTCTGACCGACAACGTCACTTTGGTGGTGCACGACTGGGGCTCGGCCCTCGGGTTCCACTGGGCCAAACGGAATCCGGAGCGGGTCAAAGGCCTAGTCTATATGGAGGCCATCGTCCGGCCCGTTACCTGGGAGGAGTGGCCCGATGCCGCCCGCCAGGTGTTCCAGGGGTTCCGCTCGCCCGCCGGAGAAGAGATGGTGCTTGAAAAGAATATCTTCGTGGAGCGGGTGCTGCCTGGCAGCGTGCTCCGGGGACTGACCGAAGAAGAGATGGAAGTGTACAGGCGTCCCTATCTGGAAGCCGGGGAATCGCGGCGGCCAACCCTGACCTGGCCACGGGAGATTCCCTTTGTAGGCGAGCTCCGACCGGAGGTCGAGAGTCTCGATAAAATCGGACCGGAGGACGTGGTCCAGATAGTGGCCGAGTACGCCGAGTGGCTGGCCGGAAGCGACGTGCCCAAGCTGTTCATCAACGCCGAGCCGGGCGCGATCCTAACCGGGCCGCAGCGGGAGTTCTGCCGCACCTGGCCCAACCAGCAGGAAGTGACGGTCAAGGGGATTCACTTCATCCAGGAGGACTCGCCTGCCGAGATCGGGCAGGCCATCGCCGGGTGGTACGGCGGACTCTAGATAATTAATTCCGAACCAAGGGCGTAGAAGGCTAGGAACCGGACCCAACGGCGCAGAGGGGTAGTAACCGGACCCAACCCCGTTCGTGGTGAGCCCCGTCGAACCATGATTGCGCCAACGCCCTTCGAGAGCCTCAGGACGAACGGTTGATTGCGTCCTGGTTTGAGACACAAGAACGGGCGGTTCAATGGAAACACAACGGGCGCTCACAGTGAACTGGGGCTTGTTGAAGAGTAACGCCCCCATCCTAACCTTCCCCACCTTCCCCCGGTGCGGGGGAAGGGATTAAGCAACGGAGTACACATGCCGGAGACCATGAACATTTCCCTGAGGGGCGGTGAATTCGAAGCCGAAGTGCTGAAGGACGGCAGCGGGCCGCCGTTGCTGTACCTGCACGGGGCCGTCGGGCAGAAGGGCTGGGCGCCGTTCCTGGACGCCCTGGCTCAAAATTTCACGGTCTATGCACCCTACATGCCCGGCTATTCCAAGTCCGACGGGTTGGAGAAGCTGGACGACGTTGCCGACCTGACCCTCTATCAGTTTGAACTTTTGGATGCCCTGGGCGTGTCCAAGGCCCATGTGGTGGGCCATTTCCTGGGAGGGATGATCGCCGCCGAGATGGCCGCGCTATCGCCCAACTATGTCGACCGTCTGGTGCTGGCGGCGCCCGCGGGAACCTGGCGCGACGCCGACCCAGTGGCCGACCTGCTGTCCATGACCGCCAGCGAGCTGCAAGACAATCTCTGGTCGTCGGCGTCCAGTTCCATGAGTCTGTCTCCCGCTGATTTCGAGGCCAACGCCCGCCTGAAAGCCGACCTGGCCGCCGACCGGATGCAGGACCTGACCGCCGCCGGAAAGTTCCTCTGGCCCATACCCGACCGTGGCCTGAAGCGCCGGGCCTACCGCATCAAGGCGCCGACCTTGGTCCTGTGGGGCGAGAACGACCGCATCATCCCACCGGTCTACGCCGAAGACTTCACCCGGCTTGTGGCTGGCGCTCAGGTATCGATCATCCCCAACGCAGGCCATCTGCTGATGATCGAACGAGCCGAGGTCTTCGCCGCCGCTGTCACCGATTTCCTAAGCAAATCTTAGGGGGCAATCATTTGCGCTGGCCGATACTCGCGCTATGCTCTTTTGCTTTCATGCTTTTGGCTCTCTCCTGCAGTTCTGGGGGAATAGCCGGACAATACCTGTCAGAAGATAATGCGGAATATTGGCTCTTCGTCGAGGAAGATAACACCTGTTCAGTAGCCCGTTGGGTAAGGGAGTCAGATACCACGATCGGGCACGTGGTAAACGGTCGATTGGTCGGGTGGTTCAATGGGTCGTTCTCCACGGTCAGCACAGGGCAATATGAAATGAACGGACCAGAAGTAACCCTTACTTGCCTCGAGGCCGTGACTGACAAGCCGAGTGTGGCAGCCAAGCTGGACGGCAAAACGCTGACCACGGAAGACGGCCAGCGTTGGGTCCGGAAATAGCCAACAAGACCTGAGTGACTTCGCCCAATCAGTCTTTGGCCAATGGACGCGTGGTGGACGCTTTGACCCGGCGACCTATATCATCTTTATGCCGAATGTATCTATCGTATTTACGGTGCCCAGAGGTAAATATGGCGTCACCAACCAACCCGAAATTCTTGGCCTTGGAGAACATCTTCGCCGAGATGGGCTCCGTTGCCGTGGCTTTCTCCGGGGGCGTCGATAGCACCTTGGTCGCGGTCGCAGCCCACCGGGTGCTTGGCCCAAAGGCCCTGGCGGTAACCGCGGTCTCCCCGGCGCTGGCCAAACGAGAGCTGGAAGAGACCGTCAGCCTTGCTGAAAGGTTCGGGTTCGCCCACCGCATCATCCACACCAACGAGATGGACCGGGAAGGCTACGTGGCCAATTCTCCGCAGCGGTGCTACTTCTGCAAGACCGAGCTCTATTCCCAGCTCACCGAGCTGGCCGGCAAAGAAGCCATCCAATGGGTGGTCAACGGCGCCAACACCGACGACCAGGGAGACTATCGCCCCGGCATGGTTGCGGCCTCCGAACACAAAGTCCGCAGCCCTATGGTTGAAGCCGGACTGACGAAAGCGGACGTGCGGGCCATCGCCAAGTCGCTGGATATCCCCATCTGGGACAAACCGGCCCAACCCTGCCTGTCTTCGCGCATCCCCTACGGCACACCGGTGACCGTCGAGAACTTATCAAAGGTCGAACAGGCCGAAGACTATCTCCGCGCCCTGGGGCTCAAAGAGGTCCGGGCTCGGCACCACGACCGCCTGTGCCGGATCGAGGTTGGCGAGGACGAACTCGACTTCGCCTTCGGTCATCGAAAAGAGATCGTCGCGGCCGTCAAGAAGATCGGCTATCTGTGGGTGTCCCTGGATATGTCCGGGCTCCGCTCCGGCAGCCTGAACGACGGATTGAATCTCACTGAGACCAAGACCGAACCGCTGAAGGCCCAGGTATGAGGATCGCCTACATCCAGCCCATCGGCGGCGCCAGCGGCGATATGATGCTGGGCGCGCTGACGGACCTGGGGATGCCGATCGAACACCTGGAAGACGAACTGGGCAAGCTGGATGTCGGTGGCTACCGGCTGGAGGCCCGCGTCGAAACACGCTGCGAGATGCGGGGGACCTACCTGAAGGTCGACCTAGAAGACCAGACGCGCTACTCACCCAGGCAGTTGCTGGAAACAGTCGAGCGCAGCAGCCTGTCCGACTCTGTGAAGGACCGGTCCTGCCAGGTCCTGAAGGCGCTGTGGACGGCCGAGTGCCGGGTCCACGGCGAAACTCAAGACATCCTGGAATTGGAAGAGCTGGGCAGCGTGGACACATTGGTCGACGTGGTCGGTTCCGCCATCGGGTTCGAATACCTGGAAGTGGCCGGGATCCACGCCGCGCCGTTGGTGATCGGAAACGCCACGCCTCCGCGCTGGGCGGGGGGTTACTCCAACCCGGCCCCGGCTACCCTGGAGCTGATAGCGTCCGCGGGAGCGCCTGTTATCGGCGACAAGCCGATGTACGAAGAGGCCGGCGAGCTGACCACGCCCACCGGAGCGGCCCTGATCACGACTCTGGCCGCCTTTGGCCGCCCGGCCTTCACCGTGGACCGCATCGGCCTGGGGCTGGGCGCCAAAGACCCGTCCGGGTTCCCCAACGCCCTTCGGGTGTGGCTGGGCGAGACCACGCAAGCCGAAGCTGATTCTTTGACGCAAAAGGGCCAGGTGGTGCTGCTGGAGACCAACCTGGACGATGTCTCGGGCCTGGTCTTGGGTTACACCCAGGAACGGTTGTTCGCCATCGGCGCCCTGGACGTCTGGAACACGCCCATACAGATGAAGAAGAACCGCCCCGGGACGGTGCTGTCAGTGCTAGTGCCCATCGATAAAGAGCGGGAGGCAACAGAAGTGATACTGCGCGAGACTCCCACCCTGGGCATCCGCACCCGTCTTGTTGACCGGTACGTCGCGGACCGGAAGATGGTCAAGGTGGAAACCGACCTGGGTCTGATCAGCGTAAAGGTTAAGATTCTGGACGGCAAAGCGGTCAGCGCAGCCCCAGAGCCCGATGAGGTGCGTCAGATCGCATTGGAAACAGGAAGGCCGTTCCAAGAGGTCTACCAGATCGCGACGGAAGCAGCCCGTCGCCAATTGCTCTAGCGTTTAACCCCGCCAACTTAAGCAATAACCAAGGGGAGTAACACCATCCAAGAAGAACGGCTAAGGGACCTTCTGGCCCGATTCAAAGAGAACGGTATGACCGTGGATACCGTCGTGGAACAGTTGCGCGACCTGCCGTACCAGGACCTGGATTTCGCCAAGTTGGACCACCACCGGCCCCTGCGGACCGGCTGGCCCGAAGTTGTCTTCGGCAAAGGCAAGACCCCGGACCAAGTGGCCCAGGTCGTGAGCGCCATGAAGGGCCGGGGCCACCCGGTGCTGGTCACCAAGTCTGACCAAGAGGCCTACCAAGCGGTGCTCCAAGACACCCCGCAAGCAGAGTTCCACCAACTCTCCAAGGCCATCGTGGTTCCAGCGCCCCAGACCACACCGCTGAAAGACGGTATCACCGTGGTGACCGCCGGCACGGCAGACCTGCCGGTGGCCGAAGAAGCGGTGCTGACCGCAACCCTGATGGGCAACGATGTCACTCTGGTGAGCGATGTCGGGGTGGCCGGCCTCCACCGGCTGCTTGACCAATTGCCGGTGCTCCGGAAAGCGCGGGTGTTGGTCGTGGTGGCGGGCATGGACGCCGCCCTGGTGGGAGTGGTCTCCGGGTTGGTGTCTGTCCCCGTGATCGCAGTGCCGACCAGCACCGGCTACGGCGCCAGCTTCGACGGCCTGGCCCCACTACTGAGCATGCTGAACAGCTGCGCCCCGGGCGTGTCGGTGGTCAACATCGACAACGGCTTCGGCGCCGGCCACCAAGCCGCCTTAACGAATGCAATTCGATTTGAGACCTCCGGCGGCGGCGAGGCTGGCCTCAATAAATGACCGTAGCCCCACCTAAGCATGGCTGTTAGACTGCTTCTGTGAACGCACGATGGGGCTGCATGATCCTGGCATTCTTCCTGACTGCGTTGTTTCTATTGGTCCTGGTTTCGGTGCGCGTTTCCGGTGGGCCTTTTTAACTGCCCTGGACGTTTTCAGTGACGGCCGCAGACGAATGAACTCCCGGCGAGGGCTGGCAAAACTGGGCGACCGGGGGATATCCAAGGATTGAGTCAGCGTAGGAGCCGGCGGCGAAGGCTACATCTTCCGTACGTGCCAGGAGACAGTGCCGATCCTCTGTTCTGGCGCTACCTCCACATCCACGGTTGCTCCAGTCACTGTTCTGACGCGGTACATCTGCTGGGTGATGTAGGTGACGGCGCGAAAACTGTTGTCGATGGCTATCACGCAAAGGCTGCCCATGGTGGGGGCTAGATCTGGACGCACCAAGAGCACATCGCCATTGTGGATACCGTCCGGCGCCAAGGAATCGCCACTTACCCGCAGACAATGGTCATCGGGTCGTGCCTCAACCATCCGCAAAGGCAGCGAGATGCTCCCCATTTCGCTAGTGGCTGATTCGATTGTGGATCCAGGTCCCACATAACCCTTGACCGGGAAGTCCGCAGCCGTTTCGTCTCGTTCCCCCGCCTCCGCCGCATGCATCAATTCGGATACTTCCACCCCATAAGCATCGGCAACCTGTTCGATCCGATTTGTGGAAGGCGAAAACAGGCCCAGCTCCCATCTGCGAATGGTCACGGCGCCTACACCTATAGCTTCGCCCGCGAGGGCCTGAGTCCAGCCTTTTTGGTGCCTGAGAGCACGTAGGTACGAACCGAGACGCTCAGCAATCCGTTTCCTAATGTCACGTTGAACCATTTTTCTATCCGCGGCTAATAGATCGCCTATCTGCAGGGTCAATTCTGGCCAATCTTTACGGAATTCGCATACTAATCGTATCCGAGCCAATCTTTTTAAGAAAGAACAATTTGGCGTACTTCGTATGCGCGGTTGTGACTGAAGAAACAGCTGCTCGTGCCCGATCTCTTGGTTAGCTTAACAAGCCAGAACGTGACTAACCGAGTAATGGTATTTGAGTACTGTATTAATCATTCCTGTCTAATATCGACATTTGCGCCATCCTTCTTGATTCCACCGTACTGCTGAGGTTTGCATGTAACGCAAACATTTCTTAAAGTACGAATTAGACGTACTCTTATGAGTTAAACCGAGTATTGCGAACACTCGTACATCCTCTTATGACGACCTGCACGCACTATGGGCTGGCTGGGGTCACTCTACTACCCAGCGATCATCCTCGACTTGGTCGGTCCGAGTGACCGATTCTGGATCTTCGGCATCCGCGGTGTTGTCTCTCACTGATCGCAGTTATTTGGGTGATCCAGCGGCCGGCAGGTAATCATATTGCCGAAAATCCCGGAGGGCCCTGTGCCCTGGCCGTCGCGGGCTCACTGAACCGAGAGGCCCATAACTTAGAGACCGATTCGGAGGCGGCGATAGAGACGGCGCCCACTCTCTCGGAGAGCCGGCAACCGCGGCAAGATTGTCCTCTAATATTTTCCCGCCTTGAAACAGAACGAAAATTTGGCCCATGCCTCAAACCGAAGCC